>Ga0207749_100097_pt1 | contig 59568 bp, 55 predicted proteins | sample CeladaPassaB1F08_FD_187485 | JGI IMG/M metagenome (GOLD analysis project Ga0207749, IMG submission 187485) | Cellulose-adapted microbial communities from the Joint BioEnergy Institute, USA - Passage B1F08 (SPAdes) (version 2) | ecosystem: Engineered > Bioreactor > Continuous culture >... | reverse complement strand
TTTTCTACAATCGCAAACGAGTCCATTCGGCGATCGGGTATCTCACACCCATTCAATGCGAACAAATGTACGATTATGTTGCGTAATTTTCTCGATTCCATGTGTCCAATCTATTGACAGAGGTCCACAATTTTTACTTTTTCACATGGCAGATCGGGAATTATGCCACACAGCCAGCTTATGATGCTGTACTTGACCGTCACCTCGACGCCGGATGCGGCTTTCGTCCAGCCGGCAATGGTGAGGGTCTGATTGCGGCCATGGGTGGTATATCGATCGCCGTCTTTGGGAGAAACCATTTCGATCTCAGCTTCATTTTCATTCTCCGCCGCGTTCACCGGTTGCGGGATCACGAGAAACATAAGGAAAAGACAGGAAAACAGCCAAAATCGCTTGCCAAGGCTGATGTGTCCAATATCTTTCATGTTCGCCGAACCTCCATACTTCCAAAACAACAGATTTTGCCGAATACCAACAACGCTTCCTGGCTGGACACACCAAAACAATGGTGAGACTACGTTTTCCGTCCCGATTCCGCACTTTGATACTCCCCAAAACCGCTTCTTCGCTTCCTCCCTTGTGCCGGTTATCCCGCTCGCCGAAATCCTCCCCGGCATCGTGATTTGCTCGACGGGTGATCATCTGCCAAAGTCATTGTAACGTCTCCTTGCTTTTCTTCGTCAATCAATCTGGTTCCAAAGCTCTGTCACGTGCTCCAATGTTCATCAATTTGTCGAAACTTGTCGTACTTGCAAAGTTTCCACCACAAATGCAAAAGACCGATCCCGCCTTTCAAGCGCGACCGGTCCATCCTCATTCCGGATTGGTTCCTGATGAGCCCAGGCAAGCCATGCACGAAGTTCCGGAAGCGATTCGACGATCGCTTCGCATACTTCCAGTGCATCGTCCGGATGCGGCATCCGCAGTATCAGACGTTCTGTCCGTACTTCAGCGGGAACCGTCAACTCGTCTTTCAAAATGTCTCACTCCGCACAAAATCATGATCCTTTTGATCGCTCGCGTCACGAAAAAAGGTCAGTCCGCCAACACGCGGTCTCCCTTGCTGGTCGGCTGGGAAATGACCAAAAACTCGACATCCCCGCCGGATTTGTTGATCATTTGATGCGGCACCCGCGGCGGAACTTCGATACCCTCATGCGGACGCAACATGATCTCGGTCCCATCGATCTCAAGGGTGGCCGTGCCCGACAAGACAAAGAAAAACTGGCGCGCTCGCTCATGGTAATGTCTGACTTCCGAAGCGCCCGCCGGCATGCGTTCATGAATTACGCTCAAATCTTCCCGTTTCACCAAATGCCACCCGTCGCATCGATCTCCCCACAGGTAATGCTCGGCGGTGTGTTTGCTGATTTTCATTTTGCAGTCCCCCGTCCAAACCTGTCCCTTTAATCCTTTAATAGGAGTCAATCAGGCAACCGTCAATAAAGTAAAACCCCTACCTCATGCGGTGGGGGTTTCATGCTCATGATGGAGGCGGATCGTTGCAATCCAAAATCACCGGAACGTCGTCGCCGGTTATTTCGCAAAACGATGGGAGCCCACCGTGGCGACCACTGTCAGGCTGTCCCAAAATTTGCCCTTCGTGACCTTCGGATTGTAAAAATACACCGCGTCCTGGATGTTGTTCTTGCCGTTCAGCGCATCCTTGGCGGCGCGCCGGGCCGTCTCGGACGGCACGCTCTTGTCCAGCAGCCCGTTGTGCGCCGGCGGGAACTGCTTGCCCGCATAGATGACATCCCGGATCGTATTCGGGAATCTGGGGTCCTTCACCCGGTTCAGAATCACATTCGCCACCGCCAGCTGGGCTTCATACGATTCATCTCCGGCTTCCACCATCGTGATCTTGGCGAGCAGCTCAAAATCTTCCTCCGTAAACGGCGCCGCTTCCCGCTCCCAAAACGACGGCAACAAAATGCGCAACGTGGTTCCCGCTTTGATCTCATCCGGATGGTCCAGCCCGTTGCGCTTGAGCAGTTCAGCTTCGCCGATGCCGATTTGCTCCAGGATGGCGGCAACATCCGTTTCCTCCGTTACGGAAACGGAAGGCACCGATTCCAGCCGCACGATGCGCGCCTCCCCGTCCCAAGCCACTTTGGCATGAAACAGTTCCGCTGCATCCCGAACCGGCACGTACATGCGACCGTCGTCCAAAAACGGAGGCGCGGACAACAGATAACGCTTGTCATTGAAATAGACCACCGGTACGCCGTCGCCCAACACGACTCGGTCTCCGAGCGCCGTCATCAGCGTGGCCTCCAAGTTTTTCGAATCCCACAGGATCTGGGCGCCAAACAACATCGCCAAATGGGCAATGGGCGCATGAAGGCGGTTGTCCCGCATTTGCCATTCGTCCGTTACGGACACCGCTTCCCCGTCCAGCAACACGGTGATGTCCTGCGCCTCTGCCGGCGTCTCCTCTGCCGAAGCCGCGGCGAGCGGTGAAATCACACCCAACACCAATGCCAGAATCGCCGCAACACTCCGTCTGCCGATCCGCCGCTTTCCCTTTCCCAAAAGCCCCATATTCCGCTCCTTGTCGTACCGATTTCCTTTTCCAACGTACCGGAATCCGACCGAACTGTAAAGTTTTATGAGAAGAATCTCATTTACGGAAAGAAAAGCCGCATCCCCGACCGCAGCCTGCCGTCGCCCCGGACGGGAATGTTGCGGTCGAACCGGCCTTCCCCGATTTCCCGCAGGCCTTCCGTCAGCTCGTCCAACCGTGGTCCAGCCTTGCCTTCCAATTTCGCGCCGACCGCAACCCCCTTCAATACAGCCGCCCATGGCGAACATTCACCCTTGCCGGAATTCCCCGGCGCCGGCGGCGCGGTTCGCGCGGAAGCACTTGTTGCAAACCATTCCCTGGATTTCTTGCAACAACTGTCATTATAATTTGGCATGTGTTTTCGATTTCTTTGATGAAGGGGCAACATAAATGAAACGACTTGCGCTGGCGTGTCTCGTGTTCATGCTTCCTTTGTCGATGACGACCTTTTATTTTCCGGCGCTTTCCCGTGCCGAGGGAATAACGGGCTGGGAAGTGGCCAAAGAATTGACCGGTTCCGCCTATGAAGGAAGGCAAACCGGAACGCCGGGGTACGTCAAGGCCGTGGATTACATGGAATCGGTCATGCGGCAGAAAGGACTCGAACCCGTTGGCGCTCCGGATTATCGCCACGCTTACACCACGGAATATGCGGAATGGCTTTCGGAATCTGTCATCGCCGACGGGGATAAGTGGGAGCCCATGAAGGATTACATGCCGTTCAGCCGGCTGCCTGGCGGGAACTTTGCCGTTCAGGAACTGGATTATGTCGGTTCCGGCCAGGAGGACGATTATGCCCGGTTTCGGAAGGGTGCCGCCGCCGTATTCCGATACACGACAAACGCAGGCGATGCGCTGCGCGGGGTGCTGGATCGGATACAGGTAGCCGCAAAACATGGCGCCAAGGCCGTGTTCATCATCGCGGACGGAGAGCTGAAGGTGGGCAATTACGAGCACCCGCTGCGAAATCAGGTGCTCGACATACCGGCCGTTTACATTACGCCGGAAGTTGCGGCGCAACTGGGCGTGGATCCGTCCAGTTTCACACCGTCGCGGCTGCCGTCCAAAAAAATTGAAATGAAATTTGAGATCGAGCGGGGAAATGCCGTCGGTTACAATCTGGTCGGCAAACTTCGCGGAACGAAAGGGACCAGATCGATTCTGATCGTATCCAATCTGGACGGATTCGGGAAGTTGCCGGACGGCCGCATCTATGAGACGGCCAAGGGCAGCGCGGTGGCCATCGGCTTGATGACGGATTTGATGGATTACTATCAGACCCATCGCCCGGAATACAACATCATTTTCGCGATGGTCGGAAGCAAATGGACATCGAATGAAGGCATCCGGGATTTGATACGCAAGATCAATTGGGGAACGATCGCTTATACCTTTGATCTGTATGCATTGGGAGGGAAGGGTGAATTCTTCGTCACGTACACCGACGACCGTCAAAAGGAGCTGGCCCTGCGGCTCAGCAAACAGGCGTTCCTCAACCCGGGCGATTTCGGCAACGCTTTCTCCGCCGAGCTCTCCAGGGAGACCGCCCGTCTCTTCCTGGTGCGGGACGATGACACCTGGATCGACGATTCGTTGACGGACCGCTTTGCCAACGTAGATGCCAACAATTATCGGAAAAATTTGGAGAAATTGAAGTCCATGATCGATGAGACGATCCGTTACGATATCGCCCGCACACCCGACTACAACAGCGTTGGCACCGCCTATTTGGATGTCATCCGGAAATCGGTCAATCGAATGGAAACGGAATACTTTGAGATTTACTTTGAAAACGAGTATTCCGGCAAGCTCACACCCGATTTTCTCCGAAGCATGGACGAAATCTATGAACGGCTGTTGAAGGCCAATTATTATCCTTCGGTGAAACAGAAAATCAAGGTTTATTATTTGAAGGATGAATACGACAGGGGGCGGGTCATCGATCATCCGGGACCGATCCGTCACGGCGGGGCGGCCAATGGGAAACTTTTGGCTTTCTCCGCGGAAGGACCCGCCCTTGGCAATGTGGCGCACGAGTTGAATCATATCCTCATAGATGCCAAAGGCATCGGCACGTTAGAGAACAATCCTCTGAACGCTTTTTTGCAAGAAGCCCATGGCCAGTCCTACCTGGTCTATTACAACGGGAATACCTATGTTACCGATCCGGGTGAACTCATCAACCGGCATTTTCAACATGAGGAGGCTCCCGGATTTCTGGATGAGGTTCGCCATTTTGAACGGTTCAATTGGGATTACGTCTTTGTACCCGGATCGGACAGGCCGGATCATATGCAGACGACCTACCGGATCATCGGCTCCATGTTTAGTTACCTGAAGTTCAATTTCGGCGAAAATGCAGCCCGCCGCGCCATGTATAAAGCCTATCAATATCGCGGAAATTCCGGGGACGAATTCCTCGCGCTGTTTGCCGAGGAAGCGGGACTGACAGGCGACGAATTTGTGGACAGCTGGCGCACATGGATTCTTTCGTCCGGCCGTGAAATCGGGGATGTCGCCAAGGCAAAGTCGAAACGTGATGCGGATCAATTGACCGAATTTGATTGGGCCATGCTGGCCCATGATCCATCCCGACCCGAAAATCCGGATGCCGATTCCGCGGACCGCCAAGCGACGCTGGACGCGGAAGGCAACTTGCCGTTGACGCTGAGCGCCTATACCGCCGGCAAGGTGAACATCCAACGGGCTTATGTCCGGCTCCAAAGCGGCAGCCTGGCGCTGCACATCGAATACAGTTCGCCTCTGGATGTTCAGGTGTATCTGTTTGACCCCCCTGGCGGAATGCACTATATGAAACAACAAACATTGAAGCAAGGCCAGGGGAGGCTGGTCTTTGAAATACCGGTCCATGTATTCAACACCATAAATCAAGAGGTCAAGATCATGACCTTGAATTTCGACGATGAAGCTTTTATTACCTTTAACACGTCCCAGATTGATCCGGATTTGCTCGAGAAGACAATCGGCGCGTCATCCGGAACGCCTGATTATGGGGACTATGCCGATTTCATGGAGAACCAATATTGGTCCCAGGATATGATCTGGGCGATTCAGCGCGGTTTGATATCGGGAATGGAGGTGCGGAACCGGTCGACCGGACAAACGGAACGTCTGCTGAAACCCTATGACACGTTGACGGAAGCACAAGCGCTCACCATCTTGTACCGTTATTTCCGTCCCGAGCAGATGAACCGGCAAGCCTCGTCGGATTCCTCCTGGTTTGCCGCTGTGCCTTACGAACTCGCGAAGGCCGACGGATTGCCAACGCTGGGTTTCGTTGATGACCAGGCCAATGCGAACAAAGGAATTACGCGGGGGAAATTGGCCGAACTTATGGCCTCCTTGCACTTTGAACGAGTCGTCCCGCTTGGGGAAGCCGTGGCGTTCATGTACGAGGCGGGGATCACGTACGGCACCCGGAAAGCGTCCGATCCGCTCGAGGCGTTTGGAGCGGAAGACATCCTTCAACGGGCGCATATCGTGTCGTTCCTGCACCGGTATGACGAGTATGTGTCCCGGAATTCACGAGCTTGATTGATTGCATATGGAATTTCGTCTTGATGGGGCTCGCCTTTCACAAGGATGGCATGAATGTGATGCAGGAGCTTAATGGCGTAAGCAATCACGGCCACCTTGCAGGGCTTGCCCTTCTTTTCTTTTTTCATCGAAGTTTGGGATACATTTTTTCGTCAGTCTTGCTGCTGATTTAACGCACAAAACGCATTGCCATACATTTCAGATACATTTTAATACTCTAAAAGTCGCGAATGAGGCAACGACACCTACCGCAATAAATACCGAATACGCAAAAAAGACACCTGACACGGTGTCTTTTTTGATATGTATGGTGGAGGCGAGGGGAGTCGAACCCCTGTCCGAAGGCAACGCCACACAGGTTTCTACGGGTGTAGTCACGGTTTTGTCGTCGCCCGGGCGAGCGCCCCGTAACCGGCTATCGCCAAGGCCAGCCTGATTGTCCTCTTCCGTCGGCCCCAGGCGGAGACCGAACGGCGCAGCCCACTCAGGTTAAGCCCCTAAGCCGGCACATGGGCGATGCCGACCCGGAGCCTGGCGGCCGTTATTAGGCGGCCAGAGCCACGCGTCTCGCGACGCGCGTTCTTTGGACTCTTCTGTTGCCGTTTAAATTTGGCTTCGCGTTTGTAAAGAAGGACGCGACCCCTCTACCCGCTTCCCATGCTCGTTCTGCCCCCGTCGAATCCAAAAACGCCCCCGCAAAAGGGACCTTTCCGGAACGGCAACGGCCGAGCATCGGCTGCATTCATTATATCACAAGGAACAAGGATGTTCACATGCAAATGCCGGCTAAATCAACATTTAAAAGGCGGCGCCGCCAAGCCCGAGTCTAAAGCCTAAACAACCTAGACCCGTTGCTTCATCTTGAGCGCCCGCTGGATCTCCCGCTCGGCGTCCCGCTTGGCCATGGCTTCCCGCTTGTCGTACTTCTTCTTCCCTTTGGCCAGTCCGAGCAGCACCTTGGCGTAGCCGTTGCGGACGTACACCTTGAGCGGTACCAGCGTATAACCTTCCTGCTTGGTCAGACCCAGGAGCTTGTTGATTTCCGCCTTGTGCAGCAGGAGTTTGCGCGCGCGCCGCGGATCGGTCGGGTTGTAGCGGTTCCCCTGCTCGTAGGGGCTGATGTGCATGTTGTGCAGGAAAATCTCCCCGTCCCGGATCGTGGCAAAGGCGTCGTTCAGGTTGGCCTTGCCGGCCCGCAGCGACTTGATCTCGGTGCCCATCAGCACCATGCCCGCTTCATAGGTGTCTTCGATGAAGTAGTCGTGGGACGCTTTGCGGTTTTGCGCAAGCACCTTTTCCGCCTGGCTGTTTTTGCCCACGCCTCTTCACCTCCTCCAAGATCACCCCGGCATGGTCAGGTGCTTATTTTACCATGCCGGACAGGCATTTGTCGATGAGCGCCATGCGGATGTACAAGCCGTTTTGCGCCTGGCGGAAATAGGCCGCCCGCGGATCGGCGTCCACCTCTTCGGCGATCTCCCCCGCCCGCGGCAGCGGATGCATGACGATGGCGTCCTGGCGCATCAGATCAAGGAGCTCCCTGTCAACGATGTATCGGCCGAAAGCCTTCTCGTACTCTTCCTGCGATGGGAAGCGCTCTTTCTGGATGCGGGTCTGGTACACCACATCCACTTCGCCGGCCGCCGCGTGCAGATCGGACGTCTCCTTGTATCTTACGCCCTTCTCGTCCAAATACCGCTTCACCGTCTCGGGAATGCGGACGTTCTCCGGTGCGATGAAGTAAATGACAATATCCCGGTAATTGGCCAGCATATAGCTGAGGGAATGCACGGTCCGGCCGTAGGCCAGGTCCCCGACCATGGCGATGCGCACTCCGTCGATGCACCCGAGTTCCTTCCGGATCGTGTAGGTGTCCAGCAAGGCCTGCGTCGGATGCTCGCCGGCGCCGTCCCCGGCGTTGATCACCGGCACCTTCGCCACCCGGGCCGCCCGTTCCGCCGCGCCGATTTCGGTGTGTCGCATCACGATCAGGTCGCAGTACTCGTTCACCACGCGGATGGTGTCCTCCAGCGTTTCCCCTTTGATGACCGAGGAGAAGTGCGCCGCGTTTTCCGTCCCGATCACGCCTCCGCCAAGGCGCATCATCGCCGATTCGAAGGACAGCCGGGTCCGCGTGCTCGCCTCGAAAAACAGCGTCGTCATGATCCGCCCCGCGTATCGCCGGTCGCCGCCGCGCACCACCACCTTCTCCATTTCCCCGGCCGCGTCGAACAGCTCTTCCAGCTCTTCCCGGGAAAACTGCTTCGCGCCGATCACATGGTACAGTTTCCGTTCCATCGGGTTCCTCCGCTCTCCCATGACCGTTCGGACGGTGCGGGTCGGAACGCCGCGCGTCGCGCGTCTTTCCGCACCGTTCTTATCCTATATAAAAGCGTGGACAAAAGCAAACCGGATTACCGGCGCTTCCTGCCGCCCCGCTTCTTGCCGGAAGCGGAGCGCTTGGCGGAAGCCTTCGCCTTGCTCCCGGATTTGCCGCTCGATTGGCCGCGTTTCTTCCCGCCGCCGCGGCGGCCGCCCGCGTGTTCGCCGCCGCTTCCGCCGTTCCGCCCGCCCCTGCTTCTCCGGCCGCGCCGGCCGCGCTCGTCCACCAGGCTGAGCTTGTCCGCGCGGCGGGGCTTCATGTCCACCAGCTCGAACTCGACGGTATGCTCCTCCATATTGACGCGGGCCACCCGCACGCGCACTTCGTCGCCGATGCGGAACACCCGGGCCGTCCGCTCCCCGATCAGCACCATGTGCTGCTCGTGGAAGTGGTAGTAGTCATCGGTCATGTCGCTGAGCCGCACCAGCCCCTCGACGGTGTTCCCCAGCTCCACGAACATGCCGAAGCCGGTCACGCCGCTGACGATGCCGTCGAACTCCTCGCCGATCTTGTCCAGCATGAACTCGGCTTTCTTCATCTTTTCCACGTCGCGTTCGGCGTCCACCGCCACGCGCTCCCGCTCCGACGACTGGCGGGCGATGTCCGGCATGCGCGCGCCCAGCGCCTCCATGCGGTGCTCCGGCAGCGTGCCGCCGTTTTCCAGCGCCTCCCGGATGATGCGGTGAATGACCAAGTCAGGGTAGCGCCGGATGGGAGACGTGAAATGGGTGTAAAACTCCGCGGCCAGGCCGTAGTGCCCGAGGCTCTCGGCATCGTAGCGGGCCTGCTTCATCGACCGGAGCATCATCGTGCTGATGACCGTTTCTTCCTTCGTGCCCCGGATCTCCTCCAGCAGCGTCTGCAGCGCCCGGGGATGGACGGAACCGCCCTTGCCGCGCACCACGTAGCCGAAATTCCCCACGAACCGGACGAAATCGAACATCTTCTCGCTGTCCGGTTCCTCGTGGACGCGATACAGAAACGGCACCTTCAGCCAGTAGAAATGTTCCGCCACCGTCTCGTTGGCCGCCAGCATGAACTCTTCGATGATCTGTTCGGCGATGGAGCGCTCCCGCTTGACCACTTCAGCCGGCTTGCCCTGCTCGTCCACAATAATTTTCGCTTCGGCGAGGTCGAAGTCGATGGCCCCGCGCCGCATCCGCTTCTCCCGCAGCGCCAGCGCCAGCTCGCGCATGCGCTCCAGCATGTCGAGGATGTGCGCGTAACGCTCCCTAAGCTCCGCATCCTCATCCACCAGCATTTTGCGCACGTTGGTGTACGTCATCCGCTCCACGGAACGGATCACGCTCGGGTAAATGTCGTGCCGCACGCGGCGCAACGTGCGCGCGTCGAATTCCATCTCGCACGTCATCGTCAGCCGGTCCACGTGCGGGTTCAGGGAACAAATCCCGTTGGAGAGCCGGTGCGGCAGCATCGGAATGACCCGGTCCACGAGGTACACGCTGCAGCCCCGGTTGTACGCTTCCCGGTCCAGCGCGGAGTTTTCCTTCACGTAGTAGCCGACGTCGGCGATATGGACGCCCAGCAGCCAGTTGCCGTTCGGCAAAATCTCCACGTTGACGGCGTCGTCCAGGTCTTTGGCGTCCTCGCCGTCGATGGTGATGATTGTCTTGCCGCGCAGGTCGCGCCGGCCCTGGCTCACGATCTCTTCCTCCGAAATGGTGTCGGGGACCGCTTCCGCCTCGGCCAGCACATCCTCCGGAAACTTTTCCGGCAACCCGTGTTTGCGCACAATGCTCAGGATGTCGACGCCGGGGTCGTCCTTGTGGCCGAGAATTTCCACGATCTCGCCCTGCGCGAGCGACCGGCCTTCCGGATAAGTGACGATGCGGACGACGACCTTCTGTCCCGTCACGGCGCCGCCGAAGGCTTCTCTCGGCACGAAAATATCCTTGTTGATCCGACGGTCGTCCGGAATGACGAAGCCGAAGGTTTCGTGGCTTTGGAAAAGCCCGACCACCTCCGTGACCGCCCGCTTGACGATGCGGACCACTTCCCCTTCCAGCCGGTGGCCCGACGGGTCCTTGGAACTGATCCGCACCAGTACCGTGTCTCCGTTCATGGCGCCCATGAGGTCGCTCGGGTGAACGTAGACGTCAGAAAGGCCCTCCTCATCCGGCAACAGAAACGCAAAGCCCTTCGGGTGCACCTGCAGCCGGCCGCGCACGAGGTTCATGCGTTCCGGCACGCCGTAGCGCCCGGTGCGGGTCCGGACGATCCTGCCCTCCCGCTCCAGATCGTCCAGCATGCGCGCGAAGGCCAGGGTTTCCTCTTCGCCTTCGACGCCGAAGTGGCCGGCCAGCTCTTCCCGGGTCATCGGTTTGTACGCTTTTTCGCGCATGAATTCGAGCAGTTCGTGTTCGCCGTTCAAAGGCACGGCATCTCCTCTTTTCCTTCAGAAAAATCCTTGCGTCCATGAAAAAAGCAGGAAGCTCGCGCTCCCTGCTCCACGTGTCTCGGCAGTCAGACCCTGACAACCCATCCAACCAGCAAAGCGATGATGAAGAACGCCGCCCCGAGCCCGATCGTCAGGCGCTGGAGGAACAGTTCGAGGCCGCGCGCTTTCTGTCTTCCGAACAGATGCTCCGCGCCGCCGGTAATGGCTCCCGAAAGGCCGGCGCTCTTGCCGCGCTGCAGCACAACGACGGCGATCAAGGCCAGGGAGACGATGACGAGCAATATTTTCAGGATCACTTCCAGCGTTTGCACCGAATCCACCTCCCGCGCAAGCCGAGCGGTTCGTCTGAACACAGTAAATGCATTTTACCACATTCGGCGGGGGTTGACAATCACAGGCGAATTCGGTATGTGTCGACGGTCGCCGGGCTCCAAAGCCGCGGGGCCGGCCGGAGCGGATCGTTCAGGGCGTCGACGGACCGGCGGTCCGTCGACGCCCGCTGGCGGAGGACAAGTCAGGGGCGCACCGTGTGTCCAAAACGGACCTTCAGTTCGGGAACTGGGTGCGGTAGCCGTCGAACTGTTGAAACGCCTGATCGATCTCCTGCGCGTCGGCGGTGGTCATCTTGTACCAGCCGCGGTTGAACATTTCCTCGAACAACTGGAACTGCAGGTTGTGCACGTCGTTCAGGATCTGCTGCACGTCGCGGTGGAGATCCGGATTTTGCATCTCGTTGAGCCCGGTGGAGTAGCCGAAGCTCAAATATTTCTCGTAATTCAGCGCCTCGTTGAGCCGATCGCGGTCGTTCATCTCCGGCCCTTTCACCTGCGGCAGCTGTCCGCTCTGGGGCTGGGCGATCTGCGTGCGCATCAGGCGGCCCCTCCCCCGGCATGCCGCTGCAGGTGAGACAGCAGCATGTTGTAATGTTGCTGATGCCGTTTGCCCGCGGCGTCCAGCAGCGTGCGCAGGTTCGGGTCCTGGCAGGCTCCGGCCGCGGCGGAAAACTTCTTGATCGCCAGCAGCTCCCAGCTCAAAAAATCTTTCACATACAGCAGTTCCTTGTCGCTGAGCAGGTTGCGATTGGGCGTGGTGCCGGGCGCGGCGTTTGCCCCGGAGGCTCCCGCCACGGGAATCATGGACATTCCTCCCTTTCGTGGATCGAGTCACGCTTATTGTGCGACGGGAGGAAAAATTTATGCCTGCTCAGAAAAAGTCCGCCAGATACGCCATCCTGCGCGGAATACGCTGTTCAAGCCGCTTCACGGCTTCCCGGCTTCCCCGCAGACGGCCCGTTTCATGAAGAAGCGATGCCGGCCGGTTGCCAAGGAACAGCGCAGTAAGCGTCTGAATGTCGCACGCGAGATCCGCCTCGTCCGCGTTCTCCGCCTGCAAACCATCCGCCATCCGCTCCGCCCGAGCCCGGCCAACGGCGTCGATCCGCAACCGAAACACCCCATGGTTCCACGGCGCATGCTCGTCCTCCACCGCCAGCGTCACCGCGTCCTCGCCATCCCCCGGCCCAAAGGGATATTGCGCGAGAAACCCTTCCACATCCACGATGCGCGACATGAAATACGACACCACTTCCTGCCTGATCCGCGGATCCGGCAGCAGGAAGGGCAGCGGATCGTCCACCGGCACGGTCATTGTCAGCTTGTCCGCCATCGAATCATGGTCGGCGACGTACCGCCACAGGCCGAGGCGCGCCTCCTCGCTGACGCACACCCACTCGTGCACCGTCATCGTCCGCTCTTTGACCTCGTACAGCAAATACCCTTCCGGTTTCCCGTCGCCGTTGTAATAGAGCGCCGCTAGGCCGGGTTTGGTGAACACCCGCCGCTCCCACCACTCCGGCGTCCGGACGATCGTTCCGGTATAGCGCGACGCAAATTTCTCGTATATGCCGTCCAGGAGGCCGGCGTCCTTCGCCACGCGCTCCACCCGTCCGGGAACGGCCGCTCGCGGGGGAAAATGGCGCGGTTCCAGCGTGTACGTCTTGCGCTCGATGGTCATTTCCCATCCGTACTTGCGATAAAACGGAAACGAAAACGGATGCAGCATGCTGACCGTCTGCCCGGCCCCCCGCATCGTCTCCAGTCCGTGCCGGAGCAGTCCGGCGACGCATCCCTTCCTTCGCGCCTCCGGCCAGGTCGCCACGCCGGCGATGCCGCCCATTGCCATTTTCCGCCCGTGGACCCAGATCTCCAGGGGCAGCAGCGTCATCGAAGCCAGCAGCCGTTCGTCCTCGAATACGCCCCATTCCCGTTCGGGGCGGAACCATGCCCGCCGCTCCTCCAGCTGTTCCTGCGTCACCGTATACTGGAACGCAAACTGGCTGAGCGCCATACGCTCTTCGAAATGTTCCTCCCCAAGCGTCCGGATTTCCATCGGAATTCCCCCTCTCCCCGCGCCCGGAATCCGCATCCGGATTCCCCGCGCGATGACCTTTCCGTCTGTTGTTTGTTTTTCCCGTGCCCTACACCCAGCCCCGCTCGCGGAACCAGGCGAAGTTCCGTTTCGCGCTTTCCAGCGACGACGCCTCGTATTCCTCCTGCTCGATGATCACATACTCCACGCCGGCGGCCAGACAGGCTTCCAGCGCGCTGTCCCAGTCCACCACGCCCCGGCCGAGCTCCGCGTCGGTCCCGTCGGCCTTGAAATCTTTCGCGTGCACCAGCGGCACTCGGCCCGCATACCTTCGCACATATTCGGCCGGATCACCGCCGCCCACCTTCACCCAGCCCAGGTCAAACTGCGCGATCAGCGACGGCATCCGCTCCAGCAGGCGGTCCATCACCGTCTTGCCGTTCAGCATCCGAAATTCGGACGCGTGATTGTGGTAGCCAAAGGCCAGCCCCGCCTCGCGCGCCGCTTCGCCCGCCGCCTCCAGCGCTTCGGCCATCCGGGCCACGTCGTCCTCCGTCGGATCGTCGGGCAGCGGATACGATGGCACGATGAAAAATTTGAGCCCCAGTTCCGCCGCGAAAGCCGCCTGGCGCCGGACGTGTTCGCGCACCGCCGCGACGTCGACCGGCTCCCCCTTCCGCAAATTCAACCCGATATGCGCGGACACCGCGCCGATGCCCGCCGTATCCAGCGCCTCGCGCACCTCGCGGACGGACGCGCCGTAGAATCCGGCGAATTCCACGATTGCATAGCCGATTTCCGCCATTTCCCGGATCGTGCCGAGGAAATCCCGCTCGCAGCGGTCGCGGACGGAATACAGCTGAATGCCCACTTGCGGTCTGGCCATGGGAAACCCTCCATTTGCCGTTGTCTGACCTGCCAACGCCTGGCAACGTTCAGTTTTCCCTATTATACAAAAAAAGACAACCCCGGCTCGAGCGGGGGTTTTTGTCCGTTCCGTATCCTGAATTGGCGCAAGGCTCCGGCAGGGATGCCTTCCCAGATGGGGGCGGACAAGGGATTGGATTTCCCGTCAAAAGCCCTCTGCCTTCCCCGAGGCAGAGGGCTTGCCGCTTACTTCAGGCCGCGCAGGTTGTAGAACGCCGCCCTGCCGCCGTACTGCGCCGTCGAGCCGAGCCGGTCCTCGATGCGCAGCAGCTGGTTGTACTTCGCCACCCGGTCCGTGCGGGACGGAGCGCCGGTCTTGATCTGCCCGGCGTTGGTCGCCACGGCGATGTCGGCGATGGTGCTGTCCTCCGACTCCCCGGAGCGGTGCGAGATGACGGCGGTATAGCCCGCCCGCTTCGCCATTTCGATGGCGTCGAAGGTTTCCGTCAGCGTGCCGATCTGGTTCACCTTGACCAGGATGGAATTGGCGATGCCCCGCTCGATGCCGGCCGACAGGCGCGCCGTGTTCGTCACGAACAGGTCGTCGCCCACGAGCTGCACCCTGCCGCCGAGCCGGTCGGTGAGCAGCTTCCAGCCCTCCCAGTCGTCCTCGGCGCAGCCGTCTTCAATGGACAGGATCGGATACTTCTCCACCCAGCCGGCGAGGAAGTCCACGAATTCGGCGGACGTGAACGACTTGCCTTCGCCTTCCAGATGGTACTTGCCGTCCTTGAAAAACTCCGTGGACGCCACGTCCAGCCCCAGGTACACGTCGGAACCCGGCTTGTAGCCGGCTTTCTCGATCGCTTCCAGGATGGTGGTGATCGCTTCCTCGTTGGAGCGCAGGTTGGGCGCGAAGCCGCCTTCGTCGCCGACGGCGGTGTTCAGCCCTTTCGACTTCAGCACGCTTTTCAGCGAATGGAAAATTTCCGCCCCCGCGCGGAGCGCTTCGCGGAAGCTCGGCGCGCCCACGGGCAGGACCATGAACTCCTGCACGTCCACGTTGTTGTCGGCGTGGGCGCCGCCGTTTAAAATGTTCATCATCGGCACCGGCAGCGTCTTGGCGTTGAAACCGCCCAGATACGCGTAAAGCGGCACGTCAAGGGCGTCCGCCGCGGCGCGGGCCACGGCCAGCGACACCGCAAGGATCGCGTTGGCGCCCAGCTTGCCTTTGTTCGCCGTGCCGTCCAGCTCGATCATCCGGCGGTCGATCGCCACCTGGTCCAGGGCATTCCAGCCGATGAGTTCCGGGGCGATCACCTTGTTGACGTTCTCCACCGCCTTGAGGACGCCTTTGCCGAGATAGCGGCTTTTGTCGCCGTCGCGCAGCTCCACCGCCTCATGGGCGCCGGTGGAAGCGCCGGACGGCACGATGGCGCGGCCGAATGCGCCGGAGTCCAGGCGGACCTCCACTTCGACGGTGGGATTGCCCCGGGAATCCAGCACTTCGCGGGCATAGATTTCGGAAATGAACGTCACGCGAAAAACACTCCTTCCACAGGTTGTTGCAGGCTGTCAAACAATCAGCGATTTTCCGGTCATCTCCGGAGGTTGCGGCAAGCCCATCAGCGCCAGCAGCGTCGGCGCCACATCGGCCAGGATGCCGCCCTCCCGGAGCGTCAGACCATGCTTCGTCACGATGCAGGGCACCGGGCTGGTGGTATGCGCCGTATGCGGCCTGCCTTCCTCGTCGATCATCATGTCCGCATTGCCGTGGTCGGCGATGATCATCGCGACGCCGCCTTTCGCCAGCACCGCTTCCACCACCTTGCCGAGGCACTCGTCCACCGCCTCCACGGCGCGGATGGTCGGCTCCAGCATGCCGGAATGGCCCACCATGTCGGGATTGGCGAAATTGAGCACGATGGCGTCGTGCTTGTCCGACTCGATCTCGCGCACCGCCGCCTCCGCCACCTCGTAGGCGCTCATTTCCGGCTTCAGGTCGTAGGTGGCCACCTTGGGCGAATTGATCAGCACCCTCGTCTCGCCTTCCAAAGCGATGTCCCGGCCGCCGCTGAAAAAGTACGTCACGTGCGCGTACTTTTCCGTCTCCGCAATGCGCAGCTGGGTTTTGCCGTGCTGCACCAGCACTTCGCCGAAGGTGTTGTCCAGATCTTTCGGCTTGAAAGCCACATAACCCCCGACCGTTTCCGAAAACAGCGTCATGCAGACGAAATGAATGTCCTTCGGATGTCCCGGTCCCCGGTCGAAGCCGCGAAAATCCTCGTTGGTGAACGCCTGCGACAGCTGGATCGCCCGGTCCGGCCGGAAGTTGAAAAAGATCACCGCGTCGCCGGACTCCACTAGGCCGACCGGCGCCCCGTTCTCATCCACCAGGACCGTCGGCATGACGAACTCGTCGTACACCGACTTCTCGTAAGATTCCCGCACGGCGGCGATCGGGTCGCGGTGCTTCGGACCGTCCCCGTACACCATGGCGCGGTACGCCTTCTCCGTCCGGTCCCAGCGCTTGTCACGGTCCATGGCGTAGTAGCGCCCCTGCACCGTGGCCATGCGGCCCACGCCGATCTCCCGCGCGCGCTCCAGGAACTTCTCCAGAAAACGCGCCGCGCTGTCCGGCGCCGTGTCCCGTCCGTCGAGGAACGCGTGCACATATACCCGGTCCGTGAGCCCCTCGCGTCTGGCCATCTCCAGGATCGCGATGGCGTGGTCCATATGGCTGTGCACGCCGCCGTCGGAGAGCAGCCCGCAGAGATGGAGCTTCCTGCCATGGTCCCGCGCGTGCCGGACGGCGCCCAGCAAGGTTTCATTTTCGAAAAAGTCCCCGTCGCGGATCGACTTCGAGATCCGCGTCAAATCCTGATACACGATGCGGCCGGCGCCGATGTTCAGATGCCCCACTTCGGAGTTGCCCATCTGCCCTTCCGGCAGTCCGACGGCTTCCCCCGAAGCCGTCAGCGTCGTGTGCGGGTACGTCGCCCAGTAGCGGTCGAAATTCGGCTTGCGGGCCAGCGCCACCGCGTTGCCTTCCTTCTCTTCCCGCAGCCCGAATCCGTCGAGGATGATCAGCGCCACCGGCCGCGGCGCCGCGGATGCAGCCGCCATCATGGCTTCGCCCCTTCCACCAGGCGGATGTAGGATGCCGGCTCCAGACTCGCGCCGCCCACCAGGGCGCCGTCGATCTCCGGCTGGCGCATGAAGTCCGGCACCGTCTCCGGCTTCACGCTGCCGCCGTACTGGATGCGCACCCGCGCCGCGACGTCCGCGCCGAACCGCTCCGCGATGACGCCGCGGATGAAGCCGATCACCTCGTTCGCATCCTCCGCCGTGGAAGCGCGGCCCGTGCCGATGGCCCAGACCGGCTCGTACGCCACGACAACCTGCGCCGCCTGCTCCGCGGATAGCCCGTCGAACGCCGCTTCGGTCTGCCGCCGGACCACGTCCCGCGTTTTGCCGGCCTCGCGCTCTTCCAGAAGCTCGCCCACGCAGACGATGGGCACAAGGCCGTGCCGGAACGCCGCGTGGACTTTCTTGTTCACCGTCTCATCCGTCTCGGCGAAATACTGCCGGCGCTCGGAATGGCCGACGATCACATAGGTCACGCCAAGCTCCTTCAGCATGGCGCCGCTGATTTCGCCGGTGTACGCCCCCTGGTCGGCGAAATGCAGGTTCTGCGCGCCAAGCTTCAGCGTCGTCCCCTTCACCGCCTCGGCCAGGGCGGGCAAAGCGGTGAACGGCGCGCAGATGACGCTTTCCATGCCTTCGATTTCCGCCTTGCCCTTCACTTCCCGCACAAAAGCAACGGCCTCGCCGGCCGTTTTGTGCATCTTCCAGTTGCCTGCGATAATCGGAATTCTGCTCATGCCCTCACCCTACTTGTCCAGAAGGGCCGCCACGCCGGGCAGCACCTTGCCTTCCATGAATTCCAGGGACGCGCCGCCGCCGGTAGAGATGTGGTCCATTTTGTCCGCGAGCCCGAACTTCTCCACCGCCGCCGCGGAATCGCCTCCGCCGATGACGGTGTACGCCGCCGTTTCCGCGCAGGCCTGCGCCACCGCCCGGGTGCCGCGGGCGAACGGCTCCATCTCGAACACGCCCATCGGCCCGTTCCAAACCACCATTTTGGAGGCGCGGATCACGTCCGCGTAGGCGGCCGCCGTCTTCGGCCCGATGTCCAGGCCTTCCCAGCCCGCCGGAATTTCGTCCGCGCCGACCACACGGGTGTTCGCGTCCGCCGCGAACCGGTCGGCCACCACGAAATCCACGGGCATCATGAAGTTCTTGCCCAGCCGCCGCGCTTTGTCGATGAAGCCCAGGGCCGCTTCCAGCTTGGAATCGTCGACCAGCGAGTTGCCGATCTCCTTGCCCTGCGCCTTCAAAAAGGTGTACACGAGCCCGCCGCCGATCAGGACGTTGTCGGCGATCTCGATCATTTTGTCGATGACGTCGATCTTGTCCTTCACCTTCGCTCCGCCAACGATGGCGGTGAGCGGCCGGTCCGGATTGTGCAACGCCCGGCCGAGTACGGTGATTTCTTTTTCCATCAGGAGACCCGCCACCGCCGGCAGATACCGGGCGATCCCTTCCGTGGACGCGTGCGCCCGGTGCGCGGCGCCAAAAGCGTCGTTCACGTACAGGTCGGCCAGCTCCGCGAACGCCCTGGCCAGTTCGGGATCGTTCGCTTCTTCTCCCGGATAGAACCGGACGTTTTCCAGCAGCAACACGTCGCCGTCGCCCAGCGCGGCCACCTTCGCCTTCACGGCGTCGCCGACGGCTTCGTCCGCCTTCTGCACCGGCTTGCCGAGCAGTTCGGACAGCCGCCGCGCCACCGGCGTCAGCCGCAGCTCCTCCACCACCTTGCCCTTCGGACGCCCGAGGTGGCTGGCCAGAATGATCTTCGCCCCCCGCTCCATCAGGTGGCGGATGGTGGGCAGCGTTTCACGGATGCGCGTGTCGTCGGTGATGCGGCCGTTTTCCAGCGGCACGTTGAAGTCGACCCGGACAAACACCCGTTTGCCCGCGACCTCCACGTCGCGAACGCTTTTTTTGTTCATGGTCGTCCCCCTCCGCTCCAGTATAAGGTTGATTTTGGACGAAAGTAAAGAGGAGCTTCCCGCTCGGCTCCTCTTCCCGTCTCATGCTGGAATGTCGGTTTCGTCACAGCCCTTTTTTGGCGATGTACGCCGCAAGGTCGACCACGCGGTTGGAGTATCCCCATTCGTTGTCGTACCAGGAGACGACTTTGACCAGGTTGCCTCCCAGCACCATGGTGGACAGCGCGTCGATGGTGGAAGACACCGTGCTGCCGATGTAGTCGCTGGAGACCAGCGGTTCCTCGGAATAGGCCAGAATGCCCTTCAGCGCGCCTTCCGCGGCTTCCTTGAACGCGGCGTTCACTTCTTCGACGGTGACGTCCCTGGCCAGTTCGGCGACCAGGTCGGTGACGGACACGTCCGGCGTCGGCACCCGGAAGGCCAGGCCGGTCAGCTTGCCCTTCAGCTCCGGCAACACGAGTCCCACCGCCTTGGCGGCCCCCGTCGTGGTCGGCACGATGTTCTGCGCGGCCGCCCGCGTCCGGCGCAGGTCCTTGTGCGGCAGGTCCAGCACCGGCTGGTCGTTGGTGTACGAGTGCACCGTCGTCATGAGCCCCTTGACGATGCCGAACTTTTCATGCAGCACCTTCGCCATCGGCGCCAGGCAGTTGGTGGTGCAGGACGCGTTGGAGATGATCGTGTGCTTCGCCGGATCGTACTTGTCTTCGTTGACGCCCAGCACGATGGTGATGTCTTCATCGGTGGCCGGCGCGCTGATGATGACCTTCTTCGCGCCGCCGTTCAGGTGCAGGGCCGCCTTGTCGCGCTTGGTGAAAATCCCGGTGGATTCCACCACGATCTCCACGCCGTAGTCCGCCCAGGGCAGGGCGCCGGGATCGCGTTCCGCGAACACGCGGACCGGCCGCCCGTCGACGATGATGGAATCTTCTCCGACTTCCACCTTCGCGTTCAGCGTGCCGTGGGTGGTGTCGTACTTCAGCAGATGGGCCAGCGTCTTCACGTCGGTCAGATCGTTGACGGCCACGATCTCGACGTCCGGATTGTTCAGCGCGGCGCGGAACACCAGCCGTCCGATGCGGCCGAATCCGTTGATGCCCACTTTCACCATGAGAAACTCCTCCTTTAATAGATCATGGTCTGTTTTGAACGATTCAAACCTTCTTCATCCGGCCAAAACGGCCGAACGGGACCCCGGCATGCGCCCCGTGGGCGCGCCGGTCAGCCGGGCCGGATTTCCATCGTCTTCAGCGCTTCCTCGGCGGCGGCCTCGTCGATGACCAGGATGTCGTTCTGCCCGTAGCGGAGCACCGCGGCGATGGCTTCGCCCTTGCTGCGCCCGCCGGCGACGCCGATCACCGTGTCCGCCGTCTCCAGGTCCTGCAGGCGGAGCCCGACAGTCGCCCTCCGGTACACCACGGCGCCCGAGCGGTCGAAATAGTAGCCGAACGCCTCGGCCACCGCGCCTTCCCGGCGCAGCTCTTCCATCGTCCGCTCGTCCAGCTTGCGCCGCCTGGCCATCGTCATGGCTTCCCCGATCCCGTGCACGATGATCCGCGCGCCGCGGATCATCTCCACCACTTCCCGCACGTTCGGCTCCTGCATGATCGTCTGGTACGCTTCTTCGCCGAGGTGATCCGGCACGTGCAGCATCCGGTAACGCGCGCCCGTCCGCTTGGCCATCTCCGAGGCGACGGTGCTGGCCTGGACGTCTACGCTTTCCCCCAGGCCGCCCCGGGCGGGAACGAACCAGTTGTCGCGCAGCGGGGTGGACGACTGCATGTGCGACGCCACGCAGGCCATCGTCGTGCCGCCCATCACCGCCACCACGTCCCCCGGCTTCAGCACGCCGACGAGCACCCGGGCGGCGGCGCGGCCCATCTCCTGCTTGACCGCCTCCGACAGGTCGGAGTCGCCGGGCACCACGATGACCCGCTTCAGCCCGAACGCCTCGCTCAATGCCTCCTCCAGCCGGGTCAGGCCGAACCATTCCCGGACGAAGGGTTCCAGCTCCTCCAGGAGCCGCTCGCCTTCGGCGCTGAGCGCCATGCCGGACGGCCCGATGTCCACCAGGCCCTGCTCGCGCAACGCGTCCAGCTCGGTGCGCAGCGATCGCTCCGTCAGGTTGACGCTGGCGGCCAAGGTTCGCCGCCCGGTCTTTCCCGATAGGCGAATCTGCCGGAGAATCTCGTAGCGCTTGCGCATGACGCGCAGCAGATCGGGAACCAACTTCAGCTGGGCTTCCACCATTTTGCGCATTGCGATTCGCGTCTCCTCCCGACGCTGCCAAAGCCGCCCCGCACGAAGACGGGAATGGGTTGGACGTAAAACGTCCCACTATTACGTTTTGCGACCCACATCTATTGTATGCAAGAACCGGCCGGCTTGCAAGTATGGGCACCCGTGCGACCGGCCATGCCGCCCCGGCAGCGCAAAACAAAACCGCCCGCATCCTCCATGCGGGCGGTTCTTGCCATCCATCAGCTTATTCCACCGTCAGGGTGACCACGGACATCGGCGGCAATTCCGCCTCAAACCCTCCGTCTTTCAATCTGGCGCCGCTGAACGCCTCGGGCTTGACCCGGTCCGGCTGTTCAAACGTGTTGTGGCTGTTCATGGCGGAAGAAGCCAGCACGGTGCCGGAGATCCGTTTGCCCTTGAACCCGTCCACTTCGGCGTCCACAACAGCGGAACGGCCGGGGTCCGCGTTGCACAGCGTGATGTTCAGCCGGCCTTCGGCGTCGATGGAAGCGGAGGCGCTCACCTGGGGCACTTCCTCTTCCCCGAACCGGTATTTGTCCGCGATCAGCTCGATCGGTTGCAGGACGGCGTCCATATGGACCTGGTACATGTCGAACACGTGGTACGTGGGCGTGAGCACCATCTTGTCCCCGTCCGTCAGAATGGGCGCCTGCAGCACGTTGATGAGCTGGGCGATGTTGGCCATCCGCACGCGGTCGCAATGGTTGTTGAAAATGTTCAGGCTGATGCCCGCGGATACGGCGTCCCGCATCGTGTTTTGCTGGAACAGGAAATCCGGGTTGGTGCCCGGTTCGGCGTCAAACCAGGTCCCCCACTCGTCCACGATGAGGGCGACCCTCTTTTCCGGGTCGTATTTGTCCATGATGGCCGAGTGCTTCCGGACCAGTTCGTCCGTGAACCAGGCGGCTTTCATGATCGCAAACCATTCGTCCTCTTCGAATTGCAGGGCCGAGCCCCTTACGGCGTCGGGCTTCCGCAGGAAAGTCCGGTTGCCGTCCTTTCCTTCCTTAATAATCACGTGATCCCTGACCCGGGTGTAATAGTGAAGCGCCAGGCCGTCCATGAACGGGGCCGCTTCCCGCATGAGCACTTCTGTCCAGTGGTAATGGTCGCCTCTCGGGCCGCACGCGATCCTGTAAATTTTGTTGTCCCCGTAATCTTTGACGTACAGGCTGTACTGCTTGTACAGGTCAGCGTAATACTCCGCCCGCATCCGTCCGCCGCAGCCCCAGTTCTCGTTGCCGACGCCGAAATATTTCAGCTTCCAGGGCTTTTCCCGTCCGTGCGCCTTGCGCAGGTTCGCCATGGGCGATTCGCCGTCAAAGGTGATGTATTCCACCCACTCCTGCATCTCGCGGACCGTTCCGCTGCCGACATTGCCGCAAATGTAGGGTTCGGCGCCGATCAATTCGCAAAAATCGAGAAACTCGTGGGTGCCGAAGTGGTTGTTTTCCACCACGCCGCCCCAGTGCGTGTTGATGATCGACGGCCGGTTTTCGCGCGGACCGACTCCGTCCTTCCAGTGATATTCGTCCGCGAAGCATCCGCCGGGCCAGCGCAGCACCGGAACGCGGATTTTCCGCAGGGCTTCCACGACGTCCTTCCGGATGCCGCGGATATTCGGAATGGGGGAATCTTCGCCCACCCAGATTCCGCCGTAGATGCAGGTTCCCAGATGTTCGGCGAAATGGCCGTAGATATTCCGGTCCACCTTGTGTTTTCCCGCGCCCGCGTGGATGCGCAACACGTTTCGGTTGCTTTTCATTTTCTCCACCCTTTCCAAGTCTCTCCGCAAGTCAGCCTTTGATCCCGCCGGCCGTCAGGCCCGAAATGAACGACCGCTGGTTGAACAGGAACACGATGACGATCGGAATGATGGCCAGCACGGCACCCGAAATCAGCATGTCGTAGTTGTTCCCGTACGGCGACAGAAGCGAGGCAAGCCCGATGGGCAGCGTGAACATGTTGTTGGTCCTCAGCACGATCAGGGGCCAGATCAGGCTGTTCCAGTTTTGCATCGCGAGCAGGATCGCCATGGCGCCGAACGCCGGTTTCATGAGCGGCATCATGATCCGGAAGAAAATGCCGAATTCCGTGCACCCGTCAATCCGTCCCGCATCCATGAAATCTTTGGAAATTCCGCCTGCATATTGCCGGAAGAAGAAAATGGCGATGGGCGAAACGACAAACGGGAGAATCACGCCGGCATACGTGTTGATGATGCGCATATCCACGATCAGCTTGTACAGCGGCAGCATCAGGATTTCGAGCGGCATCATCATGACGACCAGGACCAGGACAAAAATCAGGTTGCGTCCCTTGAAGTTGTACGCTCCCAGCCCGTAGCCGACGAGGGAAGAAAGAAAAAGCGAAAAGACGGTAAACAGCGCGCAGATCAGAATGCTGTTCCGGTACCAGTACAGATAGTAACTGCTCTTGTCAAAGAGCAGGAGCTTGTAATTGTCCAGGCTCATGCTGGCGGGAATGATCCGCAGGTCAAGACCGTGCCGGAACAGTTCCTGCGAGTTTTTGAACGACGCCATGACGATGTAGTAAATCGGGAACAGGACAAAAAAGCTGAGCGCCGCGAAGAAGAGGAAAATGAGGACCGCCAGCCAAATTTTTTTCTGTCTGTTGCTCATGGCCTAGTCCCTTTCCTTCCTGAACAGCCCGAAATATCTAAGCTGCACCAGATTAATGACGAGCACGATGAGAAGCAGCGTGATGCCGATCGCGGATCCGAAGCCCAGATCGTTCCGCTGGAACGCCTGCTGGTAAATGTACCGGACGATCGTCAGACCGATATCGCTCGGCATGCTTTCGTTCCACAGGACATAGCTTTCCCCGAACATCCGGTAGCCTTCGAAGATGGTGATCGTCAGCGTGTAGATGAGAATCGGCTTGAGCATCGGAAGGGTAATGTACCGGAATTTCTTGAAGGCGCCCGCGCCGTCGATGGACGCCGATTCGTACAGCTCATCCGGCACGTTCTGCAGACCGGCGATATAGTACACCATGAAAATCCCCGCGTTTCTCCACACGTGCAGGATCACCATCAGCATCATGCCGGTCCAGTAATTCAGCAGCCACTTCTGCGGCTTTAAGCCAAGATCGATCAGGACCGAATTCACCAGGGCCGTATCCAGTTCCCCGAACATGAGGCGAAAAGGAATCCCTGCCACAATGACGGAAGTCAGGGCGGGGATGAACAGGACCGTCTTGAAGAACGTCTTGCCCTTCGTGAGACGGGAATTGAGCAGCACGGCGATCAGCAGCGGAATGGGAATCGTCAGCGCAATCGTCAGGACGGTATAGATGGTGTTGGTCTTCAGCGCATTGTAAAAATGCACGTCAAACAGGCGCTCGTAGTTTCTGAGCCCGATGAACCGTGTATTGTTAAGGCTGATGACCTCCTGGAAGCTCATGATGATCGTGGTGATCATCGGATAGAGGAAAAAGACCAGGAGGGAAATCACAAAAGGCAGTACGAAGATGTACGGCGCCCATTTTTCCGAGTACAGGATCTTTTTCAGTGCCAACCGATCATCCCCTGTGAACATCCGCCGGGCGGGAATTCCGGGGCCGGAACCCGCGCCCGGCGGACGTATCATGATGCGCGATCCGTCATCTTTGCATCTTGCGCAATTCGTCGGCGGCCGCTTTCAGCGCCTGTTCGGGCGTTTCGCTTTTCTCTTTCAGCACCTTGAACATCACCTGGTTTTTCACCAGGTCCTGCGCCGCGGCGGCGAGCTCGCCCATGTTGGGCGACGGGAGGTTGTCCTTCGCCTGCAGGATAACCTCGAAGATCTTTTCGTTGTTGAAGTACGGGTCGGGCTGCGAAAGTTCCGGCGCATCCCAGACATCCCACCGGATGGGGTCGAACCGGAGCATTTCCCAGATCCGGATGTTCGACTCTTTCGACAGCTTGGCATGCGCGAGGAACTCTTTGGCCAGTTCCGGATTTTTGGTCTGTTTCGTGATGGCCGTTCCCGTACCGCCGATGCCGACGGACTTCGGTTGGCCTTCTTCCCAGACGGGCATCGAACGGACCACGATTTTTCCTTTCAGGTCCGGCATATAGTCCAGGAAGCGGCTCATGTACCAGGACGGCATGATCAGGGAGGCGATGCCGCCGTTGTTCATGAACGCGAAGAACTCTTCCGCGGAGGTCCTGCCGCCCGGCATGTCGATGGCGATTTTGTCGACCGTCATCATGTCGAGCATCTTTTGCAGAATCTGGACGTTGATGTCGCTGTCCAGGGTCACGCTGCCGTCCGGGCCCAGATAGTCCCCGCCCGACTGCACGATGAGCGGCCAGAACGGACGTTGGTCGGTGACCTCGAAGGCGGTCATCGGAACGCCCGTGGCGGCAACGACCTTTTTGCCGGCTTCGATATAATCGTTCCACGTCTTGATGTCATCCGGATTGACGCCGGCCTTGTCAAGAATTTCCTTGTTGTAGTAGACGACCGTGGCGCCGACGTGGAAATCGATGCCGTAGTATTTACCGTCTTTGCTGTAGATGTCGAACCGGGATTTGATGAATTTGTCGAGCTCAGGCTCGACGATGTCGTTCAATTCCAGCAGCTGGATATCGCCTTTCAGGAAGTTGTGGAAGAAGTTGATGTTGATGTCGACGATATCCGGGGCTCCCACACCGGACTGCAACGCGATCAGCAGCTTGTTGTGCATGTCCTCGTTGGGGTAGGTTTCGATGGACAGGTCGATGGGCTTGTCGGGATGCTGGCTGTTCCAGCGTTGCAATGCGTCTTCAAAATAATTTTTGTGCTGGTCCTGGAACGTCCACAGGGTCATCTTGACCGGTTGGGCCGGTTTCGACTGATCCCCCGTCTGCGTGCCCGGGCTGCCGCTTGGCGTGCTGCCGCCGCCGCTTTTGCCGCCCCCGCTGCAGGCCGACAGCACGAGTCCAAACACCAGCAAGCATGCCACGATCAGGGTCATCTTTCTCTTCATGCATCCTTCACCCCTCATGAAGTTTTGTCTCAGGATGGCGCTCCTGCAAGGTCAACGATAACGAAAGGACGGGAATCGGCGGACTGCAAATTTTTTTAATCGACTCCAACTTTTTGATCGCGCTTACATGCCAATTCGTATTCATGAGGCGTCATTCCCGTCATTTCCTTGAACACTTTGAAGAAATAATTGTAATGGTTAAAACCGACATTATGCACGATCTCCTTGAGCTTCATCTCCCCTTCTTCAATGAGCCGTTTGGCGCGTTCCACCCGGAACCGGTTCAGATACTCGGTGAAACCCATTCCGCATTCTTCCTTGAACAGCCGGCTGAGGTAGGAAGGGCTGACCCCCGCTTCCTGAGCCGCATCCGCCAGCGAAAAATCCTTTCCGTAATACCGGCGGATGTACGCGATCGCCTTTTGCGTGATGTCGCTGACAGGGCCCGCGAGCCCGATGATGTTTGCGTCCTGCATCAGATCCGTCAGCTTTTTGTACCGGCCGAGTACCCACGCTTTCAGATCTTCGAGCGTCTCGTGCTTCTGGATGATTTCGTATGGGGATTCCCGGCTCTCATACAGTTCGGCGATCTCGATCCCGGCGTCTTTGGAAACTTTGTTGGCGATGTTGATGAGTTCCGCGCAGATCATCTGGATGGATTTGTGGCTCGGCCGCCGGTTGGAGATCTGGGCGAAGATGCCCTCGATCCGCCTTTCGGCGTTTTCGAATTCCCCGTTCCGCAGGGCGGACAGGATCGCCTTTTCCTCCCGGATGTCCAGCACCAGGAACCCCTGTTCCCTCTTCTCGCCGATCTGTTCTTTCATGAAAATCCTGTTCTTGCCCCGGTAAAACTTCTCTCCCAGCATGGCCTCGGCTTCACGATAGGCCCGGGGAAGATCCAGGACGTCCCGGCACACCCCGCTAACGCCGAAGCAGGCCGTAATGTTCAGATACTTCGGAATTTCCGTCCGGATCCGGTTCAGCGCACCGTACAGGCGGCTGTATACATACAATTGGCTGTTCGCCTGGTCCAGGGACAGGACGATGGCGAACTTCCCTTTTTCCAGGTGGATCATCTCCGCGCTTTCCGATTCGCGCAGAATCTTATCCGAGATGTCCAGGAAGGTCATGAGTAGCTTGTGCATTTCGGCGGGGGAATATTTATCTTCCAGGAAAGAAAAATCGTCGATCTCCACCACCGTGACCACCAGGTTTCCCATGCTCGGCCTGAGCCCGAGGGCGTCCCATTTTTCGCCGGCTTCATCCCGGCTCGCGATGTCGCCTTCCAGCAGCCGGCGGAGAAACTCCCGTCGCTGCACCGACCTCCCGATCGACAGTTCCCGGTCGATTTCGTGCCGCTCATGCACCGATTGTTCGGCCAGCTTCAGGATCTCCAGCATCAGGCCGGCGCTTAACCGATGTTTGAGGACGTAGTCGATGGCTCCTTTTTTCATGCTCTGCCTGACGTATTCGAAGTCGTCGTAGGCGCTCAGCGCGATGATCCGGACCTGCGGGAAGTGTTGTTCGATGTGGTCGATCAGCTGGATGCCGTCCATGAACGGCATGCTCATGTCGGTAATCACGATGTCCGGCGTCTCGCGTTCCATCATCTTGACGGCCTCAAGGCCGTTCTCGGCTTCTCCCGTGATATAGAACCCGTAATGTTCCCAGTCCAACAGGGTTTTCAAATGGGTGCGCGAAATGATGTCATCGTCAACGATCAGCACCTTCAGCATGGGCCAGGTCCCCCTCCCTTTCGATGACCGGCATGGCAATCTCCACGGAAGTAAACAAGTCGGGAACGCTCTGGATGGAAACGCCGTAGTGGTTGCCGAAATGCAGCTTGATGCGGTTGTCCACGTTCCGGATTCCCATGCCGTTCAAACCCGCCTTCCCGTTGGCGAATTCCGGCAGCGTCACGGCTCGCAGGACCTCTTCCGGCATCCCCTTCCCGTTGTCGGTGACCTTCAGGACCAACCTGCTCCCGTCCCGGTAGCCCTTGACGATGATGACCCCTTCCCTCTCCAGATGCCGCAGGCCGTGCAGGAGGGCATTTTCGACAATGGGCTGGAGCACAAACTTCAGGATGCGGCTGTCCAGGATGTCTTCTTCCATCTCGAAGTGGACGGTAAATTGGTTCGCAAAGTGGTATTCCATAATGTTCAGATAGTTTTTGACGTACTCCAGCTCCTCCCGGACCGTCGTCCATTCTCCTCCTTTTCCCATGCTTCCGTGCAGGAGCTGGATCAGGGAAGTGATGAGGCTCGAGATGTTGCCCGCTTTCTGCAGATCCGCCATCCATTTGACGGTGTTCAGCGTATTGGAAAGGAAATGCGGATTGATCTGGGCCTGAAGCGCCTTGAGTTCCGCCAGGCGCTTTTGTTTTTCCTGGCTTTTCACTTCTTCGATGAGCTCTCGGAGATTGTTCACCATCGTGTTGAAATGCATGGCCACGATGCCCAGTTCATCGGAACCGCTGTCCTCGATCGGGGTGATGAACCGGCCGGTTTTCAGGCTGTTCATCGAATTGATCAGCTTGATCAGCGGTCTGGAAATGCTTCTCGACACGATGTAGGACAGGTACAGCGCGATCAGGGCGCAGGCGATCCCGAGGACCGCAATCGTTTTCCACATGCCGACCGACTCATTGTTCAGATAAGTGAACGGAATCGTGCTCACCACGTACCAGTCGGCGGCAGGGATATAGGCGAAGGCCACCAGATGCGGTTTGCCGTTCACCGTCCCGTTGAAGGTGAAGGTTTCCTTTTCCCGGCTTCTTTGCAATTCCCCGATCAGGAAACTTTCCGGGTAGGGCTTTCCGACGGCAATGTCCGGATGGTCGCTGGATACGACGATGCCTTCCCCGTCCAGGACAAAAATTTTAGAACCGCTTCCGAGGTCCATGCTGTTGAATTTATTGGAAATGTATCGCTCATCGAAGCGCATGAGCAGGTACCCGATCGGGACGCCAAAGTCCAGCGACCGGATGCTCCGAACGAGCAAAATGCCGTTCGGGCCGTAGTTCACCTGCCTGACTTCATAATTCCCGAAAATCTCCTCGTCTTCTTTGCCGGAGACGGTCCAGACCGGCGCCCCGCTTTTCGCAGCCGCTTCTTCGAACAGGGGGGCCAAAAATTCGGGCTTCAAATTCAGCTTGAAATTCATGTCCCCGTAAGCGATGAGTTTTTCCATGTTGTTCGAAAACACAAGCGCGTCCGTCACGCCCGGGAAAAACGCGAACTTGGGGCCGAACGACTTCTGCATCCGGAATTCGGCCTCCTTCTTGGCCGACTCCCTCATGTTGTCGATGGCGATTAGCGTATCCTGGACCAGATTCGAAAAAGCGATATCCACGCTGTCATTTTCGATCTTGACCAGCTCGGTCTGGATATTGACGCTGACCTGGTTCATGACTTCCACCGAATAGGTGCTGATCTTGGACTTGATCGCGTCGGTGGATTGCTTGTAGGCATAAGCGGCGGTGATGAGCAGCGGAACCAGGGTAAGGATGGAAAACGAGACGATCAGACGATGCTGGATTTTCACGCGCCGGATCAAACCGTCGAATCCTGTAACCGTTTTCAATCCCTTCAAAGTCGGTTTCCGCATGCGGTCCTTTGGCCCCCCTTTCCGATCGCCGTGAAAAACAAACGCAGCCGGGGACAAAACGGAAAGCCGGTGTTCCGCAAAAGGGGTCGATTGGAATGAAGAGGTTTTTGATCAAGGAGTGTCTGTTAAGTGAAATTAATCATACTCGCTTGCATGATCGAGCGTCAATACGAACATGTTTCTTTTTTCGCACAATTGTGGTAGACTTCCCTTGGATGGCGCTCTCGTCTTTGAGGCGGTACCGCGGAAGCGGCAACGCGTTGGTCAAAGACGCAAGAGCTTTTTTATTTACAATACGATACCTTCCGAGCCGTGTGTGCCGATTCGCGCCCAGCACCGGAAGCCGAGGGGAGTCGACCGGCAAGGGACCATGAACATCTTTCTTCACATCTTTTGGAACAACGTGCTGCCGCTGGCGCTGGTGATCGGGGCCGGCATCCTCCTGCAAAGGCTGTTTTCACTCGACATCCGGACGTTTTCGAAACTGCTTTTTTACCTGTTTTCACCCGTGTTCCTGTTCCGCCTGCTTCTGGAAACGGAGATTTCCGGGCAGGTATTGGGCCAGGTCGTTTTGTTTCTGCTGGTGTTCCAGGCTGCGCAGTTTGTCCTGGCGGAATTGATCGCACGCCTGCGCGGAATGCCGAACGACCGGAGAGTCGCGCTGCGCAACGGCACGATGTTTTACAACGCCGCCAATTACGGCATCCCGCTCAACCAGCTGGTGTTCCGGAACGATCCGTACACGCTGGCGGTGCAGCTCCTCATCATGCTGTCCCAGCAGTTTCTGACGAATACCCTCGGCATTTACAGCATCAACGCGCGTCGGGCCGGTTGGCGGCAAGCCTTCCGGGTCATCCTTTCCCTGCCGATCATCTATGCGATACCGCTGGCGCTCGTCATCCGCGCGGCGGACGCCCAGCTGCCTTCTTTCCTGTATACGTCCATCAACTATGTGGCGGACGCCTTTTTCGGCGTGGCGCTGTTTACGCTCGGAGCGCAGCTCGGGAATATGCCCTGGCGGTTCAGCCGAAGGGAAGCGCTGGACGTCTCGGTGGCCTCCGTCTTGCGCCTGGCGGCGGGGCCTGCCCTGGCCTGGCTGACGACCCTGCTTCTGGGCATCGACGGTCTCCTGGCCGCCGCCCTGATCGTATCGTCCGCGGCCCCCACTTCCCTCTACAGCATGCTGATCGCCGTGGAATTTAAGAACGAACCGGAATTTGCCACACAAACCGTGCTGGTGTCCACCCTGCTCAGCATGGTGACGGTGACGCTGGTCATCCAGCTGCTGGGATTGGGGGTTGGCTGAACCCGGATGAAGATAGGACCTTGCTTTTTGCGTGCGGATCGCCTATAATAACTAACGCTGTCGTTTTTTCGGGCGCCCGTGGTCCAAAGGATATGACGCAGGCCTCCGGAGCCTGAGATCGGGGTTCGATTCCCTGCGGGCGCGCCAACCTCACCCATTCCGCGCTGTGATGCGAATGCTTGCGGTGCGTTTTTTTATTTGTTTTTTATGGCGAGGGTTTGACTATCTTTGACTTTTTGGCGGCAATCCGTTACAATCCTAAATGATGATTTCGCAAGGAGGGGACTGCCATGCATTACGTCCCGATGGTCATCGAACAGACGAATCGCGGCGAACGCGCTTACGACATCTACTCCCGTCTGCTGCTCGACCGCATCATTTTCCTGGGAACGCCCATCACCGACGAGGTGGCCAATTCCGTCATCGCCCAGCTTTTGTTCCTGGCGGCCGACGACGCGGAAAAGGACATTCACCTCTACATCAACAGCCCCGGCGGTTCCATTCCCGCCGGCCTGGCCATTTACGACACCATGCGGTACATTAAGCCGGACGTGTCCACCATTTGCGTCGGCATGGCCGCTTCCATGGGCGCCTTCCTGCTCGCCGCCGGCGCCAAGGGCAAGCGGTACGCGCTGCCGAACAGCGAAGTGATGATCCATCAGCCGTGGGGCGGGGCCGAAGGCCAGGCGACCGATATCGCCATCCGCGCCAAACGCATCATCAGGCTCCGCGACCGGCTGAACGAGCTGCTCGCCCGGCACACGGGCCAGCCCCTGGAACGAATCCAGCGCGATGCCGACCGCGATTACTTCATGAGCGCCCTGGAAGCGAAAGAATATGGTATCGTTGATCATGTAATCGAAAAACAATAAATTATATCCTATTATTAGAAATTTGTCAAGAAAAATTCAGGCCCGTGAATCACCCCTTCCGAATCGGTCAAGCCGTGGTATTCTAGAAATAGGCTAAGAATTCCATATCAAGCCAAATCTAGTTAACCTCTAGGAATTCTTGCTGGGGGAGGGGATTCCGGGATGGGTCAAACGTCTCAAATATTGCGGCTGATGCCCCGTCAGCAGTCCGACGGAAGCGTGTCGCCGCAATCCGGAACGATGGCTGCGGCCCGGCGTCTGAATGACAAAGCGTCATTGTTGCGTCCGCTGAAGGATGAGCATCTGCTCGAAGTCTACCGCGAGGCCAAACGAATGAACCTGTCCGCCGAATTCATCGAGCTGCTGGAAGACGCCATTTCGCTTCGTCAACTGGAACAGCGCAACCGGGCTTAGCTGTCATACATGCGGAAAGAAAGATCCCCGCGCGCCCTTTCAGGCGTCGGGGATCTTTGCGTTCGCCGGACCGGTTCGGGGCCCAAGGCGCGCCTGCCGTCGACGATTACGGCACCTTCGGCCCGCGACCCTGCCGAATCCGCCCTTGCGTCTTCTGTCCTTTCAGCGCGGCCGCCTTTACCGCATCTTGAACACGACGGACACCGTAGCCCGGATCTCGATCTGGCCTGTCTGGATGGACGTTTCCGGAGCCTGGGCGCCCGCGGCGAGTTCATAAGCTACGCGCACCTTATCGGCATACAACGGCACCGACGTTACGCCGCCCTGCGAGATGTGGAGGACGCCCGCCACCTCGCGTTTCGCCGCCGCCGCCAGCACGTTGGCCTTCGCTTCGGCCGCGGCCATCGCCTTTTGCAACGCCTCCAGTTCGTACCGGTCCATCTTCTCCGTGCCGAACGTCACTGTGTCCACGCGGGTCGCACCCGCCGCCGCCACGGCGTCCAGAAGCCGCCCGACCTCCTGAAGATTGCGCCAGGTCACCCGGACCGAATGCGCGGCCACGTAGCCGACCAGCACCCGGCCTTCCCGTTCCGTGTAGTTGTACTCCGGGTAGACGCTGAATCCCGTCGTTTGAATGTCCCGGGGCGCCGCCTTGAATGTCTCGAGCAGCACCTTTTCCACGCCGGCGAAGATTTCGGCGGCCGAGCGCTGGGCCTCGTTGGCCGTTTTGCCCCGCGCCTCCACGGCGAAATGAATGTACGCCACGTCCGGTTCCACGAAGACGGTGCCTTCTCCGCTGACCGAGATGGTGTCGTACTGTGCGCCGCTTTCCTGGGCATGGGCGATTCCCGGCACGGACCTGGACGCGGCACCGGACAACAGAACCGCCGCCAGCAAAACCAGCCCGGCCATCCGGATCATCCGACGATTCATGGCGTTCATGGCTTGAATCCCCTTTCAAATCTTTGCTTATCTCAACGGGAATCGGGAAAAAAAAGTTGCGGGGCAACAACAAAAGATCCCCGTCGACCCGCCAGGGGTCACGGGGATCTTCGCGTCCGGGGCACCCCTTTCCCAGCAAAAAAACTCCCGAACGGAAGTTTCCGGCCCGGCGCCCGTACATCCAGGACAGCGATGTTCAGCTCTCCAGTTCTTCCTTGCTGACCAGCTGGACTAAAGCGTTTACAGCCTGCTCCGCGTCGGCCCCCTCGGCGCTGATCGCCACTTCGGTGCCCGAACTGATGGCCAGGCTCATGATGCCCATGATGCTTTTGGCGTTAACCTTCTTGTCGTCCTTCTCCACATAGATATCGGATGAATATTTGTTGGCTTCCTGCACAAACAGGGCAGCCGGCCTCGCATGAAGCCCCGTCTTCAGACGGACTACGACGGCCTGTCTGGCCATGGATGCTACCCCCTCACTGATAAGGTCCGAATGACCCCATACTCACTTTATTGCATTCATTATACCATTGTTTCGCTTTTTTTTGCCATATCGTTTGACTCCGTGCCGGCTTCCCCCCGCCGGATGCGTTCGGCCATTTCGTCGATTTTCCGAAGGCGGTGGTTGACCCCCGATTTGCTCACCTTTCCCTTGAGCAGGTCGCCGACTTCCTTGAGGTTCATGTCCGGGTGCTTGAGACGGATTTCGGCCACTTCCCTCAACTTCTCGGGCAGATTCTCGAGGCCGATCATCCGGTCGAGCAGGCGGATGTTTTCAATCTGCCGCACCGCGGCGCCGATGGTCTTGTTCAGGTTGGCCGTTTCGCAGTTGACAATGCGGTTGACGGAATTGCGCATGTCCCTCATGATGCGCACGTCTTCGAACTTGAACAGGGCCTGGTGCGCGCCGATGATGTTCAGAAATTCGATGATTTTTTCCCCTTCTTTGATGTACAGGATAAAGCCTTTCTTCCGTTCGATGAAACGGGCGTTGAGCCGGTAACGGTTGGCCAACTCCACCAGGGCGCGGCAATGATCCTCGTACATCGAGGTGATCTCCAGATGGTAGGAGGATCGTTCGGGATTGTTCACGGAACCCCCCGCCAGAAACGCTCCCCTCAGATACGCGCGCTTGCAGCAGGACTTGTGGATGATCGATCTGTCGATCCCCGGCAGAAACCGAAATTCCCCCGATTCGCCGGAAATGATCGCCAGTTCCCGGAGCACCCGCTCCACCCAATCTTTGACCCGCACGACGTAGACGTTGTTCTTTTTCAGCCGCGTTTTCTTGCGGACGAGCACTTCGGTCGGCGCGTCGAAATGCTTCTTGAGCAGGGTATAAATCCGTCTGGCGATGGCCGCGTTCTCGCTGGAGACATCCAGCACCATACGGCGCTCGGACAGCTGCACCACCCCGTTCATGCGTATGACGGCGGACAACTCCGCCTTCTCGCAGCACGACTCCGCCTGGAGCAGGGTCAGTTCCTTTTTCGTTTCCGATGCGAACGACACGCCGCTCACTCCCTTGCTGTCATAGCCTCTCCGACGAGCCGGCAAATATGGTCGCTCAGCCTGGCCGCGTCGTGCCGCACATAGGTGGTGAACTGCGCCAGGTAATCGGTGACGACCCGATACCCCCGGCGCTCCGTTTCTTCCACGTCCGGATGGACGACCCTGGCCCCCCGCTCGGCATACATGCGCTCCATCTCGGGCGGTATGGAGCCGCGATGCACGATGGCGTAATCGAACAGCCGGCCTCCCGCGTGCCGTTCGATGGCGTCCAGATGGTCGCTTAAGGTATATCCGTCCGTTTCCCCCGGCTGCGTCATGACGTTGCAGATGTAGATCTTGATCGCCCGGGCGGCGCGAATCGCCTCCGCCAGCCTGGGCACGAGCAGGTTCGGAATGATGCTCGTGTAGAGGCTGCCGGGGCCGGCCAGGATGGCGTCCGCCTCGCGGATCGCCTCCACCGCTTCCGACAGCGGCTCGACGTCCCGCGGCTCGATGAACACCCGCCGGATCTTCCCGCCAGCCTTCGGGATCGCCGATTCGCCCGTGATCACGGAGCCGTCCTCCATCTCCGCTTTCAGCACGATGGCCTGACCCGCGGCGGGCAGGACGCGGCCGCGCACCGCCAGCACGCGGCTGAGCTCCCGGACGCCCGAGACGAAATCGCCGGTGATGTCCCGCATCGCCGCCAGAATCAGGTTGCCCAGGCTGTGGCCCCGCAATCCCGCCCCGTTGCTGAAGCGATACGACAGAACCCTGGCGAGCAGCGGCTCGGCGTTGGCCAGCGCTTCAATGACATTGCGGATGTCGCCGGGCGGCGGCATGCCGAGCTCTTCCCGCAGGATGCCGGAGCTTCCCCCGTCATCGGCCACCGTCACAATGGCCGTCAGGTCCAGATCCCTGTGCTTGAGCCCGCGCAGCAGGACGGATAGCCCGGTCCCGCCCCCGATGGCCACCACGCGGGGACGGCGTTTGGTCTGCGCCTCTTCCTCCTTCGCCACGGCCATCACCCCTGCCGGTCGCGCTCAGCGTCGCGATGGTTCACCCGCACCGTCTCCGTCTCGCTGGCACCGAGGGTGCGGCCCAGATATTCCGCGATGGCCACCGAACGATGCTTGCCGCCCGTGCAGCCAATCCCGATGACAAGGTGGCTTTTGCCTTCCTTGTGGTATTGCGGGATGAGAAAATGAAGCAGATCCAGCAGCCTGACCAGGAACTGCTGCGTGTCCGGCCACTTCATCACGTAATCGTACACTTCCGGATCGAGGCCGGTCTTGGGCCGCAGTTCCTCGATGTAATGGGGGTTCGGAAGAAATCGGACATCGAAGATGAGGTCCGCATCGATGGGCACGCCGTATTTGAACCCGAACGACGTGATGCTGATGCTGAGGATTCCCGATCCGAGGTTGCTGAAGCGGCTGACGATGCGTTCTTTCAGTTCGGCCGGTTTCAGGTTGCTCGTGTCGATCACCTGCGTCGCCATGCCCTTAAGGTCCTCCAGCATCCTGCGTTCCAGCCGTATGCCCTCCAGGGGCGGCCCATCTCCGGCCAGGGGGTGGCGGCGCCGGCTTTCCTTGTACCGCTGTACCAGCACCGAATCGGTGGCGTCAAGGAACAAAATTTCGCAATGCAGCGAGAAATTTTCGCGCAGGTCGTTCAGCGCCTCGGCCAGTGCCGTAAAAAATTCCCGGCCGCGCAGGTCGATGACCAGCGCCACACGGGCAATCCGGCCGCGCGACTGCTCGATCAGTTCCGCGAACTTGGGGATGAGCACCGGCGGCAGATTATCCACGCAGAAAAAGCCCAGATCTTCCAGGCTTTGCACGGCAATCGTTTTGCCGGCCCCCGACATGCCGGTGATGATGACCAGCTGGGGAGCCGTCTTGGTCGTCGTCGCTGTACTTCGCATTTGTTCTCCCCTCCCGCTGACGCGCGGACCGGCGGTGCCGCCGGCTCCCGCCGGCGCTAGGTCGCCAGCCGCCGCGCCAGACCGGCGGCGCCGACGACACCAGCGTTGTTGCCCAGCGCCGCGGCCACGATCCCGACGCCTTCCTGCGCCCGCTCCAATGCGCATTTGCGGAATGCGTCGCGGACCTGTTCGATCAAAAACTCGCCCGCATGGCTGAGGCCCCCGCCAATGATGAACAGCTCCGGGTTGACGATCACCGCCACCAGAGCCATCGACTTGCCGAGATAAAGGGCCGCCCGTTCGATGATGCGCCGCGCCACTTCATCCCCCGCCTTGGCTGCGTCGAACACGTCCTTCGCCGTCAGGTTTTCGACGAGCGCCAGCGAGGTCCGGTCGCCCCGCTCCACGGCCCCCTTCGCCATGCGGACGATGCCCGTCGCCGACGACACCGTCTCCAGACAGCCCTTCTGGCCGCAGCCGCACTGGATCGCTTCCAGATCGGGCACCACTTTCATGTGCCCGAACTCACCGCCCATGCCGGAGAATCCTTCGATCAGCTGCCCGTTCACCACGATGCCGCCGCCAACGCCGGTGCCGAGGGTGTACAGCACGCAGCTCGTGACCCCGCGTCCCGCGCCGCCCCAGGCTTCCCCGAGGGCCGCGGTGTTGGCGTCGTTGCCGACAACCACCGGCTTGCCCAGGGCTTCCGACAGACGGTCCCGGAGCGGGAACCCCGCCAGCGGCAGATTGGGCGAAAACTTCACGATGCCGCGGACCGCGTCAAGAAAGCCGGGAACGCCCACGCCCACGGCGGCGATCCGGTCCCAGCCAATTTGCGACTCTTCGACGCAACGGCGCGCGCAGCCGACGGCGTTCTGCAGGACGCGTTCCGCACCCTGACCGCCCTCCGTGGCTCCTTTCACGGCGTGCAGCAGCCGGCCTTCGCCGTCGCAGATGCCGGCCTTGATCGCGGTCCCCCCGATGTCAAGGCCGAGATAAAGCTTTTCCGCCATGTCGGCACCTCGATTTCCCTCAGACTGGCCTGTTCAGATTGCTTTTCCCCAACCGTTATGCCCGGACGGGTCTGCTCAGACTGACTGCTTCAAATCGCGGGCCGCCGCTTCCTCCAAATACCGCTCGCAGTCGAGGGCGGCCATGCAGCCGCTGCCGGCGGCCGTGATCGCCTGGCGGTATTTGCGGTCCTGCACGTCACCGCAGGCGAACACACCCGGCACGCTCGTCTCCGTCGTGCCCGGCCGCACCACGATATAGCCCTGCTCGTCAAGGTCAAGCCAGCCCTGCAGGAACTTCGTATTCGGCGTATGGCCGATGGCCACGAACAGCCCGTCGGCCGGAATGATCTCTTCCTCTCCGGTCTCGTTGCGGCGAACTTTGAGCCCCGTCACGCCCTGCTCGCCGTAAAGCACTTCCAGCGGCGTGCGGTTGAGCGCCCAGGAAATCTTCGGATTTTCCCGCGCCCGCGCCTGCATGATCTTGGAGGCGCGCAGTTCGCTGCGGCGGTGGACGACAACCACTTCCGAGGCGAAGCGCGTCAGGAAATTCGCCTCTTCCATTGCGGAATCGCCGCCCCCCACCACGATCACCCGCTTGCCGCGGAAAAAAAATCCGTCGCACGTGGCGCACGCGCTGACGCCTCTTCCGATGCTTTCCTTCTCGCCCGGAATGCCCAGGTATTTGGCGGAAGCGCCAGTGGAAATGATCAGCGTCTCCGCCCGCAGCGAATCGCCGTCCTCCAGGCGGACCTCAAACGGCCGCTTCGCCAGGTCCACGGACTCGACCCATCCCCGGCGGAACCGGGCGCCGAAACGCTCGGCCTGCTTGCGCATCCGGTCCATCAGTTCCGGTCCCAGAATGCCTTCCGGAAAACCGGGGAAATTTTCCACATCGGTGGTGGTCGTCAATTGCCCGCCCGGTTCGGGTCCTTCAATGACCAACGGATTGACATTGGCCCGCGCCAGATAGATGGCGGCCGTCAGGCCGGCGGGACCCGTGCCGATAATGATCGTCTTTTCCATGCCGTTCACCTTCCCCGTTTTCGGCGTTTGATCCCGCCGCCTATTGCAGCGGAATTCCGTCGTCTTCCGACCGCGCCGGATTCGGCCCAAACACGTCCGTCGTCCATTTCAGTTTTTCCCGGATGCCGCAGGCTTCATCGATGCGGTTGACGCATCGGCTGAGGCTGGCCAGGGAAACGCCGTATCGCTCCGCCAGTTTGGGATAGGTCACCGGTTTGCTGTGCATCCGGGCCACCCAGTATTCCAGCGCTGCCGCCCAAGCGGCCGGCCTGGCCACCTTGGGCACCTGCGGGTAGACTTTCGCCAGAAAGTCCACCCACAACGTCATCATGTCGTGCTGTTCCACCATGTCGTAGCGGTCCGCCATGCCTTCCAGGGCCCGATCCAGCACGTTCTGCCAGGCGTTGTCCCAGAACGGCAGCCGCGGCGGACGGCGCCGGCTTTCCAGGGTGAGCAGGCGTCCGGAAAACATCACCTGCAGCTTGTCCTCCACCCCGATCGAGCGCAGCACCAGCACGGTGATCCGTTTCAGATCGTTGTCTTCCGCGGGATCGAGGAGAAACGCCTTGAGCGCCTCCACCACTTCCTCGTCCGCCGCCAGGCCCAGCGCTTGGATCACCTGGCTCTTCGTCCGCCGGTCGCCGCTGCGCAGGGCCCAGAAAAGGGACGAACGGACAAGGGGATCTTCGCGGATCACACGGGACATCTGCGCGGGGTCCCGTTCCCACCGCCGGAACTGTTCTTCGACGGGCAGGTGGTAATGATAATGAGCCGGCGGCGGTTCCCGGCCGGCACGCATGTCCTCCAGTCTGTCCAAATAATAGGCGGGTACCGGCGATGCGGGATCCAGCCTCCGCGCGGCGCGCCAATGCCTCTCCGCTTCGTCGAAATCGCCGGCGTTGGCGGCGGCAACGGCGGCGAAGTGGAACAGACTCGGCTCTTCGTCCAGTTCTCCGTGCCGGAGCAGTCGCCCGAACAGCCGGTGCGCTTCCCCGTGCTCGCCGACAATCCCCAGGGTCGTGGCCAGTTTGAGGGTATGTTCGGGGTGCATCGGCACGATGCGCTTCAGCAGGCCCGTTAGCTGCGACAGGTCCGCTTCCCGCCCCTTGTGGCGGCAGAAAATCGTCAAGTTGCACAGGGCGTGCAGGTTTCCGGGGTCCGCTTCCAGCACCTGCGACGTGAGTTGCATGGATTTTTCCAGGTACCCCATATAGTAATAGGCCAGGGCGAGGTTGTTGCGGGCCGCCGTGAAATCGGGCTGCCGCTCAAGAAGTTGTTCCAGCAGGCGGGCCGCTTCCGAAAAACGTCCCGCCTCCAGGAGCCGGCGCGCCTTGTCGTGGGTGAACAGGTGCTCCCGGCATTTGATGGTGTTCACGCGCGGGGGCCGATTCAGCTCGTAATGCAAAAGTTCGAGCAGTTCGTCGGCTTCTTCCAGATAATGCCCGTGCGGATCGGTCTCCAGATACCGGATGAGGGCCTCCTCCGCATCTTCGTACCGTTCCATGTTGGCATAGTTGTTGGCCAGGTAGTAGTAGCATTCCGTCATTCCCGGGTCGATGCGCTCGAGAATGACGCGGAGAATCGAATTGGACTCCTCGTACCGTCCCATTTCCGAAAGGATGCCGGCCATGTTGCAGTGGTTCACCGGATTGTCCGGCTCGAATTCCACCGCCCGGCGGAAGTACTTCAGCGCCTTGTCATATCGGCAGCGGTCCAACGACCGGACGGCGCGTTCAAAGAAAAAAGACGCGTCCAGCCGAATCGGAATGACGTTCGTCTGCCGATCGCCGGCCGTGCGCGTCCTTCGCTGGCTCATTGGCTGGACACCTCCCCGGGGGATTGGCACGGGAATTGCGCTCTTTTCATCCACATGATTATAACACAGCCGCACGCCTCGCGAAACCAACCCGCAGAAGGCAGCCAAATCCGGAGATCCCTTGGAATTTAAGGTACTCGCAAATGGAGTCCGGGGCGGTGAGATGATCCACCGGAATATTGAAAAAACGTTGAATGGCGGGCGCGTGCGGGTCGACCGTCACCGCCCGGCCGATGCCGGCCGTGGCAAGCACGTCGGCGACCGGCTTTGCGGTGATCGGCTCCCGCGGCGCCGCCTTCCGTCCCTGGCGGGAACAGCCGGAACAGGGCATCACCACGCCGACCGTCCGCGCGAAAGCCCGCCTCGCCGCGTCGATATCCGGATCACCGGCTTTCGGGAGGCGTCTGTTCCGTCCGCCGTTTCCCCGGCCGGTCCGAAGGCTGGGGACGGTCCGACGCCGCGGGGCCGTGCCGGCGGTCCAGTTCGCCCAGCACCTCGTCAAGAGACAGGCCCTTTTCGCGCATCAGCACCAGCAGGTGATACAAAAGGTCGGCCGTTTCGCTCCTGAGTTCCGCGGTGCCCGGATTCTTGGCGGCGATGATGACTTCGGAGGTCTCTTCGCCCACTTTTTTCAGAATCTTGTCCAGGCCCTTTTCAAAAAGGTACGTGGTATACGACCCTTCGGGGCGTTCCGCGTGGCGCCTGGCGATGATTTCTTCCAGGCGGCCGAGGGGCGCGTAACGGTCGGGCGCCTCTTCCGCCCCGGCCGCGCCGTCCGACCCGGAACTTCCGCCCTCCGTCCCCGCTTCAACCGGATGGGTGAAGCAGCTGTACGTTCCGGTATGGCACGCCGGGCCGTTCGGCCGCACCCGCACCAGCAGCGCGTCGGCGTCACAATCGTAGCGGATGGACACGATGCGCTGGGTGTTGCCCGACGTGGCGCCCTTGTGCCAGAGCTCCCCGCGGGAACGGCTCCAGAACCAGGTCTCGCCGGTTTCCAGCGATCGCCGCAGCGCTTCCTCGTTCATGTAGGCCAGCATCAGCACTTCCTTGCTCAGATCGTCCTGCACGACGGCGGGCACCAGGCCCCGCTCGTCCCACCGGATGCCGGCCGGTGCTCCGGTCTCCGGCCGTCCGGACCCGTTCATCGCACGTTCACCCCTTCGGCCCGCAGCGCTTCCTTGACTTCGCGGATGGACACTTCCCGGTAGTGGAAAATGCTGGCCGCCAAGGCCGCGTCCGCATGCCCTTCCATGAACACGTCGACAAAATGCCGCACGGAACCTGCGCCGCCCGAAGCGATGACCGGAATGCCCACAGCGTCGGATACGGCGCGGGTCAGGGCAACGTCGAAGCCGTCCTTCGTGCCGTCGGCGTCCATGCTCGTGAGCAAAATTTCGCCGGCGCCCAGTTCCTCGCCCCTTTTCGCCCACTCCAGCACCCGCAAACCCGTCGGTTTGCGGCCGCCGTGGGTATAGACTTCCCAGTCTTTCCATTCCGGATTGTACTTCGCGTCGATGGCCAGCACGATGCACTGCGCCCCGAACACCCGGGAACCCTCGCTGATCAGCGAGGGGTTCAGCACCGCCGCGGTGTTGACACTGATCTTGTCCGCGCCGGCGCGCAGCAGCCGCTTCATGTCTTCCACGGAGGAGATGCCTCCGCCTACCGTGAACGGAATGTGGACTTCCTCCGCCGTCCTGCGCACCACGTCCACCATGGTGCCCCTTCCTTCCACCGAAGCGGAGATGTCGAGGAACACAAGTTCGTCCGCGCCTTCCCGGTCGTAGAGGGCGGCCAGTTCCACCGGATCGCCGGCGTCGCGCAACTGCACGAAATTGACCCCTTTCACCACGCGGCCGTCCTTGACGTCAAGACAGGGGATGATCCGTTTTGCCAGCATCGGCGTCCTCCCTTTCCCGCAGGTTTTCCAGTTCCCTCAGGGCGTCAGCCAGCGCGATGTTGCCCGTGTACAGAGCCTTGCCGACGATGGCGCCGCCCACGCCGTCCCGCCGGTGCGCCGCGAGCCGGAGCAGATCCCCGGTCTCCCGCACGCCGCCGGAAGCGATCACGGTGCGCCCCGACGCCCGCGCCATGCGCACGATGGCGTCCACGTTCGGACCGCTCAGCGTGCCGTCCCGGGTAATGTCCGTAAAGATGAAGGTCGCCGCGCCTTCCGCCGCGAGCGCGGCCGCCAGCTCTTCCGCCCGCACCTCGGACGTCTCCAGCCAGCCGCGGGTGGCCACGAGTCCGTCCCGCGCGTCGATGCCGATGGCGATCCGGTCGCCGAATTTCTCCAGCATGCGGACGACGAACGCCCGGTCCTCGATGGCCGCGGTTCCAAGGATGACCCGCGCGGCGCCAAGCCCGACGAGCCGCGCCACGTCTTCTTCCCTGCGGAGGCCCCCGCCCGTCTGCACGGGGATGCGCACCGCCTCGGCGATCCGGCCGATGAGTTCCGCATTCACCGGACGGCCTTCCTTCGCACCGTCCAGGTCCACCACGTGGAGCCAGCGCGCGCCCTGCGCTTCCCACTCCCGCGCCACGGCGACCGGGTCGTCGTGGTACACCGTTTCCTTGCCGTAATCGCCCTGAAACAGCCGGACACACTTCCCGCCGCGGATGTCGATGGCGGGATAGATGACGAAATCGCTCACGACGTCCTCCCGTAAGACCCGACGGTCAGCGCGACAAAGCGCTCGAGGAGCGCCATGCCGAGCGTCCCGCTTTTTTCCGGATGGAATTGCATGCCATACAGATTCCCGCGGCCGACGATGGCCGTGACCGGGCCGCCGTAGTCGGTGACGGCGATCAGGTCGCCCGGCTTTTCCGGGAACACGTGATAGGAGTGCACAAAATAGACATGGCCGGGTTTCATGCCCTCCAGCAGGCGGTCCGGCCGGACAAACTTCAGTTCGTTCCAACCCATGTGCGGCACCTTGCGGTCGTTCGGAAACCGGACCACACGCCCTGGAAGAAGATCAAGCCCCCGATGCGGCCCATATTCTTCGCTTTCCGTAAAAAGCAGCTGCATGCCCAGACAGATGCCGAGGAGCGGACGCCCCGACGCGTGGAACTTCCGTACCGTTTCGTCAAGTCCGCTTTCCCGCAGATTGCGCATGGCGTCGCCGAAGGCGCCCACACCGGGCAGGATGGCCCCCTCCGCGCGAAGGATGGTCTCCGGCGACGAGGTGACGACGGCCTCATGTCCGAGCCGCTCCACCGCCTTGCTGACGCTGTGCAGGTTCCCCATTCCGTAATCGATGATGGCGATCACGCGGTCAGAGCACTCCCTTCGTGGACGGAACGCCCTTGACGCGCGGGTCAAGCGATGTCGCTTCGTCGAGCGCCCGGCCGAGGGCCTTGAACACCGCCTCGATCATGTGGTGCACGTTGCTTCCATAATGGACGATGACGTGCAGGGTGATGCGCGCCTCCAGCGCCAGCTTCCACAGAAATTCGCGCACCAGCTCCACATCGAACGAACCCACCTTGCCGGCCGGCAAATCGGCTCGCATCTCCAGGTGGGGCCGGTTGCTCACGTCGATGACGACCTGGGCAAGCGCCTCGTCCATCGGCACGAAGGCGTTCCCGTACCGCCGAATGCCGGCCTTGTCCCCCAGGGCGGCGCGGATCGCTTGGCCGAGGCAGATGCCGATGTCCTCCGTCGTGTGGTGGTCGTCGACTTCCACGTCGCCGCGGGCCTTGACGCGCAAATCGAAATGCCCGTGACGCGCGAACAGCTCCAGCATGTGACCAAGAAACGGCACCCCGGTGTCGATGGCCACGTCGCCGGTGCCGTCCAGGCCGAACATCAGCCGGATGTCGGTCTCGTTCGTCTTGCGGACGATTTCGGCGCGCCGCTCGCCGAGAAACTTCACCCCGGCGGCCGCCAGGTCCGCCAGGCCGCCGGTCCCCGCCGCGGAGGCGGCTTTTCTTCGTTCCTGCCCCGAACCGGACTGTCCGGTTCCATTGCCGCGCGTCATGCTCGATCCCCGCTTTCCGTGCGAATTTCCACGGCCCGCGCGTGGGCTTCAAGGCCTTCCCGGCGGGCCAGCGTCGCGATGGCCGCGGCGTCCCGCCGCAAGGCCTCGCGGCTGTATTGGATCAGGCTCGTTTTCTTCAGAAAATCGTCCACGCTGAGCGGAGAGGAGAACCTCGCGGTTCCGCCCGTGGGCAAAATGTGGTTCGGACCGGCGAAATAGTCGCCCACCGGTTCCGTGCTCCATGCGCCGAGGAAGATCGCTCCCGCGTTCTCGATCAGGGCCGCGATTTCCATGGGCGCCTCCGTCAGGATTTCCAGATGTTCGGGCGCCAGGCGGTTGACGACCATCGCGCCTTCCTCAAGGCTGTCCACGAGCAGGATCGCGCCCCGGCTTTCCAGGGACTTAAGCGCGATGCTCTCCCTCGGCAAGGCCGCCAGCTGGCGTTTCAGCTCCTCCGCCGTCTCCTCTGCCAGGCGGCGCGAGGCGGTGACCAGAATCGCCGACGCCATCGCGTCGTGCTCCGCCTGCGACAGCATATCCGCCGCGACGAAACGTGCGTCGGCGGAGTCGTCAGCCAAGACCACGATCTCGCTCGGGCCGGCGATGCTGTCGATGTCCACCACACCGTATACGTGGCGCTTGGCCAATGTGACGTAAATATTGCCGGGTCCGCAAATCTTGTCGACGCCGGGAACGGTCTCCGTCCCGAAGGCCAGCGCCGCCACCGCCTGGGCGCCGCCCATGCGGTAAATCTCGCTGACGCCCGCTTCCGCCGCCGCGACCAGGATATATGGATCGACGCCGGCACGACCGCCGGTGGCCGGCGGCGTGGCCATCACGATTTCCTTCACGCCCGCCACCCGCGCCGGAATCACGTTCATCAGCACGGAGGAAGGATACGCCGCGGTGCCGCCCGGCACGTACAGTCCGACCCGGCGCAAAGGCCGGATGGACATCCCGACCAGCGTGCCGTCCGGCCTGAGGTCGATCCAGGAATTGCGCTTTTGCTTTTCATGGAACGACGCGATGTTTCGCGCCGCCTGCCGCAGCGCTTCCAGAAAGGCCGGATCGACCTTTTCGTACGCCTCCTCGATCTCGGCCCGCGGCACCCGCAGCTCCTCCGGCGTCAGCCGGACGCCGTCGTAGCGCTCCGTATACCGGAGGAGCGCCGCGTCTCCCTCCCGCCGGACAGCCTCGACGATTTCGCGGACGACGGCGTGCTGTTCCGGCGTGCCGTATTCGCTGGTCCGCTGCAGCTGGAATCCGTCCGCTGGGCCGATGTACATCGGTGGTTCCTCCTTTGCCCTTCAAACCGTGGTTATCCCGACGCCCGCGTCGCCTTTCGGTCGCGCTCCGCACATCCGGCGCACCCCGACACCCGGCGCGTTCCAATCATCCGGCGTATCCCGAACTCCCGGCCATCCCTCCGGTCATCCGGCACGCCCGGACTCCCGGCGCACTTCGTTCATCCGGCGCGTCCGGACGATCCGGCGTCTTTCATCCGGCGGCCCCTCCGGAAGCCGCCGTTTCCGCCGCCTTTGCCAGGCGGTCGCACAGCGACCGGATCTGCGCGTATTTCGTCCGGTAACTGACGCGGTTGGCGATGAGCCGGCTGGTGATCTCGAACATCGTCTCCAATTCCACCAGCCCGTTTTCCCTGAGCGTCCGCCCCGTCTCCACCAAGTCCACGATGCGGTCGGCCAGGCCGATCAGCGGAGCCAGCTCGACGGATCCGTTGAGTTTGATCACTTCCACCTGCTGGCCGTGCTCGCGGAAATACCGCGAAGCCACGTTCGGGTATTTGGTGGCGACGCGCGGGTAGATGGGGAGCTTCCTTCCGGGAAGCCCGATGACGCACATGCGGCAGCGGGCGATGCCCAGATCGAGGAGCTCGTAGACGTCCCGGTTCTCCTCCAGCAGCACGTCCTTGCCGGCGACGCCGACGTCCGCCACGCCGTATTCCACATAGGTGGGCACGTCCGCCGGCTTGGCAAGGATGAACCGCAAGGAAGCTTCGGCGATGGGCACGATGAGTTTGCGGGACTCGTCGTCCTCCTCCGGCACCGGCAGGCCGGCGCGGCGAAACAGACGGACGGCGTCCCCGTAAATCCGCCCTTTCGGCATGACCACCGTCAGCCAGTCCGTCTCGCTCACGGCGCCTCCTCCTTCCGTTTGCCGAATAGGATCAGCCGGTCAAACGTCCGGCCCCGGTATTCGTAAGGCCCCTCCGCGCCGGAGGCGGCCAGTTTCTCCGTTTCCTCCCAGTCGGCTTGTCCGCGCAGCGAAGCGGTAACGACGGTCAGCCCCTCCTCCCGCAGCCTGGACGCCTCGGCCAGCGCCTCGGCAAGCGAATGCGGCGCGTACAGGATGAGCACCCGTTCCGGCTCCGCCGCCTGGCCGTTGACCACCTCCAGGATGCGCGTCGTCTTGAGCGCGAATCCGGTGGCCGGCGCGGGCCTCCCGAACTGCGCCAGCAAATTGTCATACCGCCCGCCCCCGCAGACCGGAAAGCCGAGCTGCGACGCGTAACCTTCAAAAATCATGCCGGTATAATACGAAAAATCGCCGATCATCGTCAGGTCGACGGACACCAGGTGCTGCACGCCGTAGGCGCCGAGCACGTCCCAAATTTCGCCCAGCTGGCGGATCGCCGCACGGACCTCTTCGCTTCGGCCGAGCGCCAGCGCCCGGTCGCACACCTCACGGCCGCCGCGCAGGTTCAGCACTTCTTCCAGCGCCAGGCGGTCTTCCCCGTTCAGCGCCAGCTCCCGGAGCCGGTCGCGATAGCCGACGAAATCCCGCTTCAGCAGGCAGTCCTTCAGCTCATCCTGCTCGTCCCGCCTTCCCGGGAGTTTTTCCTCCAACAGGCCGTTCAGGAAACCGACGTGCCCGAAAGCGATGCTGAAAGACGGCACGCCGGCCGCCTGCAGCGATGACGCGGCCAGCGCGATGATTTCCGCGTCGGCCTCCGCCGAAGCGTCGCCGACCAGCTCGGCGCCCGTCTGGAAAAATTCCGCATCCCGGCCGGCTCCTTCGTCAAAGGCCCGGAACACGTTGGCGTGGTAGCTCAGCCTGAGCGGCAGGGGCGCCTGCCGCAGCAGCGAAGCGACGACGCGGGCGATGGGTGCCGTCATTTCGGAGCGCAGCACAATGGTCGTGCCGCGGTGGTCCAGCAGCTTGAAGAGCTTCCGGTCCGAAGTGGTGCTGGCCGCCCCGACCGTGTCGTAATATTCCAGCGTCGGCGTGATGATCTGCTCGTACCCCCACCGGCGCATGCAATCAAGGGCGGCGAGCTCGATCCGGCGCAGCTTGGCGACGGCATGGGGCAGGTAATCCCGGACCCCGACGGGTTTTTCGAACACTTTCGGTTTGGACATGCCGCCACTTCCCGTTTTCCTGATGTTTGCAGTTTGAAACGCATCAGTTCTTTATTTTATTAAAGTGATAATATATTACCACACTGAAACCCGCGTTGTCACTTTATCATGTCTGTTCCCCGCCGTCAAGGCTCCGGGATGCCCGGCAAACGCTTTCCCAATAAAAAAAGAAGCCTTTCCGGCCAAGGCGTTCCTTTATGTATCCCCCGTCCCCTCTGCTCTGTCCCGTCCGGAATCCGGTTTGCCCAGGTCGCGCAGCGGATTGCCACCCACGCGGGCGCCCGCCGGCACGTCCCGGTGCACCACCGCCCCCGCCGCCACAACGGCGCCGTCGCCGATGGTCACCCCGGGCAGGACGGTGACGTTGGCGCCGATCATGACCTCCGAGCCGATGCGGATCTCGCCGAGGCGGTACTCGCGGATCAGATATTCATGGGTCAGCAGGGTGGCATTGTAGCCGATGATGGAATTGTCGCCCACGGTGATTTTTTCCGGAAAAAACACGTCCACCATCGCCATCAGGCCGAACGACACCCGCTTGCCGACCTTCATGCCCAGGATGCGCCGGTAAATCCAGTTTTTCAGCGCCAGGCTGGGGCAATAGCGGGCCAGCTGGATGAAAATGAAGTTGCGGACGACCTTCCACCAGGGGACCGTCCTGTACATCTGCCAAAGGGAATTCGGCCCTTCGACCGGATAGCGTTCCAGCCTTCTCAAGCCTGCGCCACCTCGATTCCGCACAGCGCCGGAAGATCCTCCATCCGCTCGAGCAGGTGGACGGCGCCCGCTTCCCGAAGTTTCGCCTCCCCTTTCAGCGACCAGGCGACGCCCGCCGGCACCGCTCCGGCGCGCAGGGCGGCTTCCATATCCGCCGGACTGTCCCCCACCATCAGGGTCCTGGCCGGTTCGGCGCCAAGGGCCTGCATCGCTTTTTGCACCGGTTCGGGGTGGGGCTTCGGATGGGTCACTTCGTCAACCGGAACAAGAACGTCAAACTTGTCCATCAGATCGAGCAGCTTCAGGGCCCGCTCGGATGTCTCCCGCATTTTGGAGGTGACGACGCCCATTCGGACGCCGCTTCGCTTCAGGACGTCCAGCGTCTCCGACACGCCCGGGAACAGCCTCACCATTTGGTCGTGGCGGGCCAGATTGTACTCCCGGTAAGCGCGTACCAGGTCCGATACCTCTTCCCGTCCCGAAAAGGCGCGCAATTGCAGAATCAGAGGCTGCCCCATAAGCGAGATGATCTGTTCCCTGCCGAAATCCGGCGGGACCACGCCCCGCAGGGCGTGCAAAAACGATTGAATGATCAGTTCGTTGGTATCCAGGATCGTCCCGTCAAGGTCGAACAGCACCGTTGTAAAAACCAAGCCCCGGCGGCTTGCCGCTTCGGTCCCGGTCGTTTCCGTTTGCATGTCGCTTTCACCGTCTTTAGGGCGATTCGTCTGCTTGTTCCCGAGTCCCTTGCATATCTACGTCCGGCTGTCTTCTTTTCCGTCGCCGCCGTCCGGCGTCCGGCCGCCGTCCGTATCGTCCGCTTGCGGCTCAACCGACTTCGGTTCGTCCGCTTCTGCTTCGTCCGGCTTCGATCCGTCCGCCTGCGGTTCGTCCGCTTTTGCTTCGTCCGTCCTCGGTCCATCCGCAAGCAATTCGACTGCCTTGGCTTCGTCCGACTTCGGTCCCCCCGCCAGCGGTTCGTCCGCCGCAACGCCGGCCGATTCCGCTCCGGCCGGAACCGCCTCGCCTGAATCCGACCCGGCGCCCGCCGGCAACAGCGGATCGCCGTAGCGCGGCGCGTTCGGCAGGATGATCCGGCGGATCGCAATGGTCGCGATCATCGCCGCCACCAGGGCCAGCGCCAATAGTTGCGAAGCGCGGATATTCCCGTATGCCGGGTCGAGATAACCGGGCTCGCCCAGCATGAGCCGCATCGGCGTCCACAGGCCGTCGACCAGTGAGGCGAGCCAATCCGGCCCGCGAAATGCCAGGCTGTCGGTGCGCATGCCTTCAATGAAGAAACGGCCCAACGAATAAACCATCAGGTAGGTCCAAAACAGCTCGCCGACGCGCAGCGGCTTCCAGCGGCGCAGGACGAGCAAAAGCAAAAGCACCAGCAGGTTCCACACCGACTCGTACAGGAACGTCGGATGGTAATACTGGCCGTCTATGTACATCTGGTCGACAATAAAACCGGGAAGACGGAGCGTCTCCCTCAAGTACGCTTCCGTCACCGGGCCCCCGTGGGCTTCCTGGTTGGTGAAATTTCCCCACCGACCGATCATTTGGCCGATGATCAGGGACGGCGCGCAGATGTCGGCGATGCGCAGGAAGGACACCTTTTTCTTTCGCGCGTACCAGATTCCCACCAGAATGGCGCCGATCAGCGCCCCGTAGATGGCGATGCCGCCTTCCCAGATCTGGAAGATCTCGCCGGGCCGTTCGCGGTAATAATCCCACTGGAACGCCACATAGTACAGCCTGGCTCCGATGATGGCGGCAGGGGTTCCGAACAGGATGAGGTCGAGGAAAAAGTCGGAACTCAGTCCGAACCGTCTTCCCTCGCGAATCGCCATCAGCAGCCCGACCAGCGCGCCGAAAGCGATGATGAGGCCGTACCAGCGGATGGACAAGCCGCCGATGGAAACCGCAACCGGATCTATGATCACCGGCAAAATGACCCAACCTCCCCGTCGATCTGCCGGAAAATCCGCGCCCGGCGGCACCGCCGTCCCGCCTGCGGATTCACTCGGCGTCTTCGTCTTCGATCGTTTCCGTCAGCCGGTTCGTAAACTGCAAAGCCGCGTTGTACCCCATTCGCTTGAGGCGGAAGTTCATCGCCGCCGCTTCCAGGATGACCGCCAGGTTCCGTCCCGGGCGTACCGGCACGGTAATCATCGGCACTTCGGTGTCGAGGATGCGCGTTGTCTCTTCGTCCAGGCCAAGGCGGTCGTACTGTCTGTCCTGCTGCCAGGCTTCCAGACGCACCACCAGCGTGATTTGCTTGCTGGTCCGGATGGCCCCGGCGCCGAACAGCGTCATGATGTTCAGGATACCCAGCCCCCGGATCTCCAGCAGATGCCGGATCAGCTCCGGCGCGGTGCCGTAGAGCAAATTGTCCGCCGTCTGCCAGATTTCCACCGCGTCGTCGGCCACCAGCCGGTGGCCGCGCTTGACCAGCTCCAGGGCCGTTTCGCTCTTGCCGATGCCGCTTCCGCCGGTGATCAGCATGCCGACTCCGTAGACGTCGACGAGCACCCCGTGGATCGTCACCTTCGGTGCGAGCCGCTTCTCCAGGAAATTGGTGAGACGGCTTTGCAGCGTGGTCGTCGCGATGGCGCTGCGCAACACCGGCACCTGCCGCATATCGGCCGCTTCGATGAGCTCCACCGGGGGATTCTGCCCCCGCGTGACGATGAAGCAGGGCGTGACATCGGTGCAGAGGCGGTCCATCCGTTCCCGCCTCACGGCCGGGGTCAGCGTTTCCAGAAAGGCCAGTTCGGTCCGGCCCAGAATCTGCACCCGCTCGGCGGGATAGTAAGCGAAATAGCCGGCCACCTCCAGCCCCGGTCGGTAAAGGTCGTCCGTCCCGATCTGGCGGCGCAGGCCTCCTTCGCCCGCGACCACTTCCAGCTGGAATTGCTCCACAAGCTCGGAAACTTTCACCTTTCTGGCCACCGTATCGCGCTCCCTCCCGCGCGCTCCCGCCCGTTTTCTTTTTCATCGTATCCGAAACCGTATGGGAAATCAATGCAAACGCGAAAAGGCCGTCCGGTCTAGGACCGGACGGCCCGCGCCGCTTCCGCGCAAGCGCGGAAGGCGTTGTCAGTCGTTCTCGAAAATGTTCAGTTCCGTGTCCTTGTCGAACACGTGCACCTTGTTCATGTCGATCGCCAGCTTCACGTTCTGGCCTTCCTGGATGCCGGCGCGTCCGTCGACGCGGGCGATCACGTTTTCCTTGCCGAGGCCGGCCAGATACAGGAACATTTCGTGGCCCAGGTTTTCCGCCACTTCCACACCCGCGTAGATGACCGTTTCCGGAGAAGCCTCCAGGAACACCGGTTCCTCATGGATGTCTTCCGGACGCACGCCGAGGATGATTTCGCGGCCGACATAACCTTTGTTCCGGATGATCTGGGCTTTGCCCTCCGGCATGACGACGTTGATGCCTTCCGCCTTGAAGCGCAGCTTGCCGCCTTCTTCCTCGAACATGCCCGGAATGAAGTTCATGGCCGGAGAACCGATAAAGCCGGCGACAAACAGGTTGATCGGATGATGGTAAAGGGTGTCCGGGTCGGCCGCCTGCTGGATGACGCCGTCTTTCATGACGACGATGCGGTCGCCCATGGTCATCGCTTCGATCTGGTCGTGGGTCACGTAGATACACGTCGTCTCCAGCCGTTTCATCAGCTTGGAGATGTTGGCGCGCATCTGCGTCCGCAGCTTCGCGTCCAGGTTGGACAGCGGCTCGTCCATCAGGAACACCTGAGGCTCGCGGACGATGGCACGGCCGAGGGCGACGCGTTGCCGCTGGCCGCCGGACAAGGCCTTCGGCTTGCGGTCCAGCAGGTGTTCGATTTCCAGCATCCTTGCGGCTTCCCGCACGCGCCGGTCGATTTCATCCTTGCGGACTTTGCGCAGCTTCAGACCGAACGCCATGTTTTGATACACGTTCATGTGCGGATACAGCGCGTAGGATTGGAACACCATCGCGATGTCGCGATCCTTCGGGGCGACGTCGTTGACCAGCCGGTCGCCGATGTACAGCTTCCCTTCCGAGATTTCTTCCAGCCCCGCGATCATCCGCAACGTGGTGGACTTGCCGCAACCGGAAGGACCGACCAGGACGAGGAATTCCTTGTCCTTGATCTCCAGGTTGAAATTGTCCACCGCGGGCTTCTCGGACCCGGGAAACCGTTTGGTCACGTTTTCCAGACGAACACCTGCCACGCTTGTTCCCCCCTGCAGTTGAATTATAATCCAACATCATCTTACTTCAGGGGTGGACGGATGACCATGCACACCGCATACAAAAAAATTATTTTCTTTTCGTCATTTTGTACAACAGCAGCAAGATTCGCGCCCGGACCGCGTCGTTGAAACCGCGCACGTCGAGGCCGGATTCCAGCTTGAATTTTTCCAGCCGGTATAGCAGCGTGTTCCGGTGGACATACATCCGCCTGGCCGTTGCGCTCACATTGCAGTCGAGGGAAAAAAACAGTTCCAGCATGGCTTCGGTTTCCGGATCGGCGAACGGCTCCATCGCGCCGTGCATGCGCCCCGCGATTCTGTGCAGCGCCGGCTCGGGCAGATGGCCGATGAGCCATTCCAGATGGATCCGCCAAGGCAAATGGACGCGGCGCTCGGGGTGAAAACGGCGACCGAGTTCCATCGTCTCCCTCAGCAGCGCCGCCGCGGAGGCCAGTTCCTCCCGCGGTTGAACGGGCTCCGCCACGGCCACGTGGCAATCTCCCCCCCACTCGCCGGTAATCGCCTGTTGCAGCCCCTCGGCCAGGGAAGCCAGTTCATCGCGGACTCCGTCCGGATCGCCTTCCTCCTGATCGAAGGATTCCATCTCCATGAGCAGGCGGTCGGGCGCCAGGATCAGCCATTCCGCCGGACGCAGCGGAACAATGATCGCTTCGTCGGACAGATCGGACAGAAAAGAGCGCGCCACATTCAGGATCTGTCCCGCATCCGCTCCGACGTGCTCATAACTGAGCAACATCGGAACAACACCCTTGTTCAGCCTGGCGGCCCATTCCCCCGGCAGCGGCGCATGAAGCTCATCCTTCTCCAATCGCGCCTCGATCCACTCGCCCAGTCGGATGGCCAGCGCTTCGCTTTCCGTGGCAGGGGAAGCGCCATCCGAGCGTTGCAAAAACGCCCAGCAAAGCAGCCGGGACTCCACGGGAGACAGCCGCTTTCCGATTTCCAGCACCTGCAGTCCGGTTCCGCTTCGTTCGACGAGCAGCCAGCATCCACAATCGAATTCCGCCATGTCGCCCGGTGCCGGCGAATCCCGGCCGCCCCGTTCTGCCCACGCCTGCGGCGAAACCGTCACCAGCCGAACCCGCGCGCCCAGGATTTCTTCCAATTGCCGCGTCTTTTCCTTGTCCATTTCCCGTTCCGTCCTTGCCAGTCTTTCTCTTCCGCAATGCCGTTTTTATTGTAACACACGCCGTTTTTTTCCGCCCTGTTCATGTCCCTCCAGGAAAAAGAAGACCGGCGCGCTGCGCCGGTCCCATCAGCGAATGCAAAAACCAAATCGATCCAAGCCGGTGAGCCCGATCACAAGCTCCGGTGCCGAATCACGTGCCCCAGCGTGAACTGAATTCGGGACAATTGGCCATCTTGCGGATCTTCGCCCAACCGTTTCGCCACCGCGGGCAGACGAACGCGAATCATGCCCGAGTCAGGATCGAGATGCAATTCCACCGAAATGTCCAGCCGGACGTCTTTGATCATCAGATGGAAATCCTGGTCCTCTGCTTCCGCAAGCTTCTCTTGGGCGGCCTGGATGGAACGGTCGATTCCTTGCACCAGTGTTTCAAAATTCAGCCAGCCGTTTTCCGAGGTGAAGGGGTCTTTTTCCGCCGTCGAAGAAAGCCATGAGGACCACTCCCAAAATATATACGGCGTCCCGAAACCGTCATTCCTGGGCCAACGTGACGCTGGGAACGATGGTGCATGTAACCTCCAGGCCCCATTTCTCGTTGTAATTGATCTTCAGCTTATCCGTGAAATTGATTCGCCAAAAAGTCAGTGAGACATCCGACTGGTTTTCCAGGGAGTAGTCCGTGGTCAGGTTCACGGTGAACTTATACTCCCTGATGGTCATCGGATCCTGGCCGGTGCTTAAAGCTTGCTGCGCGGCTCTTGCCGCTCCCGCAAACGATACGATGGCGTTGGACAATTGCAGCTGTTGTCCCGGCATTTTCCGTTCCCCCGTTCATTCCCGTTTTCCGTTGGTTTTTTTCACGGATGTTTCATTTGACAGCCCAATACAGGATCAGTACCCTGCCGTTCACTTCCGACCACTGCGGTTCCAACTCACTGAAGGTGACAGTCCTTGTAACGTCGCCGCTGTCCACCAGACAATAACCTGCCTTTTTGTAATCCGTAAACCGACTCTTAAAATGTTGCAGGGCATCCCAGGCATTGTGGGGAATGACAACGATAGCCCCAGCCACATCGTTAGCGCCGAATCCTTCCTTGGGAATTTTATTGATGTCTGCGATAAAATCATTCACGGGCTGCTGAGGATCGGCGATTCGCTGAACCTTCGGTTCCACCCAGATATTGCTTCCTTTTGACGGACTAATGACAAAATCGCATCTGGCATTTCCCCGGGGATAAGGGACTTCCCGCCTAAATTCGGCGACTCCGGCTGCTTTTTTCATTCGCAAATAGATTTGCACCTGAAGCCAAACTTCCCAGCCGCCGATGACGTTTTGGGCCAAATCCCTAACGTTGTCCAGCTGTTTGTGCAATTCTTTTCCCACATCCGACACAAAACTGATAAACCTCAATCAGGCTACCTCCCTGATCGGATTGCTGCCCGGGACGCGGCTGCCGGCCGGCTTGCTTCCGTGTCCGTTACCAAAATATAATGGCGGAAAGGGGAAATATGCATCGGAACATGAGGCCTGGCCGCACGAGATCACGCGCGAAAAACAAAAAACCGCCGGGTCGATTCCCGGCGGGATCACGCGAAAAATAAAAAAAAATGGTGGCTCGGGACGGAATCGAACCGCCGACACGAGGATTTTCAGTCCTCTGCTCTACCAACTGAGCTACCGAGCCACATAAGGAAAAATGGCGGAGCTGACGGGATTCGAACCCGCGATCTCCAGCGTGACAGGCTGGCATGTTAGGCCTCTACACCACAGCTCCGCAAAAAAATGGTGGACATTGACGGATTCGAACCGCCGACCCCTACCGTGTGAAGGTAGTGCTCTCCCAGCTGAGCTAAATGTCCATGCATGCTGGTAGCGGCGGAGGGCCTCGAACCCCCGACCTCACGGGTATGAACCGTACGCTCTAGCCAGCTGAGCTACGCCGCCACTAAAACGATTATAACGCTTCCGGCCCACCGCCGGAATATGTCTGGCACATCTTGCGCCCTGAAAACCGGATGGGAAGTTTTGCAGCAGGGTAAGATCAGGATAAGCCCTCGACCGATTAGTACCCGTCAGCTCCACGCGTTGCCGCGCTTCCACCCCGGGCCTATCGACCTGGTGTTCTCCCAGGGGTCTTACCTCTTTCGAGCGGGAAATCTCATCTTGGGGCGGGCTTCGCGCTTAGATGCTTTCAGCGCTTATCCCTTCCGCACTTGGCTACCCAGCGGTGCTCCTGGCGAAACAACTGGTACACCAGCGGTGCGTCCGTCCCGGTCCTCTCGTACTAGGGACAGCCCCCCTCAAATCTCCTGCGCCCGCGACAGATAGGGACCGAACTGTCTCACGACGTTCTGAACCCAGCTCGCGTACCGCTTTAATGGGCGAACAGCCCAACCCTTGGGACCTGCTACGGCCCCAGGATGCGATGAGCCGACATCGAGGTGCCAAACCTCCCCGTCGATGTGGACTCTTGGGGGAGATAAGCCTGTTATCCCCGGGGTAGCTTTTATCCGTTGAGCGATGGCCCTTCCATCCGGTACCACCGGATCACTAAGCCCGACTTTCGTCCCTGCTCGACACGTCCGTCTCGCAGTCAAGCTCCCTTCTGCCTTTGCACTCTCCGCGCGATTTCCAACCGCGCTGAGGGAACCTTGGGGCGCCTCCGTTACCCTTTGGGAGGCGACCGCCCCAGTCAAACTGCCCGCCTGACACGGTCCCCCCGCCCGCTTCAGGGCGGCAGGTTAGAACTCCGGCACAGCCAGGGTGGTATCCCAAGGTCGCCTCCACCGATGCTGGCGCACCGGCTTCCCAGGCTCCCACCTATCCTGTACAAGCTCTGCCAAAGTCCAATATCAAGCTGCAGTAAAGCTCCACGGGGTCTTTCCGTCACGTCGCGGGTAACCTGCATCTTCACAGGTACTAAAATTTCACCGGATCTCTCGTCGAGACAGCGCCCAAGTCGTTACGCCATTCGTGCGGGTCGGAATTTACCCGACAAGGAATTTCGCTACCTTAGGACCGTTATAGTTACGGCCGCCGTTTACTGGGGCTTCGGTTCAAAGCTTCGCCTTTCGGCTAACCCTTCCCCTTAACCTTCCAGCACCGGGCAGGCGTCAGCCCGTATACGTCGCCTTGCGGCTTCGCACAGACCTGTGTTTGTGCTAAACAGTCGCTTGGGCCTCTTCACTGCGGCCCCCTCGGGCTTTTACACCCTACCGGGGCACCCCTTCTCCCGAAGTTACGGGGCCATTTTGCCGAGTTCCTTGACGAGAGTTCTTCCGCGCGCCTTGGAATCTTCTTCCCGCCTGCCTGTGTCGGTTTCCGGTACGGGCACCCTGCGGCTGGCTAGAGGCTTTTCTCGGCAGTGGGAGCACAAGACCTTCGGGTACTTCAGTTTCCCCTCCCCGTCACAGCTCAAGGTTACCGGTGCACGGATTTGCCTGTGCACCCCTCTTGCTGCTTGGACAGGCTCTTCCATCCGCCTGCGTCTCTGCCCTCCTGCGTCCCCCCATCGCTCATGACGCCGCACGGGTGGTACAGGAATTTCAACCTGTTGCCCTTTCGACTACGCCTTTCGGCCTCGCCTTAGGTCCCGACTTACCCTGAGCGGACGAACCTTCCTCAGGAAACCTTAGGCTTTCGGCGAACAGGATTCTCACCTGTCTTTTCGTTACTCATACCGGCATTCTCACTTGCATGCCGTCCACCGCTCCTTCCGGTACGGCTTCAACCCGCATGCAACGCTCCCCTACCCCTGCACCCAAAGGTGCAAGCCATGGCTTCGGTGGTGTGTTTAGCCCCGTTGAATTTTCGGCGCAGCGCCACTCGACCAGTGAGCTATTACGCACTCTTTGAATGATGGCTGCTTCTAAGCCAACATCCTGGTTGTCTTCGCAGCGCCACATCCTTCCCCACTTAACACACACTTGGGGACCTTAGCCGATGATCCGGGCTGTTCCCCTCTCGACGATGGACCTTAGCGCTCACCGTCTGACTCCCGGGCATAAGCTTTTACGGCATTCGGAGTTTGATAGAACTTGGTAACCCTTGCGGGCCCCGCATCCTTTCAGTGCTCTACCTCCGCAAAGCCTTCACCCGAGGCTAGCCCTAAAGCTATTTCGGGGAGAACCAGCTATCTCCGTGTTCGATTGGCATTTCACCCCTACCCCCGCCTCATCCGAAGACTTTTCAACGCCTACCGGTTCGGGCCTCCAGCAGGTTTTACCCTGCCTTCACCCTGGACAGGGGTAGATCACACGGTTTCGGGTCTGCGCCTGCGTACTAAATCGCCCTCTTCAGACTCGCTTTCGCTACGGCTCCGGCCTCAAAGCCTTAACCTCGCACGCAAACGCAACTCGCCGGTTCATTCTACAAAAGGCACGCCATCACCCATCAAAAGGGCTCTGACTTCTTGTAAGCGCACGGTTTCAGGTTCTCTTTCACTCCGCTCCCGCGGTTCTTTTCACCTTTCCCTCACGGTACTGGTTCGCTATCGGTCGCCAGGGAGTATTTAGCCTTGGCAGATGGTCCTGCCTGCTTCCCGCGGGGTTTCACGTGCCCCGCGGTACTCGGGATCCGTCCCGGAGAGAGCACCCTTTCGGCTACAGGGCTGTTACCTCCTATGGCGGGCCTTTCCAGACCTCTTCGCCTAGAGTGCTCTTTTGTCACTCCATACGGGACGTCCCACAACCCCGGAAGGCGAGCCTTCCGGTTTGGGCTCCTCCGCGTTCGCTCGCCGCTACTTGCGGAATCACGTTTGTTTTCTTCTCCTCAGGGTACTTAGATGTTTCAGTTCCCCTGGTGTGCCCTCCGCCGGCTATGGATTCACCGACGGATAGCCGCCCATTACGACGGCTGGGTTCCCCCATTCGGACATCCCCGGATCGCAGCCTGCTTACGGCTCCCCGAGGCAGTATCGGCGTTCGCCCCGTCCTTCTTCGGCTCCTGGCGCCAAGGCATCCACCGTGCGCCCTTAGCAGCTTATCCTTCACGCTGCTCCAAAAGCTAACGCGGTTTCTTACCCGGCTGCTAACTTCCCTATCCGGTTTTCAAGGTGCAAGATGCGCGCCAAAGCGCACCTGAAAGAGCTCGTCGCTCTTTCAAAACTGAACCCGAGCGCTCAAAGACTCCCTAGAAAGGAGGTGATCCAGCCGCACCTTCCGATACGGCTACCTTGTTACGACTTCACCCCAATCATCTGCCCCA
>Ga0207749_100057_pt1 | contig 86098 bp, 79 predicted proteins | sample CeladaPassaB1F08_FD_187485 | JGI IMG/M metagenome (GOLD analysis project Ga0207749, IMG submission 187485) | Cellulose-adapted microbial communities from the Joint BioEnergy Institute, USA - Passage B1F08 (SPAdes) (version 2) | ecosystem: Engineered > Bioreactor > Continuous culture >... | reverse complement strand
GAAGGTAGACAGAGACGGGCACACGGTTCGGGTGTATGATGAGCGAGGCGGCGTGTTGTTCACGCGGTCGGTGCCTGGTCGGATCGTGCAGGTGAACATAAGCGGGAATTTGCTGTCGGTGGTGGATGATCGGGGCACGCTTTGGGCGTACGAGCTACCGCGTGGGCAGCTGAAGTATCAGCGGTGAGTGGGGCAGGGGGTGCGGGTCCTGAGGGATCCGCACCCCCGCCTTTGCACCAGGAATTTGGCACTACTGCCTTTACTTCAGTAATGGAGAGCCGTTCGGAAGAACGGCAGCTTGATTTTGAGCGAGCTCAATGTTAGATTCACGTTGCCTATGACATACTGCTGTCACCTGGTAATATTTTTCTCTCAGAAGACAGTAAGTCATTAAATCAGCCGCGTTGTAAAATGGCGCATATTATTCGTAAAACAACAGGGCCCCATCGTGGGGGTATCGAAAGTACGTTGAAAAATTTTGGGACATTTGTACTGATTATTTCGATTCTTGCTGCTATAGCAGCGTTTTTCATTTCTGGTGAAGTAACAAAAGATTCGACATATGATTCCTGGGGCGAGGAAGGCTTAAGTCCATTTTGGTTGGCTGCATCGATATGGATTCCTGTGCAGGGGTTTGCTTTGTTTTTGTTTTTTAATTGGACAAGTCAGGTGGTGTGTCTGCTCAAGAAAATTGCAGGTCTGCCTTGCGGTGTAGAAATATCGGAAGCAACACCGCAAATTTCATATAGCTGCTCGCAGTGTAGTCAGAAAGTGGAAAGCTATTACCGGCAGTGCCCTGCTTGTGGGGCGGTTTTGGAAGGTATTGTGGATGAACAGGAGAATATATGAAACAATCTATCATTTAAGTAAGAAAGAAATAAAATGGAAAAGGAAAGGCTTTTTTTTGAGGCACTTAAAAACATATTTGTTGGTGCGCAGGTAGAGGGAGAGTCAGGTTTTATTAACCTGATGCGCATCAAGTCACGCTACTACGAGAAGGGCGTCTTCCCCCGCTTGAAAGAAGATATTGACCGGGCGCTGGCGCCCTTCCCCGAATTCCGGGAAGAGTTGTTCGACCGGCTCTACACCTTCTTCCGCCGCTACTTCAGCGAATCCGGCTCCATCTACTTCCGCTTTACCCCGCCCCACGAGCATGTGTACGAGAAGGTCTACACCGACGACCGGGATGTGGCCCTTTTCTGGAAGACCCACATGCTCTACTACGTGAAAACCGACCGCCTCTTTCGCAGCATGGCGGTGGAAGTGGACGGCTTCCGCTTCTTTTTTGATGTTTCCACGCTGGAGCACAAGCGGGCCAACGAGAAGCGGGCGCTGGTCTATGCCTTCAAGGAGCGGCGCGAGGACGGCACGCTGGTGTTCAGCGTGGCCTACTCGGAAGGGGGCCGCAAGACCAACCTTGGCGACATCCGCCGCGCCATTAAGGACGCTTTGGGGCTCAAGAACTACACCGCGCAGGTGCCCTCGGAGGAGACCCTGGAGCGGGCCTTCCGCCTCTTCGAGCGCCAGAGCGAGGTGGACTTCTTCATCAACAAAAACGCCCGCCGGTTCCTGCAGGAGCAGTTCAACCTGTGGCTGTACCAGTATGTCTTCGAACCGGAGGAGCGCCGGGGCACCGTCTGGACCGAGCGGCGCATCCGCCAGCTCCAGGTCCTGAAGGAGATCGCCTACAAGATCATTGACTTCATCGCCCAGTTTGAGGACGAGCTGGTGCGCATCTGGAACAAGCCCAAGTTCGTGCTGGGCAGCCACTATGTGATTACGCTGGACCGCATCGTAGCGCAGGAAGGCGGCCCGGAAGTGCTGGAGCGCCTCTTCGCCCACCCCGGCATGGAAGCCCAGGTGCAGGAGTGGCGCGACCTGGGCATGGTGGAGGAGGGCTTCGCGCCGGAGCAGGTGTGGGTGACCGACCTGATGGGCAGGCGCCTCCACGAGCGCTACCAGTTCCTGCCTCTGGACACCCGCCACTTCCCCGACCTGGAGATCGCCATCCTGGCCCTCTTCGACCACCTGGACCAGGCTCTGGACGGCTGGCTGGTGCACAGCGAGAACTACCAGGCGCTGAACACGATGCTGCCCAAGTTTCGGGAGCGGGTGAAGTGCGTACACATTGATCCGCCGTATAACACAGAAACGAGTGGCTTTCTCTACGCAAATCGCTATCAACACGCCAGTTGGCTGACGATGATGGAGAATCGGATTACCCTTGCCCTAGCGATGCTTGAAGAAAAAGGGCACTTCTTGTGTCATATTGACGATAACGAGTACCAGCGTCTCCAGTTGTTGCTCGACCGATTTGGTATTGCCGACGCAGGAACGGTTGTGTGGGACAAAAGAAACCCAATGACGGCTGGACGAGGGATTGCGATTCAGCATGAGTATGTCATTTGGCGCTCAAACATAAACGCGCCCATCTATGAACGGAACCAACACATTCTTTTCATGTTGCGTAAAGCGAGAGAAATCATAGAAAAGCATGGTGGTGTTACAAAAGAAGCGCAACAAGAATTTTTACGCTGGGTTCAGCGAAACCCGAGTCTGACAGGGGGGCTGAAAGCTTACCGATACCTTGACGAACAGGGTAGGATTTACCAAACTGTCAGTTTGAGAGCACCCGAACCCAGAACCGACCCGAAATTTTTCCAACCGCTCATTCATCCTGTGACAGGTAAACCCTGTCCGGTACCCCCCAATGGTTTCTCGCGTACCCCGGAAACATTGCAAGCTATGATGGAAAGAGGGGAAATCGTTTTCGGCCCGGACGAAACTACGCAACCCAGGCAAAAACGTTTTCTGACAATCGAGTCTCAAATGCAGATCCGCTCCATCCTCGTGGATGCTAAACGAGGTAAGGCGGATACTGATGCGTTGGGTCTCGAGACCTTTCCTTACTCGCACCCGGTTTCGTTGTACGAGGAACTTATTGCCGCCGCGACGAACTCGAGTGCAGAAGCCAACCAGAACCAGATCGTCCTCGACTTCTTCGCCGGCTCGGGCACCACGGGCCATGCGGTCATCAACCTGAACCGGGAAGACGGTGGCCGGCGCAAGTACATCCTGGTGGAGATGGGCGATTACTTCCACACCGTACTCCTGCCCCGCATCAAGAAGGTGGTCTTCTCGGACAAGTGGAAGGACGGTAAAGCCCAGCCGGACGGCCGGGGCATCAGCCACTTCGTCAAGTACTTCCGCCTGGAGCAGTACGAAGAGGCCCTGCGCAAGGCCTACTACCGGGACGACGAGGCGCCCCTGTTCGTCCAGGACGACCCCTATACCCAATATGTCTTTCTGCGCGACCCCAAAATGCTGGACAACGCCGAGACGGGCCAGCCGGTGGTGGAAGTGGACCCGGAGCAGGACGAGATCCGCGTGGACCTTTCCAGGCTCTACCCGGACATTGACCTGGCCGAGACCCTTTCCTGCCTCACGGGCAGGTGGATCCGCCGCATCCGCCCCTCGCCGGACGACACCACCCAACCCGGCACAGTGGAGTTCGAAGACGGCACCACGGTGGACCTGCAGAACCCGCCGTGGGAGATGGTGAAGCCGCTGATTTGGTGGTGAGAGAAGGAGGATCACTATGCCGGTACCTGAAAGTCAACTTGAGCGATGGTCCCACCAGGGAGCAACCACTACGGCCAAGAAAACACATGAATCTATCAGGGCAGCGCTAGATCGCTACAAATGGCCTAAGGGCAAACCAGAGGTGTACCTTCAGGGCTCCTATAAGAACAGCACAAACATTCGTGGCGATAGCGACGTAGATGTTGTGGTTCAGCTCAATTCCGTGTTCATGAACAATTTGACTGCAGAACAAAAGCGTAGATTCGGCTTTGTTAAATCAGACTACACCTGGAATGACTTCTACAGCGATGTGGAACGAGCTCTTACGGACTACTACGGAGCTTCAAAAGTTAGACGAGGAAGAAAAACGCTAAAGGTTGAAACAACATACCTTCCGGCAGATGTAGTGGTTTGCATCCAGTACAGAAAATACCCGCCCAATCGAAAATCCGAAGATGATTACATAGAAGGCATGACCTTCTATGTGCCGTCTGAAGACCGTTGGGTAGTGAACTACCCCAAACTCCATTACGAGAATGGCGCAGCCAAAAATCAACAAACCAACGAATGGTATAAGCCAACAATTCGTATGTTCAAGAATGCACGGACATACCTTATTGAGCAGGGGGCGCCGCAAGACCTTGCTCCCTCTTATTTCCTTGAGTGTCTTCTCTACAACGTTCCTGATAGCAAATTTGGCGGAACCTTCAAAGATACTTTCTGCAGCGTTATAAACTGGTTGAAACGAGCTGACTTGAGCAAGTTCCGTTGTCAAAACGGACAGGATGATTTGTTTGGAGAATTCCCAGAACAGTGGAGTGAAGAAAAGGCCAGGCGCTTCTTGAGATATATGGACGATCTCTGGACAGGTTGGGGACAATAGAAATGCATCCATATGCGACAGATTCCAGGGAGAGGGTGAATATCATTGTTTACCTGGCCCTCCTATCAGTTGCTATAGCATATGGCTTTCATTTTGTCTTGACAAAGAGTGGTGTGCAATGGCCATGGTGGGCGGAAGCTCCGTCGGTAATGGGGGTCTTCGGAGTACTTTACACGCTATTTGACAAGAAACTATGGCGCTGCAAATGGTTGCATAAGATAGGAGTTGTCAAAATTCCAGACCTTAATGGACGCTGGAGTGCTGAAGGATATAGCTCAACGTATCAAGAAGAATTTGTCGGCGAAGTTCAAATCCGACAGACATGGACACACATAAGTGTCATCATGGAAACTCAACGTTCAAGATCGCACAGTCTCACCGCTTCTCTCCTTCTCAATCAACCCGATGGAATTACCCTGAGCTACGAATATAGAAACGAGCCTAAGCCGAGTGCTTTGCCCACAATGCACGCTCACAGAGGGACAACGGTTCTACGACTGAAAGGCGAAAGGCTTCTCGAAGGCGAATATTATAGCGGCAGAGACAGGCTAAACTACGGAACCTTAAGCCTTAAGAGAGCAGGATGAACATGCGCACCTTGCAAGACATTCTATCCGACCTTCCCTTCGCCAACCTGCCGCCCGCCTGGCAGGACCACGACCTGGCGACCTTTTCGCCCACCAAGCGTCTGTGGGATTACCAGCAAGAGGCGCTGCGATACGCCCTCAAGGTGCTCTGGAAGTACTACGAGGACTTCCGCGATTTCGTGCCCGGCGAACCGGAGGAGGCTAACAAAGAACGCAAGGAGCGCCTGTGGGCGTGGTACCGGGACAACGGGCTGGAAGAGGACCTGGACATCCCGCTCGGTGGACAAAAGCGGGAAGTGCGCGCCTTGCTGGAGGAGTATTACCCGCCCCAAAACGGGAGCCTCCCCTACCGCCACTTCATCAACCGCATGGGCTTCTGGATGGCCACCGGGAGCGGCAAAAGCCTGGTGCTCATCAAACTCATTGAAGTGCTCTGGCGGCTCATGCAGCGAGGAGAAATCCCCCAGCACCCGGTGCTGGTCCTCACCGCCCGGGACGACCTGCTGGACCAGCTCAAGGCCCATGTGGCGGAGTTCAACGAAGGCCGCACCGACTTCCGCATTCACCTGGAGGACCTCAAGGCCTATCCGGAGCGGCTGCGCACCTTTTTCCCCCTGGTGGGCGACCACGACATCACCGTTTTCTTCTACCGCGCCGACAACCTGAGCGACGAGCAGAAGGAACGCATCGTGGACTTTCGCAACTACGAAAACGGGGGGCGCTGGTATGTGCTGCTGGACGAGGCCCACAAGGGGGACAAGGAGGACTCCAAGCGCCAGCACATCTACAGCATCCTCTCCCGTAACGGCTTTCTGTTCAATTTTTCCGCCACCTTCACCGATCCGCGGGACATCCTGACCACCGTCTACAACTTCAACCTCTCGGAGTTCGTGCGGGCGGGCTACGGTAAACACATCGCGATCCTCAAGCAAGAAAACCGCGCCTTCAGGGACAAGGAGGACTACACCGGCGCGGAGAAGCAGTGCATGGTGCTCAAGGCGCTCCTCATGCTGGCCTACGCCCGCAAGGCGCAGGAATCCCTCCCACCGGACCGGCAAGCCTATCATCGCCCCTTGATGCTCACCCTGGTCAACTCGGTGAACACCAAAGACGCCGACCTGAAACTCTTCTTCCGCGAACTGGAGCGCATTGGGCAGGGAGATGTAAGCGAGGATGTGTGGGAACAGGCAAGGGCAGAACTGTGGGCGGAATTGGCCGAAGGTCCGGAGTGGTTGTTTGAAGGGGAGCGTTTTCAGGCCGATCAGGCGCTCTTTGACGGCATTACCCAGGAAGAACTGCGCCGGCTGGTGTACAACGCACCGGCCCCCGGAGAGATCGAAGTGCTCCTGCGGTCTTCCAACCGCCAGGAGATGGCCTTCAAGCTCAAGAGCGCCGATCAGCCCTTCGCCCTCATCAAAATCGGCGATATTTCCAACTGGTTGAAAGAGGAACTGGAAGGCTACGAGGTCATCGAGGGGTACGAGGACGAAGGCTTCTTCCGCCGCCTGAACGAGGAGGATTCGCCCATCAACATTCTCATGGGCTCCCGCACCTTCTACGAAGGCTGGGACTCCAACCGTCCCAATGTGATCACTTACATCAACATTGGCACCGGTACTGAGGCAAAGAAATTCATCCTTCAGTCCGTGGGCCGCGGCGTGCGCATCGAGCCTTTGCCCGGTTATCGTCGGCGGCTGCTCCCCCTCTACAACGCTGGGCAGGTGGAGGAGGATACCTACCGGATTTTGTGCGACCAGGCCCCTGTCTTGGAAACCCTGTTCATCTTCGGAACCAACCGCAACGCCCTATATACGGTCATCGAGCAATTGGACCAGGAGAAGCGGCGCGAGGCCGAACACGAAATCGCGCTTGAGGTGAACGACGAGGTGTCCGGTCGGCTGTTGCTCGTTCCTGTATATCGAGAGGCTGGGCATACCATTTTGGAGGATCGCAAGCCACGCAAATTTGAAATCGCCGAGGAGGAACTAGAACGTCTTCAGCGATATGTAAACTACCTTGTCGATCCCCGGCTGTTGTTCTGTCACCACCGCGCCTCGCCGGGGGATATCGCCTTGCTTACCCGTTGCCTGGAACATCCGAAGGACTACTTCAACACCACCAACAGCAGACGATATGGACAGATCGATCTTCTGCTCTCCCGCCTGTTTGCGTACTTCCGGGTCACCCCACAGGAAGTGGACGGCCTCAAGCCGCTGGAGGAGGAAATCCGCCACTTTCAGCACATCCGGGTGTTCCTGGAAGACATCGCTGAACTGAAGGCCAAGATCGCTCAGGTGAACGAGGCGCCCCGACGCCTCGCCGAACTGCGGGTCCGCTACGAAGCCGGCCAGCTCAGCTTTGACGAGATGGTGCGCCAGGTCCAGGCCGTTCGCGACAATGAATCCTTCACCCACAATGGCCAGACCCTACACATTAAACGGGTTGCCCAACACTACTACGTGCCCGTGCTCATCTCGGAGAGCGAGCGCATTGACTGGATCCGGCATGTGATCCGCCATCCCAGCGAGGTGCAGTTCTTGGAGGGTCTGGAAGAGTACCTGGGCCAACCAGGGAACGCCTTTGCCAAACTGGACTGGTGGGCATTCAGCAAGATTGATGAAAGCCTGGACAAGGTCTACATCCCTTACTACGATCCACAAAGCAATCGCATCCGCTGGTTCCTGCCTGACTTCATCTTCTGGTTGCAGAAAGGGGACAAATACGCCGTTGTTTTCGTGGACCCCAAAGGGATGCAGCAAACCGACTATCAGTACAAAGTGGACGGCTACCGGGAGCTCTTCTGGGATGAGGCTAGGAGGCCGAAGGTTTTTTCCCACGAAGGCCTCAGTGTGCGTGTCCACCTGCTGCTGCATACTGAAGATGCCAACCGTGCCCCGGCTGGTTATCGTGAGCACTGGTTTGATCATCCCCAGGCAATACCCAATTGCTTCAACTGGGGTTATTGAAGAGGCTTTCTTGAATTTCTTTCAATGTGCGACCGCGTTCGTCTTTCCACTCAATGCGGCCATTGGCACGGCGTCCCAGGAGCACACCCGCTGCGGCGGACGGGGACGAAAAAGCATAGTTTTGCGTCAGGATCAGTACATCCGCTTCTTCCTGTAAGACTTTCTGCTCGAGCAGCGTGCGGCGCAGCTCTTTCAGGGAGCTGCCAATCGAGGGGACTTCTTCCTTTACCGCCTGCGACCCTTTCAACCCGACAAAGCCTTCCGTGCTTTCAAAACCGCGAGCCTCGATGCCCTTGGCGCGAAGAAAAAGCTCTGGAGACCTGGCATCTTCTTTCTTTGCGGCCTCAAAGAAATTGGCTCCTACCAGCGGTAGGCACAGCAACATGTCGGCCAGAAAAGCTTCTGCGTCGGCCTGATCGGGTTCGGAGAGGCTGGGGCGTTGAGGATTGTTTGCGTTATCCAGCAGGGCTCGTCTGGCCTGCGAGGCCATCTGGATAAGACGCGCTTCGAGATATTGAACGTGTGCCTTGTTCAGGTTTTCGTCTTTGCTGGTGAAAACAGCCGCGTGTGTCCAGAACTCCTTCTGTCGGTAGTGCTGCTCTAGGCGATGCGCCACGACATCGCCCTCACCGATGTAGAGGCGGGGAAGGTGGCTGGAATCGTCGGGCCCCCACAGGACGTACACTCCCGCTCTCTGAAGTTCTGGCCGCTTTCGAGCTTCGAGAAACTGCGTGCGGGGAAAGACGACTCCCTGACCGTTCCAGTTGGACTTTTCGATCAGGCGAAGGCCTTCGGGATCGCCTTCCGGTATGAAGATCCGGACGGAAAAGCCGCGTTTTTTGCTCATAGACCTCTGCTGAAGTTGCTCTTTGTACTTTAAGGGTTTGCCTTCGTTCTGTCAAGGTCGTCCGTGCTGCGTGCCTGTTTACAATGTGGTTGCTAGGGGCTATCATCCTGTCAAATTCCGCCGATACCAGGCAAAAAAAGAACTTTTTTTCCGACAGGACGCATGAGCACACGCGTTGTCGAAGTGGTGCCGGTTCGTATCGGGGAACCGCTGCGCTTGCCGCTGCTGCTGAGCCGGGTGCCGGCCGGTTTTCCTTCGCCCGCTGATGACTACATCGAAGAGGCGCTCGACCTGAATGAACTGCTCATCCGCCATCCCGCGGCCACCTTCTTCATGCGCGTCGAAGGCGACTCGATGATCGAGGCAGGTATCCACTCAGGAGATCTCTTGATTGTCGATCGGGCGATCGAGCCGCGACCGGGGCACGTGGTGGTGGCAGCCGTCTGTGGTGAACTGACCGTCAAGCGTCTGAAGTTGCACGAAGGGCGGTTGTGCCTGATGCCGGAAGACGGCTCCCATGAGCCGCTGCCGATCCGCGAAGAGATGGAAGTGGTCATCTGGGGCGTGGTCACCTGTGTTATCCACCCACTTGTTTGAACAGCCTATGCCCGGTGCGATTGCTCTGGTTGATTGTGCGTCGTTCTACGTGTCCTGTGAGCGGGTTTTCGATCCTTCGCTTCGAGGGGTGCCGGTCGTGGTGCTGAGCAACAACGATGGTTGCGTGATTGCCCGCTCAGAGGAGGCGAAGGCGCTGGGTATTGCGATGGGCACGCCATATTTCCAGATTCGAGAAAAGCTGGAGCGGGAGGGAGTGCGGGTTTTTTCGAGCAACTATGCGCTCTACGGGGACATGTCGCGTCGGGTGATGGCCGTGCTACGTTCGTTCAGCCCGCATGTGGAGGTTTATTCGATTGACGAGGCGTTCCTGGAGCTTCCGAGAGCGTCGGAGGAGGAGCTGAGGAGCGAGGCGCTCCGGATCCGGGAGCGGGTGGGGCGCTGGACGGGGATTCCGGTGCGGGTTGGCGTTGGCCTGACGAAGACACTGGCGAAGCTGGCCAGCGAGCGGGCGAAGGCGGTGCCGGAGCAGGTGCTGGCGTTGATGCGTCCGGAGCACATCGAAGCGGTGCTGGAGGAAACGCCGGTGGAAGAGGTGTGGGGCATAGGGCGCCGACATGCGGCCCGTCTCGAAGCACTTGGTGTTCGTACGGCGCGGCAGCTGCGGGATCTGCCGGATCGATGGGTGCGAAGGCATCTGAGCGTCACGGGACTCCGAACAGTGTGGGAGTTGCGAGGCATTTCCTGTCTGCCGCTGGAGCTGGCGGCTCCGCCCCGACGAACGCTGGTGCGGAGTCGATCGTTTGGACGCGCGGTAACTGATCTGATGGAATTGCGGGAGGCGGTGACGATGCATGCGGCTCGGGCGGCAGAGAAACTGCGTGCGCTGGGACTGGCTGCCGGAGCGCTGGTGGTGTTTGTCTCGACGGGCGCCTATGGTCGGGGCCCGCACTACAGCGGGAGCCAGCTGGTGGGATTACGGCTGCCGAGCAACGACATGCGCATGCTTGCCCGGGCGGCCTGGGAAGGATTGCGGCGGGTCTACCGGGCAGACTGTGCATACCGGAAGGCCGGCGTGCTGTTGCTGGATCTGGTGCCAGCTGGGGGCGTGCAGGGAGATCTCTTCGCCGCTCTGGATGAGCGATCCAGGTCCTTGATGCGGGCGGTGGACGCGCTCAACCGCCGCTGGGGCGGAGAGACGATCCGCCTGGCCAGTGCGGGTTTTGCGCGACCGTGGGATATGCGACAGCAGCGACGCTCCCCGCGATATACAACATCGTGGGCCGAGCTGCCGGTCGTGAGGGCCTGATCGATGCAACTCAATGCGTCCGCTAGGGAAGTGCTGATCGCTATCACGGTTATACTTTCAAGTATAATACTTTGGAGTATAAATCAAAATGAGGTTATTCAGCGATGTGGCTTTTTGTAAGGGAAGGCTTCTTCAGCGTGGTATGTGCGCGGCAGGGTGATGGGCAGCGTGGCCGACCCATCGACCCAGAACGCGTGATGGTTCGGGCGCGCGTGCGTGCCCATCTGGAAGCGTTGCAGGCGCGGTTTCCGGAGCTTCTGGGCGGCTGTGCGATCCGGGAGTTTCCGGGAGCCGACTACGCCTGGCGCCTTTTCGTGCCGAAGTCGGTCTGGGCGGAGGTGGTGCGTCGCCTGGCCGAAGACATTGACTACGACAATTTCAAGGCGGCCACGGCCCGGCGTCAGGGACTGGATGGGGCGGCCTACGTGGAGGCGTTGCATGCGGTGTGGAGGACGATGCTCGGCCTGCAGCGTCAGCAGTTGTAGCATGCCGCGCGACCTTGTGTAAGGAAAGGGTTGACAACAGCTGAAGTTTGAAGTATCATTTATGGAATTTGATGGTATTCTGTGGAATTATGAAACTGTCCGATTGGGCCAGAAAGCACGGCGTCTCTTACAAGACGGCGTGGAAGTGGTGGAAGGCGGGCATTTTGCCGGTACGGGCACGGCAACTGCCGACGGGTACGATTCTGGTAGAGGAAGAGGCGGTGCCTGAAGCTCATGGGGAGGTAGTGATCTACGCGCGGGTGTCGTCGGCCGAGCAAAAAGGGGATCTGGACCGACAGGTGGCGCGGTTGGTCGGGTGGGCGACCGAAAGACACTTGCGTGTGGCGCGGGTGGTGACGGAGGTGGCCTCTGGTCTCAACGGACGGCGCAGGCGACTGCGGGCGCTACTTGCGGACCCGCGGGTAGCGGTTATCATCGTGGAGACGCGGGACCGACTCATGCGTTGGGGTTTCGATCTTGTGGAGGCGGCCCTCACGGCGCAGGGACGCAGGATCCTGGTGGTTGACGACCGAGAGGTGGAGGACGACCTCGAGCGGGACGTGCTGGAGGTATTGACGTCGCTGGCGGCGCGGCTCTACGGTCGGCGTTCGGCGCGCCGCCGGGCTCGGAGAGCGCTGGAGGCGATGCAATGAACGTGCACCAGGCCTTTCGTTATGAACTGGCTCCCAACGTGGAACAACGCAGAGCCCTGGCCCAGCACGTGGGCGCTGCCCGCTTTGCCTACAACTGGGGCCTGGAACAGTGTCTGAAGGCTCTGGAAGCGGGGGAGCGGATTCCTTCAGCCGTGGAGCTTCACAGGGCCTGGAACCGCTGGAAGCGGGCGCATGCCCCCTGGTGGGTGGAGGTCTCCAAGTGCGCGCCGCAAGAGGCCTTCCGAGACCTCGAGCGGGCCTTCCGGAGCTGGCGGGAGGGGAGGGCCGGCTTTCCCCGCTTCAAGCGAAAGAAGAGCCTTGACGACAACAAAGCCCGCTTTACCGGGGCCATTCGGGTCTTTGCCCGTCACATTCAGCTCCCCCGCATCGGGAAAGTCCGGAGCAAAGAGAAGACGGACAGGCTTCTGACTCTTCTTTCCGCGGGCAAGGCGCGCATTCTGTCTGCCACGATCTCTCGGGAGGCCGACCGCTGGTATGTGAGCCTGACCTGTGAGGTGGAGCGCCCCGACCCCGAGCCCAAGGAGGTGAGAAGCGAGCACGATGTCGTGGGCATAGACCTCGGCCTTTCCGCCTTCGCCGTCCTCTCCGACGGCACCCGGATAGAAGCCCCCAGACCTCTGTGGAAAGCCCTTCGGTTGCTGAGGCGGCGAAGCAAAGCGCTGAGTCGTAAGCAAAACGGTTCCAATAATTACCGCAAGGCCACGCTCCGACTGGCGAGGCTCCACCGCAGGGTGCGGAACATTCGCCGGGACTTCTTGCACAAGGTCACCACTGAGCTGGCGAGGACCAAGCCAGTGCTGGTGATTGAAGACCTCAACGTGAAGGGTCTGATTCGTGGTCGTCTGTCTCGGTCGGTGGCCGATGTGAGCTGGAGCGAGTTCCGGCGGCTGCTGGAGTACAAGTGCCACTGGTACGGGAGCAGGCTGATCGTGGTGGACCGTTTCTTCCCCTCGACGCAGACATGCGCTCAATGTGGCACTGCTGGACGGAAGCTTCCGCTGTCTGAGCGGACGTTCCGGTGTGAGCAGTGCGGTCTGGAGCTGGACCGCGACTTGAACGCGGCCTTGAATCTCTGGCGTTACGGGCTGGCCCACCTGACGGGCCCTACCGGGAGTTCCCCGGGAAGTGACGCCTGTGGAGACTCCTCTGACGGCGGAACGGCCTCTGGAGGCCGGTCTACGAGTCATGGGTCGAGGAAGCAGGAAGTGGCCGGTCATCTGGATTGCCTTCCGGACTGAAACAGATGACGATGCGCCATGGAACGGTTTCCGAGTCGGGTCGGTGCTGGAGGGCTTCCTCGAGGGCCTGTCGGAAGGCGACGGGATTTTCGCGGTAGAGCGCTTCGAGCCGCTCGGGTTGGTGGAGGTTTTCCAGGATGGTGCGGGCCTCCGGCGACATGGCGGTTTGCTGGTAGAGGTTGTCGGCGGCGAGTACTACAGTCCGAAATTTCTGATTTTTCTTCATCTTTTACCGGACAAAATCAGTGTTTCACTGACTGGTAGCATTGCGGGCGCCTCGAACTGGTTGCTGGATATTGAGCGATTCGTTTCCGGAGAGTCGCTGCGGAGGGCACCAGAGGGCTGCGAGCGATAGGTTGCGGCGGTATGCGCAGGGTTAAGCCACGCGCGATTGAAGCCGTGGCGGCCTCCTGAGGTGTTCGGGCTGGCAATCCCGGACCGGCGGTCAGGCTTTGCGCGGGCAGTCGGGCGGCCGGGAATCCGTCCAGCACGTTACGGTTGTCATTTCTCACTCGGTGGCGATGAGCTTCTGAAAAAAGTTCTTTTCTGGACGACCGCTGGCCCCATGCACACGCAACGCGCTGCACACGCCAGCTGCACCCGGCCACCGGACCACGTCGCTTTCTGGTGCTTGACAAGCAGGTCTTTTTGACGCCACCTTTAGACCAGTCTCAGATCGGTCTAAAAGGGGTGATATCTATGTCTGAAATCGGCGCCTATGAGGCAAAAACCCGCTTCTCCGAGCTGCTCCGGCGCGTAGAGAAGGGGGAGTGTTTCGTGATCACACGCTACGGTCTGCCCGTTGCGATCCTGAAGCCGGTACCTTCTCGTCGAAAGCGGAAGGTGGAAGAAGTGATTCGAGACATTCTGGAGTTCGGTCGCCAGCACAGCCTGGGCGGGTTGACGATCAAAGCGCTCATCGAAGAAGGACGGATGTAATGATCTCAGAAATCGTAGTTTTAAGCCTTGATGGGAGCAAACGATGGTTTTTGAATACTACCCGGAGACCGACACGCTGTATACCAAACTGATCGACGGCGTGAGTACCGAAGATTGCACTAGGGGTTGTGCTGGACTTTGATGAGCACAATCGTGTTATTGGAATTGAAATTGAGGATGCCAGCAAGTTTGTTGATATGTCGAAAGTGGAGCTAAGAGCCCTTCCTGTTGTGAATCTGGTTCTGAGCGAGAGAGCCGCTGTAAGTCATTAGCTCTTAGCTTTTACCAAATGTGACTCCTTAAGCCGGCAACCTTTGCTGGAGAGCGGGGCTGGTGAACAGGTTGCCCGTCGCCCATCTCATCGCGCAAGCTTTTAACCGGGGGAGCGTTCGCTAGTACTGGATAGGGAATTCAGCGGTCTGGAGCTGTTGCCGTTTTTTCGGCAAGAAGGGATTCATTTTGTGCTTCGGCTGCAACTGGGCGCGCAGCCGCCCGGGTTCTCTAACAAAGAGGGTAGCGCTGCACGTTAAGCGGGGTTAGCACCACGTCTATTGTCTGCTTTTCTACAAGGGGCAGCTGCCGGTGCATCTGCTGGGGGTGTGGCCCTGGACCGAAGTCAAGCCGCTGTGGCTCATGACTGATCTGGAGCCGGAGCAGGCCCCAGGCTATTATCGACATCGGATGAAAATCGAGAAAAGCCGTGGAGCGGGGGATGAACAAGCGGCAGGAGTTGATGGAGAAGGTGCTGGCGTTGGTGCTGTTGGCCTATGTGATTGCGCTGTGGGCTGGAGGGCGGCCGCGGGATGCGTTGTTTTGAAGGGTGGAAGGAGCGGTTTCGGGGGACGATGCCGCGCTGTTGCCTTCGCCTCAGGGCAAGTGGCGATGCTATGGTGGTGCTTTTGTCTGGTTAAGGGGGCGGTGGTCGCTTTCGTCGGCGAGCTACGCACGGGTGGCCAGACAGGCTGTGGCGGCTTTTGCCTCCTTTGTCATGCCTGCTGTCCCAATTCATGTCTGAGCTTCATATACCGCCTTGACATATTTGTTCATGCTCGCTATATATTGAAAAAATATAACGCATTTTGCCAAACAGCATACATGGCGGTTACAGCCACATCAAAGTCTTTGCAAACATAACGTAAATTTTTTGAAGTAAACAGGATAGCAAGATATGATGAAGCACCTGATACGTGCGCTGATACTCGTCTGTATTCCCATTCTGGCCGTAGCCCAGCAGGTACGGTGGAATGCATGGACGGCGGGGGAGCACGTCACTACCGTGGCTGATGGAGGTAGTGTGGTATGGGCAGGTATGACCAATGGTCTGGCAAAGGTGGATAAGGCCACAGGTGTAGTCACACACTATGGTACCTAGAATTCCGGCCTGCCATCTAACATAGTCAATGCGCTTGCCATCGATGCTGCGGGAAGGGTGTGGATCGGGACAGGCGGTGGTGGTCTTGCGGTTTTTGATGGCACAGACTGGACGGTCTACAACACAGGGAATTCCCCTCTGCCAAATGACTGGATCAGTGCGCTTGCCATCGATGCTGCGGGAAGGGCTTGGATCGGGACAATGGGTGGTGGTCTTGCGGTTTTTGATGGTACAGACTGGACGGTCTACAACACAGGGAATTCCCCTCTGCCAGTTGACTGGATCAGTGCGCTTGCCATCGATGCTGCGGGAAGGGCTTGGATCGGGGCAAATTGGGGTCTTGCGGTGTTCGATGGCACAGACTGGACGATCTACAACACGGAAAATTCCACTCTGCCAGCTGACGGGGTCACTGTCCTTACCATCGATGCTGCGGGACGTGTGTTGATCGGGGCACATTGGGGTGGTCTAATGGTTTTCGATGGCACAAACTGGACGGTCTACAACACGGAAAATTCCGGCCTGCCATCTGACGGGATTAGTGCGCTTGCCATCGATGCTGCGGGGAGCGCGTGGATCGGGACAATGGGTGGTGGTCTTGCGGTTTTCGATGGCACAAACTGGACGATCTATAACCCGTGGAATTCTGGCCTGCCAGCTGACAATGTCAGTGACCTTGCCATAGACATTGCGGGAAGGGTGTGGATCGGGACAGGTAGGGGTCTTGCGGTTTTTGATGGCACAGACTGGACGATCTACAACACGGGGAATTCCCCTCTGCCAGCTGGCGAGGTCGGTGCCCTTGCCGTAGATGCTGCGGGAAGGGTGTGGATCGGGACAGGTAGGGGTCTTGCGGTTTTTGATGGCACAGACTGGACGATCTACAACACGGGGAATTCCCCTCTGCCAGGTGACGGGGTCGGTGCCCTTGCCGTAGATGCTGCGGGAAGGGTGTGGATCGGGACACAGGGTCTTGCGGTGTTCGATGGCACAGACTGGACGGTCTACAACACAGGGAATTCCCCTCTGCCAGTTGACTGGATCAGCGCGCTTGCCATCGATGCTGCGGGAAGGGTGTGGATCGGGACAGGCGGTGGTGGTCTTGCGGTTTTTGATGGCACAGACTGGACGGTCTACAACACAGGGAATTCCCCTCTGCCAGTTGACTGGATCAGTGCGCTTGCCATCGATGCTGCGGGAAGGGTGTGGATCGGGACAATGGGTGGTGGTTTTGCGGTGTTCGATGGCACAAACTGGACGGTTTACAACACGGAAAATTCCGGCCTGCCATCTGACTGGATCAGTGCCCTTGCCATCGATGCTGGGGGGAGCGTGTGGATCGGGACAAATGGTGATGGTCTAGTGGTTTTCGATGGCACAGACTGGACGGTCTACAACCGGTGGAATTCCGGCCTGCCATCTTACGGGGTCAATGCGCTTGCCGCAGATGCTGCGGGAAGAGTGTGGATCGGGAGATGGGGTCTTACGGTTTTCGATGGCACAAACTGGACGGTCTATACCCCGTGGAATTCCGGCCTGCCATCTAACATGGTCTATGCGCTTGCCGTAGATGCTGCGGGAAGGGTGTGGATCGGGACAAGTGATGGTCTTGCCGTCTATCAGGAGTTGATCCTCCCGGGTGATGTCTCTGGCGACGGGCAGGTGACGGTGACCGACGTGGTGCTTACGCTTCGGTACATTGTGGGGCTTATCACGCTGAGCGATACCCAGAAAATAGCGGCAGACTTTAATCAGGACGGTAAGGTCAATATCACCGATGCGGTGCTTATTCTTCGTTCGATAGTTGGAGGCAAGCGGTTTGCCCGTCTGGAGGATGTGCGTGGACAGGTGCGATGGGGTAGGGTCATCGAGGCAGCCGGGCGAAAGCGTTTGCCGCTGGTGGTAGAGGGGGCCTCGAATGTTTACGGACTGGAATTGCAGGTTGCGTTACCGGAAGGGGTAGAGTTTGAGGGCGTGGAGGTTCCCGAAGGGTGGTTGGAGGCGCATCGGGTTGAGGGCGGTTGGTTGCATCTGGCCGCGGCGGGGTTGAATGAGGCGCAGGGAGAGGTTGTGGTACTGAGTCTTCGAGGGGTGGTGCCGGAGGCGGGGTTGAGGGGTGTGGTAAGCCTCAACGGTGTGAAGGAGGAGCGACTTGGTGACGAGGTGCCGGTGGTTTTTGGCCTTGAGGGTGTGTATCCGAATCCGGTGCGTGGGGAGGCGGCCATACGGTATGCGCTTGCAGAGGAGGCGGAGGTACGGCTGGTGGTATACGATGCGGTGGGGCGAGAGGTACGTCGGTTGGTGGAGGGGATGCAGGAGGAGGGCGAGCACCGTGTGGTTTGGGATGGACGTGGAGAGGATGGGCGGCCGTTGGCGGCGGGGGTGTACTTTGTGCGACTGGAAACGCCCGAGTACGTGGCCACGAAGAAGATCGTGCTGGTCAAGTAATGTTTCCCCAGAAAAACGAAGGCGCCGATGAAGCAATGGATTATATCTGTCCTATCTGGTATGATAACCCTTATTGCAGGTTCTCTGTATGCGCAGAGCTATACCTCTGTGGAGGTGGATAATATCAAAGGAGAACCCGGGGACACCGTCCGGGCAGCCATCAAGGTGATTACGACGGCTAAAATCGCTGGCATCCAGGTAGATATCACGGTAACCGATACTACTGTGGCTAAACTGGTGGGATTCGACAGCGATAGCACGGTAGCCGGCGATGTTAAAGCCTCGGGGGGCATTGAAGTGACAGGTGTTTCAAGTTATGCCGTAGCAGCTGCTTCCGGGGTGGATGTGACCAGGGAAGCACTGCTCAAGATGGGCTTTTTAATTCTCAAGAAGGGGACGACCGCGGTTAAACTGGATGTGGTGTTAACCGTGGAGGTTAACGGAAATATCAATGAAGAAAGTCACACCTTGCATACGCAGGTTCTGGGTAATACGAGGCCTGATTTTACAGAGGCTCTTGCAGACACCACCATTGGTCGCAACGACACCCTGAACTACCGGTATGTGGCCACCGATGCCGATGGTGATGCGGTGACGCTCTTTGCCGTGGAGCTGCCTGCTGGAGCGACGTTTGATGCGGCGACGGGTGCCCTTTTATGGGTGGCCAGTGTGGCACCGGGATCCTACACGGTAAGCATTGGAGCGACCGATGGCATCGATACGACGACGACAAGGGCGAATGTAAGCGTAGGTAACAGTGCGCCGGTGTTCACAAACGCACCTGCGGATACGGTCTCCGTCTATCAGGGAGCCACCCTCCAGCATGATTTTGACGTGACCGATGTCGATGGCGATAGTCTATGGTTCTTTGTAGAGAATCCACCCTTAGATCCAGGTTTTTCGTTTGATGCCGCGACGGGGGAAGTTGTCTATGAAGTGCCCATGGACGCCGAGCCGGGGCTTTACAGCATTACCGTTGGCGTAACCGATGGTCTGGATAGCACGCTGGCGGTTCTTACCGGCAGGGTATTATCCCCGGCGGCCATAGCCACGGTACGGGGTACTGCGGATGGCGAATTCCTGACGACGGAAGGTGTGGTCACGCGCGCCATGGGGCGGTTTGCCTACATCCAGGAGGGCGACGTGGCTATCACGCTCTTCCAGGGTAGCGGAGCCTTTCGGGATGCCATCGAGGGCGGTATGATCAAGAAAGGTGACCGTCTGCGTGTGTACGGGGAGGTGGCGTCCTTTCACGAGTTGAAGGAAATCTATCCTTCGAAATACCTGGTGGTTTCCCGCAACAACCCGCTTCCGGAGGCCCAGCAAGTAACCGTGGCCGAACTTGCGGCCAACGGAGAGAACTACGAGGCCGAGCTCATCACCCTTTACGGATTCGAGTTGGACACGAAGGGGGACACGGTATTTTCGGCGAGCCGGAACTACCCGATTAAAGATGCCTCGGTGGAGGATTTTGGTCTGGTGGATCTTCGGATACCGAGTGCCAGCGACACGGAGTGGGAGGGGCAGAGCATTCCGCAGTCACCGCTTGCGTTTACGGGCGTTTTGGTTCAGTATGATGCGAAGTATCAGCTGCTGGCTGTAGAGTTGGGGGACATACTCAGTGTGGTGGCCAATGAGAAAACGGAGCTTCCGAAGGAGTTCGCTATCAGTGGTTTGTATCCGAATCCGTTTGCCGGAGTGCTCAAACTGCGGATGGATATGCCAGCCTCGATGGAGGTAAAAGTAGTACTATATGACGTTCTGGGCCGTGAGATTCGGGTCTTTGAAGAGGGTATACTACCGGCGGGGGCTGGACGGGAGCTTGTCATTAAGGGTAGCGATCTGCCGGCGGGGGTGTACATCCTGCGTGTGCAGGCGCGTGGAGTCACAGGTCAGATCTACGAGAAGGTTGAGCCTGTAGTGCACGTGAAGTAGGCGCATCGGGGAGAATGTCTGGCGGGGCTGGCTGGCTCCGGCGTTCTTTTTAAAACGTTGTCCGATTTCTCGGAGCCGAGAAGGAGTGCAACCGGACCTTGTGTAAGGTCAGAAAGTGAGCGATCGATCAATTTTTACACAAGGTAGGGCATTGCTCAGGTCTTGCCGTTTCAAAGCCGTGCGGAAGGTGGACGCTGGAGAATGATTGCGAGAGGTGGCGGGCCTGTTCCGGTTCCATGTTGCCTAGACGGGTTGCTATGCGGACATTCTGACGAACACGATGGGTCTCGAGATGAATGTGGGGAGAGCGACGGCTTTTCCGTTATTGCCATGCTAAACAGCCCAACAAAACCGGCACAAGAGCCCATAACGCGGCCCCTATTTTGAGTCGCGATAAATCCACTTATCAGAAGTAAAGTGCCGGCAACGCTGCACCCGCGCCTTCCATGGCTTTTGCGGTTTGCTGGGTGTACGAGCACGGCAATAACGGAATCGCCGCCCGCATCACCTCCTGCTTGCCCCAACAACCGCCCTCGAACCTGCACGAATCGCCGGTTACGACAGGCCACACGCCGTGGCCGCCTTCCTGAAAAAGTCGGCCTCAAGGATCGACCCGGACGTTTCCTGAGCGGCTCAAACCTCCTCGTCCTCTAGCGACCTTGTTAAAGTAGTCCGTCGCAATGTGCCCCTGCACGGCCTGGAAATGCAATGACGGCACTCCTTGTGTAAGGCTGAAAGCACACGGTCATATTAGCCTTACACAAGGTGCTCCAATCTGACACAATGCTCTTCAACCTATTCCACAAGCCCTTTCAATACCAAAAAGGTGCGATTAAAACACGTCGATCGGCACGGCGAGCCGCCGGGCTGCGGCCTGAGTTTCAATACCAAAAAGGTGCGATTAAAAGGTCACGATACTGTTGCCTTTCACCTGCTCGGTCCAGACTTGGCGCATTTGTTCCCTCGCAAATTGTTTCGGAGTACACAGCCCTCCAATGAGCGTCATTACGTCACCGTGTTTGTGCGCGGCGCAAAATTCGAAAACTTCGAGATTTTCACAGTACGTCGCGTATCACCCACCAACGATGGCCTAGAAATCGAAACTGACCGCGGTACATTTCAGGCCCACTTGGCCGACGGCGAGTCACTTCCAGAGCGGTTGGACTTCCGTTACGCCATAGCCACCACATCCACACGTCTCATCTTGAGCTAAACCACATTTGTTTTTTGTCTTTCCGAACTATCCAGACTAAGTAATCGATAAAGTTACCGGTTAATAAAAATGTTTAAAAAAATCTCCTTCTTGACAAGGTCGTACTGTCCAGGACCGCCACGCTCTCGCGTGGCGCTTTTGTTAGTAGGTGATTGGTGGACAGCCCACGCCCAACCGACCGATCAGATTCCCTAATGCATAATCGCAACATAATCAAGCACTTGCACACAATTTATCCGTTGCAACAGATATTATTCGCATATGATTCACAAAGACCGATGCCTCCCCGACTGGATCGGACGCGGGCTGCTCCGCAGCCCGCCGCCGGCTAGGTTCTGCACCAGAACCCGACAGGTTTCCACGTAACCAAACCCACAGACGCCATGCAGACGCAGCAGCAGCAGACCATGGTCGGGACGATCATCGCCGACCCGGTGGCTCCCAAACGCCTCCTGATCAACACATCCAACGGCCTCTATTACTTCCGGCCAGCATCGGTGCGCATCGGCAGCGTCATCCGGGAGAGCATCGCTCAGAAGGGACACGCCACCGCCTACGTCGACGCGGCCTACCGCGTCTTCGTCACGCAAAGAGACGGCCGGCGCATTGAGCTCGGACTGTGTCTCGGCTGGAATCGGCGGCCGTTCGACCCGCTCCGTCCCCGACAGTTCGGACCTATTACAGCAATTTCAAAGGCTGGGCGATACACGCTTTACATGAAGGAGCTGTATCAAGCAGTGTATAAGACACAGATCCAAGGCGGTGATTCATCAAATATTTTAGCTGTCCTACCACTTCTGGATCCGGAATTAAACGTGGACGGCCTGCATGTGAACTATACGGGAGATGATCCAATTAAGGCTGAACTAGCCTTCGAGCTAACACTACTGACCGCTCTACTTCCCACGGAAAACCCAGGGGCCCAGTTATCAAAATGAAATCCGAAGCACATGAAGACCGCTTTCCAGTTTGCGCTCTCCGGAAGCTATCCGGAGATCGGCCTGGCACTCGAGCGCATCCTCCTAGAGACGCTCGAGAAGCTGGCCACCGAGCGCGACGCCGAAGTCATCCACCATGAGGACCTCGGGACCTACCTCATCACGAGCGACGCGCGGGACGTCATCGAGGCGATGGACCGCGTCGAGGAGGTGACCAGTCGCTTTCTCGGGCGCATCGGCGAAGAGGGCGTCCACCTGAGCGTCCACGTGCCAGGCGCGACGGTGGGCCTCGAGCTCTTCGGCGAAGCGCGCCGGCGCGAAGCACCCGTCAACTTGGTAGACATCCTCCGGCTATGAAATACGACCCGCCTGTAACGTACCAGATCCTGCTCGTGATCTACGGTCAGAGCAGGAACATCAGCCTGGCCCGCCAGCTCGAGGCCAGCGAGTTCATGGCCATGCCCGTGGGGCCGCATCTGGTGGCCGTGCGGCATGTCGAACTCGAAGCGTACGCGGCGTACTCGCGGCTCGAAGCCATGCGCCGCGAGGTGCGCGCGCGGCTCGAGCAGGCAGGCTACAGCGGGTTCCTCCGCTGGGAGCCGGTCCTGCACATCGACGTGATGCGCAGGATCGAGCCCGTCGAGGACGACCCGAAGCAATGGGCCTACGAGATCCTTCGCAAATTCTTCAATAAGCAACCAGACCCATGAACGCACGTGAGTTTATGAAGCAGCGCGTGTCGGCGCACGCTCGACTGAGGTCGCCTTCAAGACCGGGCGTCGCATCGCGCGCGACGTTGTTGAGACCGGACAGAGCGCCGTGAAGACGATCGCGGACGCCGCCGTCGGCATCGTCGAGGGCGTGTGCGAGGGCACGCGGCAGGGCCTCAAACTGGCCGAGCCCGCGCAGAAGGCGCCTCAGCCGCCGCCCCCCCGGAACACCCACCCCACCCTTCAAACCCTAGCGGGAGACCAGAGGGCGGGCCCCCGCCGGGCCGCTTCCACGCGGAGGCGGCCCGGTCCCCCTCCCGCTACAATCTGATGCGACTACATCAGAACAGTATCTCTATTCCACCCGCATCTGCATGAGCCTGAGTTTTATGAGCTTACAAAACAGTTCATGATACTCGCGTGGGCTATGGAACATAACCAAACTCTTAGCGACCCTGTCATTGAACTTTTCGATGAAAGTAAGAGACCATTTCCGCAACAATTGCCCAGACAGCCGCCACATGATCTACGGTAGAAGCCATAAATAAGCAGCAACGTGATCCATGTCACCTCGATATACGCAAGAAGCCTGTATGAATTGTTACAGGCTTTTCTGCGGACCCGATTTATTAAAAATCGGGTCGCAAGCGTTTACTTTGTTGCTTATGATTGTTCACAAAGCAATACTCGATCAAATCATTAAAGTACCATGCCACAACGTTGTTTAAAGCCTTCTGAGCGCGAAAAGCTGATGCGTCGCGCGCAGCTTGAAATGGACGAGATCCGGGAGGTCGTCATTCGTGAGCTCACGGCGCTTCCCGGACAGCGTCGGCTCAGCGAAAGCGAAGCCGAGGTGGAGATCCACCCGAGCGGCTTCGATTACTACGATTCGATGTTCATCGTGAACGACGTGCTCTTTCACTACGGATTTCTGGCGGTGGGCGGCCATCACCTGCCCTACGGCACCTGTCTGTGGTGGCGGGAGGACGGCGTGATGATCCGCATGCGCACCGACGGAGAAACCTTCAACCCGATGACGCAGCTAGAAGTGCTGGTGCCTTTGATCTTCCCGACCTATGCTGAAGCCCGCAGGGGTGAATTCGTTCTTGAATCCGATGGCTAGAATCAAACAATTACTGATGCAGATTCGCTTGTAGATTCTATGGACTTTCTTTTATCGATGTTAAAGATCAATTCTAGCAACTTGTAAATATGAATACAGATGATATCTACACAATAGACTTTTAAATTCAACAGTTTATACCGAATAAATCTTGTTTAAATCTCACGACTTAACATTCCCTTTTCGTCAGATCCACGATCCCAAGTAAAACCATGGAGCAGTTCAACATTATGGACGTCGGGCGTCTTCCCGACGTCATCCGGGAGCTTCGCGCCCTTGGCATTCCCGCCTTCATCCTGGGTCCGCCGGGCATCGGCAAGACCGAAGGAATTCAGGCGGCGCTGGAGAAGGACGACATCCTGATCGATCTGCGGGCCGGGCAGCTCGATCCGGTGGACGTGCGCGGCGTGCCCGTCGTGCGTCATCCGGCCCGCGAGCACAAGGAGAAGCTGGAGCTGGCGATGCTCAAGCTCGAAGCGGCCCGCAAGCGCGGGCCCGCGAGCTTGAGCGCGAGATTGCCCGTCTGGTGGCGAGCGAGCCGGACGAGGAGTCGCAGGTGGTCTGGAGCCGCCCGGACTTCTGGCCGCGCGAGGGCAAGGGCATCATCGTCTTCGAGGAGCTCAACACGGCGCCGCCCAGCGTGCAGAACACGCTGCTGCAGCCCTTCGGGGCGCCGCCGGGTGCGGACCGCTACGTGGGCCCGCATCGCATCCCGCGGACGTTCTACCTGTGCGCCACCGGCAACCGGCGCGAAGACCATGCGCACGTGGTGGCGCTCTCTTCGGCGCTGCGCGGCCGCGCGGTGATCATTAACATTCCGGGTCCCAACCTGGAGTCGTGGACCACCTGGGCGGCCGAGCATGGCGTCGAGCCTGCGGTCGTCGCCTTCATCCGCTTCCGTCCGGATCTGCTCTATCAGCCGCCGCCCGCGCACGACGAGACGGCGCCGTTCCCGAGCCCGCGGGCCTGGGCGCGGTTCGTCTCGCCGCTCGTGGCGCGCGGCTTCACCACGCCGGAGATGCTTGCGGCCGCCGTCGGCGAGGAGGCCGCATCGGAGTTTCTGGCGTTCCTCCAGGAGATTGACAGCATGCCGGACGTCGACCGGCTGCTGGCGCGGCCGGACGAGCTCAATCCCGAGGCGCTCTCGCTTTCGGTGCGCTATGCGATCGTCTCCGCGCTCATCCACCGCGTCGTAAGCAATCCAAAGCTCTTGGCGCAGGCGGCGGCCGTGGCCGTACACTTCGAGCCGGAGCTGGCGGCCGTCTTCCTCTCGACGCTGATACGCCTGGGCTTCCAGACGCAGATCTTCGGGCTGCGCGTGGCCCACGACTGGGTCAAACAGCACGGCAAACTGCTAAAGATATGAGCATCGTCAAAGCCAGGCTCACGAAGGAGCAGGCGCTGGAGATCCGGCGCACGCTGCTCCATCTGCATGCGCGCATGCCGTTCTGGGCCGCCCTGGTGCGCCACACGAGCGTGGTGGCCTCCAGGGCGGTGCCCACGGCAGCCGTGACGCCCGCCGACGTGGTGCTTGTCAATCCCGAGTACTTCTTCGGTCTTACGACGGGCCAGCGCATCTTCCTTCTGGCGCACGAGGCGGCGCATCTGGCGCTGCGGGTTTTCGAGCGGCTGGGCGCGCGCAACCGGCTCGTGTGGAACGTCGCGCAGGACCTGCTCATCAACGAGCTGGTCCTGACGGACTTCAAGCAGCGTTTCAAGACAGGCGACGTGCCGCCAGGTGCGCTCCTGCTCCGCCAGAGCGTCTCGGAGCTCACTTCCGACCAGCTCTACGAGATGATCATGCACTTGGCCGATGAAGCTGGCCTTGAGCTCGAAGGCGCGCGCCACGCTTCGGCCGGGCGGCGGCTCTGCGCGCAGCATCCGGACATCGCTCGGGAGCTGCGCGAGCGTATCCTGCCTTTCCTAGAACGTTACACCTCCGATCTTCTGGAGGAAGCTCCGGAAGACGGGAAAGTGCTCATCGAAGGCGAGCAGGACGGCGGCTCGTGGGAGTTTCGCGTGCGGCGCGCGCTGGCGCACAGCCGCCTGCATGGCACGCAGGCGCGTGGTGCCGAGATCTTCGCCCGCGTGGCCACGCGGCCGCGTGTGCACTGGCGGCTGCCGCTGGCGGCGGCCATCCGGCAGCTGGCGGCGCGCGAGCTCAAGCTCGACTACACGTTCATGCACCCGAACCACCGCCGCATGCAGGGCGGTGAGGTCGTGCTGCCCACGATGACGGGCGCGCGCGGCCGCGCCGTCTTCGCCGTGGACACGTCCGGCTCCATGCTCACGCTGATGCCCGACGGTGAGCACTCCTATCTGGAGCAGGCGCTGGCCGAGCTGGACAGCGCGCGGCGTCAGTTCCAGCTGGAAGTCTACCTGATCAACTGCGACGCCAACGTGTACGTCTCCGGCTGGATCCAGCCCTACGAGCCGCTTCCGGAGCCGAAGGGCGGAGGCGGGACGAGCTTCGTGCCCGTCTTCCAGCATATCGAGGAGCGGAAGCTCCGCCCGAACTTCGTCGTGGTGCTCACCGACGGAGAGGGCACCTATCCGGAGACGCCTCCGCCCTACGACGTGATCTGGGTGGTCTTCGGCGACAGGACGCCTCCGTTCGGACAGGTCATTCGCGTCGAACTATGAAGCTGCATGTCGCAGGTATGGGCTACGTGCCCGTTCCGGAGAAGCTGCAGCGCAAGCTGCTGCGTGCAGCTGTGCGCACGCCCCGCGTGGCTTCCTGGCTGTACACGGTCCAGAGCGGCCTCGGGCTCTCCCGGGCGCAGATCGAAGAGCTCCTGGAGCGCGCGGCGGAGCTTCCCGTGGGCACGCTTCGCACGGTGCTGGCGCGGGCCGGTGCGCTCGGCATCGATCTATTGCGCCGCATGCTGGACGACCGTAAGCGGCTGCATGTGATCAGCCAGCTGCCTCCTTCGGTCTACCTTCGCGTGCACGGCCTGGCCTTCGACACGCTGGAGAAGGTGCTGCACCGCTACGGGCGTCCCCGGCGCTGGGTCGTGGAGCAAAGTCCGGACCGCGCGGTCGATGGCCGCGCGCTACGGAATCCGTGCGGTCCGCACGGTCGTGGTCATGGTCTATGCGGACCGGTACGTGCTGCTCACCGATCCGGGATAGGTGTACGTCACTAGCGCAGAGGTCCGATGAAGCTGCGTATTGCTGGTGTGGGCCACGTGCCCCTTTCCGGACAGGTCAGCCGGGAGCTGCTGCAGCTTGCCGTGCGCGCGCCACGCGCCGTGCGGTGGCTTCTTGAGACGCAGCGGCACATGGAGGGGCGTCTGAGGCGTGCCGATGCGCTGCCGTTTCTGGAGCGGGTGCTGGCGCTTCCCGCGCGGGATCTGGCGTACTTCATGACGGGTGTTCATCCCTCCATGGTGCTCTGTCTACTGCACGCTGTGCTGGAGCGGGAGAGCTGCTACCGCGTCTTTCGCTCAATGCCCCGCCCTGTGCTGCGTCGTTACTTTCCGGTGCTCTACAATCCGGGTGACGTGGATGCGGCCGATGCGGTGCTGGCCCGGCGTGGAAAGCCGCACCGGTGGCGGATCGTCTACAACACGGAGCCTCTGGTGAAGGCTGCCCGTTCCACGGAAGTGCAGCCTCTCTACGCGTTGCTCATGGAGTATCCGGAAAGCCGCGTGTTTGTCTTCAACAGTCAATCGGTCGAGCTGTCATGACGCCTCTGCTTCGCCCCACGCGCCGCTGGAAGTTCACGCCGGACCGACAGCAGCGGCGCCTGCTGCGTGATCTGGCCGATCAGACCGGAACGCACGGCATCGCGCTGGCGCTCGTTGCCGTGCCGCAGGATGCGCCCCTTTCGGCCGAGCGCTATCTGGAGGTGCTCTCCAACGAATCGGCCCGCCAGCGCTACCGGGAGATCCTTCGCCGCAAGCACAGACCGCGCTGCCTTGCCTATTCGATCCACCTGGGTCCGGATGTGAGCTACGACGCGGCCGCCCTGCACCACAAGCATGTGTGCTGGCGCGTCTTCAAGACGGGCGACGGGCCCGAGCTCCGGGAGGCGCAGCGCTATCAGGAGCTGGAGCAGCGTCTGGTCCATGAGCTGCTCAAGGTGCCGACCTACGGCGAGCTTGCGCAGGTGGTGCGTGGTGCGTTCCGGCGCTCGTTTGAGCGGAGTGATCAGGTGTTTCGGGAGAGGGGCTTCCAGCTGCTGGACCGGGTGCCTGAGACGCTGGAGCCTGTGCTGGAGGGCTACCGCTACCGGGTGCTCTCCCGCTTCGTGGACGTGCTGGACCATATCCAGGACGACCAGCTTCTGCGGATGCGCTCGCCTTCGCTTGGAGCGCCGGGCACGCAGGAGCGTATCCACGCGGTGATGCAGCGCTACCGCAGCGCCGTGCTGCTGCACGTCGAGCACCGCGGCTTTGCGCTGGTGGCCGTCTCCGGGCGCGTGGCCTGGAGTCTGAGCTATCCGGATGCGAGCATCGCGCCGCTTACGCGGTGTTTCGGTGTGCATTACAAGCAGTTCGCCAGAGTCCTAGAGGACATGACCGGAATGCACGAGGTCGACTTTCCTTTCTGATGCTTTCCGTAAGTTACTCGAACTTATCCGGGAAATAGGGATACTCTGTAATCGCCACAATAGCCGGAGCAGCCTCATGAAACTCACTGACGCACAATGGGCACGCATCGAGCCCTGATCGACGCGGCCGTCCCCGGCGCGCCGACCGCGAAATCCTCGAAGCTATCGTGTGGATACTCCACACCGGCGCTCCCGGGGCTAAGCTCCCCGCCCAAGTCCACCTGCCACGATCGCTTCCAAGCGTGGAACCGAAACGGCACCCTCCAACGAACTGCTGGCCGAAGAACGCCACCAACAGGGCAAGCTCAAACTTTCGGCGTGCTTGGCTCATCTATAAAAAGTGTGCACAAGGAAGACGCACCAGAGCTGCAATGAAGGCCGGCGTGATGCGCTTCAGGTTGCGGCAAAACTCGGCCATAGCCAGATAGCCCGGAAGATACCGCTTATGCACGCCCTTGAAAGGCCGCAGAAAATCACGCACCTCCGTCCACATCCCTTCCGTGGTATTGACGTGCACCTCCCGTCGTCCGTCCCGAGCCCATTCCCCCTGCCCATGACGCACTACCTCATGCGCCCGCGCCAGCGCAGCATATCCCCGCCACGCGTCGGGGGAAACCCAAGCCTCCGCTCGGGTAAAACGATGCACAAAGTCTTGCAAGGTCTCTTTATCCGCTGCAGCATCCGCAGCCTCACTTGCCCACTGGTGCGACCCACCACCCACAGAATCGGCGGTCGGTCGTTCTCATACGTCCCATGCCCGCGCCGTCGGGTTCCCCGCCGCCGGGGCGGGTCGTCGGGATGCCGATGCGGCGCGCCTTTTTCCCCCGCATTCTGGAACATCTCGTCGGCCTCCACTTCCGCATCCGGCAGCGGCCTCTCCGGTTGCAGCCCCGCCGCTCGGGCTTGAAGCGCATGGCGTAAGCTCAACACCGTGCCATAACTCAACCCCAGTTCGGCCGCCAGCACCTGGGTGCTTTCCCCTTTGGCCATCCCCCGGAGCAGCAACACCACCTGCTGAGGGGTCAAATTCGAACACCGTGCCGGTGTACAGGTTGTAGGTTCGCCCACACCGTTTGCACCGGTAGACTGGCAGTTGACTCCGCTTGGTATGGCGAAACAGACGGGCCTCGGTGACCAAGGCCTGACAGCGAGGACAGCGAAGGCCTTCGGGGTGGAAGTGCTGCGCAATCCACCGCCGGCTTTCTTCCATGTCCATCAAATCCAGGATGAGAAACTCCATGGCCTTCTACTCCGAGTACTCGAATGCGTCCTGGGTCTTCTATGATACACTCCAACACACACTTTCTGAAGATGAGCCTCCGGACATATGTCGTTGACATGTAGCCAATTACAAGATATATTCCTGTCACAAGCATATACGCACCGGAGCAAGTATGCTGCGCGCCTACCGTCTTGAGCTCGAAATTGCTTCTGAGAGAAAAAGGCGCTTCCTGCATCAGCATTTCGGCGCGGCGCGCTTCATCTACAACTGGGCGCTACGTCTGGTGCGAGAAAAGGGATTTGAGTTTTTCAAGCAGGGAAAGGGAGGAATCGGCAAGCGCATCCTCTACTACTGGCGTGAGGAACGCGATAAAGTCGCGCCCTGGCACCATGAAATCAATGCGCATACATTCAACGGGGCCGTACTGGACCTGGGGCGTGACCTGAAACATCATAGTCCGAGCCAACTGAGAGGACGCAGCCGAAACCGACACAGAAGCGCTCACTTCTATGGCATCAAGTTGCAGCATATCGGTCGGCGCAGCATAAAGCTACCGGGCAGCAGGGCGGGGGAATTTCGTGGGGGCGTGTACCTGAAGGTCAAAAAGGGTACCGGGAAGCTTTACGAAGACATTCAGCAGGGTCGCATCCGCACCATTAAACGGATAACGGTGTCGGAGAGAGCCGGGCGCTATTTTGCCTCGGTGCTATGCGAAGTGCAGGAGCCGGAGCCGTTGCCCTGCACGGGTCGGGTCTGTGGCCTCGACGTAGGAATTTCCTCGATCGTTACGGTAGCGTTGAGCGACGGCCGTATCATAAAACAGGGCAATCCGCAGTGGCTTGCAAAAAAGCTAAGACGGCTACGTCGCATACAAAGGTCACTGGCTCGATGCAAGACGCATTTCCCGCGCGACCCAGGGTTCAAAAGCCTGCACATACTGCGCCGTGATGGCGAGGTGCTAGCCGTATTCCCGCTGATGTGGCGCAGGCAGAACGGCGAACTGGTGCCGGAGGTTGGCGACGACGTGCGCATACTCGCCGAAGGCGTGGCTTCCTATGCGCTGCTTTCGCGCGCGCCCGATCGCCTCGAAAAGCCTTATCGTCTGACCGTCGGCGGGCAGGGCAGTGGCGCCAACATTGAGCTTTCGACCATGCGCATACGACAGGGGCACCCCGTACGCGTCGTGCATTTAAGCGTCGATCGAAGCCATACCATGGAGCGCCGGCGCAAGACGCTCGCCCGCGCCCACTATCGTGTGTCTGTCGCACGAGAAGATTTCTGGCACCGGCTGTCCACATGGCTTGTGCGCAACTGTGACGTGATCGTTGTAGAATCGCTCAGTATCAAAGGAATGCTCAGAAGCGGTCGTTTTTCGCGTCACATTGCCGATGCGGCATGGGGAACTTTTTTCCAGATGCTCCAGTACAAGTGTGAGCGGTATGGGCGCACCCTGCTCAGGGTAGAGCGTTCTTATCCGAGCAGCAAGAAGTGCAGCCGTTGCGGTAAGATTCGAAAGGCATTGTCACTATCGGAACGCACGTATCGGTGTGATCAGTGCGGACTGAAGATAGATCGTGACGAGAACGCTGCGTTGAACTTGATGAAACTCGGGTTGGCTCACCTTACGAGCCCTACCGCCAGACTGGCGGGAAGTGACGCCGGAGGAGATACGATCGCGGGTGGTGCCGCCGCCTGCACGTAGACGGTTGCGGCATTGGAGCGATCGGCCCCGGAATCCGTGCTTTGCAGGGAGAGCCCCGCGCGCCGACCGCTGGTGTGCACACCTTGCGCAGCGGGTCATCCCTGCGCGCGCGGGAGTCGGCAGGTGCGCCCCTACGCGGAGGTGATCAAGAAGGGGTCATCCCTGCGCGCGCGGGAGTCGGCCAGAATCAGAAAACGCAGCATCTGAGGCGATGGGGTCATCCCTGCGCGCGCGGGAGTCGGCACGACCGGTGAGCACGTCGAGGATCCGAAGCGGGGTCATCCCTGCGCGCGCGGGAGTCGGTCAAGAAGGTGTTGCCATAATGAAACCGCGATAGGGTCATCCCTGCGCGCGCGGGAGTCGGCTGTCCACCTTCTGCGGCCGAAAAAGACGGCGGGGGTCATCCCTGCGCGCGCGGGAGTCGGCTTTGCGCTGATCTTTACGGCCCGCGTGCTTTTGGGTCATCCCTGCGCGCGCGGGAGTCGGTTACACGCATGGAGGCGTAGCCGCCCGGCGGGAGGGTTCATCCCTGCGCGCGGGAGTCGGTATAGCCCGCCCCGATCAGCTCCGGATGGCCATCACCGTCTAGGTCGCCGGTGGTGATGCCCAGGTTCGTCGGGCCCTCCAGCAGCGGAAAGATGAGCTGATCGGTAGTAATCTCCAGGGGGTTTTCGCCACTTTCGTAGTTCAGGACGGCCAGTTGCCCGGTGTAGAAATTCGGATAGAACACCTCATCGTCCCCGTCGCCATTGATGTCCACCACCACGCCGCCAAAGAGCGCGACGTGGTCGCCACTGGAAGCGCGCACATACACGTTCTGTGCGTTCGCGTCCGGAAACTGATACTGATCCGGGCCGAGCACGTCTCCGTTTGTGAAGTTAAAGTTATTCCACGAGTGCATCGACAGTTCATACGTACCGTCGCCGTCCAGATCGGCGGGTAGAATTGCATAGGGGCTGCCACCGCCACGATTGACCGGATCAAAACCCTCTGACGCGCGGCTGCTGATGCGCGCTTCCTCGACCCATACTTCAAAGCCACTTCCAATGTCGCCGGTTACGGATAGAATGTACCAGTTGTCGTAGCGGTTGTTACGACCGTTATTCGGAAAGAGCAGCTCCTGCTGCCCATCCCCGTCCACATCGGCCACGACCATCTGCTCGCTGACCCAGCGATCGGGCAGATCATCTGGAAAGTCGTAGATGGAAGCGGGACCCGTTCCGTAATCGTCATCGGTGCCGGTGAACTCGTAGACGAAGAGCCCCGGCCGCAGGTTAAGTTGACCCACCAGCGGGTTGGTCGCACTATAGCTTCTTCCCGACAGAAACATGAACTCGCCCTTTCCGTCGCCGTCCAGATCGCCGCAGACGGCATAGCGGGCATTCTGCGAGGTGCTGGTCGAGTCCATCCACGGCGTGGCATAGACCAGCTCCCAGGTGTCCACCCCTTTGTTTTCGATCACATAGACGCGGCCGCCGCCCGAGTAGTCCGTTACCAGAACCTCCACCAGACCGTCGCCATCCATGTCGCAGGGACCATAGGCACCGCGCGCGCCCGAGTGAAATCCCACGGTATAGGGGTCCTGAAAGTCGCTGCTGACCGGTACGTTGAAGACGTAATCCGTCTTTTGAGCCTGTGATGGCTAGGCAATGATTAACGCGGCCAGCATACAGAGCGGAGTAGCTTTGGACATGGTGCCTTCGCTGTTGGTGAGTGAATGCGCTTTCAAGATTAATTAATGATTAATGAAGACTCTTGAAAAAGTCAACTTTTAACGAGATTGGAAGCGGTCCCAGAGTCAGACAATCATCGGGACAGGCAAGCGCTTATGTAGCCATCCCCTGACGTTCTGCATTTCCAATACTCGGATGCGATCGAAGCGTATTCAGGTGGCATAGCCTTGCAAAGCCCGGGCGGCGCTTCTGCTGCGCGCAGTGCACCATGCAACTCGTCGCGCATTCCGGGGCTCCGCAAACGGGGACAACTCCCACAGCACCGCCAGCTTGAGCGGCCTTGTGTAAGGATTGATTTCGAGCTTGATTCCTTCCTTACACAAGGAGGCCGTCTCGTGCAGGTGGGCCAATGCCCGGGCAACCGGGCGCATTTGCACCGCACTTCGTCCTTCAGATATGCGGTCGGGCTTTTCAAGGAAAGCCCGTGGTTTTGTGCCCCCTACCCTTCCGCCGTCGTGCTAACCTCTCCAAAAAGTTCCGCCAGGCCCAGCAGCCTGATCGCCCCATCTCGTTGCCGCAACAGTCCGGGTGTAAAGCCGCCGCTGGAAAAAATGAAATACCGCACCCGCTCCGGCAACCTCTGCCGCCGGCCAAGCCGCTCCCATCGCGATCGCAGCTCCCTGAGCACCTCCACCCCTACCGGTCGTCTCGTCCATTTGCATTCCCCGATCGTCCAGCTTCCATCCGCATGCTCGGCCATCAGATCCAGGTCAAAATCTCCCGCCCATTCCCGCCCCGTCCGCACCACCGGCGGCACCCCGAGCTCGGCGGCCGCATATCGCTCCATGTACGCACGCGCCACCTCCTCAAAAATCCCACCCATGTAGGGATCCAGCTGCGGCCGGATGAACCGCTCGTAAACCAGTTCGCCCTGCCTCGCCTCGATGAGCGTGGCGTGGGGATACACAAATCGATACCAGCATCGCAGAAAGGGATCCAGCATATGGTAGCGCCCCTGCTTGCTCCGCTGAGGCGCACGCGCCAGAAACGGAACCGCGCGAGCGATCAGTCCCAGCTCCTGCAGCACGCTCAGATACTTCGAAACGGCATGCGCCGCCACACCCACCCGCTGCGCGATTTCGTTCAAGCGGGTACATCCCGAAGCGATGGCACCCAGAATGCTTGCATAAACCCGCACATCGCGCAGCTCCATCCGAAGCAAAAAACGCGGTTCTTCATAGAGATACCCCTGAGCGCTGAGCATCTCCTGGAGCAGGTTTTCCCGGAGCGACCGCTTCGGCTCGAAACGTTGCAGATAGGCCGGCATGCCCCCGAGCATCCCATAGGCCAGCAGGCGATCGCGCCATCCGTAGCCGGCAAAGAACTGCCCGGCCTCGCGGTAATCCAGCGGCTGCAGCCGCAACTGGCCGGTACGTCTCCCGTAGAGGGGCGAGCGTTCGCCCAGTACTTCGCGCTCCATGAATCCAGGCTGGGAGCCACAGCGCACCAGAAACAGCCGACTGTGCTGCTCTTCCAGATCCCAGAACCGCTGGATTATCGAAGGAAGCTCGGGCGCCGCCTCGCATAGATACGGGAATTCATCCAGAATGACCAGTAGCCGCTCCTGGCGCGCCAGATGTCCCAGATAGGCAAAAACTGTATCCCAGTCCGCGAAGGTCAACGTCTTCAAAAGCGGATCCGAGAACGCGTCGCGCAGGACTTCCGAAAACTGCGCAGTTGCTCCTGGCGCGTTACCTGGTGGCCAGAAAGTACAGGTAGCGTTTGCTCCCCCTACGTGCAAACTGGAGAAGCAATTCGGTTCTACCGACCCGACGCCGTCCGTAGACAACCAGCAGTTCGGCCCGCTGGGAATCCCACCGACACGCAAATTCCGCCAGCTCCTGTTCCCGACCGATTAAAGCGATGCATGATGATACCCGAGAGTATTATACCCCGGAGTATAATTCAAAGCACAGCGGCTGCACGGACAAGTCCCGAGGAGTCAGGGCGATATGTCGATGCCCCCACCCGGCAGGCTGTCTCTGTTGTCCTGTTTGATGTGCGTGCGACCCGACGACGATCCGCCGCCAGACTTCCGGCGCTTCAGCACTGGAGGTGAAGCAACTCAGAGGACAACGAGCAGCAATCCTTGGGTAAGACACAGCGCAGTCTGCGATATATCGTCCTTACACAAGGTGGCCCGTTTCAATCACATCCCGCACCGGAGCGAACGTGGCCTTCCTTCCAATCGGGAAGTCGAGATTCAGGAAAAGAGCTTTTTCCGTCTTCCCTTTCTCGTCCTTCAAAACGTTCAGGACTGGCAACCGACCAGACGGCGTCAATCACTGCCTGCCTGCAATTGCCCGCAGCCGCGCAGGTGGCAAATTGATTCCGGCGCATTAGCTCAAAGCAGCGAAAGCGAGCTGCTGGACAAAAGCAGACACGCAGCTAAGCGCAAGAATACTCCGCCCGCATGAAATACCCGTCGTAATCCCCTTTTCATCGGGTCAAGTCTTCGGACGGTGATCGGGCGTATCCGGGACAAACTCCAGAGACACGGGGTCGTAATCCCCTTTTCATCGGGTCAAGTCTTCGGACGGAGAAAGTAATCCGGGGCTGGCTGGCCGACGGATATCGGTCGTAATCCCCTTTTCATCGGGTCAAGTCTTCGGACGAATACGGCGGAAGCAAACTGGTTAACGGTGCGGTCGTCTGGTCGTAATCCCCTTTTCATCGGGTCAAGTCTTCGGACAAACGGAGATGCCATGCGGTCGCTCCGTGAAATCGGTCGTAATCCCCTTTTCATCGGGTCAAGTCTTCGGACTGCTATGAACAGCGCGATTTATCAGCCGTTTTTGAATGAGAGTCGTAATCCCCTTTTCATCGGGTCAAGTCTTCGGACGATGGATCGGCCGATCGCCTTTCACCGGGCATTCGCGGTCGTAATCCCCTTTTCATCGGGTCAAGTCTTCGGACGTTGTTTAAGGATGGTTTCTTTTACAATGCGCTTGAGGTCGTAATCCCCTTTTCATCGGGTCAAGTCTTCGGACCCCATTGTTACGGGGCCACTCAGAACCGGCCTTTTTGCGGCCAAACAGGCCGATTTTTTCGCGCACAGAACGCCAAAAAACGGAACGAAATTTGCCTTTAAACCCCTGTGACAATTCCGTGTCACACCTCTTCGCTCTCTACTTTATTATATGGTATCAGTTTCAAGAAAGCAACGTACTGTCAGGCTAAACCCGGATGCTCTGTACGGAAAACATGGTGGGACGTCCGGCTTTTTTGTTCCACTGAGACACCTTGACCCGAATACGCTGCCCCACCTCGATCGCTCTATGGCTGGCCCCTCCACAGGGGAATCTTTCATTTTCAAGTCCGCGCACAAAAATGCGAATCGTAAACGGTGCACGACTGTTATCCACCACCTCGGCGATAATATCCTGACTATTGGGACCGATCTGATCCACCCACAGGTCCGATTCATCCTCGGCGGCCTCCTCTTCGGTAGTAGCCGCCGCTTCGGTTGCCGACCAGGGCCACTCCAACTCTACCCATCCCATCGGCTCTTCCACCATTGTTCCTTCGCCATCAATAGCCATGCGCCGTGACGTCGGGAAGGTCTGCAGCAGATCTTCCCGCTCTTTGAGCGAAAAGAGACGATGCAGCAGATTCTGCAGCGGTTCTTTCCAGGCCGGCTTTTCGCGCAAGGCCAGATAGACCGTAACGGCAGCAAAGCCACTTCCCCACCCTAAACGCAGACAATCATCCGGAAGCTCATCATAAAATCGCTGCAGGCGTCGGGCCTGCTGCAGCGTGCTTCCGCGTTCTGCTCGACGGCACCACTCCTTCTCAAATGCCTTCAGCGCACGGCCAAAATTGCGTGCGGCCTTACGCACACGCTCCAACAGACGCCGTTCCAGCTCCTCCGCTTCCATAGCGGCGGCCTCCTCCAGCGTCAATCCGTAAAGCCGCTGGAATTTCTCCGGTAGGCCAATCCATATATCGGTCCCCATGCCCTTCTCCCCACGCGCAAGTAGCCGGTGAGCTTCCCGGAAAAAAGATACATCAAAACCCACCTGTGCCTGAAGCTCAGCCCCGGCCTCCAGCGCTTCCACCGGTGGCGCCTGTGGTTGCGGTTCAGCGCCGGGCAGGAATATCTCAACATCAGTCACGACACCGATCTCGTCGGCAGCGACGCTGCTAGAATCGCTGATCCTCAGAAATTTCAGCAGATCAAATTGCGCATCTCGCCAGCTCACCTTTCCTTTTTTTCGTACGCCACAGTAGAAGACGTCCTCCTCAAGCCACCGGGAAAAAAACACGCGCTCTCTGCGATTCAGGCTTCTGCCGGCCCTTCCCAGCGAATCCCTCAACTCGGCAAGCCAGCGCCGGTGCGTCTTCTCATCGGCCTCCACCAGAACCTGGTAGAGCAGGCAGGTGCGCAATGCACCCTTCAACGAGGACCCCGGAATGTAAAGGCGTCCATCTGGATCTTTGAGCTGCTCGCGCACGAGCTGTCTGAACTCAGAAAAAGACGTGCGCATTGCATAGCGCGAACGGCTCTGGAGCTGCTGAAGCAGGCGAGCGTCCAGATCCGGTCGTCCCAGCTCGCCGCGCACAAAGGTTCGCAACGTGAGGCTGCGGCGAATTTCAGCCTGTTCCCTGTTGTTACGAGCGTCGGCAAGACGATCGGTCTTCCACTCAATCCATGACGAGAATTGTTCGAGGGCCTCCTCGCCAATCTCATCCAGCAGAAAAGCCGTTACCCGATTAATGTCCAATCGCCAGAAAAACCCGTCATGAATGATGTACTCGAAGGATTCCAGCTCATGACCCGAGCCGATATGCAGCGGTGATCGCGTTATGAGCTTCAGCGTAACCGGCATAGCCTGTCTGTCTTCCTTTTAGGATAAACCGACCCTGGCGGGCAGGTCGAGCGCCAGCCCGCTATGACGCACCCGAACCCCGTCCGCTTCCATCACAGTATGCACCGCGCCCAGCAGCGGACGGCCGGGATCGGGAACGAGCGACCCTTCCGACAGCATGTACAGCGGCCGTTTCAGGTAGGCCCTTCCGGGCAGCCGATGAGCTCCGGCATAGCCCTGTCGTCGCTCCAGCTGATAAAACGTGCGGTCCCGGTGCTGCCGGATATGGTCCAGCTCCGCACGCGTGGGACTGTAGAGCGAAAGGAGCAGCCGATGCGTGGGCTTCTCAGGCACCCTCAGCTCCAGCTCGCGCAATTCCCAGTCGAAATGCCCCTTGCCCACCGAACTGTCGCCGCCCCAGCCCACATGGTGCAGGTAGCGCAGGGCCGGCAGAATGCGTGCTACCTCCCCCTCAACCAGAAAGAACAGACCCTGACCACGTTTCATGTAGTACTCGTGGCTGTAGAAGAGCTGGCCGGCCCCGTTTTCCTGGCGCGTGGTGCCGGTAAGCCGGTCGATCGACGTATGCAGGTTGTCCTGCGTGAGAAGCACGGGCCAGCGTTTTCGCGCTCCGGACTGCTCCTGCTGCAGAAGCTCCTGCTGCAGCCCCGCCTCGTCGAGCTCGCCCCGCAACACGCGTTCAAAGAGCTCCTGCGGAAGCCAGCGTATCCGGCGAACCTTCTTCCCCTGTTTCATCTGCTCAAAAACGACCCGCGCATCAGCCTGCGATGGCTCCAGCAGGGGCGGCGGGAGGACCGGCCTCGGGAAAAAGTGGCGAAAAACCGGCCGCCCATCCGCCGATTGCTCCTGCACGAAGGGAAAGGCCGAGGCAAGACGGATCGGCGGCCGCCCTTGCTCACAGGCTTCGATGAAGGCGTCGGCCTCCCGGTCGCCCGCCACCACGCGCAGCGCCACCACAAGCAGCCCCCAGAGCGTGTCGGACCGCAGGGGCGTGCGAAAGGAGGACCGGGGATATAAATAGACAGCCTGAAACGTCATGCCTGATTCGTGGCAAGCTTCTCGGCAATCTGAAGAAACTGCTGCTTGATCTGATTGAACCGGCTTTCGTTGAAGTCGGCCGTTTCCAGATCGAACGTCATCTCCTCATGGGAGCGGCTGGCCTTACGATACGCCTCCGTCCCTTCCAGATAGTCGTCGAGCGTGACGATGATGGGCTCCGTCAGTTTGAATTTTACCTGGCCGTAGCCGCGCGTGCCGCTTCGTCCCAGCCAGGAATGCTCCAGCAACCGCAATCCCTCGATAACATATCTAAAGTAGTCGGCGTCCTGCGACTCATAGACGCTGAAAACGAACTCCACGTTGAAGCGCGAGCCCCGCACGACACGCTCGGGAAAGCGCGGATTGGCGGCCGAAGTAAGCCGATCGACGCTGTTTTCCGCCTTGATCTCGGTGTAGAGGAGTTCGGTATCCAGATTCTCCCACATCCGGATCGTTGCCTCGTCCGGGAACGCATCGCGTACGACCAGGCGCGAAGGGCCGATATTCCGGGACTCGGCGGAAGTCCCGAACACACGTTGAAGGGGGCAGTTCGGATCGAAGCTCCTGAAATTTGGATCCTCGTGCGCCTTGCCCAGCGCAAACGAAAGCAGCGCGCGCATCTTGCCCTTGAGCGAAGAGCCGGGCACGTAGGGATAGTTCGTCGCCGGGTCGCGAATGACGGGCTGATCGACGCCGCCGATCTCGAACTTTTCCTTCGAGCCGCCGATGTGCAGCCCCGTCAGGCATTCCATTTTGCCCTTGAGAATGATATTGCCCAGAAAACCGGCCATGACTCACCTCCCGGTTTTAGTTCTCCTTACCGCCATGGTATTTGTGGTAGGCCACGATGCCCTCCACGAGATCAAAGAAATTCCGCAGCGCCTGTTCGAAATTCTCCGAATTCAACACGGCGTCCACCGCCTGCCTGAGGTCGTCGCTCATGGGGCGAACCTCTCTCTGCCGTCCCCCCGCATAGGCCAGACGCGGCTTGAGCATCACCAGATCGCGCCGCATCTCCGGCCCGATGCCCTGACCTCGGCGCATACGCGTGCGCATGCGATTGATATGGGCAAAGACGTTACGCACCTGGGCCGTCTTGACGTTCTGCGCGTATTTTCGGCCCATCTCGTTGGCCAGGCTGTCGATCTCCTCCGGCTTCAGCTTGGCGAGATCTCCTGGAATGTTCATGGCAACTTACCGGCTGGTTGTGGCTTCTATCAGTCGCGCTGTTTGCGGGTTTTCAGCAGCACGTAGGCGGCCGGAATGACGAACGTCCGGAACCACTCGCTGCGGTCGGGACGCTCCAGCAGAAGAAAGCCCTGCACCAGGCGGACCAGCGGGCGGTCCGGTGCCTGCTGCAGCATCTCCTCGCGGACGTTCCGGCGCGCAAACGTGTAGTGCAGCAGATGGTTGAGGCGGGCCAGCGCCCCGAGATCGACCCGTCCGTCTTCGTCGAGCACTTCGCGGCTGTAGCGCAGGAGCGTGTGGACGAAGGTCCGCGGAACGCGCTCCTCTTCGGGCAGCGTCTCGTCGATGATTGCCTGCAGCAGCGGCTCGGCCAGCTCGTCTACCAGATGACGCAGCTGCTCCCACGCGACCGGCGTCTCAAACAGCGAAATTCTGTTCTTTCCGGCCTGCTTGGCCCGCTCCTCCTCTTCGCCGGCCGCATCGGCCGCCACGGTAATCGGAAAATGCTCTTTATGAATCGAAAGCCCGGCCGAGATCGTCACCGACGGGTTGTCTCCGCAGTATTCGCGCAGCTTTTCCCGGATGCTCCGGGCAAAGCGCAGCACGCGAACCCAGGACCCCACGGCAAACAGGTCGTCTCCACCGGCATAGACCAGATAGACGTCAAGTCCGCGAGCCAGCGTGTTGACATGGGCCCCGAAGAAGCGGTCCAGCTCCCGCGAAAGGGCCGCCGTGCGGTGCAGACCGAACCGATGCTCCCCGAAGGCCTCGCGCAGCCCCACCACAAAGAGCGCGCCCAGGTTGTCCACATCCATGCGCAGAAAACCCAGCAGCGGGTAGTTTGCGCTTTCGATCGCCGCCAGCTCCTCGAACATGAGCGGCCGCCTGCTTTCGCTGGCCTCGGTCATCGGCACATACACGCCGGCGGGCATCAGTCGATAGCCGGTACGCCGCGCGACAGCCACGGCCGGGATTTTCGTCGTGCGCAGGTTGAAAACGGTAGCGCTCCGGGCGCCCAGTCGTCGCAACACCGGCTCCAGCGCCTCCTCTTCCACGAACAGCCAGGTTGTCTCAAAGCCCGAAAGTGCCAGCTCCGTACGCGTCCCCTCCGGCACCTCGGATGCCGGCAGTTCCGGGACCTCTATCAGATAATCGGTATAGGGCAGCGCCTGACCAACGGGGTTGAGCTTCGGCAGGGCTGGCGTTTCCCCGATGGGCTGGCCGACCAGCGTCTCCAGAACACTCCAGCCTTTTCGAAGCTTGGCAATCTGCAGGGTCTCTTCGAGCCGATACAACGCTTCGGATGGATCGTGCTCGATCGTCCGGGCGTCGGCCTCCGCGTGGGCCAGCACCAGCTGAATGGCCCCGTTCAGCTCCCGGAAAAGGGCCTGGTTGATGCTTCGATCCGCTTCGTCAAGCCGCTGACGGGCATCTTCGGTGTTGGGCAGCAGCATCACGAAGTGGCCGCCGCTGCTGTAGAGCACGCACCCGTCGGGCAACTGGAACAGCCGCTGCAGGTGGCGCACCACGGTGCGGGCCAGCAGCGCCACGAAAAACGAACGGCCCCGCAGGAGCTGCGCAGGGTTTTCGGTTTCGTCGCCGCGCAGCTCGCGGTAAATGAACGACTGGATGCCCGAAACGTCGCCCTTGACGAGCAGGACGGCGGGCTCACGTTCCGCCCGGGTACGACACAGACGCAGAGCTGCCGTCACCCGACTGTAGTCGAACAGCGAAACGCCGCGCGCCTGCACCGCGGGCGCCGGTATGTAGCTCGTGTATTTCTCGAGCAGCGTGTAGAGCGTCTCCAGCGCCGCTCCGACATCTTCGATGCCCTGCAACGTGCGGACCGCTTCTGCCTGCAGATCCTGCCAGAGCTTGCGGCAGGCCTCCCGGCCGTCTCCCACTGCTTCGGGCGCCACGGGATAGACGACCCCGTCCGAAAGCGAACGGGGCGGGAAAACACGCCCGCCCGTCGGCTCCGGATGACCCGGAAGCCGCACCCGCTGCAGCAGCGGCTCCAGCCAGGACGGGGGAGGCTCCGCAGGGAGCGCATCGGCCGCCTGGCGCACCGCTTCGCGAATGGCTTCGGCATGCGGCGCAAAGGCCGGGCAGTGCTGCAGCAGTTGCTCGGTAAACTGCAGGCTGGAAATTCCCGGCGCATCGAATTGCTCGCGGCCGAGCTGCTCCAGCAACCCGATCGCATGCAGCAGTCCACCAAGGTACTCGATCTGTGACCGGTCCATCGATCCGTACTACCTGACCAATCCAGTTATCCGACGCGTCCGCCCGGAAGGGATAGTTTCCGGACGGTGCAGTCTGAGGGCAAGAGCGTTTCTGCCCGGGATTTCATAGGGTATCTATCCCACAGGGGTCTTCGATTCGATCCAGCACCGGAGCAAAGTGGGCCACCAGTTCGGCGCGCGACAGGGGCACCTCGTCGGCCAGTCCGGCAAATGCCCGGTACTTGTCGGCCACCGTGGCCAGCTGATTGGCCACGGTTTTGGGGCTGCGCTTCAGCATGCGGGCCAGCTCGCTGTTGGAAGCGCCGGTGCGTGCCAGCGCGACGAGCAGCGTGCGCTCGGCCGGTGTCAGCTCGTGCAGCAGAAACCAGGCACGCTGCCGTCGGCTTTCTTCGTCGAGCCAGGCCTCATGCAGGCGCATTGCCTCGAAGGGATCGCCGGTGACGGCCAGGCGCGTGGCGGCCGGTGGAAGGGCGCTCCAGCGCAAGAAAGGGACGGGCACCAGGTGCACCCGGTCGCCCGGCTCCGGATGCATGCGCCCGGAAGCAAGCAGTTCCCCCTCCGAGATCAGATGCCACACCTGATCTCCGGCTTCGCCAAGGAGCTGGACCACGGCCATGCCGTACGCGGCCATGACCTTACGGCCTCCGGCGATCAGAAAATGCAACGGGCGCCGCTGCCGTTTGACTTCCAGCACCTCTCGAAACAGGATGCGATACACCTGCCGTGCCTCCGCATCGGCGCGCACATCGGTCAGCGGTCGGCCCGCCTCATCCCGGAAGAGCACGCGCCGTACCGTAAGCTCGCGATAGGCGGGCCACTGCGCCAGTTCGGTTTCCAGACGCTGGAGCGCACGCTGAAGGGCCGGATAGTGCGGCTCGGTATGGAAAAGCACCAGCTCGTCGAACGTCACGCGTCGTGCCGCCAGCAGGTCCAGCGTAAGCGTGACCACCTGCGGCTGCTCGCCCAGGGTGGCCATCAGAACCGGACCGCCACGACGCGCTGCAGGCATGCGGTAGGCTCCAGAAGCTTTACGGATGCTTCAGGGAAGAAAAGCAAGACGACACGTCCCTGTCAAGACCGTGTCCTGCTGCCCCCGAAAAGCCTCTTTCCTGTCGATTGTCTCGTCTAAAGCGGATTGTAATCCCCTTTTCATCGGGTCAAGTCTTCGGACTGGCACCCAGATCGTCCCGAGCCCGGTCAATATGCACGGTGTCGTAATCCCCTTTTCATCGGGTCAAGTCTTCGGACTTGAAAAGCTTGTGCTCAACGAACAGGCGCGTATGCGTCGTAATCCCCTTTTCATCGGGTCAAGTCTTCGGACAGGATCCTCAGGGGCAGCAGCGCATTCCGGACTGGGAGGCCGTCGTAATCCCCTTTTCATCGGGTCAAGTCTTCGGACGATGAGCCAGACGAGGGGTGGGTAAATAAGTACTATGACGTCGTAATCCCCTTTTCATCGGGTCAAGTCTTCGGACCATCGACGGGCGTGAGATGGACGAGGATGCGCTCTACGAGGTCGTAATCCCCTTTTCATCGGGTCAAGTCTTCGGACCTGGACTGGTGCCAGCGCTACCTCGGCGAAGAGGCCGTCGTAATCCCCTTTTCATCGGGTCAAGTCTTCGGACCGACGATCGCACGCTGCTTATGGCGCTCATTCCCGTCGTAATCCCCTTTTCATCGGGTCAAGTCTTCGGACTCATCGAAGAGATGATGGACGTGCTCGAAAAGCTTGAGCGTCGTAATCCCCTTTTCATCGGGTCAAGTCTTCGGACGCAAGCGCTCAGCAGGCATTGTCGTTGAGCTGTAGCCAGCAGTCGTAATCCCCTTTTCATCGGGTCAAGTCTTCGGACCGACTTGAAAGAAAGGTTCGACGTGCTCCCGTACGAGATCCCAGTCGTAATCCCCTTTTCATCGGGTCAAGTCTTCGGACTCAAGGATGAGGTGCTGGGATGGACCAACAGAGCCAACAGGTCGTAATCCCCTTTTCATCGGGTCAAGTCTTCGGACGCGACGTGGTGAGTCCCGACACCGGCCCGGAGAGTGCTATGTCGTAATCCCCTTTTCATCGGGTCAAGTCTTCGGACGGATCAATGAGCTTGGTTTCCAGGAGACTCCCAGCGGCGTCGTAATCCCCTTTTCATCGGGTCAAGTCTTCGGACCCCATTGTTACGGGGCCACTCAGAACCGGCCTTTTTGCGGTCAAACGGGCCGATTTTTGCGTGCGCAGAACGCCAAAAAACGGAACGAAATTTGCTTCCAAACCCCTGTGACAATTCCGTGTCACACCCCTTCCCTGCTGAACACGTCGAAGCATACGTGTTTTTGATCAGAATGTCAAGCCCCCCGTTCGCCGAAGTTCTTCCCCTTTTTCGGAAATTCTGGAAAGCATCCCGGTCGGTATTTGCACGTTCATCCGGTGCATTCATTCCAACCAGCTGCTTTACGCCATGCCGCTGCATCTGTACAAGACGTTTCGCCTGGGACCCGTTCGGCTGACCATCAGCCATCGAGGCATCGGCCTGAGCGTCGGCACCCGGGGGTTGCGCATCGGCCGCACGCCATCCGGCCGTCCCTATATCCGGCTCGGGCGAGGCCACTGGCGCCTGGAAAAACGCGGCCGATAGGATTCATCCTGTGGCGCACAGTCATTGTAGCCTTCTGACGTATTCCACCGGCCACGTGGTATCGAATATTCCCGACACTCGTCGGACAAATACGCAATCTTCCGGCAGTACCATGACGGAACCCATGCCACAGCCTGCTCCCGAGGCTTTCGGTGAGCCGTCACCACCGGCACCCCCGGAGGTGCCGGACTGGATTGCCGACGACGGCCTGCTGCGCGACGAGGGCGTCATCGTGGGACGTGCGCTCAGCACCGATCCGCCCGCCCCGAACGACGGCCCGCACCACTGGAAGCTCGAGACGATCCGCGCCTATTACGACGAGCGCCGGGCGCCTCTGCGGGCGCAACTGGAAGCCGCCCACCGGCAACTGGAACGACTCCAGCGTCGCGAAGCCGTCCTGCGGGAAGATCTGGAGCGGCATGAACGGGCGCTGGCCGCTCTGGCGGAAGTCGAACCCCGTCTGCCGCTGACGGGGCGCAACCTGGTGCTGTCCGTCATGCTGACGGTCGTGTGCGCCCTTACGCCCCTCGTGCTGGCCGAACTGCTTCCGCCCGATCGCTTCGATCATCCCATGGCGGTCGCCCTTGCGCTGAGTCTTTTCGGGCTGTTTGCCGTATTCCAGGGGCGTTCGTTACTGGTGGCGGCCGACGCCCGCCTGTCCGGAGCGCCGGCGCGTCCGGAGCGATGGAAGCTCTATGCCATGGAGGTGCTTCCTCCGCTGGCTGTGGCCCTGCTGATAGCCGTGTTCGTCCATCGCCCCGAACAGGGCTGGTTTCCCACGCTGGCGATTGGCTTCGCGGTGCTGCTGTTGCTGCTGATACCCGGCCGACTGCTGATGAGCCTGCTGGCCCGGACGCTTCCCGAACTGAGCGGCTGGTGGCGCATGTTCGTGCACCGGCGGCGTCTGCGTCGCCATCATCGCCAGGCGGCCGCCGCGCTCCGCAGGGAACTGGAGGCCCTGGCCGGACTACGCGCGCAGCTCGAAGATGAAACGATTCCACAGATACAGCGCAAGCTGGCGTTTCTGGATGCCCGATGCCGGCGTAAAGAGGCGCTCTTTCGCTCCGAAATGGAACTGGCCCGCCGGCGCAACCTCCTGCGGGCCCGCCACGAAAGCAACGGCCAGATGCATACCGTCTCGTCCTGAACGAACCGGATGCCGACCATGCTCGCGATACTGCGTAGAAAGCTGCGCGCCGAAGCGCCCGATACCCCCCGGTTCACCCTTCCCCTGCCGGTTGGTACCGAGGAGCCCGATCCGAACAGTCCGCACCTTTACGGGCAGTACGACGGGGGACTGGCCATCGACAACGACGCGTTTGCAGAATTTCTGCAGGCGGCCACGCGCCGGGAGCATCTCTCCGAGCGCATTGCCACGCTTCAGAAGCAACGCGAACAGCTCCAGGAACAACTCCAGCGAGCAGAAGCGGCGCAGATCAGCGCGCAGACACTCCCGGAACGCCTGCAGGCGCTCGAGCGCGCCCTGCCGGAAGCAAGACAGCGCCTCGAGCAGGTGCGCCGGCAACGCGAACAGTGCGAACAGGAATTGCAGGCATTGCGCCGCTCGCCGGAGGTCCCTTCGCTCGTCCAGGTGCTCATGTACGGCGCGGCCGGGGTCGCCTTCCTGGTGGGCGACATTATCGTTTCGAAAGAGATCGTTGCGCAGGTACTCTACCTGCCCCTCGAGTATGAGCGCTGGCTCTTTGCGCTGGGCCTGGCCTGCATCACCTTTGTGCTGAAGGTGGCCTACGACCGGCTGGTAGAGCTTCCCTTCTGGCAGCACATTCGCCGGCGGTTCGAGGTCGTTATTCTGAGCATCTCGGCGCTGGCGCTGATCACGCTCGTTTTCATGGGCGCGCTGCGCACGCAGGAAATTCAACGACAGCACCTGCTGCGCAGCACCGAGCAGACCGTCTGGTCGCTCGAAGCCGAGTCCCCTTCGGTGCAGCAGCAGATCCCGACTCCCGACAACACCGTGTTACTGGTCACGTTTATTCTGTCGGCCGTCATGTTTGCCACCGCCGGCGCGGTCTGCTTCAGCACGGCCCACACGCACGCGCGGGGATACTTTCACGTGTACCGTCCCCTTCGGGAAGCCTACGACGCACTTACCGTCCAGGAGCAGAACGCCACCCGACGCCTGGAAACGCTGGAAGAAAGCCTGACGGCGGACCGCGAGGAACTCGCCCGGGCCAATGCCACGCTGGCTCTGGTGGGTACCCCGGAGATGCTCCGGCAGGACCTGAAGCAAATCGACGAGCACATCGCCGGGCTGCAGGAACAGCTGGCCGACCTGCTCTCGGAGCAGCGCCGGGCCAGCTACCGAAGCGGCCGGGAGCGGGCGCTGCAGTATCGACGTCTTCTGACCGAAAAACCGGCGGAGGACGAAGTGGCTGAAGCGCCGGAGGAGTCCCCCGCGGAAGACGAAACCGGCGAGAGCATGGCCGCTTCCGGGGAGATCTCTTCGGATGCGGATCAGGAGGCAATCCCGCTCGGTTCCGAAGAGAACGGCACCACGTTGCCGGAAACGGCACACCCGATGGCCATCGATGGCGCTCCCGATGGGACCGCAGACCTCCCCGAGGGGATCACAGATCCAGACGAAGCGGGAGCCGGACATTCCGCGGAGCCAGACGAAGCTGGTGCCGAATCCACCGCAGTAGTGATTGGAAACATCGAAACGGCAACCGCATCGACCACGGAAGGCGCTGACGCCACGGAAGGGGCTTCTGCAACGGAAGCCGCATCCACCTTCGAAGGGGGCGATAACGAATCCGATGGCCTGGCCGGGACGCCGGACGCCCTCTCTCTGGAGGCCGGAGATGCAGTTGTTGGAGACGAATCGGCCGCTGCAGGCGGCGACAGCAGCGTAAGAGCGGCCACACCGCGTAGCCGCCGCGAACGGGGCGTCCGGCACGGCCTGCGCCGCCCCTTCCTCGATATTCGGGATGAAATCCTGGACCTTACCGCATAAGTCGTACATGCGTCGGTTCTGGTTCTACTGTCTGATCTTCATCCTGGGGTGCAGCTCCGAAGCGCAGCGCGATCCGCTGACGGCCTGCGCCGACGAAAGCCTTGCCCATGAGTCGCTCACGGGCATCCCGCGGACCGCGCTGGTCTTCATCGACCGCAGCTCTAGCGCGACGGCCTCGCCCGACACGCGCCGCGCATTCGAGACCGCGCTGCGTCAGCAGGTGGAATCCATCCTGCCCATACGCGGCGGGACGATCCACGTCTTTTTCGTGCACAGCCGCACCACGGGCAAGGCCGATGCGCGCACGTTCGTGCAGGACGCCCCGCTACCCCGTGTTTCCCCCTACGATTCAGAACAACGCCAGGCCTGCCGTCAGTACATCACCGAGGTGCGGCGGCGTATGCAGGCCGCCTTCGACTCGCTGCGCCAGACGCTCGATGCCCGGATGACGGCCAGCGTGACGGAAGCCACCGACCTCTGGGGTATTTTCGAGGTGATCTCGGAGACCCTTCCTGCTTCGAGCCAGATGCCGCCTGCCACCGTGCTGGTGCTGAGCGACCTGCTCGAGTGCATGCCGGGCCCCGAGCGGCGCTGCTTCGAGAGCCGCCCGCCCACCAGCAGGGCGCAGGCCGAAGCCTGGGCGCGCGAAGACGCCGAGCGCATTCTGCGCAGCTACCGCATCCGCCCGGAGGTCCTGCGCCAGGCCCATTACCTGTTGATTTCGGGCGACTTCGCCAATCGCGAGCAAAGCCGCTACGTGCGCTACTACTGGTTTGCCCTGCTGGAGGCTTTCGGTGTCCCCTACGAACAGATCAGCATTCAATAGAGCATGGAGCGCGTACTCCTTTCGTTTATCGGAACCGGTAACTACCAGCCCTGCATCTACGTCTGGGGAGACCATCGCTGCAAAACACCCTACTTCCAGGAGGCGGCCGTACGGTTTTTCAACCCGGATCAGTGTCTGGTGCTCATGACCGAAATGGCCCAAAAGAAGCACGGGGCCGCCCTCCGCAGGCGAATCAAGCGAATCGTTTACCAGCGCTCGAAAAAGGCACGCGCCGCCTGCAACTCAAAAAACGCCCTCCGCAAGCGAATCAAGCGAATCGTTTACCGGCCCGTGTCCATTCCGGATGGACGCAACGAAGACGAACTCTGGGCGATCTTCTCGGCGCTCACAGACTGCATCCCCGAAGGCGCCACGCTGATCGTGGACGTCACGCATGGCTTTCGCACGCAGCCCATGCTGGCGCTGGCCGCTCTGTGCTACCTGCGCGTTGCCCGCAACGTACAGATCGAGCGCATCATCTACGGTGCCTTCGAAGCCCGCCATCCCGACACCAGCGAAGCGCCCGTTTTCGACCTGACGCCTTTTCTCACGCTCATCGACTGGAGCGTGGCGGCCCACCAGTTCATCCACTACGGACAGGCTAATGACCTGGCCCGGCTGATTCGGGAGATACACCGGCTGACGTATGTGGAGCAGGCCCAGGTGCAGGCGCAGCATGCTGCAACGGCGGCCTCCTGGCTGGAAGGCTTTGCCCGCGCGCTCGGGCTGGTACGCCTGGCCGAAGTGATGACCGAGCACGCCCTGCGACTGCCGGAAGCGCTGGAACGCATGCGTCAGGATGTGGACCAGATTGCCCGGCTGCGCCCCTTCGGTCTGTTGCTCGACATAACGGCCGAGCGCGCACGCTCGCTGCACCATCCCGATCCGCTCTCGCTCGATGGACTCCGCCTGCAGGCCGAGCTGATCCGCCATCTCCTCAACTACGGGTTGGTGCAGCAGGCCGTCACCGTGGCCCGCGAAGCCATCGTCACCCGCTATGCGCTCGACCTCGGGCGCGATCCTCTCCAGGAACGCGAAGCCGTCGAGCACGAGCTGGGTCGCCTTGCCAGCGGCCTGCAGGATCCGGCCGTACGCGCCGGCTACACGCCCGAAACGCACCAGCTGGCGGAACTGTGGAACAGGTTGACCAACGTGCGCAACGACATCAACCACGCCGGCATGCGCACCAATCCGGAGACCACAAACAACCTGTACCGTCTCGCCTCCGAGTGTGCAGAAGCAGCAGCCAACTGGATCGCACGCGATGCTCATCAACCTGAGTAATCACCCGGCCTCGACCTGGGGGAAAGCACAACGCGAGGCGTCCCGGATGTACGGCGAGGTTGAGGACTGGCCTTTTCCGCTCATTCCGCCGGAGTGGGACGCGCATCAGGTGGCCGGCCTGGCGCAGGACTACGCCGAACGTATCGTTCGGCGCCTGAACGAAGCCGGCGGCGGCCGCCATGCCGTTCACGTCATGGGAGAAATGACATTTACCTGTACACTGGTGCGGCTCCTGCACCAGCGAGGCATTCTCTGCCTTGCCTCCACCTCACAGCGCATCGTTGAGGAGGACCCGGCTTCAGGTAAAAAGATTGCCTGTTTTCGTTTCGAGCGCTTTCGGCCCTATCCCTGTCTGCAGGCTCTCTCCTTTTGACGAAGTTCCTCGTCGTTTTCCGAAGTGCCGCTCCTGCCGTCGAAATTCCGATTTGCATCAGGCCGTGCCATGGGTGCGTATCAGGGCGCGTCAACAAACAAAACGGGCCGCCGATGCGCACCACGCACAACCTGATCCTTTACATTACGGACATGGAGCCGGCTGATCTGCGGACGGCCGAACGTCTGATCGAGGCGTTCGAGGAGGAACTCGGCTGCGTGCTCGAATACGACCCTGAGCATCGCATGCTCAGCCTGCACACCGCGATGGTCGTGGAGCCCGCCGAGGCCTCGGGTGCGGCGCTCCGGCAGATGCTTCATTGCATCCGTCATCTGGCCGGACGCTTCCTGCAGGAGTATCGGCTGATCTTTTCGGTCTCTGCGAGGTCCAGCGCCTCGGGCTCGCGTCCGCTGGGTACGGTACTGGAGCGTAGCCCCTACGACCGACTGCTCAGCCAGTTGATCACCCCGGAGTATCCGCGTCTTCTTCCCCCGGAACCACCCCTGTGCTGAACCATGCGTGTCTGGTTGACGAACTTCTTTGCCCGGGAAGTCCCGTGCACCCTGGAGATCTCCGTAACGCTGGAGGGCGGTGAACACCCGCCTCAGCTGGTGGACTTCCTGCGGAAGCGGGCCGACCGTCTCTGGACCAATCCGGACGGGTCGATGCTGGCCATCTTCATTCGGGAATTCCGGCTGGAAAGCCTTCAGGAGCGGCTTCCCTGGTTTCTCCGGGCGCTGGAGCTGCGCCTCCTGCGCCTTGGTGCCTGCCACGGAACGCTTGCCTGGCGGCCGGCCTTCGCCTACGACTGGAGCCTTGAAGGACGGGGTTGCTCGCGAGAGCGAGCTCTCGAGCAGCTACTGCGACTCCAGCGCAACTGATGGTTGTCGCATTTTGACCCGTCGTTTATTTTTCAGTCCACATGCCAGGCGATATGGAGCGCTACAACCTGCTGATTGCCCTGGGCATTTCGCCGGCTGTCCTGACCGAGACGATCTGGACGCTGGCCGTCGAGCATCCGCAGCCGGCCATCCCCGCCGAAATTCACGTGGTGACCACCCTCACGGGCGAACGCACGCTTCGCAACCGCCTCTTTGACACCCCGGACGAGGAGGGGCTTTCGGTCTGGGCCCGTTTCTGCCGCGAGGTACTCCAGCTCGATCACGAGGCCCCCGAGGCGCCACAGCTTCATATTCACGTGCCGCTTCGTGGCAACGGATTGAAGCTCGACGACATCCGCACCTGGGACGACGACCGTCGCTACGCCGAGCTCTGCTACCGCGTGGTGGCCCGGCTGTGTGCCGATCCCGATGCCCCCCGCGTGGTCGCCTCGATCGCCGGGGGCCGCAAGACCATGAGTGCCCACCTGCTTACGGCCTTCTCGCTGTATGCCCGCCCGCAGGACGAAAGCATTCACGTGCTGGTACACCCGGAGCGTCCCGTGCTCGAAGACCCCACGTTTTTCTACCCGCGGCCCGGTTCCGGTACAGACGTGCGCATCGAACGGGTGGACCTGCACCTGGTGCGCTTTCGGAACCAGCTCGAGGAACTGGCCCGGCTACACCGCGGAGGCCAGCTTCCGCGCACGCTGCAGGAGCTGGAGTCGCTGCCCGGGCTGGGGCTGCGACCGGCACGGCCCGCCGAGGTCGAAATCGTTCTGGGCGATCGTACCGAGCGCAGGCTGCGATTACTCGATACCGAAGGCCGCGCCATGGCCCAGCTGCAGCCCGTGGCGCCCATGCCCCTGGTGACCCTGATCACCCTCTACGAAATGCTGCGCCGCGCCGACTCGTCGGAGATCTCCAACATGCAACTGGTCGAAAACGAACAGGTCGAGGCGCTCCGCAATGCGGCTTACGCCTTCTGCCGCGATCTGGCCCAGCTCCGGCCCTGGGGGGATACCATCGCCCTCTCCCGCAGCATCTCCGAGCTGAACCAGCTTCTGGCCGGCAACCCGCTCTGCAACCGTTATCTACGAATCCACTCACGCCGCACCTGGGAAGAAACCTTCTACGCCTTCGGAACCGAACCCCCTGCCCTACGGGTCTGCGTCCCCCGTGCCCTGGATTACCTCCAGAACTGGCCGTTTCAGTACGTTCCGTTAACCTACCTCGACTGAAGCGTCATGTCCGAAAAGCTGCTGACGTTCCTCGGCGTTGGCGACCGGAATCGCCAGCTCGAAGCCCAGCTGCAAGACCGCAAATACAAAAGGGTTCGCTATTTTCTACCCGATACACCCGACAGAGAGATCGAAACCCCTTTCGTGGGGCAGGCCATTCTGGAGCTCCATCCCGATCGCTTCTCGCAGGTTGTCATCCTGGGCACGGTTGATTCGATGTGGGATACCCTGCTCATCCACTTTTTATCCGACACCCAGACGGAAGCAGAAATTGACCTCTATACGGAGCTGTTTGAAGCCATCGAGAACAAAAGAGAAGCCGAAGTTGAGCGGTTGTTGCCCCGGTTGGCCCGGGTTCTCGAAAAACGCTGGCGTCCGGGGCTTCAGCTGAAACTCATCCCGGTTGGTCGCACGCAGGAGGAGCTCTGGAGGATTTTCGAGACCCTCACAGGCCTGAAGCCCTCCAACACCACCCTTTCGATCGACATCACGCACGGGCTGCGTTATCAACCGTTTTTTCTACTGCTGGCGCTGCAGTTCTTTCATCTCACCAGGCCGGGCGTCAGGCTCGGCTCGGTCTTCTACGGGGCGCTGGAACTGCACGATTATTATGCGGGCCGCGCTCCTCTTTTCGATCTGCGTCCGATGCTGGAGCTGATGCAGTGGAGCCTGGGGGCCCAGGCATTCGTCCACTATCAGGATCCGGAACCACTGCTTGAATTGCTGCGGAACACTGCCCAGGAAAGCCTGCGTCATGAGCTGCGCCAGTTTGCCCGCCAGATCAACCTGAACCTGTTCAACAACTTCCGCGAACGTGCCCGAAAGCTGAGCCACCAGCTACGCGGACTGTCTCAGCGACAGGAAAACCTGCCGGCCCCCTTTCGGCTGGTGGAGCCGTTCCTGGTGGACTTCTGCGAGACGTTTGCCTCTGCAAAAAGCGACTGGGAGGCGCTGCTCCGACTTGCCAGGCGTCATCTGAAGTACAGGCGACCCGCGCTGGCCGTTCTGGCCGCCCACGAAGCAGTCGTTCACCGACTGGGTGAAGTCTACGGGGTGAACCCCGCCGCAAAAAATCCTCGGGGTAAACGCTACGGCAGTCAGCTGGTCCTGACGTTGAAGTATCCCAGAGTCGGCCGTGCGTTGCCCGAACTTAAAGAGCTGGTTAAAGCCGTAGATGAACTGCAGACAATCCGTAACAATACGGCGCACTTCAGAACGGATGCCGAGGGCCCCGATCCCGGTTATCGTCTCACCAAAATCCGGACACTGCTGACCACCCTGGAAGAGAAGCTCGGTCATCCTGCTCTGGAGCAACTGCCCCGTCTGTATCCCTTAGAGCGGCAGTAGCTCGTAGGCGCCCAGCCCCATAACGGTGCTGTGGCCCACGTGCAGCTCGGCCCCCAGGCGAAGCAGGGGCCAGGTTTCCGGGGGAACGCCCTCGAAGATGATCTCGCCCACCAGGCCGCCCTGCCGCATGGTGGTACGCTGGCGGCCCGAGTAACGCTGCAGGTCGTCCCGCCACTGCATGCGGTCTTCGCGCACGCGCACCGCTTCGGCTCGACGTAAAAGGCCCGCGTAGTCGAGCTTCAATTCGGTTTCGGCGTGAAAGGCGGCCAGGCTCGAAAGCCGGCTGAGGACCGAGCGCAGCAATACGCGATAGGTGAGCTGGCGCACAAGCCGCCCCTGTGCCTTGAGCCGGAGCGGTGCGATCGCCCGCAGCCGTGCCACCTCGGCGGGTTGCTCGTCGGCCAGCAGCTCGGCCGCCGACCACTCGGGCACCTCGGCCAGCACCTGTCGCGTGGCGGCATCGTACACCTGCTGCAGCGAGCCGTCGGGCCGCAGCGCGTGCGCCGACGCCAGCCGGAAGCGTCCGCCCCCCTCACGCCGTCCACGCCCCAGGCCGTTTTCTTCGAGGCGCACCAGCGCCAGCGTCAGATAGGGCAGGTACATGCGGGCGCGTCCCACCAGGCGCAGCTCCACCGTCAGGCGTTCGCCCGGCGCAAACCGGCGCTCCTCCAGTCCGGGCCGCCGGACAACATAGGGACGGGGCACATCCTGGAGGCCGCGCAGGTACCGGCCATCGGGAGACGGTGGCGTCTCGAACAGATAGCCGTAGATGCACGGCCAGCGAAACGGACAGTCCGTGCAGGCGGGAAGCCGCGTAATGCACACCATGCGCCGCAACGCAGCCCCCAGCGCTCCTCGAACCGTCGAAGCGGGGAGATCTCCCAGGTCAACGGGCGAGCTCACCGCCAGCTCGAAGCGCACCACCGACCAGCGCAGACGCGCCAGGCCGGTTTCGTTCAGCATCGACGCATACATTCCGAACCCGAAAATAACGGCTTTCAGAAGAAAGGTAACGCGGTGCTTTTTTACCACGCAAGCGCCGCTTCAGAAATTCAGACGGGCCCGGAAGTACTCGTAGGCCTCGTTGAGTTCGCGCGCCCGCTCCTCGGCCCGCCTGCGCTCTTCGGCCGAAGCCTGCTGCATACGGTCCGGATGGCAGGCTTTGATCAGTCGCCGGTAGTTGCGGCGGACCTTCTCGGCCGTGTAGGGCGCCTTGAGTTCCAGCACAGCGGCGTAATGTTGTTCGAGGGCGGCATCAAGCCCCTCGAAATCTCCCGATTTCTTCCGACGAATACGCTCCAGTTCCTGCTCGAGCGACTCTCGCCCGCGGCGCAGCTTCCGGTAAAGCTTCCCGTAAAGCTCCCCGCGTCGCAGATCGTAAAGAAAAAGACAGATGAAAAGCAGCGTGTCCAGATCGTAAAAGTTTTTATCCCCGATCTCGCCACTGAGGTGGCGGACAACAAGCCAGGGGTCGGGATGGCCGATCAGCTGCGGCAGCAGCTGATCGAACAGCTCGTCCTTCTGCTTCAGCATGAGATAGAGTAGCAGAATATCGCGCAGCACACGGCTGGACTCTTCCACGTCGGTCATGAATTCGGGCATATTTTCCAGCAGGAAAATGCGGAGGTTCAGCGCCTCGATCAGCAACTGGCCAGCTTCTTCGGGTTTCATGGTACCGCCGCTGAAGGTCCGGGCGACCTTGTAGGCCAGCGGCCCCCAGATCAGGTCCTCCAGACCCAGCCCGCCCGTAAGCAGAGACACACCCAGTCCAAGAACAAAGCCGTTGCGACGTGCCCGCCGGTCGGCTTCGAGTTCACGAAGCGCCCGGTCCACGCATTCTCCAAGCAGTAGATAGGCCTCCCTGTGTTTTCCCTTTTCGATCAGGTCGTGTGCTCTTTCAAGCTGCTCCATGGCCGGACTGAAAGGTTCAAACGATCCAGTGATCTTGTCGGGGATCTATGCCCCTGCCCTGGCCCATCTGCTCGAGTGCGTCGATGCAGCCGCGGCACAGGCGCAGAAAAAAGAGTCGGTCCTCTTCCAGGTCCACGATGTGCAGCAGCCCCTGTCGTAGCCGGCGCATTTCACCGGCCTCGAGTCGGCACAGAAACACGCTGTAGTGGAGCCGCTGCCCGTAGTCTTCAAGCAGCCGCGCCACGCGTTGGAGGCGCCGGGGCTCGGCGATGTCGTATCCAACCAGCCAGAAAGCCATCTATGCGACAAATGGCGTGTAGGCGATACCCTGCTCCTGAAGCGCCCGGGCAAGCAGTCGGGCCTGCGCCTCGAAATGCCGGGCCAGCGACAGCTCCATGCCGAGCACCGGATGCGCCGAGGTTTGCTGGCGGTGCGCCTGCCAGGCTTCCAGCACGACGGCTCGGCCCGCTTCGTTCAGGTACACCCCGCCGTTGCGCTCCTCGAAGTGTTGGGGCCGCAGTCGTCCCCGGTTGAACAGCCGCAGCGCAAGCCGATCGGCCGCGGGCGCGCGAAACTCTTCCATCAGGTCGAGTGCCAGCGACGGGCGCCCGTAAGCCGGCGCATGTAGATAGCCCACGTAGGGATCCAGTCCGGCCAGCGCGCAGGCTGCGACCACATTGCCCAGCAGCAGCGCGTAGAGATATCCCAGCGTGGCGTTGACGGGATCGGTAGGCGGTCGCCGGTTGCGTCCCGGAAAGGCGGGCCAGCCGGTCGGGGCATGAGCCTCGGCACGCAGCATTTCGCCAAAAACCGAAAAGTAGCGTCGGCTTGCCGTGCCCTCCACACCGCGCAACGCCTCCAGCGTGGTAACCTGCTCGAGGCGCTCCAGATCGCGGTTGATTTCGGAAGCCGCGGCGCGCAACGAAGCGCTGCCATACTCGTCGGCATAGCGGCGCAACAGGCCGGCCATGTTCTGCAACTTGCCCCGCACAAACAGGCGGGCCAGCGTAAGGGTCCGCTCAGGATCGCGAAAGGCCTCGTACTGTGCCAGCCGCAATGCCACGTGCGGATGGAACTCGGCCGCCAGCCTTCCCTCGAAGCGTCCCTCGCCTGATAGATACACGATATCCACGTTCCGACGTAGCAGCATCCGCAGCGCCTGCGAGGTGATCTGGACGGGTCCGACCAGCACCACCTGATCCACCAGCAGGGCGGGCACACGCAGCAGTTCCTGCCGCCTGCCGTCGCGGCTGACGGTGACGACGAGCTGCCGTCCCTTGCGGCGTACGACCGCTCCGATCTCGTCCACGTAGAGCGTACGTGCCTGCCGAACCGGCGGCATGATCGCCACCGCAGCCTCTTCCGCATGACCGAAAAAAGGTCGGCACACCTCCAGACGTGGGCAGTGATGGCAGCGCCCGTCGGCCCTTGGCGGCGGCACGCTCCCTTCATGAATGACGGCCCGAATACGCCTGTCGAGCGACTGCCAGGCCGCCCGTAACGTTTCGTCGAGCGTTATCTCTTCCCGGCGCCCTGTTGTGGCGTCGAGTACAAGACCCCGACGCACCGGTTGCCCTGTATGCGCTTCCACCAGATCGGCAAGGGCCGCCAGCATCAGATGTTCGGGGCGTCTGTCGGAATCGTCGGCGCATGCCCGGGGCACCCGTAGCAGGGGAACGGGACAACCGGCACCGTCCTGTACCCACCGCACCGGCCCACCCCAGGCGTCCGAGGCCAGCCACACGCCTTCTCCGGTATCCAGCGCAACAGGCTCTCCGGGCCCTTCAACCCAGGCGTAGTAGCCCCGCCGCAGGCAGTAGGCAAACTCGTACACCCATGCCACCGGCCAGCAGGGGCCTTCCGGCACTTCGGCGTCGTAGATCTGCCCGGCTTCCATCTCGTGAATCACTACGACCGGATCGTCCTGTCCGAGAAAGATGCGAACAGCCGCACATCAACGCATGAGTGGTTTATCCCATCGATGAAGAGAAAAATTTCCCACAAGAAGTGCTTTTTTCGACCCCTACTTCATGGGTCGGACTTCTTCTACAATTCGAGCCTTGTCTACAACCTGTGCTGGCGTAGTCGTAATCCCCTTTTCATCGGGTCAAGTCTTCGGACGTAAACGCTCCCGAGAAGGTGTGGGATAAAGTGAAAGAGTCGTAATCCCCTTTTCATCGGGTCAAGTCTTCGGACTGGAGGGGTTCAGAGGATGGGAATTTGCGGGCGGAGAAGTCGTAATCCCCTTTTCATCGGGTCAAGTCTTCGGACTGAAATCGATCTTCGACTGGTCTAGCGACTCAAGCTTGAGTCGTAATCCCCTTTTCATCGGGTCAAGTCTTCGGACGGGACCCCCGTGTGTGCTGCAGCTTGTCTGCCACGCTGTGCGTCGTAATCCCCTTTTCATCGGGTCAAGTCTTCGGACCGTCTCCATTCTTCCACGAATGGAGAACCTGAAGTGGCGCCAGTCCAGTCGTAATCCCCTTTTCATCGGGTCAAGTCTTCGGACGTTTTCGTTGGGAATCGTGCATTCATCTGCAATGATATCCAGCGTCGTAATCCCCTTTTCATCGGGTCAAGTCTTCGGACCGAAGCCCGTGACAAGCTCGGGTGGCCGCTCAAGGTGGAATATCGTGTCGTAATCCCCTTTTCATCGGGTCAAGTCTTCGGACCCCATTGTTACGGGGCCCATGCGAACCGGCCTTTTTGCGGCCAAACGGGCCGATTTTTGCGCGCACAGAACGCCAAAAAACGGAACGAAATTTGCTCTCAAACCCCTGTGACAATTCCGTGTCACACCCCCCTCGTCCAATGGCCCACTTCTGGGATCATAAGTGATTTCTCACGAAATGTCAAGGGGAGGGGTGGCCGGCTTCGACCACCCCTCCGACGTCAGTTGCAGTGTTGCTGAACCTGGGCGCAGATGTGCTCACGTCGCCGGCTCATGAACTCCCGGGCCTCTTCATAACGAACACGCATTCGCCCCTTTAACATTCGAGGGACGTCCCATTTGATCGAGGCGCAGGGCCTGCGCCCGTTCAGATGCGAACTTGCCCAGTCTTTGATCGTCTCGCAGATGCGGTCTACCTCATCATAGATCCGCTCCGCTTCCACCTCGACCAGACAACTCACTTCCAGATCGAACACCCGGGGGTAAGCCTTCACCTCAGCCTCCGGAAGGCGCTGTCGGAGCCCTTCCAGGTCTTTCTCAAGATCACTTTCACCCTCGATATAAATCTCGAACTCAAGCAGTACCGGACAGGCCATGGGATTTCCGGGTTGGTTGCGGGATGAATGAACCACGCCGACATGCGGCAGGGGCCTTCTTCAGCGGCTCAACTCGGGCCAGTCTTCCATATCCGGCGAGAGTTCTTCGCCAAACAGCTCGACGTATCCGGCGGCTATCGCCGCCGGACCGTAGGTGACGGTCACCTCTTCTCCCGGCGCCCCTGATCGGGCCAGCTCCCGGCAGATCCGGTGCTGCAGTTTCTTGAGCACCTCATCCAGCCGGGGTTGCTCAAACGTCCAGGTGAATACAGGGCCGGTTACCGGACCGTAGCCCATCTGGCTCAGCGATCGGATCAGTGCCGGCATCAACGCGGGGTTTCTTCCCCGATAGTGCAGCGTGAAGCGATACGAGGTCCGCATACGGGCGGGTCGTCTGGTGGCAGGTGGTCAGAAAACACTCCAGCGCTCGCGGTGTGCGTCCGCGAGGCATCTATCACGAAGGGGTTGTTTTCGTTCGACGGCTTAGCGGAAAGCGGATCTCAGTAGAAGGTCGGTGGTGGAGGGCGAAGAGGACTGGAAGAGGGGAAAAGGCGTCCGCAGGGCGGACCCGCAGCCGACGTATCGCATAAAGCAGCAGAGGCGGCTGGTTTAAGAAAGCGCCCTTTCGACGCACAGCTTAACCGTCGGGTTCCCGCGTTTTACACCGGCGGATCGTCCGGAAGGCCTCCGGGATCCCAGCTGGCCACCATCAGCCGTCGAACCCACACCGCAACCGGGATCGAATCGGTTGCCGGGTTCTCGTTGCGTCGCAGCGATCCTTCCACGTAAAGCGTCATGCCGACCTGCAGGTGCTGCAGGCAGAATGCCGTCAGTCCGGGCTCCTCGATCAGCAGCAGGTGGCGTTCCAGACGCATAATCGGCTCGCCGGCCGCATTGCGTCCGCGCTCCTCAGTGGTCAAGATCATCTGGCAGGCTTCGCCGGCCCCCGGGACCGGCGTCGGCGGCTCGGCCAACCGGCCCAGCAGAATGACCCGGTTGACCGTCCGCCCCGGTTTAATCGGTTCCATGGCGCCCTCAGTCTCCGTACATTTGATCCCGACAATCTTCGCACAGCGTCAGGTATCCGTCGTCGTAACCATAACGGCCTACGGGAGCCCCGCAGAAATCACAGGTTGCCCGCCCGTCGTCCAGCTCGTCATCCCAGTCGTCCCATTCCTCGTCCCAGTCTTCCTCCCAGTCCCTGTGATCAGGGAGATCCTGAAAGCCCTCGTAGTCGTCGGACTCGAAATCGCCTTCGAACTCGTCCCCGAATTCGAAGTCTCCGTCGTACCAGAAGTCATTCATAATGCATCTGCGCTTAAAGTGCAACATATCTTTTGCCACATGATACGATATTTCTCGCCGGGGAGCTCTTTTTCAGAATATCCGGATTCAGAAAGGGATTTTCGGGGAAATTCCCCCGGAGGACAGGAGGAGCAGTTTTTGCGTAAAAGCCCCCGGAAAATCTCCGCAGACAGACCTGCAGTAATTGATGGAAAAACTGTCGAACGAACAGCAGCGCGTTCTCGACCATGTTCTCGCCTGGCTGGAACGCAACGACGCACCCCCCATCTTCATACTCACGGGAAGCGCGGGCACCGGTAAAACGCTGCTGATCCGACATCTGGTACGTGCGCTGCAAGATCGACGCATTCACTACGCCCTGGCTGCGCCTACCGGGCGCGCCGCCCGCATCCTGTCGGAACGCACCGGAGACCACGCCCGCACGCTACACAGCCTGATCTACATCTTCGACCGCTACCAGCTCGTCGAAGAAGCCGACAGGCAGACGGACGAGCCGCTGAGTCTGCAGCTGCACTTCGCCCTGCGGTCTGCCGAGCACGATGCGCGTCTCATCATTGTGGACGAAGCCTCCATGGTGAGCGATACAGCCGGTGAGGAGGAGCTGTACCGGTTCGGTTCGGGACGGCTGCTGAACGACCTGCTGACCTTTGCGCGGCTGATCCCGAAGCGCGATCGGCCGCCCATCACCCGACTGCTGTTTGTCGGTGATCCGGCGCAGCTCCCACCGGTGGGCCAGTCGGTCTCTCCCGCGCTCTCGGCGCAATACCTTCGGGACACGTTCGGCCTTTCGGCCGAAACAGCTCATCTACGGTCGGTTTACCGTCAGCGCAAAGGGCATCCCATTCTGGAGGCGGCCACAGCGCTGCGCAACGCGCTGGAAAAAGGTCATTACCATACGTTTCGACTGCCGGAACAGCCTCCCGATCTGCGCCCCGTCGGACTCGAGGAAGCGATCGAAACCACGGCGACGGACTTTCGCCGCCAGAACCCGTCCGTGCTCCTTTGCCGGACCAACGCCCTTGCCCGCAAACTCAATGCGGCCGTTCGCGCGCGACTCTGGGGCCGGGAGGGGCTTCCGCCGCAGCCCGGCGACCTGCTCCTCGTCAATCGCAATGCTCCGCTCCACGGTCTGTTCAACGGCGATCTGGTCCTCGTCGAAACCGTCGGTCCCCTCGAGCATCGACGCGTGGGACGCCGCGGACGGCCGCCCGTGGACCTCTACTTCCGCGACGTCGAACTGCTCTACCCACACGAAAAGCCACGGAATCGCATCCGGTGCAAGTTGCTGGAAAACCTGCTCGAAAGCCCGGACGGCCAGCTTTCGCCGGACATCATTCAGGCGCTCCTGATCGACTTCTACCGGCGCCACCCGTCGCTTAAACACGGATCCTCCGAGTTTCGACTGATGCTGGCAAACGATGCGTACTTCAATGCCCTGCACGTACGCTACGGCTACGCGATGACCGTCCACAAGGCCCAGGGTGGCGAATGGAAGCGGGCCACGGTGGTCTTCAACGACTGGAGACACTTTCGCCATGCCGAATTCTTTCGGTGGGCCTATACAGCCATTACGCGGGCCCGCGAGGAGCTGCTGACCATCGGCGCGCCGTCCTTTGAGGCGCTTTCGGACATGCGCTGGCAGCCGGCCCCTTCCGTCCCGGCCCCCGAGCAGGCCGCCGAAAACGCGACGCGTTTTCCCCTGAAAGCCCTGGAAGCATACCACCAGCGCCTCTCCGAGGCACTCACCGCAGCGGGCATCGAGACGACCGGCGTCGAACTGCTGCAGTATGCCGTGCGCTATCATCTCGCCCGGGCTGATCGCACGACCCGGATTCAGTACTACTACCGCGGCGACGGTCAGATAAGCCGCATTGTCACTCTGGGCGGTGCCGACGATCCAGAGCTGACGCAGCAGGCTTACGCCCTCTTCGAGCGCATCCTTTCCGAACCACCCGCCGACTCCGGTGAGCTACCGGAAAACCCGCTGCTGCGGGAGTTCCTCGAGCGAGCCCACCTTCGTCTGGAAGGCTCCGGCATCCGGATCGTCCACTGGAAAGAAATGCCCTACGCCCTGCGCCTTTACTTTAGCGCCGACGGCGAAAACGTCACCATCGACTTCTACTACAACCGACGGGGCGTCTGGACGCACGCACAGGAAGTGGGACGATCGAGCTCCGGCGCGCTCTTCGCCCGCATTCAGTCGCTGCTGCAGGCCGATAGCTGAAACGAATCCACCGTTCGATGACCTCCGAAGTACCGACCGAAGTGATTCAACAGTTCCATGCGCTGTGCCAGCGGCAAGACTTCAAATCCGCCTTACCGCTGGCCCGGCATCTGCGTCCGATGCTTATCCGGGATCGCCGGCTGGCCAACACCTGGGGCTGGGTCCTCTACAGGCAACTGAAGAACCTGCAGCAACGATTGCAACAAAAGGACGGCAGGGCAGCGAACAACCTGCCCGAACACCTGGCCCAACAGGTCCGGGAAATCCTGGTCGAATATGCCCGACTTCCGAACCTGCACCGTCCAGACCTGCTGCATGCGCTCATGCTGGCCACGGTCTGCCGGATCGGGACCCGCTGGCGGGGTATCCTGGGCTTTCTGTACTACGTGCGCGCCTTCGACACGCTGCGCCCCGAAGACAGGCGTCCCCGCACGTTACAGCAACGTACCTATCCTTCACTCGAGCAACAGCTGACCCGGACGGTGGCCGCCGCTCTCGCAAAGCTCCCCCTGGAGGACCAGCGGCCGGAAGTGCTGAACTGGGCCAGTACGCAGGTGCAGCAGCGTCTTAGCCGCTTTCCCGACGAGCCATGGATCCCCTATCATCTGGCCTGTTATCTGATCAAAAAACAACGGATTTCCGAGGCACGTCCCCTGCTGGCCCCCGTGCTTCTGCAACACCATCAGAAGAGCTGGATCTGGGAGAAGGTTGCCCGGGCCAACCAGGACCGGCCGGCACACCGCCTCACGGCACTGACCCAGGCCCTGCGTCTTGCAACGAAGGAGCATCCCGTCGTTCGCTTCAGGCTACACCTGTACCTGGCCGAGCTGCTGGCCGCCGAGCAGCGCTATGACGAAGCCGCCGCTCAGCTTCAGGCCGCCCGTCGGCTGGAAAAAGAACTCGGCCGAAACGAACAGGACAGGCGCAACCCGCTCTGGCGGAGCTATCGGCAAATGTTGCAGCAGCCCTGGTTTCGTCAACGAGCCGAGCGCACCGATCTGCCTCAGGAACCCGCGCTCACCATTCAGCCTGATGTCATACTCTACGAGCATCAGCCCCTCCAGGAAGCTTTTGGCGTGGTCATCCACCACAACCCTGACAGAAATCGCACGCTTATCCGCCTGTCCCCTTCGGAGGTGGTCAGCGTCAAGCACAGACGATTTCCTCAGGCATCCCGGCTCGAACCGGGCACGGTGGTCTGGCTGTGCCTGGCAGAAAAGCGGGTGGTAGCACTCGAGCCCCGGGCGGGTCACCCATTGCCCGATCTGGTACGCCGCTTCCGGGGCCGCCTGCTTCAGCCCGAAGGGCGCGCCTTCGCCTTTGTGCTCACCGAAGACAACGAGCGCATTTTCATTGCGCCCGGACTCAATCGACAGCTTGCCCTCGAAGCAGGCGCTATGGTGGAGGTACTGGCCGAGCGCACCATTGACCCGAAGAAGAAGATGCTCTCCTGGAGTGCCCTGAAAGTCGAACCTGTTGCAGACCGTTGATCCTGTGTTAGACCGTCTTTTTTCTGTTTTCAACAGCGGAGTTCTGTAGCGCTGTTAGAAGTCATCCGAAAAATAATCTCCAGGGAGTTCGCGATTTCGACCTGCATAGCATTTCGCCGAGCTTTATAGCCTGCCGTTTGAAGCAAAACCAACGCGCTCGTAGTCAGGCACGGAGCGAAGCGAAGTGCCGTCTCGGGTGAGGCCACTCCGGCTGATGCCTTCGTGGCGCACTACAAACGCATGCTTCTGACACGCAGCGCGAGAAAGCGCCGGTTTTCCAGATCTCCCCTTGTTTTCCGGATAAGTTCTAATTCCCTTCGTTCGGCTTTTACAGGCAACCGGACATTCCTGTCGTTCTCGCTGTCTGAGCTATTTCTCCGACCACTTCCGTCCAGAGCTTTGCTATTCGCAGAATCTTTTCGATGAAACACCGTAAAAATGAAAGCAAGCCATGCAAGAAGAAAAAATGAACTGAATACAGAAATATTTTCTAACATAAGATTGAAAGAAGCAACGACAGTAATCAATGCAGAAAGAGCCAGGATTTTATCATGATCGAAAAAAGTTTTCAGAAGAAAAATCAAGTAGATAACAAAAAGGGGAGCCGCGCATATATATTCATAAATATTTGCTACAATAAAAACTATTAAAAATAAAGCTAATGTAAAAGCATAAACTTGACGGTTTAGTCCTGGATTTTTTCGGCATATTTGATTATAGCGGTAGATCAGAAATGCAAGGGATCCGATCGCGAACAAAAACCAGAAACGCTCCATGAAAGCCTTTTCTGAAAGCCTTATTGCCGCATAAGTCTGAAGATCCGACCCAATCAGAACAGGCGCATGAGTCGTTTAGCCCATTGAATGCTGCGAAGCCTTTCCTGAACAGCTGCTGACTCCGAAGAAGAAAGCAGGCCACCCCTTGCGCTTATATCCCACCCGTTTGTCGTAATCCCCTTTTCATCGGGTCAAGTCTTCGGACCGCCTGGTCAGCGGAACGCTCTACTACAACCCATATACAGAGTCGTAATCCCCTTTTCATCGGGTCAAGTCTTCGGACTGTTGGCCTCGCTGGAGCAATGGGCCAGCGAACATGGTCGTAATCCCCTTTTCATCGGGTCAAGTTTTCGGACCGCGTGTGGCGGTGATCAGCGGATCGTGGCGCCGATCACGACCGACAGGCCGCTGCCGCCCGCATGTCCATTGCCGATCGTGCGGGAGAGGCATTCGACGAAGCAGCCCACCGAAGAGGGTTCCGTTGCGGTCCAGCGCCTCGTGAAAAGTAATCCGGCCGTAAACGTGCCGCCCAGGCGCACCAGACCATAGCCGCCCAGCAGAAAGCCGATTGCCGTGTGGTCCTTTACGGCCGTGTTGACGCCTGAGACCGAAGCGTCGATCGACAGCTGCCACAGACCCGGGCCTGCCAGCGTGCCGAACAGCAGGCGACGGGACGTCATGCGATAGGCAACGACGGTTGCCACTCCGGAAAGTGCGTAGCCTCCCTCCCAGATAATGCCGGACTGTTCGGGTGCCGTGGCCTGCAGCAGGTCGACCACGAGAAAGCCTCCGACGCCCGAAGGAAGGTGTCCGCCCGCGGCGAACCACCCGTGCATGGCCGAGCGGTTTTGACCGGCACCGAGCCGCGCCGGGCCGAGGCCGCCCAGCAGATCGAACGTGGGCTGCGCACGAAGCGGCAGCGCAAGCAGCAGACCGAAAAGCAGCGCGATCCGTCGCATGGCTATTCCTGCTTTTTATTCAGAAAATAATGTCCGATCATGGCGGTGTAAAGTCGTAATCCCCTTTTCATCGGGTCAAGTTTTCGGACGAAAGCACGGATACCAGATGTCGTGAAGAAGAGACATATCAGTCGTAATCCCCTTTTCATCGGGTCAAGTTTTCGGACTCGGGTCGTGATCGTCAGCGTGTTGGCGTTGCCGAGGCCGAATGGGCGTCGTAATCCCCTTTTCATCGGGTCAAGTTTTCGGACCCCATTGTTACGGGGCCACTCAGAACCGGCCTTTTTGCGGCCAAACGGGCCGATTTTTTCGCGTGCAGAACGCCAAAAAACGGAACGAAATTTGCTCTCAAACCCCCGTGACAATTCCGTGTCACACCTCCGCCGTTCAGATACCTCTTTCCTGAATCATAAGTGTTCTGTGCCGGAATGTCAAGACGTAGCGACTCACTCGAGGCCCACCCAGTCCAGCACTTCCGAACGTGGTAGTTGTGGAGCCTGAAGCGTCTGGTCCGTTAACCGGGCCGCCTCATGGAGGAACCCTTCAAGTCGGCTGCGCACAACCCCATAAGTCTGTTCGTCAATCGAAAAATTACCCCCTATCAGACGCGAATGACGGCTCTGCTCCAGCGCTTCAAGCAATGACGTGCGGCGTTTCGCAAACAGACGGCCCACCGGGTCTCCAAGCGCCTCCAATAGGCGATAGACCGTTTCGACCTCGACGGCCCCTCGATACCCGGTCGATGCCAGGGTCTCGCGCAGCCTCTCCGGAAGGCGGGCAGGCTCCAGCTGTCCGACGTCGAGGCCGTGGGCCTGCCGCAACCGGATCGTGCCAAAAAGCTCAAGAGCTCTCAGCAACCGCACCACCGCATCATCGTAGCGGCGCTGATGGGCACGACGTGCTGCGCCCAGCAACAGATCGGCCACCAACTCGAAGGTATCCTCCTGCCCCTCGGCCAGAACGCGAAGCCGCGGCAGCCAGCTCGCCCCGTGCTCACCCGCCAGGCCAAAGCTTACCAGCGCCTGGCGATACTGCCCCAGGTCCCAGGCCGCAAGCCCCCGAACAATCTGGTACAGCAGCAACACCTGCGTACGGCGCTCACCACCCAGCGACAGCGTGCGCAGCCATTCCTGCACGAGCCCCTCGGCCGCCCCATAGTCATATCGATCTAGTGCCTGACGCACCAGACGCAACTCGAGCCGCAGGAGTACATCGTCGGCCGCAACGCGCGTAGGGACGTCCGTACCGGCCAGCACCTGGCGCAGATCCTGCCGCACGCCCACGTTGAGCTGCAACTCCCAGCCAAGCAGCACTGCACCGATCACCAGTGCCGCCGACATCGTCTTGGTGCCCCCGGTGTAGTTGGCTGCGATACGCGCGCCGGGGTACTCCCTGCGGATCTGCCGGTACAATTCAAAGAGTGCCGCCACGCATCCCGCCAGATCGTCCGGATCCTTCCAGACCATCACATCATAGCGCGAACGCTCCAGACCCGCCATATCCGGCAAACGCTGCATTATTCCTTCCCCGCCCTCTACCAGCGTCCGCGAATCGGGAGAGCAGATAAACAGCACGCGACTCCGTGCCAGATCCAGATTTCGGATAGCGTGCACGAGCGGTTCAGTGGAACCCCCCACCGTAAGCAACAGCACCGTATCGACAGAAGACGGCTGCTGCTTCTCCCCGAAAGCTTCCACCTCTCCCCAGAGGGACTCCTTCAGGTTCTTTACAAAATCACGAGCGGCCTCCTGTGCCGCTTCCTCGTCTGGAAATTCAAATTCGCCAAGCTCCTCTGCACCGGCGGGCAGGCGTCCGGCCGCAACCTCCTGAAAAATCCGGTAGGCCTGCTCTTCGTGGAAAGTCTCACCGGGCGCAACGACCGGTACTATGGCCACACGCTGCTCCCCTTCCAGCTCCTTCATCACCAGCACCATCGACTGTTGAAACGGCAGCCGCACCAGCAGAAAACGCACGCGCATGTCTGTTCCGGCTTTTCCAGAAGTTCTGCTTTCAGTCGGAAAGTTAAGCGTTAGCGCCTGCTTTTTTGAGGAAAATCCCGAAAGTACTCTTTCGAAAAACCCGGTGTAAATTTTCTCCGAGCGAAGAGGTAACAAATGACCCGTCTCGGGGTCTTTTTATTAGACTGAATGGCAATGCGCAGTACGTGGAAGGTGTTTTCCCCGGCGTCTGTTGCCCCCGATCGTCTATCCCAATCCCCATCGCACCGGATCTGGCTCCATCAGGACATCCTCGAATTTCTACACGGCCGGGACGCATCTGTGCGTCGGCTGGGCATCATCCTGCGCCAGATTGCGGCCCGTGGACGCCCCAATCGTATTAAAAACTGCCGCAACCCTGAAAATCGTGGCTGGCTGCGCACCCCTATGGGAGGCGGCGGCAGTGGCATGCATTTCTATCTGTGGTGGGCGCAGAGCGATAGCGAACGCGTAGCTCCACTTGCTCCCACCGAAAACGAAGTCTTTCTTCGCACGATTCGCCATCACGATGAGCACACCCCCCTGGACTGCGGCCATCGCGACGACTACATCCACCTTTCGCTTCAGGAACTGCAAACAGAACGCATTGACGGCGTCGACTGCTCACCCTGGACGCCCGAGCAGCGCGCCTTTATTGAGGCCGGTGAAGCCGTTCGCATCATTCTGGGCCGGCCCGGTTCTGGCAAAACGGCCAGCCTCTGGCGCGCCGTAGAGCGACATCCGGCACGTCATCTCCTGTATCTGACCTGGTCGCGGGAACTGGCCTGGCAGGCGCATCTCAATTTCTCGGCCCTGACACCCGACCGAACCATTCGGTGCTGGCATTTTACCCGCCTCCTTCGCGCTCTTACGCAACAGGACGAACCTCGCCTTACGCTGTCGGAAAGCCGCCGGCGTTTTCGCGAAGCGCTCTAGCTGTTGAGTGCCCCTCAACTGGGCCCCTGGAAGCATCGCCTGACGGCCCTGCATGCAGAACTGCGCGCCTTCCTGATCGGTCGGGCACGCCCCGGCCATACCTCTACCGTCTTCGACGGTAGAGTTTTCCACCTGCGGCCAGAAGCCTATGCCGGGCTGCGTCAGAACGATCGCCATCCCGAGGCCATAGAGAAGGCCTGGCACGTCTTCGAGCTGCTCGGCCGCGACGAACGGCTTGCGGAAATCTTTCCCGAACTGGCGCTTGCCTCGCTGGCGATCCGAACCCTCCAGGCCGGACGTCTACCGGCCGTTCTGGACACGATCGAAGGTATTGTGGTCGATGAAGTACAGGACCTGACGTTGCTGGAACTGTCGGTCGTGGTGGAACTCTGGCGCAGGCTGGCGCAGCGGCGCCCGGAGCCCCCGCTTCTGCTGCTGGCAGGTGACGAAGGACAGACGGTCCGCCCTTCGGGTTTTCGCTGGGGCCCCTATAAGGACTGGCTGAGCGAGCGCATTGCGCCGCCTCGGGACTACGAACTCGGCGAAAGTCTGCGCTGCCCGGCCAACATCGTGCGCACGTTCGACCGCGCCGCCCGCTACTACCGCAAACTGCCGCGGGAAGAACGCCCGGCCCGCCAGCGCCGTGATAGCCCGGCGGCACCCGGGGGCCACCTGATCTACGTGGCCACCGAAAACCAGCAGCAGGCCGCGTCTCTGATCCATGAACTGTGTGAAGAAGAAGCGCTGGTGGTTGTTTCGCTGGAAGATGAGGTCCCCGAGCACATCTGGTCCCCGGCCCTGATCAAAGGGCTCGAGCGTCAGACCGTGGTCGTGCTGAATCCGGGCGCAGTGCTCGAACGGCTTGATCGATTCGTTTCAGAGGAGAATTTTGCGTTCGATCGGGAAGACTATCGCACCGAAGTCGATCGGCTGCGCGTGGCCCTGAGCCGCTCCAGTGAAACGCTGGTGTTTCTGGACGTGGCGCCCACCGCTGCGCAACGCGCCTGTAGTCTGCGTTTGCTGGGAGACGATGCAGTAGAGGTGGCACCTCATGAGCTGCTCAACAGCCTGGAACAGGCCGAGCTCTCTCTGCTGGAGCGCATTCAGGCACGTCTGGAGGAATTCACGGCGCGAATCGACGAAGACCCCTCACAGGCCCTTCAGCTGGCACTGCGCGCCCGCGAACTCCAGCTGAGAATTCAAAGTCTGGGCGAACATATCCCCGCACGCATTGCCCGGGAAGTATCCCGGGCCATTCTCAGCGCGACCGCCCGCCTTCTGGTCGACGATCACCCGACCGAGGTGGATGCCCCGGAGCTGCAGCAGGCCAGAGAAGCAGCCAGAGAACTGGGGCTGGAGCATTTGAGGGCGCTCGACGAACTGGTGCGCTGGCATCGGTCCGGACGCACTTTTCCGGCCGCTCTGCTGCAGGCCGCCTGTCAGCTCCCCGACGAAGCCGAGTGGCTGCGACAGGCCCTTTCGGCCATCGCCTACAGCCTGCACGCGGCCCTGGAGCACGGCGCCCGTAGCCCGGAGTCAGCCGCCGTCTTTCTGGAAGACGTGGCAAGCTGGCTTCGCTTCCTGGACTACGGTGGTAATGTTGAGGAAGCGGTGCGACGCCTGCGGGGTCTTGCGTTCGACGCCCTGCTCGCGGCAGGCAATCTGGCCACCGCAGAGCAACTGCTTGAACACATCCATCCGCCTGACCTACTCCGCAAAGGACGTCTGCTGGAAGCAAGGGACGCGCTCGAGGAGGCCATCGAAGTCTACCTGCAGGCCGGCGCACACACTGAAGCCGAGCGCGTCCGTCAGCGGCTCTATCATTTTCGCAATCATACCCTGCAGCGCTTTCGTCGTCTGGCCGACCAATGTTCGGATCCTGAGCAGATCCCTGTGCTGATTTCCATGCTTTCCGGTGCCCAGCAACGGCTGGCCTTCTGGTATATTCGACTCTGTCTGGAGACGAAACATGGAAGCGACGACCAGAGCCCACTGCATCCATTCCTCGGCTACCTCGAAGCGGTGCATGCGCATGCAGAACTGCTGGAAGATCCCGAGCTGATGATGCTCGGCGCTCTGGAAGAACTGTCGCGCCGGCGGCACCGGGCCTGTGGCGCAGCGACCCGCCTGCTTTTTGAGCGCTTTGGCACCCGCTCGATGGCCCGCCGCCTGCTGGCCTCTCCCATCGGAGAACTCCCGGAATGCAGCGAACCGGCCGTTTTCTGCCTGGCGGCCTCCGTGCTGGAAACCCTCAGAAACTGTCCGCCCTACCAGAAACTGTTAGCGTTTAGCGACCATGGAAAACCGACACGCGGCCCTGCTGAAAGCTGAGCAGCAGATTCAGGAAATTGCCGCCGAGTTGAGCCGACTGCGCGACGCAACCCTTTTGCTGACCGAAGCGCAGCAGGGCGTCGATCAGGTGCTGCGCGGTTGCCAGCACCTTAACGATCGTGTAGCCGACCTCTTCGAACACCTGCATGCAGCCGCCAACGCACTTCAGGAAGCCGGCTTTCCGGAATTGAAGGAACGCCTCGATCAGCAGAAAACCGACCTTGAAAAGCTGCAGGAGCGCCAGCAGGAAGCCCTGCGCCAGTTCGACGCCCTGCGGAAAACACTCGAATACCTCCATCAATCGATCCTTCGCCTTGCGGCCGGCTACAACAGCCTGCAGCTGCGTCTGCAGGCTACCGGCGAACAGCTTCAGACCGGGTTCGAATCCCTGATGCTGGCCACTTCCCGGCTGACCGATCGGATCGCCGCCATCGAAACGCGTCAGCAGCGATCACTCTGGACGCTGGCGGCCGTGGCGGGCCTTGTGCTGCTGACACTGATCGTCGTGCTCTGGCCCTGACCGTCGGGGGCACCTCCCGATCCGGCGGTATGGCGAGCGGCCGCCTGCCTTGTGTAAGGATCGATGCGGACCATATCAAATTCTTACACAAGGTAGCCGCGTGCCCGGGCAGAGGTATGCTGTGGCGGCAAAGCTCGGGGGACGTATCGGCACGGGCTCAGCTTCGGTCTTCAGCCCGCTCTGAAGATCAGCAACAGCAGCAACAGAATGATCACTCCCAGCGTGGCCAGTACCAGCGTGACCCTTGTCTGGAGCGCTTTGAGTGTCTCTCGAAGCCGCCCCGACTCCTCTTCCATCAGCGACCGTATCGCCGTGGTATTCTGCTGGATTGCTTCGCGCAGCGCACTTACGCCCTCATGCTGGCCCTTCTGTATTGCTCCCAGCAAATCTCGAAGTTGCTCGAACCGGTCCTCCTGAAGCCGTTCCAGATTCTCCAGCCGCTCCCGTAGCCGTCCCGACTCCTCTTCCTCCAGCGATTGCAACGCTGCCACATGCTCCTGGAGCGTCGCGAGAAGCCGCTCATGAGCCTCACGTACCTGTTGCGTAATGGCCTCAATCTGACGCGGAAGGTCTGCTTCCGAAAGCCGCGCAACGATGTCTCCGGCCGTGGTGATGAACTTCCCGGTCTCTTCCACCAGACGTCTGCTGCTCTGGGCCACCTCATCGAGTTGTTCCTGCGCGCTTTTCAGCAGGTTGGCGGCCCTGAACAGCCGGTCCAGCTCTTCGGCAAGCTGCCGAATCTGTCGTTCTGCTTCGAGAATCCGATCTCCTTCGTTCATACTGCATTAACAAGGGTCTGATAAAACGCGGATTCTCTGATCGTACGCAGGGATTCTGCCATGAGCAATACGGCCGCGTGGTTACGCACAACCGCATCAGACCCTGCAGGTCCCTGCAGAAGTCTGCGGGCCAGGGCAGGAGTCCCGAACAGCCGAAGCACCCTGTCGGCGGCCCTGGCCAGCAGTTCGGGACGAGCGGTCGCAAGATCTCCCAGCAGTGCCGCGAGTATTTCGTCTGGATCTCTCAGTCGATCCTTCAGCCGAAGGATCTGAAGCGTCAGCGACACGACCTCCTCCAGCACGCTTTCCTCGCTTTCCACCCGACTCAACGCCCGGGCCACTGCGGAAAGATAGCGAAGCGGCACGTTGCCCGGATCCTCATCCAGCATACGTCGAGTCGTACCCACAAGCCTTTTGATCTCGTCCAGCGAAGAGAGTTTTCCGAGCAAATCGCGAATCTTTTCAAGGCCGATCTCATCAAAACCGCGCCCGATCCAGGTGCGCAACTCCGCGGAAAATTCCGACTCCTGCAGGTAGGCGAGAATGGCCTCTCTGAAATCCCTGTCGGATCTGAAGTTGCGACAGAGCTCCGCCATCGTGCGCAGAGCCTGTTTCCGCTTGGCGGCTATTTCACCATAGACAAAATCGATCAACACTTCGAGTGCTGCCTCCAGGGCCTTTTCCTGGTCATCCTCCGGAATCGGTTGAACCATCTGATCGGCCGTGGCCGGCAGTTTATAGCGCCCCAGATAGTTGCGAAGCGATTGCTTTATCTCTATCGGAGCGGCATTGCGCACGCGCAACTGGAAAATGCTCTGATTCCAGTCAATCGTGTAGTCTTCCACGATCCTCAGAATAACCATCCGGAAGATGGACTTCTCAAGCGCCCCCCTGTTAGTCTCTTCCTCCTCGTCGTCAACCCTTCGGGATTGGGTAAATGGAATCTCCAACAGCCGCGTGGCGCCTACGGGTAGCTCCTTCAGCTCCGGGCGCACATACCTCTTCCAGAAGTCAAGCGCTCGCTGATACTCGTCGTCGCGCCCCCGGTAGGTGTTATACAGCAGCCACAGCTGAATGAGCAAATCGCCACGGCTATTCCACGGAATGTTTTCGATCTTTTTCTGGGCCTTCCGGTGATCGGCTTCGTTGAAGATCCCCATTGCCTCCACCCAGTTCTCGTCGCTGTACAGAATGGCCGAAATTGCATAGCCCGGCTTTCCGTTGCGGCCCGCACGACCTGCTTCCTGATAGAAGGCCTCGACCGAATGTGGAATGCAGATGTGTATGGTGTAGCGAATGTTGGGTTTGTCAATGCCCATTCCGAACGACTTGGTTGCGACGATCTCCTGGATTCTGTTGTGCTTGAAATCCTTCTGAACCTTCAACTTGAAGTCAGGCCATTTACCGTGCCGTTGCTCGTTAAAGCTTCTGGGTTGTTTGCCGGCGTAGCACTTTCCGTGGCCAAGCTCAAGCGCCACTTCCCAGACACCGAGTTCTCCATTTACGTGAGGACAGAACACAATACCGCAATTCGTCTCGGCGCCACTGAGCTCAAAGAAGCGTTGAGGATTGACCCGGAGCAGATATGGAAGCTGACTGCGAAAGCGCTTAAGAGCGTGCATTTTTGCTTCGCGAGGCACCCGCTCCACGTGAAAGCGGATTTCCTTACGATCGAACGACCTGGGAAGCACAATGGCACTTTCGTCGGTGATTCCCAGTTCGGCCTGAATATCGGTCAGCACGGCAAACGAAGCGGTACCCGTCAGGGCAACAAGGGTTGGTCTGGAAGCAGCTGAAGCGCAGAATTTCTGAAGGTTGTGCGTCATGTGCAGATAAGACGGACGAAAGTCGTGGCCCCATTCGGAAACGCAGTGTGCTTCATCGACAACCGCGAGCGAGATGGGAAGTCGAGCGGCCACATCCTGCAACTTCTGCCGGAAATCGTCGCTCTGAAGGCGCTCCGGCGAGATGAAAACATACGCGAGCTTACCGGCCCCCATCTGTGCAATAATGCGCTCACGCGCTTCTGTGTCGATGATTGAAGAGATAGAGGCCACCATATCTATGGCAAATCCTCTGAGATTATCGACCTGGTCGATCATCAGAGAAATGAGGGGATCGACGACGATGGTCATGCCCGGCAGCAGCATCCCGCTGTACTGATAGGTCAGCGATTTACCGCCGCCTGTCGGCAGCAGAACCACCGTGGGACGCCCCTGGAGAAGCCGGGCAATGACGCGAAGCTGCCCCTCCCAGAAATCTCGCTTCCGGAAAATCTGCTGCAGGAAAAACCGCAAGGCAGCCACTTTACGTTCGGGCATTTCTGCAGGGCGCCCCTCGGCCTCGGCAATCAGGGCCCGTTCAAGATCGCCCAGATCGTAGTGCAGGGCCGCCGACCAGGTCAGAGACCGCTCTTCGCGCAGGCCGAAAGCCCGACGCAGACGCACATAACGCCCGGGAGGCAGCGGCTGTAATTCTTTTTCCAGCGGTCCCTCTGACCCGTCATACAGCCAGAAACTGTGGTCCAGCACCAGGTCGTATGAGCCCGAAGGAGCCGTAACGCGCCGCGTGCCTTCAACGGGCGCCAGAATTTCAATCTCGTCGCATCCGATCACGTCAACTTCAAGCGTCGGTGGAGGCGGCACCTCCGGAGCCAGCGCTCGGAGATGGTCCCAGTAGGTATGCAGAATGCGAAACGCACTGGCCACCACCGGAATATCCTCTTCAATGACCAGCACACGTTGCGGCCTGCCTGCATCCAGATAACCGAACCGGTACAGGAAAGCAAGCCCGCGCAGGCAGCGATGCACCGCCAGCGGATAAATCCAGCCGTAGAGCGCGGCGCGGTAAAGATCCGAGCTGGCCACCAGGTCCAGCACACTCGTCCGGCCGATCTGCTCCAGCCCTTCGAGCTGCGCTTCGCGCAGCCTGTCATGTAGCGTCTGCAGTTGAGAACCCCTCCCCTGACGCACGACTTCGACCGGAATACGAATCACCTGCCAGCCGGCGTTTTTCAGCAACTGATCTCGCTGATCATCCAGACGGCGCTGCCCCGGCTCCAGATGTTGTCTGCCATCGATTTCGAAAACGTATCGCAACCGTCCGATCTGCAGGGCAAAATCGACGCGCTGGCGAACGAAGGGCTCCTCAAGCTCATAAGGCACGAGATCCTGCAACGGAACCTGCCTGCGCAGTTTACGCAGCAGGTGCGACCCAAAAACGTTCGCAAACTGCTCGATAAACAGATGCTCCTCCTCGCTGCTCAATGCCTCCAGCTCTGGCGTTATCACCGGATATGCCAGGTCGTCCGTTCCATCCTTACCGTTGGAGCTGAACGGTAATTCGAGCAATTCGACCGTGGCCCGGATCAGATCCGAAAACTGCACGGGCAACAGGAACCGTCTGAATTTCCATCCCACAACCGGACCATCTTCAATCGGGACTGCATCGACGAATTGGCGGCAGGGGCCTTCGAGTAAGGCCGTCTCCAGGTCGAGATCAACCAGCGTCGGGCACCCTCGAATCGTCAGTTTGTCGATAACGGCCAGAAGCGAACTCAGAGACTCGGACTCCGTCTTGTCGAAAGCAAATGCTTCGTAGCCCTCCAGGACCGCGTGGGCATAGAATCGAAGTCGTCTGTAGAGGTTATTGACCAGCCCCTGTTGCGCTTCGGGCAGAGTGTCCCACAACCCGAGACGCGCCGCTGCCGAATACCAGTAGCGGTCCATTTCAGAATAGAACTCCTTCAGTTGACCGCGGAAAAAGCCTTTATAACCGAAAAGAAACAATAACGGGAGGCAAAATCAACAGCTCACGACCGAGCACCAGCTGCCAGGGCCCCTGCTAGCAAAAAGAAACGCCAGAAAGGTCAGGTCAAAATTTGTCTCCAGCATTCAATCCCCGAGGTCTTATAGCAGGAGCTATTCCGGGTGGCGTCGTAATCCCCTTTTCATCGGGTCAAGTCTTCGGACAAGAACTGGCTCATCGAGATCGGCGGGCAGGCTTATGGTCTGTAGTCGTAATCCCCTTTTCATCGGGTCAAGTCTTCGGACTATTCCTAACCTGAACAGCGACGTCATAACCGACGAGCCCGTCGTAATCCCCTTTTCATCGGGTCAAGTCTTCGGACTACATCACGATTCGAGATCGCACGCGGCGAGTACTTTCTCGGTCGTAATCCCCTTTTCATCGGGTCAAGTCTTCGGACGGCAAAGAGACTGTATGCCAGGCGGACGTCACCCCAGCGCTTCGACGGTCGTAATCCCCTTTTCATCGGGTCAAGTCTTCGGACGGGATGAGCAGTCGGCGGTGTCCATCGTGCTGTTCATGTACGGGTCGTAATCCCCTTTTCATCGGGTCAAGTCTTCGGACGGCGAACGGGATCGTGACGTGCTTTAACGTGTTTGTGTGAAGAAAAGTCGTAATCCCCTTTTCATCGGGTCAAGTCTTCGGACGGCATCAAGCGGGTTCTTACCCGTCTGCTTCGAGAGCGCGTCGTAATCCCCTTTTCATCGGGTCAAGTCTTCGGACTGGCGCGCTTCAGGGCGGGCAAGTTTGTAATCTTAAGTATTCAGAGTCGTAATCCCCTTTTCATCGGGTCAAGTCTTCGGACCCAAATCGACAAGGACGGCAACATCGTCGTCGGCGGCCGGGTCATGTCGTAATCCCCTTTTCATCGGGTCAAGTCTTCGGACCAAAACTACGGTGGGAGCCATGAAGAAGATCAAAGAGTCGTAATCCCCTTTTCATCGGGTCAAGTCTTCGGACTTGCGTCGTCCCTGCGGGCGGCGCAACGAGTCGCGGAGCGGGAGTGGTCGTAATCCCCTTTTCATCGGGTCAAGTCTTCGGACATGAAGAAGGTAACGAGCGGGAATTTGTAGACGTGGCAAAGGATGTCGTAATCCCCTTTTCATCGGGTCAAGTCTTCGGACCTCAGGACGCCCCGTTCGGGTTTGCCTTCTACTGGCAGTCGTAATCCCCTTTTCATCGGGTCAAGTCTTCGGACACAATCAGTTCCGAGCCGTCGGGGAATATGCGTCGTACACTAGTCGTAATCCCCTTTTCATCGGGTCAAGTCTTCGGACCCCATTGTTACGGGGCCACTCCAAACCGGCCTTTTTGCGGCCAAACGGGCCGATTTTTGCGCGCGCAGAACGCCAAAAAACGGAACGAAATTTGCTTTCAAACCCCTGTGACAATTCCGTGTCACACCCCCCTCCATTCAGCTGCTCGCTTTCAGGAGCATAAGTGTTTCTCAGCGGAATGTCAAGAGCCGGCACCCTTACTACCAGCTGAACAATACGGCTCCGATAGTGACCGTCAACCACCCATGTCTGCAGTCGATGGTCTGACGCCCCGGGCATACACCGGAACAGCATCAGAGGAGCGGCTGAGCACCGCAGGCAACGGGGCTGCTCAAAGCCTGCACGCCGGGCAACGGTCAGATTCGTGTGTCCGCAAAACCCCGCTCGGCGCTTCAATCCCCACATCGTCGCCGGGAGTCAGACCGCCCACGATCCGGCGGTTGCGTAGCCCGAAACAGTTCCGGCCGGGCAATGATTACCCCCGGGGCTGACACGCCGGAGGAAGCAGGGGCAACAGGCGTGCAAAGCACTGCATCGTTGCTTCGACATCGGCCTCACAATAGCGGCGCACGGCCTCAATCCCTTCGGTCTCCAGCATGTGTTGCACCTGATTTCCATCGCCATACTCCTTGGGATTGGAGACATTCAGCAGCGCACAAAGATCGGCCAATCCCAGGTTAATTCCCTCAAACAGTTTGGAGAGATCGCAGTGCGGATACTGGTTATAGGGATAGGTGTCCAGCAAATCACATTGTACTGGCGCAAGCCCATGATGAAGCGTACGGGCCAGCAGAAAAGGCACATCAAACCGTTTGCCGTTGAAGGTGATCCAGCAGATTCTTTCGCGGCGGTCGACAAACTGCTGCACGTCGTGCCAGAAGCGTTCGAGCATGTCGCGCTCGTCGTCGGGCGTAGGCGCCAGATAGGAGTGTGGCGGGTTGGGCTGGAAGGGATTGTCCACGGCCCGCTGCACCGAAATGCATACAATCCAGCCCAGCAGCGGATGTAGGCTGGCTGCTTTTTGCTGTATTATCGCCTCCTCCACCACATCTGGCTCACGCTTGCGACGCAAATGCATTTCTTTCGCCAGACGCGCATGTTGTTGTTTCGAATAACTTTCTTGTGGCAAAGGACAGGTTTCAATATCAAATGCTACATAATGTAGCGTATTTCTTTTCATAAACATCTTTCACAAAACGATTACTACTGGCGAAGACTGTCAATATCATTATCAAATTTTATTCCTGCAGACTTTTGAAATGGCACCGATTTGTACTACCTTGTTTGACATACTCCCACGGCTAAAGCACGTGGGATTCTGGGATCAGACAGCGACAGCCGCCTCAGGCGGTCTTACGTCGCCTACCCCAAGGGAAGATGCCCCTTCCCTGCAAATGTTTATCGCCGCATTCTCATCACGGTCGTGCACGGTGCCGCACCGCTCGCACGTCCACTCGCGATCTGCAAGACTGAGGTTCTCCTTAACCCAACCACAACAGGAACACCTCCTGCTGCTCGGAAAGAAACGGGCTACCTTCGCAACACGAACGCCCCGCTTCCGAGCAACATGCTCAAGGATCGACACGAACTCCCCAAAGCCGAGATCACTGACCTTCCTTCCCCACCTCCGCTTCATGCCCTCAATGTTCAGATCCTCAAGGGCAATGAAGTCGTAGCGCTCGCAGAGCGCATGGGCCGTCTTGAAGAACCAGTCCCGACGCTGGTTGCTTATCCGGTCATAGACCTTCGCAAGACGGACACGGGCTTTGCGGTAGTTGTTCGATCCCCGCTGCTTGCGGCTGAGCGCGCGGTGGGCCTTTCTCACCTCCTGCAGACCGCGACGGAAGAACTCGGGCGACTGGATCTTAGTGCCGTCGCTCAGTGTGAGGAAGCACTTCAGGCCGAAGTCCAGCCCCACCGGGCGCATTACCGCCTCGTGTGGGGCTGGAGGCTTCGGCTGTTCCTCTGTGACCACACTGAAACAGATCCAGAGTCGCCCTACACGGTCCCGCTTGATCGTGACGGTCTTGATTTCGCCTTGAATCGGGCGGGAGAGCACGAACTTGTAGTTGTGCTTGCCAATGCGAATCCGATTACCTCCAGGGTACTTCCACCCGGCCTGTTTCAGAGTAAACGAGGAATACCGCTCGCGCTTCTTGAAGCGGGGCCTTCCGGCCTTCGGGTCAGAGAAGAACCGCCAGTAGGCCCTGTCGAGTCGCTGGATCACGTCCTGCACGGCCTGTGACCCGAGCTTTTGCCAGTAGGGGTTGCGCCGGCGGAGTCTGGCGATGTGCTTCATCAGCCGGTTTGCCCCGGGGTATTTCCCGTAGATCCGGTAGTAGCGTCGCGTCAGCGCCACGGAGTGGTTCCAGATGGAGGCGGCCACCTCGATCTGCTCGATCAGGTGCTTATCCCGCTTGGATCGATAGAGGCGATATTTGAACGTTGTGCGCATACCACAGGGTATTATGCGCCAGCGTCAACGGTATGTCACCGCATACGGCGGCGATTTGTGCGGCGATTTCATCCCACGACTGAAGCCGTGGGCTTTCATCGTCTCCATTCTCCATCCTATCTCGTAAGACTGAAGAGCTCTACAGGAAATTCTCTTACACAAGGTGTCGTTATGACCGCTCAAGACAGCGACATCCGGCATATTCTGGCCCTGCTTCTCCCTGGAAGAGACAAAAGCGCGGCCTCCAGACCGGTGGAACGCCATCTACGCGCCCTGCGAACACTAATGCTTAAAAACAAGCGCCCCGATTCCCTGTGGAAAGACATGCTCTCCCTTCTCAACACGCTGGGCGAGGAAGAGCTGGATATACTGGCTCAACTGATCATCGCATTGCTGACCGCACGGAAAAAGTTCTCTTTAGCTGAAGAACCTGAAAGCGATGCAGATGCAGCGAAATCCCCGGCCGGCTCAGCATCCTCCAGACAGAAGAAGAAACGCGTGACGATCCGCGTCGAGTATCGGAAATGCGGTAAAGACTGTCGCTGCAACGGCGGCCGCGGCCACGGTCCCTATCGCTACATGTACTGGGTGGAAAACGGCCGCCTGCGCTCACGCTATCTCGGACGGGCCTGATGCCCTCAGAACAACCCCCGCTCAGCCTGTTATTCGTACAGTTGATCCGCAAAACCGCTTTATTTTGACTCGAAATGCACAATTATGACCTGACTTCGTACACTTGATCCGGAGGCATCTCCACCCCACCCGCGAAAATCGGCCAATTTCGCCGATTCCGGATCGGTCAATTCGTACAGTTGATCCGTAAAATCCTTCTGTTTTGTCGAAATATGCACAATTATGACCTGACTTCGTACACTTGATCCGCGGCTTTTTTTGTTATAACAGCAGATTCGAGATAAAATCAATGTTTTCAAAATTTTACAATTATCCACAACTTCGTACACTTGATCCCCAACGTCGTACACTTGATCCGCGGACTTCGTACACTTGATCCCCAACGTCGTACACTTGATCCGCGAACGCTTTTTACAAATCATTAAAAAACAAAAATCAACAAACAAAAAATCGACCCTCACTTATCTTTTACTTTATCTCTACTTAACTTTACTTATACCGCCAGCCCAAACGTCTACCGGCCATGAAGCGCTCGGACGTCTATCAGGACGAACGCTACATCGCCATGAACCCATTCGTGGCGCTCCAGCCTCAGGATGTAGGTGAAACCCGTATCGTCCGTACATGGACCGACACGAATGGCTTCAAGCATGAGTTCATCATAGAAGCTCCCCGTATTGCCGGAGAATACGCCGAACAGGTCTTTATCGCCCTGCTTTACTTCACCTATCAGCAAAGAAAGAAAGGTCATGACCTCCCCTCATGCGTCACCGTCAACCAGAGCGATCTCTTTAACATCATGCACTGGCCTTCAACAGGACGCTACTCCAGCCGGCTCAAAGACAGCCTCGACTACTACATGAGCGTCAAAATAACAACCAACACCTACCGGCAACGCCGGGAACTCCGAATCCTCTCAACCCACGTACTGGCCGGATACGAAATCTACACGCAGGGAAGACGGAAACGCGTCCGCTGGGAATGGGCCCCTGACTTTCTGGCTCAGATTCAGGAAGGCGACCACCTCTACAGCAACGTCAACGACTACTTCAGCCTGTCGACACCGACCAGTCGGCGGTGCTTCAGACTGCTTCAGGCTCTGACTATACCCGGCGGAAAACCCTACGTGGCCGATCTGAAGCATTTTGCCGAGATCCGCATGGGAATGGGAAGTACCAGGGTTTTCGCTCACGTTGCCCGCCGCCTTGAAAACGCCCTGGAAGAGCTTCGCGCAAAGAAGCTCGGCATCGGCTTCATCACAGAAAATCCGGAACGCATCATCCTCGCCCGCTATCCCAAGGACTCTGCCGAAACGCTGTCGATTTTCGCCGAACTGCCCGATCGCATAAAGAACCAGCTCCCACCGCCACGTCTGCCCGGTCTGGCAGGCCAGTACGAGCAAAGAGAACAGGTATCCAGGTTGATTCTGGAGATACCGGTGATTCTTAAAGATGGATGAGCTTTCCCCGATTGAAAAACCCAAGAGTTTCCTGGATGCCCTATCTGATAGTGTTGGGTTTTATCCACCCCTTCACCTTCCCAACCTCAGAAAAGTCAAACTGCTGCTCTACGGCAGAGACGGTATAGAAAAGACCAAGCTTCAGCGAACAACCCACACGATACAGGTACTACGCAGCTCCAATGCATGATGGTAGTGTTTTGAATTCAGAGCGGCGGAAGCCCACGGCTTTAGCCGTGAAAGGAGCCGCCTTTGGAATCAAATCATCGCAATGATTCAGGCTGGGAAACCTGCAACACGGGATAAATTGCCCCATGCCCGTGACATACCATTGACACCGTCGCATCATATCCTTCCCACAAACGCTCCCCGCCATGCAGACGCTGACGCTCCGCACACGGCTCGATCCCACGCCCGAGCAAGTCGACGCCCTCCAGGAAACCCTCGAGCGCTTCGCGCAGGCGTGCAACCTGACGCTGGAGGTGGCCCGTGCCTGTCGCACCTTCCGCAAGTTCAAACTCCAGCGGCTCGTCTACGGCCAGCTCCGCGCGCTGGGCCTGTCGGCCAACCTGGCCATTCGGGCCATCGCCCGCGTAGACCATCGCGCAAAGCACTTCCGCCCCACCTCCTGCGACTACGACCAGCGCACGCTCTCGCTGCGCGGCGAACACGTCAGCCTTTCGACCACGCGCGGGCGGCTGCGCATTCCCATGCGGCTGAGCCCATATCATCGCTACTGGCTTGCTCGGGCGCGCAGCGTGCAGGGTGGGAGGCTGCTTCGCGACCGACGCGGGCGCTGGTATGTCCACCTGATCGTTCGCGTTCCGGGCGACCGGGCGGCCAGGTCGAGGATCACACGGCCGGGTTCCCGGACTACGGCCAGGGCCGCACCTCAGGCATCCAGCCGGTAGCCGGTCAGGAGGACGCCCTTGTATACATATGGAAGAGGAACCTTTCGGTGTTGAAGAACTATCGATCGATACATTGATCGATTCGAAGCCTATGAAACGCATCGTCAGCGCCACGGAGGCCCGCGTTCATCTGGGAGCGATCATGCGCGAGATCGTCGAGAAGGGGGAGCACGTCGTGGTGGAGCGGGGAGGGCGACCCTACGTCGTGATGCTCTCCGTGGAGGAATACGAGCACCTGTGCAAGAAGCCCGATCGTGGCGTGTGGAGAGCGCTCGTCCTGAGGGCCCGTGAGCGGGTACGGGAAGACGTAGGGGATCGCCCGATACCGCCTCCGGAGGAGATCATCCGTACTTCGAGGGAGGAGCGCGATGCCGGGTTCCTGGATCTGCATTGATGCCAGCATCGTCGTGCGCCTGGTGGCGCGTCCCGACGACCATGTGGTCCTGGAGCGGTGGGATGCTTGGCTTGCGGAAGGCCGACGCCTAGCGGCTCCGACCTTGCTCTTCTACGAGGTGACGAATGCCCTCCATCGGTACCACCGGCATGGCTGGATGAAGGAGGGGACGGTTCGGAGCGCCCTTGAGGCCGCGCTGGCACTCCCCGTGGAACTTCATGGAGACGCTTCGTTGCACGAGAGGGCTCTGGAGATGGCCACGGAGCTCGGTCTGGCCGCCGCATACGATGCACATTATCTGGCGCTGGCCGAGCGACTCCGGGCGGAGTTCTGGACGGCCGACGGGAAGCTCGTCCGAGCCGTGGGTGCCCGTTTCGATTGGGTTCGCCTGCTCGGGTCATGACGGCAAAAGGCAGGCGATGACCCGCCCCATCGGAGGGTGGAACAGGATGGCTACCGGCCGAACGGCCTGTTGACGCCCCGGAGGGGCCTGGAATCGTTTAAGGGGCTGGTCCTGCTGAGCGCACTGGTGTACCCTGGGTGCTGGCCCCGTTGCTTCTTGTGGGGCGTAGGGAGTGGGTATGGGGGATTCCCATTGCCAGATTGGTTGAATCCCACATTGCGCACCTAACTGGTGTCCTGACAGCATTTTCCCACACAGGGGCCGAGGAGACGAAGGATCTGGCAATGGACAGCCTCGAGATTGAGCACCTGTTGCTGAACTCCATCCAGGGTGGGGAGCAGCAAAACATCAATCCCCTCAAACATCTGGAAGATCCGCCGCATCGTAGGACGCTGGGTGGGCTTCCCAAACTGATTGGGGATGCTTTCTCCCCTTTTCCGCAACACGCTCCGCAGCCTGTGTTCGGCCAGCGCATAGACCGGCAACGCCCATCCCATCACCATCAACAGCGCCATAATCCGCTCCGGCTTCTTCAAAAACAAGCGATCGGCAACGAACCAGGGGTCTTTGAGAAAGCGGAAACCTCGCTCCGGTCCCATCCCTGCCCTTTGTACGCCCACAGCATCTCCTCCGTCGGCAGCGCTCGCTCATCCAGTTCGTTCGTCGCCAGGATGAACGTGCCCAACCGCTTCCGGGCGGCCGCGATCGCCTCGGCCTTCGCCACCAGCGCCCCTTCCAGGCAAACGCCCACCCGGCAGGGCATCGCCCCCGCCGGAGGACGGCCTCGCTCTTCATCGTGCAGCACCGGCCGATAATGCACCTCCACCCGATGACAGCGATAGTGCTTTGCTTGCGCCTCGACGGTCGCCTCGGCTTCCTCCTGCGAGGCGAACGCCCGCCGACAGCGCCTTCGCCAGGCGTTCTCAGCCGCTTGCCGCTCCTTCTCCACGCGCTTGTGGAGCACCGCCTGCTCCCGTTGTTCAGCCTGAGCCGACCAGACCACCAGCCACCGCTGACGCACGCCCCGTAGACCGTGCCCAACGCCAGGAAGCGATACCCTTCCTGCAAGGCGGGCGGCATCGCCTCCGCGCTCACTGCTTCGATCACTGCTTGCGCCAGCCCAATCCGTTCCGGCACACGGGTCAGCCATTTCACCCCCGCAGGCGCTGCAGGTGCTCCGCGCTGTCGAGGGCGCTGTCGGCCACCGGGTAGGGCATCTCCCCTTCCCTCATCTGGGCCGGATACGCCTCCACAATCTGGTGCTTTGTCTAAGAAATGGATGGACCATGAGGAGAGATTGGAGTAAGTACAACGGTGGTGTCCAGGTGCACCAAGCGATGGGAGATGCCGTACACCCGCAGGGCGTGGGAAGCCACCCGGGCAAAGCTTTCGCTCTGTCCCTACTCGTGCAGCATGTCCAGCGCCCGGCCCAGACTGTCGTCATGGAGTATCTCGGCCGTCAGCCCCGGACGCAACAGGCGGTCCAGGGGCTTGTTGGCGAAGAACTCCGGCGTCAGGTAAAGGGGACGGCCGGTGAAGCCCGGCGCTTTGAGGACCATCGCCTGCACCGCTTCCCCGACGCTGGTTGGCCGGGCCCGAGCAGGCGGTCCTTTTACTCGGCCAGGCCAATCTCCTGGCAGATACCGGCTACGATGCCCAGGTGATCCAGACGTTGCGTTGCGTATCTCCTGGTCATTGGTATCCTCCTGCTTCTGGAGGATACCACAAAATCTCATTTCTTGCTTGCCAAAGTGCGGAATGTGGGTTGTAAGGTCCGTCAAGCATTTTCATGATCACCTCGGGTTCCAAGGGCTCCTGTTTCCTCAAGATACCTCCGCACCGCTTTCACGAACTCCCGCGCCTCTTCCAGCGTCCTTCAGGCTTCTTCCTCCTCAATATCAAAGCCCGTTGCGTAATCGCCTCGGAGTCTCCTGTCATAAGCCTCGTTCAACACCTTCCCAAGTCCCCGCCCAAAGATTCCCGGCTTCACAAAATGTTCGCCGAACAAACCGATGATCCCCTTGTGGGAGGAAGCCCTGAGGCCCCTGGTAAAAAGGGCCGCTTCCGCAGGAAAAACATCGCATAATAGCAGCGTGAGGCACAGGAGTCGTAGTCGCCCACGGTCAAAGCCACCTCGGCCGTCTTGAGGAACTTCTCCGCTTTGGCAACCAGATCCATAACTTCCTTCATACCGGCGCTCCTTCCCTTCTCACGTTAAGCAGGAAAGGCGAATTGTAGGATTTACCCAAGTTGTGACCTACAGGAAGTATTGAAAAAGGCGGTGCCCATCGACGAGTTTTTTTCGGGGTAAGACGCTAACTCTACCCGAAAATCCGCCATGGACACCGCCATCATTGCAATCTACTGTTTCGTCGACGACTTTTTCAAGGCGCGCGGCCATCGTGAAGACCCGCAAACCCAGAT
>Ga0207749_100021_pt1 | contig 191223 bp, 164 predicted proteins | sample CeladaPassaB1F08_FD_187485 | JGI IMG/M metagenome (GOLD analysis project Ga0207749, IMG submission 187485) | Cellulose-adapted microbial communities from the Joint BioEnergy Institute, USA - Passage B1F08 (SPAdes) (version 2) | ecosystem: Engineered > Bioreactor > Continuous culture >... | reverse complement strand
GGCCGAGGAGTACGCGGCCATGGTGGGGTGAGCAGGAAGGGAAACGAGCGGCAATGCACGAAAAGATCGTCATTCTCGACTTCGGCTCGCAGTACACGCAATTGATCGCCCGGCGCGTGCGGGAGGCGGGGGTCTACTCGGAGATCTACCCCTGCACGCTTACGCCGGACGAAGTGGCGGCGCTGCGTCCGAAGGGGTTGATCCTTTCGGGCGGGCCCTGCTCGGTCTACGATCCGGGCGCGCCGCAACTGCCCCGCGAGATGCTGGAGCTGCGGCGCGAAGACGGCTCGCCGATGCCCGTGCTGGGCATCTGCTACGGGCTGCAGGCGATGGCCCAGACGCTGGGCGGGGCCGTCGAGCGGGCTGATCGGCGTGAGTTCGGGCGGGCCCATCTGGAGATCGACGACGACTCGGATCTGTTCGCCGGGGTGCCTTCGGGGACCACGGTCTGGATGAGCCACGGCGACCACCTGACGCGCCTGCCCGAGGGCTTCGAGGTCATCGCCCATACGGAAAACGCGCCGATCGCGGCCGTGCGGGCCGTCGATCGCCCCCTCTACGGCGTGCAGTTTCACCCTGAAGTGGTGCACACCGATTACGGCCGCCAGATCCTGCAGAACTTCGCGCTGCGGATCTGCGGCTGCCGGGGCGACTGGACACCGGCCTCGTTCATCGAAGAGAAGATCGCCGAGGTGCGCGAGCGGGTGGGCGACGAGCACGTGATTCTGGGCCTCTCGGGCGGCGTCGATTCGTCCGTGGCGGCCGTGCTGCTGCACCGGGCGCTGGGCGATCGGCTCACCTGCATTTTTGTGGACAACGGCCTGCTTCGCAAAGGCGAGGCCGAACAGGTAGTGGCCACGTTCCGGGATCATTTTCACATCCGGCTGAAGGCCGTCGATGCCGGGGCGCTGTTTCTCTCGCGCCTGGAAGGCGTGGTCGATCCCGAGCAGAAGCGCAAGATCATCGGCGCTACGTTCATCGAGGTTTTCGAGCAGGCCACGGAAGAACTGACGCGCGAGCTGGGACGTCGCCCGCGCCTTCTGGCCCAGGGCACGCTCTACCCCGACGTGATCGAAAGCGTGTCGTTCCGGGGACCGTCGGCCACGATCAAGACGCACCATAACGTGGGCGGCCTGCCCGAAAAACTCAATTTCGAGATCATCGAGCCGTTTCGGGAGCTTTTCAAAGACGAAGTGCGGGCCATCGGCCGTTTACTTCAGGTGCCCGAGGTGATCCTGCACCGCCATCCGTTCCCCGGACCGGGCCTGGCCGTCCGGGTGATCGGTCCGGTAACGAAGGAGCGGCTGGACCTGCTGCGCGAGGCCGATGCGATCTTCATCGAAGAGCTGCAGCGGCATGGCCTCTACGACCAGGTATGGCAGGCCTTTGCCGTGCTGCTGCCCGTGCAGACGGTGGGCGTGATGGGCGACGAGCGCACCTATGAGTACGTGTGTGCATTGCGAGCCGTGACCAGCGTCGACGGGATGACGGCCGACTGGGCCCGCCTGCCGCACGAATTCCTGGCGCACGTGTCCAACCGCATCGTCAACGAGGTGCGGGGCATCAACCGGGCCGTTTACGACATCAGCTCGAAGCCACCGGCCACGATCGAATGGGAATGAGCCGCCGCGGCATACAGGCGCTTCTGATCGGGTTGCTGCTGGGCCTGATGGGGCTCGGCGCGTGGGCTCAGCCGACCGAAATCCCGCGCATCGAAGCGGCCGAAACCGAATTCGGGCAGGCGCTGCAAGCCTTCGAGCGGGGCGACTACGGACTGGCCTACCGGCAATTCCGGCGGGTGATCGACGCCTATCCGGCGCATCGGCGCACGACGGCCGCCTGGATCATGGCCGCCAAGGCGCTCTACCGCATGGGGGAGTACGACCATGTGATCCGATGGGCCGACGAGTTCGTGGCGCGGTACCCGACGAGTCGCTACCGCTCCGAGGCCGAACGGCTGCGGCATCTGGCCGAAGCGGCCCTGCTGCGACGCCGACAGGCGGCCCGTCTGATCACGCTGGGCATTTTGCTGCCCATGGACGCCGACAACGCACCGCTGACCCAGGCGCTGTTCGACGGGATCCGGCTGGCCGTTGCGGCGCACAACGCCGACAGCCTGGCTGCACCGGTGCGCATGGTGTTCCGGGATGCCGGGAACGATCCGGCCCGGGTGCAGGCGGCGCTGCGGGCGCTTCTCGATGAACAGCAGGCCGATCTGGTGATCGGTCCGCTCTACAGCGAGCAGGCACGGGCGGCCGCCGAGGTGGCCGAGCAGCGGGGCGTCGTGCTCGTGGCCCCGCTGGCGACCGACGAACGGGTTTCCGAAGCCCGCCGCTTTGTGTTTCAGGCCAACCCGACACTGACCGTGCGCGGCGAACTCATGGCCCGCATGGCCGTCTACGGGCTCCGGCTCGACAGCATCGGCGTGGTGGCCCAGTTCGGCGACCCGACCGCCGAGCGCATGGCCGAGGCGTTTCAGGCCGAAGCGCTCCGCCTGGGAGCCGCCGTCCCGTTCTACAAATTGCTGTCCGATGCGCAGGCCTGGGCACAACTGGTGCAGCACGTCGGGCGCGATACGCTGGCCCGGGTGCGGGCGCTTTACCTGCCGCTTTCAGGCGCGAACGCACCCCTGCTGGCCCGTGCGGCACTGAGCAGCCTGGATCGCTCCGGGCTCACACCGCGCGTGCTGGGCAATGCCGCCTGGCGCGACGAGCAGGCGGCCCTGCAGGCCAGCCGCTACCTGCTGACCTTCAGCAACGACTTCTACGTCGATACCAGTCGGGCCGAAGTGAAAGATTTTATCCGGCGCCATCAGGCCCTGGGCCGCACGGAGGCGCCCGACCGGCTGGTCTACACCGGCTACGATGTGACGCGCTTTCTGCTGACGCAGCTGCCGGATCGCGCGGCGCTGGTGGATCTGGCCGACCGCATCCGGACGGCCCCGTTTTACCAGGGACTGGGCATCCGGCTGCACTTCGACGGCGGCCAGGTCAATCGCGCCCTGTATTTCCATCGCTACCGTGACGGACGGCTTGAGCTGCTGCGCTGAGAGGAACAGGCCCTGCGGCGCTTCGTACCAGTCGCGGCATTTTAAAAACAGAAGCTTATGCTGAAAAGCTTTCGACAGATTGGAACCGGGTGGCTGCTGGTGATCGGCCTGCTGGTGGCCGGTTGTGCGGGAAGCGGGCGTCTGCGGCACAGCTCGCCGCAGGAGGCCTTCGAGCGCGCCATGGAATTCTACAACCAGGGGAAGTACGACCGCGCCATCGAGTACTTCAAGGCGGTCTTTACCTACGGGCGCACGCACGAATGGGCCGCCGACGCGCAGTTCTACCTGGCCCGTGCCTACTACCAGAACAAGGAGTACCTGCTGGCCGCCAGCGAGTACGAGCGCTTCATCCAGATCTACCAGATCGACCCCCGCGTGCCGCAGGCCGAGTACGAGCGGGCCATGTGCTACTACAAGCTCTCGCCGCCCTACGAACTGGACCAGACCGACACGCGCAAGGCCATCGAGGCTTTTCAGCTCTTCATCGACCGCTACCCCAATCACGAACTGGTCGACGACGCTACGCAGAAAATCCGCGAACTCCGCGCGAAGCTGGCCCGCAAACAGTACGAGGCGGCCCGACTTTACGAACGCCGCGAACTCTACGAGGCGGCCGCCGTCACCTACGAGGCGGTCTTCGACGCCTATCCCGACACGCCCTGGGCCGACGACGCGCTGGTAGGCGCCATGCGGGCCTACATCGCCTATGCCGAGCAGAGCGTGCGGGCCCGGCAGCCGGAACGCTACCGGCGGGCCGTCGAACTCTACGAGCGCCTGCTTCAGATCTTCCCCGACAGCCCGCTGCTGCGCACGGCCGAAGAACTTTATACCCGGGCCCGGCAGCGACTGACGGAGCTGGAAGGGGATGCTTCGCTGGCCCAGGGGCAACGCCAGAACTGACGCATGGCACGGCAGCGCGTCGGGCTCTTCGGCGGTTCGTTCAATCCCCCGCATCTGGCCCATCTGATCGTGGCCGAACAGGTGCGTGAGCAGGCCGGACTGGACCGGGTGCTCTGGGTGCCCTGTCACACACCGCCCCACAAGGACGAACAGGAGCTGGCCCCGCCGCATCACCGACTGGCCATGGTGCGGCTGGCCGTCGAGGGCAATCCGTTTTTTGAGGTTTCCGATATAGAAATCCGTCGAGGGGGCCGCTCCTACACGATCGACACGATCCGCGCGTTGCAGGCGCAGCATCCCGACTGGGAGCTGATGCTGATTCTGGGCGAAGATAGCCTGCGCACCTTTCACACCTGGCGCGCTCCGGAAGAGATCGTCGCCCGCGTGCCGCTTATCGTTTATCACCGGCCCGACGCGCCCGACCATCCGGTCGATCCGCGTTTTCTGGCCCGTACTACGTTCGTCGAGGCTCCGCTGCTGGAGATTTCGGCCACCGAGATCCGCCGGCGCTGTCGCGAAGGCCGTTCCATTCGCTACCTCGTACCCGAGCTGGTCCGACAATACATCATCAAAAACCAACTCTACGGCGCTTCGGTGCGCTGAAGGCGCACCACCGGGTGCGTCAAAGGCGATATTTCAGGTGACAAAAAATCCATTTATTGGACGCGTGCGTGCGATTCGTTCAATTCTGAACGAAGGAGGGGTTCGGCATGGTCACTCTGGCAGTAACATGGACGTCGTATGCCGAACACTCACCCCGGCTCCGTCGAACAGCTGCTGCAACGCGCCCTTGAACTCGGGCTCATCGATCGGTACGAGCGCCGCGGCGATCGCTTCTACCTCGAAGCCGCTTCCCTGCAGGTTGAACTGACCGAAACGCAGGCGTTGCGCTGGCTCGAAGCGGCTCTGGACGCCTTTCTACGCATGCAGGGAGGACTGCGCGAAGACTGATCGCGCGGGTGCCGAAGCCCGGGCGCATTGCCTTCGAGCAAGCACGGTCCTGCCGACGGCCGGACCATGAAAGCATCGGGCGCAGTGGCATGCTTCGGCCATGCACATCCGCTTGAAACGCCGCCGGTGCTGGATCGTTTGTTCGCTCGGGTTTCAGCATCGGTGGACACATGAGCGAAACACCTGCACGACAGGAAGTCAAAAGCCAGACGCTGTTGCAGCGGGCGCGGGCGGCCCATGCAAGCAGTCGGTTTGCCGAGGCGGCACGCCTGTATCTGGCGGCGGCCCGTCTGCTGGGCGATCGTTCCGACCGGCGCGCCGAGGCCCTGCTGGAGGCCGCGCATGCGCTGCGCCTGGTGGGATACTTTCGGCGGGCCCTGCAGCTCTACGAGCGGGTGCAGGCCCTGGCGCAGCAGCTCGGCGACGAGGCGCTCTGGATGGACGCGCGCGTCGGCGAGGGGATGGCCCGCCGTGCCATGGGCGACCTTGAAACGGCCATCGCCTGCTTCCGAGAAGCGCTGGACTACTACCAGGAACAGGACGATCCGGAAGGCATCGGCTACACGCTCTGGTGTCTGGGTGGTGCGCTGCGCCTGACCGGCGACTTTGACGAAGCGCTCGACTGTCTGCTGGAAGCGCTGGACATCTTCGAAGACGAGGAGCCTTCGACGGCCGAGGGATACGTCCGCTGCGCGCTGGGCGGCCTGAGCCGGATGCGGGGCGAATACGACGCTTCACTGGCCTACTACCAGGCGGCCGAGCGTATCCTGACGGCCTGCGACGACCTCTTCGGCCGCGCCTATGCCGCCTGCGGCATCGCCAACGCCCACCGCATGCTGGGCAACGTCGAGGCCGCCCATCATTATTTTACCCAGGCCCAGCAGCGCTACCACCAGATCGGCGATCGGGTCAGCTACGCCTACACGCTCTGGGGCGAGGGGACGCTTTTCAAGGTGACGCACCGGCTCGAACAGGCCCGCGAGCGATTCCGACAGGCGCTTACGCTCTTTCGCGCAACGGGCGACGACCGGGGCATCGCCTACGCCTACACGGGCCTGGCCGAGCTGCTGCTGCTCGAAGAACGGGCCCCCAAGCAGGCCCGGAGCTACCTGGAAGCGGCTCGTGAACGGGCCGGTCGGCACGGCTACACCTTCGAACGACTGCACGCCGAGCTGCTGTTGCATCTGTCCGGAATGCAACCGGCCGAAGGGGGACTGGAGGCGTTGCGCGAAGCCTATCGGCGTTGCGGTTCGCAATGGCTCGAAGGTGAAGTCTCCCTTCCACTCAACATTCCGTAGCCGATGGCGCGCGACTACTGGCCCCGTCCGCTGTTGCACTTCGCCCCGCCGCAGGGCTTCATGAACGACCCGAACGGGTTGGTCTACCACCGCGGCCGCTATCACCTCTTTTACCAGCACAATCCCTACGCGCCGGTCTGGGGGCACATGAGCTGGGGACACGCCGTCGGGCCTTCGCTGCTGGACTGGGAGGATCGGCCTGTGGCGCTCCCGGAGCAGCCCGACCATATGATCTTCTCAGGCTCGGCCGTCGTTGATCAGACCAGCACGGCCGGTTTCGGCGCCGACGCGCTGATTGCCGTCTATACGGCCCACTACCGGGACGATCGGGAGGCGCAATGCCTGGCCTACAGCCCGGACGGTGGGGAGCGGTGGACGTTCTACGAGGGAAATCCGGTGCTGGTGGATCCCGAGCGGCCGCATGTGCGCGATCCGCAGGTCTTCCGGTACGAACCGGACGGCTACTGGGTGATGGCCGTGGCCCTGGCCGACGACCGGCAGGTGGCCTTCTACGCCTCGGACGATCTGAAACGCTGGGAGCTGCTGAGCACGTTTGGTCCGGCCGGCTGCTGGCAGGAGGCGCCCCACTGGGAATGTCCGGCCCTGCTGGAATTGCCCGTGGACGGTTCCGACCGCACGCACTGGCTGCTGGAGGTGGACGTGGACGGCGGGGCGCCGACGGGCGGCTCGGGCGCGCAGTATTTCACCGGGCATTTCGACGGCGTACGCTTCGTGCCGGACGATCCGCCCGAAACGGTCCGCTGGGTGGAGTCCGGACCCGACTTCTATGCGGCGCAGGCCTTCAATCACATGCCGGATGGGCGCCGGGTGTGGCTGGGCTGGATGAACAACTGGCGCTACGCGAACGCGTTGCCCACCCATCCGTGGCGGGGCATGCTGACGATCCCGCGCGAGCTGTCGATGGTGGAAGTCGATGGCCGCCACCATCTCGTGCAGCGTCCCTGTCGGGAGTGCTACGCACGCATGCGGCCGGTGGAGGCGCCGCCAATCGGGCGTTCGTTTCCGCTACCCGAAGCCGGGCTGCTACGGCTCCGGATGCGTACCGACAGCGCATGGCACGTTCGGTTTTTCACCGGCACCACGCCGGGCGTGATTGTGGGCTACGACGCCGAAACCCGCCGTCTTTTTCTGGATCGCCGCGCGGCCGGCCGGACCGACTTTTCGCCCGACTTTCCCGCTCGCTTTGCGGCGCTGCTACCGCCCGATGCGCCAGAGGAACTCGACCTGGAGATCCTTTTCGACCGCTACAGTCTGGAAGTTTTCGCCCCGCAGGCCCGGCTCGTCCTGAGCGCGCTGGTCTTTCCGGCGCCCGGGGATCGTGCGGCCGTAATTCAGGACGAAGGTGAATCGATCCGGGAGGTGCAGCTTAGCGACTATGCAGTCGCTTCAGCGTCGGCCGGCTGAGCGGACGGCGGTGCGGTCGGGCGAACCCGTGGAGCAGTTCCACGGGTCGTAGCCGGACTCCGTCTGGAACGGCGCTGTCGCCGCCAGCGCGGAAACCAGATCAGAAAGCCGGTAATCGGCAGGCTGGCCACGATCAGACAGGCGAAAAACGCCAGAAGTCGTCCGGGCCAGCCGAGAATCGCTCCGCTGTGGATGTCATAGTTCATGCGGAGCACTTTGTCGCCCAGATTGCCTTCCTCGAAGCGATCGGTGGCCAGCTTTTCACCGGTGTACGGGTCGAAGTACTGTTCAATCCGTCGGTAGAAGGTGCCCTCATCCGGATAGACGTCGATCTGCAGAGGCATTGCAGGCGTTGCGGGTGCGCGTACGATCACCATATGGGCATCGGGATAGGTCCGCAGCGTGTGCAGATAGAGGCTGTCCATGAGCGCTTCGGGCGAACGGGATGCGACAGCAGCGGAAGCGGCGAGTTCGAACCGGGGCGGCTCCGGTATCGACTGGCCGCCGGAGAACAGCCAGTACACGCCGCTTTTCATCCAGCCGAAGGCCATGACCAGCCCGGTGATCGCCAGGAAAACCACAATCCAGGAGGCGTAGAATCCGAGTACGTTGTGGAGATCGTAGGTCAGTCGCTTGGGGCCAAGTCCCCAGGTAATCCGGAAGCGGGAGCGGCGGCCCTGTGGCGTGGTCCAGACCCGGCGATTGCGTGGCCACCAGAGGATGAGTCCGGTGAGCAGCAGGATCACAAAAATAATCGTGGCGCTTCCAACGACGATCCGGCCGATCTCGTGCGGTAGCAATAGCGTGGTATGAAGGTGCTCGACCGTGGCCCAGAAGGTGTCGTGATAGTTGTAAACTTCCAGAAATTCTCCCGTGTAGGGATTCATGTAAGCTCCGATCCAGTCTTCCAGATCGTTGCGGTTCCAGGCCCAGACGTGATAGGTGCGGGGTTCATTGGGATAGCTGATCAGGAGCACGCCATATTCGGGCCCGACCCGGGCCTGCATGCGGGCAAGTGCCTCGCTGGGTGGAAGCATCGGAGAGGGCTGGGAGGTCACGAAGCGCACGTCCCGATCGAAAAGATCCTGCAGCTCTTCTTCGAAGACGTAGAGGGCGCCGGTTGTGGCAACTATGAAAACGACGAGGCCGGTTATCAGTCCAAGCCAGCGATGAAGCGTGACGGCAAACGTGCGAACGGTCATGGTGGTGCCGATCCGTTTATGGGGCCAGGGAGCCTGCTCCCTGGCCCCGTTTTCATTGTTTAGAGCGTGTAGCGCACCAGCAGACGGAAGTTGCGGGGTGGCTCTACCTGCCAGTAGTAGAAGCCGTAGTAGCGCGTGCCGGTGTAGAGTGTGGCATCGAGGATGTTGTTCACGTTCAGCGCAAGCTGCAGGCGATCGTAGCGCCAGCTCAGCCCGCCGTCTAGCCGGAAATAGTCGGGAAGCGATTCCTGAGCGCCGGGCGAGGCCCAGGCCGAAGTGCGATCCCACATCCAGCGGTAGCCCAGGCTCACGCTGAAACCAGCGGGCAGATGATAGGTGGCCCATCCGTTGGTAACGTGGCGCGCGCCGCCATAGCGATCCCCTTCGCGTTCCGGGTCCGTGTCTTTGGAAATGAACGCGTCGGTGAAAGCATAATTGAGCACCACGTCGAGTCGGGGCAGCAGCTCGCCTCGCAGATCAACCTCGATCCCACGGGTGAGCGTCTCACCGAGCTGAACGGAAAAGTTCGGGTTTTCCGGGTCGGTGGTCAGCACGTTGGTTTTGACAATTCGGTAGGCGGCCAGCGTGAGGTTCCAGCGGCCTTCCCCGCCGTCGTGCTTCAAGCCGACTTCGAGGTTGTGACCGCGCACGGGTTTGAAAGCGCGGCCCTGTGCGTCGGAGCCAGCCTGTGGCAGGAAAGTTTGATCGTAGAGACCATATACATGCGTGTTTGGACGAAGCGTTACGCTGAGTCCGGCGCGCGGCGTGATGACGTGTTCCACCAGCTCTTCCCCGAGCGGCGCATTGTAACGGGAATTGCTGCGTGCCTGCGTGAAACGTGCCCCCAGTGTTAGCCGCAGGCGCTCCTCGAAGAACCGCAGTTCATCCTGCACGTAGAGCGCTTCATGGCTGGCGAAGGTCACGTAATTGGCACGATTCCGAAGCGGCTGCGACCGATCGAAACGGGGCAGTTGCGCAGCAGAGAGGCCATAGGTGGGCCGGTAGATATTGAAGGGCTGCGCTTCGCTATCCAGTAGCTGATATTGCCCGAATTCGGCAAAATAGTCTTTGTCGGCCATATCCAGGCCGATCAGCAAATAATGGGTCACAGCGCCGGTTTGCTCAGTCCCCTGGAGAAATACCTGGGCTGCTTTTTGCTGCAGGTGGCTATCCCAGAGGCCGATCTGACGCAACATGTTTCCCGCCGAATCGATCGCGGCGGGCCAGATGGAGCTACCAGTGGGTCGATAGTCAAAAAAGGTTCCCTGCGCACGTAGTTGCCACCTGTCATTGAGTTGATGGGTAAAATATAAGAAAAAGCTGTTTTCTCTGATTTTAGATGGGTCCAGACTTGGATCGGCAATGGTAAACCCTTCGGGCAGGGCGTCCGGTTCAAAGCCGCGTGCGGAAAACTGATAGACACTCCCGGGATTTAGCAGGCTGGCATACTGATAAGTGTACTCCAACGTCACGGTAGTCCGAGAGGATAGACGGTAGGTGAGGACAGGAGCGATCGCCAGCCGGCTTTGAAAGTCGTGCTGCAGGAAAGATTCGGTGCGGTAGCCGAGTACGTTCAGCCGATAGAGCAGCCGAGGGCTTCCCAGCTGGCCATCCAGATCGATAGTGGCCCGGTACAGATTGAAGCTGCCCAGCGACAGGGAAACTTCCTGACGGGTGCGCCCGGTCGGTTTTTTGGTCACCACATTATAGAAGCCGACGGGCTCACCGTTGGCCAGCTTGAAGCCGGCCGGTCCTTTGATAAACTCGATGCGCTCCACGAGCGCCATATCTTCCGAAAGCGGCCCCCACGTCGACGAGACGTCCAGGCCGTTTCGAAAGGCGGCGACGCGGGCGCCGCGCATGTGCACGCGGGTGAACTGGGCCCAGTGTTCGGCTTCAATGGCCCCACTGACATTGCGCACGACGCCTTCTCGCATGTTCAGCAACTGCTGATTGCGTAGCAGGTCGGCCGTGACGACCTGAATGTTCTGGGGAATTTCGGCCAGTGGCGCCTGCAGCAGCAGCGTAGGGGAGGGATAAGCCGCGCGGTAGTTCGTGGCATATGCCGTGACGACAATTTCCTGAAGCTCGGCAATGCTTTCGCGCAGCACCACAGGAGGCGGGCTGGTGACCTCACCTGCGCGAATCGTCACACGGCGCGTCTGGGTCTCTAACCCGACCGCCGACACCACCAGCGTGTAGGTGCCCGGCGGAATCTGTGCAATGAGAAAGTGTCCGGTGGAATCGGTAACACTACCGAGCGAAGTTCCCTGAAGCCAGACGTTGATCAATTCGGCGGGTTGCCCATCGGAGGTAACGACACGCCCCTGCAGCGTGCCGAAGTTTTCCTGCGCCTGGGCTATCATCGGGGCCAAAAACAGCAGGCCAAGTAACAGCCGTCTCATAGGATACAAGAGATTTTGGGTTCGACATGAATTTAGACTCAGTATAGATAGTGAATGAGTAGCTTCAAAAGCAATCGATGGGCTTCAAGAATCCATAAAATCAGCGTATCAAGGCTCTGTGTAACGATCTGGTGACCTCTGCTCTATTTCGGTAGAGTACACCGGTTGGACGAGACCGGGCAGGTCGGGGCAGATCCGAGCGGCCTATTCGATGGTGGCTACATTGAAGCCCGCCCGGCGATTTCCCGGACATCCATGGCCCCGCTTCATTTTCCGGGCACGACAGGGCGGACACAAAGAGCCACGCTAATCGGCCAGCAGCTGCTCGGCGGTTTCGTGGTCGGTGATCAGCACCTTGATGTAGCCGCCGCGCAGGGCGCCACGGATGGCCTCCACTTTGGCCGGGCCGCCGGCAATGCCCACCACACGCGGAACGCGCCGGAGTTCTTCCAGCGTGATCCCGATCAGGTGCTGATCCAGCGACGTCCGCACGGAGCGGCCCCGGCTGTCGTAGAAGCGCATGGCGATGTCTCCGATGGCGCCGGCCGCTTGCAGTTCTTCGTAAAAACGCTGAAGCTGCTCGTCTTTCGTTTGAAAGACGGGATTGGTGTTCAGCGCGCCAATGCCGGTGTAGGCCACGGTTAGCCTGGGGAAGAGCGACAGGGCGGCCTGCACGTAACGGTCGCTCAGCAGCACCTCGCGGGCTTCCGGGCGGTGCACGATGCCCGGTGCGGGTAGCAGGGTTACCGGGGCCTGCAGGAGCTGGGCCAGCCGGCGGGAGAGATCGGCCGCATAGGCTTCGGCTTCCGGGGGACCGATGCCGCCGAGGGTCTGGACGACGTGCATCTTCGTGGTGGGCATGGCCTGCAGTTGCTGGATCATGGCCTGCAGCGTGGTGCCCCAGGTCATCCCGATGACGTCGCCGGCCTGGACGGTACGGCGCAGGTAATCGGCGGCGGCAGCCCCCAGTTGCTTTTTCAGGAGGGCATCATCGCCTGGCGAGGGCGTCTCCACGATCACCGCTTCCAGCAGGCGATAGCGCCGCTCCAGCTCCGATTCCAGCTCGACGAACTGGCTGGCGCCCCGGATGGTGATCTGGACGATGCCCAGCCGTCGGGCCTGTTTCAACAGGCGCGAGACCTTGGGCCGCGACAGCCGCAGCCGCCGGGCAATCTGCTGTTGCGTCAGGTTCTGAAGGTAATACAGCTCGCTGACCTTCGTCAGCAGCCGTAGATCAAACGGACTCCGCGGTCGAGGCATGGAGGATTTTCCAATCGTTCGGGTGCGACGCTGATGGGAGAATACAATATCTGAACATATTCTCACAAATGTCCATTTGATAATTTCATCTTATCTTCAAAAACAGATCTTGTAGAAGCTTTCAAGAAAAGATAAAATTCTATCGTATCAGATTGATCATAACTGATCAAATGATTAAAAATGGAGGCACTATGTTGAACGACCGGTACAACGTCTGGCGAAACGGCTGGAAGCGATTCGGCTTCTGGTTGGTGCATGTCTGGCTGCTCACAGCAAGCGCTTCGATAGCCCAAGCGCAGACGGGAGCGGTTACGGGACGCGTGACAGATGCCGACACAGGCGAACCGCTTCCCGGTGTGAATGTGGTGGTGGAAGAACTGGCGACCGGAGCGGCCACCGATGTGGAAGGACGGTATACGATCTCCGGTCTGCGGCCGGGTACCTACACGCTGCGGGCCTCGTTTGTGGGCTATGAAGACCAGACGCAAGCGGTTGCGGTGCGTGCCGGAGAGACGGTGGAGGTGAATTTTGCCCTGCAGCCCACGACCCTGGGCTTGCAGGAGGTGGTCGTGGTGGGGTATGGCACGCAGCGGTGGGAGGATGTGACGGGTTCGGTGGCGGCGGTCCGTACGGAAAACCTGGCGTTGATGCCCGTGACGGGGCCCGATCAGGCGCTGGCCGGTCAGGTGGCCGGGGTGCAGGTGCTGCAGGGAAGCGGCATTCCCGGTGGCGGCCCGCAGATTCAGGTGCGTGGCGTCGGTGCGATCGGCGCAGGAAATCAACCGCTTTTCGTGGTGGACGGCTTCCCGCTTCCCAGCTCGACCAATGAAATTCGCAATCCGCTCAACGACATTCCCCCGAAGACATCGAATCGATTACAATCCTGAAGGACGCTTCGGCGGCAGCGATCTACGGCTCCCGGGCGGCCAACGGCGTGGTGATCATTACGACAAAGAGCGGGCGGGGACAGCGGCCTACCGTAACGATCACCTCTTCGATCGGCGTGCAGCAGATCCCGCCGGAGCGCAAGCCGGACATCATGAGTGCCCGGGAGTTTGCTCAGTGGATGAAGGAACGTTACGAGGATCACGTGCGGATCGACCTGGGCCGGGAGCCAACCCCGGATGATATTCCGGAGCCCTATCGCAATCCGGAAAGCGTGCAGGGCGTGGACTGGTTCGACGCCGTAACACGGACGGCCCTGATGTCGGACCTGAACGTAAGCGTCAGTGGAGGAAGCCAGCTCGTTACCGCCTACTTTTCGGCCGGCGTGTTGCGGCAGGAAGGCGTGCTCAGGAACACCGACTTTACGCGGTATTCCCTCCGGGCCAACCTGCGCTTCTATCCCAACGACTGGATCAACCTGGGATTGAACGTGTCGCCGGTATTTTCACGGCGCAGTCTGCCCGTGCAGGGGGGCGGTGGTATCTGGGACGAGACTTTGCAGCGCAATGCAGGGGTCATTTCGATGGGACAGATTCTGGTAACCTGCCCGATCGCCAGTCTCGACGATGTGCAGGTGGGATGCCCGGGCACTCTCTCCTGGCCCAATCCTGTTCAGGCGCTGGAAAGCCTGGCGCTTGGCACGGAGTCGGCCCGTTTTGTGGGCAGTTCCTTCGTGGAACTCGAACCTGCATCAGGTTTGCGGCTGAAGTCGCAACTGAATACGGAAGTGTTCGGGAGCGAGACCCAGTTCTATCGGCCTTCGACGATCGGAACAATTAACACGCCACCTCCTCTGGCGCCGCAGGGACGCTACCAGACCAGCAGCTATCTGAACTGGCTGAACGAAAATACGGCCACCTGGAATCTGGCGCTCGGGGATCATGCGGTCGAGGTGCTGCTGGGCACCAGCTTTCAGAAACACACGCAGCGGACCGGAAGCTTTACCGGCGAAGAATATCCAAGCGACGAGGTCAAGACGCTGAACGCGGCCGCGCGCATTACGGGCCAGACGCTGATCGAGGAATGGGGCATGATCTCCTATTTCGGACGGGTCAACTATGAGTATCGGAATAAATACTTCTTCACGGCGTCGCTGCGTCGCGACGGTTCGTCCCGGTTTGGCCCGAGGAATCGATGGGGGACTTTCCCGGCCATCGCGCTTGGCTGGCGCCTGTCTGAGGAAGGATTCCTGCGGGGGGTTAACTGGATTGACGATCTGAAGCTGCGGTTTTCCTGGGGCGAAACCGGTAACAACAACATCGGCAACTACGATTACATCAGCCGGGTGACCTCGCAGAATTACGTACTGGGCGGCGGCCTGGCTTCCGGCCGCGTGGTTTCCTCGCTGGGCAACGATCTGCTGGGATGGGAGACTACGCGGGAGACCAACCTGGGGCTCGATGTGACGCTGCTGAACAATCGCGTCAACCTGAGCGCCGAGGTTTACCAGAGCTATACGACGGATCTGCTTCTTGACGTAGAAATCCCGCTGTCTTCCGGTTTTACTACGATCAAGGAGAATCGCGGCAAGGTCAGAAACCGGGGGATCGAGGTGGCGCTGCAGACGACCCCGGTCAGAAGAAGCAATTTCGTCTGGATCTCGAGCTTCAACGTGTCGGCCAACCGAAATGTCGTCCTGGAGCTGGGCCCCACCGGCGCGCCCATCTACAGTGGTCGCAGCGGCGAGGCAAACCCTACGCATATCACGATGATCGGCAAACCGGTAGGTATGTTTTTCGGGTATGTGTTTGAGGGCCTTTATCGCGACTGGGATGACGTCAACAACAGTCCGCATTTTCCGGGCGCGATCCCGGGGAACGTGAAGTACCGCGATGTGAACGGAGATGGTACGATCTCACCGGTGAGCGACTTCGACATCATCGGAAATCCCTACCCGGATTTGGTATTCGGTATCACCAACAGCATCACCTATAAGAACCTGGATGTGCAGCTTGTGCTTACGGGGCAACTGGGTGGGGAGAAGCTGATGGCCTTCAAGGAGTCGCTGAACAACATCGACGGCGTGTCCAATGTGGAGCGCGAGATGCTGCAGCAATGGCGCTCGCCCGAAGACCCCGGAAACGGCCGGGTGCCCACGACGGCCGGGACCGCACTTGGCCGGGTCCTGTATCGCGATGTCAACTCGCTGTGGGTCAAAGACGCCTCGCACCTGGCCATCAAGAACATCACGGTCCGCTATAACCTGCCCAACCGCTGGTTCCAGTCCTGGATGTCGATCAACCGGGCGTCCGTCTATCTGAGCGCCCAGAACGTGTACTACTTCACGAGCTATCCGGGCAATCCGGAGCAGACCAACTACAACGATACAGGCAACCCCCTGCGCTATGGCAATCCCAACCTGACGCCCGGACTGGACTATGCGCCCTATCCGTTGCCCCGTACGGTGACGCTGGGCATCGAACTCTCGTTCTGAATGGCAGGATTTCAAACAGCGAGGCAAGCCATGAAACGATATACACTCATTCTGATTGCCGGCCTGCTGGGTGCTTCGTGCGACAGCCTGATCGACGTGCAGCCGCAATCGGACATTTCGACGGAGACCTTCTTCCGCACGCCTGCGCAGATTGATCAGGCGATCCTAGGCGCCTATGGCTATTTGCAGACGCTTTATGCAGCAAATGGCCCTGGTGCCTTTACTGGTGCCTATAGTCTGCTCGAAATGCGTTCCGATAACACAACGTATCAGTTTAATGTGGACAATCGGGGTGCGCTTCATGCCGAGCAGATTGACGAATTTAGAGAACAATCTGAAAATATAGAAATACAAGCTTTCTGGCAGACTTCCTATCAGGGAATTTATCAGACCAATGTGATACTGGATCGAATTGAGTCGGTGGAATATGGCAATAATACTGCTTTGAAAGATCAGCATATTGGCGAAGCAAAATTTCTGCGTGCTTTTAACTATTTCAATCTGGTCCGGCTGTTCGGCGGCGTGCCGCTGAAACTGCACGAAATCAAAACGCCATCGGAAGCGTATGCCGAAGGGCGGGCTTCGGTGGACGAGGTCTATGCACAGATTCTGTCCGATGTGCAGGATGCGGTGCAGAAGTTGCCCTGGACCTATCCGGCGGAACAGGCCGGCCGGGCCACGAAAGGAGCGGCGCTGATGCTGCTGGCCGAGGTGCATATGACCCGCCAGAACTTCAGCGAGGCGCGTGCCGCTCTGGAGCAGATCGTAAGTGCGGGGATCTACGAACTGCTTCCGGATTACGCGGAGGTGTTCAACCCGGCCAACAAAAACCACCGGGAGTCCATCTTTGAGATCCAGTACAGCAACAACTACGAGGGGGAAGAGGCGGACTGGATCTTTCAGTTTGCGCCGTTCAACTCGGGCTGTGCGCTGATGCAGGGGCCGTGCCAGGGGGCGCGCGTCTTTGCCTGGAATATCCCGACGCGCGACATGCTCGACGCCTATGAGCCCGGTGATCTGCGCAAGGGTGTGTCCATCGGCTGGTACGAAGATCCCTCCAACGTGCAGTACGACGTCGCCATTGGCGATTCCATTCCCTACGTCAAGAAGTTTGCCTGGCCCTTCAACGCACTGAACCGGACGAACGAAAACTGGCCGGTTTACCGCTACGCGGAGACGCTGCTGCTCCTGGCCGAAGCGCTGAACGAAGAAGGACGTACGGCCGAGGCGGAGCCCTATCTGAATGCGGTGCGGGCACGGGCCGGGCTGCCGCCGCTCACGGGGCTGTCCCAGGAGGAATTCCGGCAGGCCGTCTGGCACGAGCAGCGGGTGGAACTGGCCTTCGAGAACAAGCGCTGGTTCCAGCTGCTCCGGACCGGCCAGGCGCTGGACGTGATGCGTGCCCACGGAGAGCGGATGCGTCAGATCTCGGAACGCCTGGCCCGCGAAAATGCCTACCAGATCGAGCCGTACCGGCTGCTCTACCCCATTCCGCTCCGCGAAGTTATCTTGAACAACCTGGAGCAAAACCCCGGCTATTAACCACCCACAACCTTTCGAAGAAAAATGCGATTCTGGCGATGCTTTCTGGTGCTCCTCTTTCTGGGAGGAGCGAGAGGGGCAACTGCGCAGTCAAGCCAGGCGCTGCAGGTTACTTCCCTCCGCACGGAATACCTTGTCAATCCGATCGGGATTGACGTCCGGCAGCCGCGGTTGAGCTGGCAACTGCAGAGCGACCGGCGGGATGTACGCCAGGTGGCCTATCAGATTCAGGTGGCCACCAGCCGTGAAGCGCTCGCGCGCGGACGCGACCTCGTATGGGACAGCGGCCGCGTCGAGTCGGACCAGTCGGTCTTCGTCCCCTATGGCGGACCGGCGCTGCAGCGCCGCCAGCGCTACTACTGGCGCGTGCGCGTCTGGGACAACCACGGCCGCAGCTCGGCCTGGAGCGAGCCGGCCTTCTGGGAAATGGGGCTGCTGTCGCCTGAGGAATGGCAGGCGCAGTGGATCACGTACGACTGGGAAGAGGATACCTCGCAGCCTCAACCCGCACCGATGCTGCGCCGGACGTTCCGCGTCGATGGCCGCGTGCGCCGCGCCCGCCTTTACATTACCAGCCTGGGGCTCTACGAGGCGCACCTGAATGGTCGCCGTGTGGGCGATCAGCTCTTCACGCCGGGCTGGACGAGCTACCACCATCGCCTCCAGTACCAGACCTACGACGTAACGGACCTGCTGCGTCCGGGCGAAAATGCCCTTGGCGTGATCCTGGGCGATGGATGGTACCGGGGCTACCTGACCTGGTCACTCCGGCGCAACGTTTATGGCGACCGGCTGGCGCTGCTGGCCCAGCTCGAAATCACCTACGAGGACGGCCGCACGCAGGTCGTGACCTCGGACCCCGACTGGAAGGCGACGACCGGGCCCATCCGCATGTCGGACATCTACATGGGCGAGATCTACGACGCCCGCCTTGAAAAAGAAGGCTGGACCGAGCCGGGCTATGACGACAGCGACTGGCGGGGCGTGCGTGTACTGGAGCACCCGAAAGACATCCTGATCGCGCCCATCGGTCCGCCCGTGCGTCGCATTCAGGAGATCCGTCCGGTCGCGATCCTGTACACGCCCGAAGGCGATACGGTGGTGGATATGGGCCAGAACATGGTGGGCTGGGTGCGACTGCGCGTACGGGGGCCGGCCGGCACGGTCGTGACGCTCCGCCACGCCGAAGTGCTGGACAAACACGGCAATTTCTACACGGAAAACCTCCGCCGTGCCCGACAGACGGACCAGTACATCCTTAAAGGGCACGGCGAGGAAGTTTTCGAGCCCCATTTCACCTTCCACGGCTTCCGTTACGTGGCCGTCAGCGGCTATCCGGGGGAGCTGACACCTGAGGCCATTACCGGCATCGTGATCCACTCGGCCTTTGAGCCGACCGGCACATGGATCAGCTCGGACTCGCTGCTGAACCGGCTTCAGCTCAACATCCAGTGGGGCATGAAGGGCAACTTCCTGGACGTGCCCACCGACTGTCCGCAGCGCGACGAGCGGCTGGGATGGACGGGCGACGCCCAGGTGTTTGCCCGGACGGCCATGTTCAACGGGCTGGTCGGCGGCTTTTTTACCAAGTGGCTGGGTGATGTAGCGGCCGATCAGAGTGCGGAAGGAGCTGTACCCCATGTCGTGCCCAACGTCCTGCCTTCCTTTGCGGGACGGTTTCCGGGCGGTGCGACCGGCTGGGCCGATGCCGCCGTGGTCATTCCCTGGACGATGTACCAGGTGTATGGCGACCGGCGTATTCTGGAGGTGCAGTATCCCAGCATGAAGGCCTGGGTCGAGTACATGCGCCGGGAAGCAGGGGAGGATCTGATCTGGGACACGGGCTTCCACTTTGGCGACTGGCTGGCATTCGTGCCCGAAGAGAATGTGCGGCGGGCCTATCCGGGGGCGACGACCGGGCGCGATTTTCTGGCAACCGCCTACTTTGCCTACAGCACGCGGCTGCTGGCGCAGGCGGCCGAAGTAATCGGGAAAACCGACGAGGCCCGGCACTACCGGCAGTTGTACGAGGCCATCCGGGAAGCCTTCAACCGCGAATTCGTCACACCCAACGGGCGCGTTGCGCAGGCCACTCAGACGGCCTACACGCTGGCCATTCAGTTCGATCTGTTGCCCGAGCACCTGCGGGCCGAAGCCGGGCGCCGGCTGGCCGAAGACGTGCGCGCTCATAACATGCACCTGACCACGGGCTTTCTGGGCACCCCGCAGCTACTGCACGCGCTCAGCAACACCGGCCAGCTCGACGTGGCCTACACGCTGCTGCGGCAGACCACCTACCCCTCGTGGCTCTACCAGGTGAAAATGGGCGCCACCACGATGTGGGAGCGCTGGGACAGCATCAAGCCCGACAGCACCTTCCAGGACCCCAGCATGAATTCCTTCAACCACTATGCTTATGGCTCGGTGGGCGACTGGATGTATCGCGTGGTGGCGGGAATCGATACGGAAACGCCGGGTTACCAGCGGCTGCGCATCGCGCCGCAGCCGGGAGGTGGGCTGAAGTGGGTGCAGGCGCGCTACCATTCGCTCTACGGCGAGGTTGCCTCGAGCTGGGAGCTGGTCGATCCACAGACGTTCGTGCTGGAAGTCACCATCCCGCCGAACACCACCGCCACCGTGCGCCTGCCGGGCGCGCAGCTGGCGTCGGTGCAGGAAGGCCGACAGCCGGTGCAATCCGCGGCCGGGGTGCATCGGGCCTATCAGGACGGCGCCGATGTGGTGGTCGAAGTCGGCTCGGGCACCTACCGGTTCACCTATTCGCCCTCGGCGGAGCTGGTCCGGCGCATTCAGACGCAGCCTGAGGTTGGACAGCCTGTGACGATGAGCTTTTAGCCACGCAAAACCTGCCGAACGCATGGCACAATCCTCCCGCATGCAGGCCCTGGCGGCGCGGCTCGACGCGCTCAACGAATTCGACCGCGAGCCGGTAACGCCCGATCGGCTTCAGGGACTGAGCAGTTTCCTGGGACTCTATGCCGGCGAGCACGTGGCGGGCACGGAGTTCGTCATCGGGCCGCTGTTCGTCGCGCACGGCGTGGCAGCGGCCGATCTGATCGGCGGATTGCTGCTGGGCAACCTGCTGGCCGTGCTTTCCTGGGCGTTCATCTGTGCGCCGATTGCCGTCCGCACGCGCCTGAATCTCTACTGGCAGCTCCGCAAGATCACGGGGCCGTACCTACTGGTGCTCTACAATCTCGTCAATGCCCTGATGTTCTGCTTCCTGGCCGGCTCCATGATCTCGGTGGCGGCCACGGCCGTCGGCATGCCCTTCGACATGAAAATGCCCGGGCTCGACGATCTGTATCCGAACAGCGTGGGCTGGGTGCTGACCGTGTTTTTCGTCGGGGCGGTGGTGACGGTCTTCGCCATTCTGGGCTTTGAAAAGATCGCCCAGCTGGGTAAGGTGGCGGCCCCGTGGATGTTTCTGGTATTCGTGGCCTGCGCGCTGGCCGTCCTGCCGCAACTGGGCGTGCATTCGTGGAGCGACTTCTGGCGCGTGGCCCAGGAGAAGATCTGGACCGGCGAGCCCATGCCGGGCCGCGTGAAATTCACCTTCTGGCATGTGGTGTTTTTCTCCTGGTTTACCAACATGGCCATGCATATCGGCATGGCGGACCTGACCGTGTTGCGCTACGCGCGCAAATGGACCTACGGCTTTGCCAGCGCGGCCGGCATGTACCTGGGGCACTTCATTGCCTGGATCGCTTCGGGCATCTTGGTGGCGGCCGCGCTGGAGCAGGGCGGCGACGTGGCCCCCGGCCCCATCGCCTACCTGGGGGCCGGCGTGGCCGGGCTGATCGCCGTCGTGATCGCCGGCTGGACGACGGCCAACCCCACCATCTATCGGGCCGGACTGGCCATCCAGACGATCACGCCCAACTGGAAGCGCTGGAAGGTGACGCTGGCCGTGGGCGCTGTGACCACCGTCGCCGCGCTGTTTCCAGCCATCATGATGCGGCTGCTCGACTTCGTGGCGCTCTACGGGCTGCTGCTGATGCCCATGGGAGCGGTGATCTTTGCCGACTTCTGGCTGCTGCCGCGCCTGGGATTGCGCTCCTACTATGCCGAGTGGCGCAGGCTGCTCTTCAGCTGGCCCGCCGCCGTGGCCTGGAGCGGGACGCTGCTCGTGTGCGGGCTGCTGAACCTGCTGCTGGGCTGGCAGATCTTCTTCCTCGGCTTGCCCGGCTGGTTCGTGGCCGTGGCGCTCTATGTGGGGCTCAGCTACCTGCAGCAGCGCCGCGCGGCGCCGGTGCCGACACCCGAAGTTACCGCAAACCTGACGAAATAAAACCATGCTACGCCGCCTGTTGCAGGGACTGTCCGGCCTGGGGCTGGTCCTGACGGTCGCTCCCTCGTGGCTGGTGTTTGCCGGCCGGATCACCTGGGAGATGCACGCCGACCTGATGCTGGTGGGAACGGCCCTCTGGTTTGCCACGGCGCCGTTCTGGATGCGATCGAAAGCGGACATGCTCTGAAAAACCATGATCGACGCGGAAATTCTGGAACGACACAACCGGCAGCGTGAGGCCGCGCACCGGCGCGATCTGGAGTACCTGGCCGAGCGGCTGGCGCGAAGCGGGATCGCGCTGGAAACGGTGCTCGACGAACTGGCCGCCTTCGAGGTGGCGCTGCCCACCTGGGCGATGGCGGCCGGCGGCACGCGCTTCGGGCGCTTTCCGGTACCGGGTGAGCCGCGCACCGTCTTCGAAAAGCTCGAAGATGCCGCCGTCATTCATCAGCTCACGCGGGCCACGCCGCGCGTGTCGCCGCATTTCCCCTGGGACGTGGTGGACGACTGGGCGGCGCTGCGGGCCCATGCCGAGGCGCTGGGGCTGGGCTTCGATGCGGTCAACTCGAACACGTTTCAGGATCAGCCCGGCCAGCCACATTCCTACAAACTGGGCTCGCTCAGTCACGCCGATCCGGCCGTCCGGCGCCAGGCCATCGCGCACAACCTGCAGGTCGTCGCCTGGGGACAGGAGCTGGGTTCGGCGGCACTGACCGTCTGGTTGGCCGACGGAAGCAACTATCCGGGCCAGATGCACCTGCGCCGCAGCTTCGAGCGCGTGCAGGAAAGCCTGGCCGAAATCTACGCGGCACTCCCCGAAGGCTGGCGGATGCTCATCGAATACAAGCCCTACGAACCGGCTTTCTACGCCACGGTCATTCAGGACTGGGGCTCGGCGTTGCTGCTGGCCCAGGCGCTGGGCGAGCGGGCGCAATGCCTGGTCGATCTGGGCCACCACCTGCCCAACACCAACATCGAACTCATCGTGGCACGGCTCATCGGGGTCGGCAAGCTGGGAGGCTTTCATTTCAACGATGCCAAGTATGGCGACGACGATCTGACGGCCGGTTCTATCAAGCCCTACCAGCTTTTTCTCGTATTCAACGAACTGGTCGATGCAGCGCGCGAGGGCGTGCCGGGCTTTCGGCCGGCCTACATGATCGATCAGAGCCACAACGTGAAAGACCCGATCGAGGCGCTGCTGCAGACGGTCGATCACCTGCAGCGGGCCTATGCGCGGGCACTGCTGGTCGATCGCGAGGCGCTCGGCCACTACCAGGAGACGGGCGACGTGCTCATGGCCGAGCGCACGCTACGGGCGGCGTTCGAGACCGACGTCGGGCCGCTGGTGGCCGAAGTGCGTCGCCGTCGCGGTGGCGCCCTGGACCCCGTGCTGGCCTTCCGGGAGTCCGGCTACCGTCAGCAGAAGGCCCGCGAACGGAGCACCCCGGCAACTGCACAAGCACCCGGCTATGCGTGAGCGGCGAGCAGGCTACCTGGCCTTCGACCTGGGCGCCTCCAGCGGGCGTGCCATGCTGGGCTGGCTGGAAGGACCGGTCCTGCACATGGCCGAGGTGCACCGCTTCGAGACGTCCTTGATCGAACGGGACGGCCACCTCTTCTGGGACGTGGAGGCGCTGGAGCAGGAGATCTGGACCGGCCTGCAGCAGGCGCTGGCGCAGATGCCGGCGCTGCGTGCGGTGTCGGTGGATTCCTGGGCGGTCGATTACGTGCTGCTGAACCGGGAGGGGCGTCCGCTCCGGCCGCCTTACAGCTACCGGGACACGCGGACGCGCCCGATGATGGCGCGGGCCTTTGCCCGCGTCGCGCCGGCCGAACTCTACGCCCGGACGGGTATCCAGCTGATCCCTATCAACACGCTCTACCAGCTCTTGGCCGACCTGGAAGAGGACCCGGCGGTGCTTCGTCGGGCCGAACGGCTGCTGCTGATCGCCGACTACTTCAACCACCGGCTGGGTGGGCAGCCCGTGGTCGAAGTCTCGATGGCCAGCACCACCCAGCTCATGAACGTGCATACCCGCCAGTGGGACGCGGAGCTGCTGCGCGCCTTCGGGCTCGATTTTCCGTGCTGGCCCGAAATCGTGCCTTCAGGCCAGGTGATCGGCCAGGTGCGGGGGCATCCATCTGTGGCCGTGATCGCTTCGTGCTCGCACGACACGGCCTGCGCGGTGGCGGCCGTGCCCGCCCGTCCGGGCACCCGCTGGGCTTACATCAGCCTCGGCACCTGGGCGCTGCTGGGCGTGGAGCGCACCACACCGATCCTGACCGACGCCGCCCGGGAGGCCGGCTTCACGCACGAGGCGGGGCTCGACGGCACGATTCGTTTCCTGAAAAACCTGACGGGCCTCTGGGTGCTGCAGGAGTGCCTCCGGGCGTGGCGCCAGGAAGGACCGGTCTCGTGGGAAGCGCTCGAAGCCGAAGCGCGTGCGGCGCCCGCCGAACGGTGCTACCTCGACCTGGACGATCCCTACTTCTTCGAGCCGGGACAGATGCCCGAGCGCGTCGTGGCCTATTGCCGGCAGCACGGTCTTCCAGTACCGGAAAGCCGGGGCCAGATGGTGCGGGCCATCCTGGAAAGCCTGGCCCGGAACTTCCGGCGGGCGCTGCGCCAGCTGGAGGCGCTCCTCGAAGCGCCCGTCGACACGCTGCACATCGTGGGCGGCGGCGCCCGTAACCGGCTGCTCTGTCAGCTCACGGCCGACACGTGCGAGGTGCGCGTGGTGGCCGGTCCGGCCGAAGCGACGGCCATGGGCAACCTGCTCATTCAGGCCCGCACGCTGGGCGACCTGCCCGAAGGCTACACGCTGCGCGACGTCGTGGCCCGCTCCGAGACCTGCTGGATCTACGAACCTCATCAGAAATCCATCCCGCAACCCGCAACCGAAAGATAGATGGAAACGCAGATGACGTTCACGTTCGTGGAAAACCGCTGGGACGATGCGGTCGCGGATCAACTGGATCCGCTGGGACGCCTGGTGTACCGTTCCAACCTGCTGGGCAGCGACTGGCGCATCACGAACACCGGCGGTGGCAATACGTCCTCCAAGCTGATCGAGCGAGATCCGATCACCGGCGAGCCCGTCGAGGTCCTCTGGGTCAAAGGCTCCGGAGGCGATCTGCGCACGGCTACGCGGAAGAACTTCGCCTCGCTTTACCAGCAGAAATTGCTGGCGCTGCAGGAAATTTACGCCCGCATGGAACCACGTGGCCCCAAGACGCCGGCCGAAGATGCCATGGTCGAACTGTTTCGCCATTGCGTCTTCAACCTGAACCCCTGCGCGCCCAGCATCGACACGCCGCTGCATAGCTTCATCCCTTATCGGCATGTCGATCATACCCATCCGGTCCCCTGCATTGCCATCGCTACGGCCAAAGACGGCCCGGACCTGACGCGGGAGATCTACGGCGACGAGGTGCTCTGGGTGGACTGGCAGCGGCCCGGATTCGAGCTGGGGCTCAAGCTGCAGGAACTCTGTCGCCGGCATCCTTCGGCCCGCGGGGCGATTCTGGGCGGTCATGGCCTCATCAACTGGGCCGACGACGACAAAGAGTGCTACCTGCTCACGCTCCGATTGATCGACCAGGCCGCGCAATATCTGGCCCGCTTCGATCGGGGGATCGAAACGTTCGGCGGACGGAAATATCCGGCGCTTTCCGAAGCCGAACGGGAAGCCGTGCTGGTCGAAATCCTGCCCTGGCTGCGTGGCCAGCTCAGCCAGGAAAAACGGGTGATTGCTACCGTCGAGACGAGCGAAAACGTCCTGGATTTTGTCAATGCGAACCGGGCGCCCGAGCTGGCCGAGCTGGGAACGTCGTGCCCGGATCACTTCCTGCGCACGAAGATCAAGCCGCTCTACGTGGACTGGAATCCGACGGCCGAATCGCTGGAGGTGCTCAAAGAGCGCCTGCAGGAAGGGCTGGAGCGGTACCGCGCCGACTATCGGGCCTACTACGAGGCGCATCGCAAACCCGACTCGCCGCCCATGCGCGGCGCCGATCCGACTGTGGTGCTCATTCCCGGCGTCGGCATGATCGCCTGGGGCAAGACCAAAAGCGAAAGCCGCGTGACGGCCGAGTTTTACAGGAGCGCCATCGAGGTGATGCGCGGGGCCGAGTCGGTCAGCACCTACACGGCGTTGCCGCGCCAGGAGGCGTTCGACATCGAGTACTGGGCGCTGGAGGAGGCCAAGCTGCAGCGTATGCCGCCCGAGAAGGAACTGGCCCGGCAGATTGTCGCCGTCGTGGGGGCGGGTAGTGGCATCGGCCGTCGCGTGGCCGAACGGCTGGTGCAGGAAGGCGCGGTGGTGGCCGCGCTGGACCTGAACGGTCCGGCCGCCCGCGAAACGGCCGATCGCATCCTGGAGCAGGTGGGCATGGGCATCGGTGTGGCCGGTACGGGCATTTCGGCCTGCGGCGACGCCATCGGGCTGGAAGTGGACATGACCGATCGCGAGGCCGTGCGCCGGGCGCTTCGTTCGGTGATTCTGGCCTACGGCGGACTGGACCACCTGGTGATCACCGCCGGACTCTACGTGCCGCCGCCGCCCACCGGCGAGATTCCCGATGCCCGCTGGGACGACACGTTCCGGGTGAATGTGACGGGGCCGTTCATCGTAGCGGACGAGGCCCGGCGCATCTGGGAAGCCCAGGAACTGCCCGGTTCGCTGGTCATTACCACCAGCGTCAACGCTGTGGTGCCCAAGGTGGGTAGTATGGCGTACGACACGAGCAAGGCGGCCGCCAACCACTTGGTGCGTGAGCTGGCCCTCGCGCTGGCGCCGCTCGTCCGGGTCAACGGCGTGGCGCCCGCGACGGTCGTCGAAGGCAGTGCCATGTTTCCGCGCGAGCGGGTCATCGCTTCCCTCCTGCGCTATGGCATCCCCTTCGACGAAAACGAAGACACCGAAACGCTTCGCCAGCGGCTGGCCGACTTCTACGCGCGGCGCAACCTGCTCAAAGCGCCGATCACGCTGGACGATCAGGCCGAAGCGATCTTTCTGCTGGTGAGCGGACGCCGCCTGAGCAAAACCACCGGCCAGGTGCTCCACGTGGACGGCGGCATTCCGGAAGGCTTTCTGCGATGACCGTCGCGCTTTTTGTGCCCTGCTATATCGATCAGTTTTACCCGCACGTGGCGCGGGCAGCGCTGACGCTGCTGGAGCGGCTGGGCTGTCGTGTGGAGGTGCCGCTGGACCAGACCTGCTGCGGGCAGCCGCTGGCCAACACGGGATTTGCCCGGGAGGCGCGGCCTGTTATGGCGCACTTCGTGCGGGTGTTCGCGCCGTACGAGTACATCGTGGCGCCTTCGGGCAGTTGCGTCTTTCACGTGCGACACCACCTGGAGGCGGACGATGCCGGAGCCGTCCGGCACGTGCAGCAGCGCACCTACGAGCTGTGCCAGTTTCTGCGCGAAGTGCTGCAGGTCGAGCGGATTCCGGCGCGTTTCCCGCACCGAGTGGCGGTGCACGACAGCTGCCACGGCCTGCGCGGCCTGGGGCTGGGCCGTCCGTCCGAGCGCATGACGCCCGCCTACAGCATGGTGCGCGACCTGCTGCGGCAGGTCGACGGACTGGAGCTGGTCGAGCCATCGCGCCCCGACGAGTGCTGCGGCTTCGGCGGCACGTTCGCCGTCGAGGAAGAAGCGGTGTCGGTGCGCATGGGACGGGATCGGCTCGGCGACTTTCTGCAGGCTGGTGCCGAAGTGGTGGCCAGTACCGATATGTCCTGCCTGATGCATCTGGAAGGGCTGGCGCGGCGAGAGCAGTTGCCCCTGCGTTTTCTGCACGTGGCCGAGATCCTTGCCGGAGCGGACTGATGGAGGGATTCATCGAACTGCCCGTGGTCGATCATGCCCGGCTGGCCGCCCGCTTTGTGGCCGACGCGGAGCGTGCGCAGTGGCACGATGAACTGCTTTGGCAGGTGCGGCTTAAGCGCGACCGCGCTGCGGCAGAGGTCCCTGAATGGGAGGAACTGCGTCGGCTGGCTTCGGCCATTAAAGCGCATGTGCTGAGTCATCTGGACCACTATCTGGAGCAATTTGAAGCGCAGGCGCGGGCGCAGGGCCTGCAGGTGCACTGGGCCTGGGATGCGGCTGCGCACAACCGCATTGTGCACGAGCTACTGGCGACTCGCGGCGCGCGCTGTGTGGTCAAGAGCAAGTCGATGTTGACCGAGGAGTGTGGGCTGAATCCTTATCTGGAGGCGCGTGGCATCGAGGTGATTGACACGGATCTGGGGGAGCGCATCATGCAGTTGCTCCGCCAGCCACCTAGCCATATCGTAACGCCGGCCATTCACCTCCGCCGCGAGGAAGTTGCCCGACTCTTTCACGAAAAGCTGGGCGTGCCGGCGCATCTGACACCTGAAGAGATGGTGCGTGTGGCTCGACAGGCACTCCGGCAGAAGTTTCTGGAAGCCGAAGCCGCCATTACCGGGGTCAACTTTGCGGTAGCAGAGACGGGAACGCTGGTCGTCTGCACCAATGAAGGGAATGCTGATCTGGGTATGCATCTGGCCCCCGTGCATATTGCGGTGATGGGGATCGAAAAGCTAATTCCGCGCCTGGTCGATCTGGGCGTGTTTCTGCGGTTACTGGCGCGCAGCGCCACCGGCCAGCCCCTCACGGTGTACACGACGCACATCGGGCGGCCGCGTCCCGGACAGGAAGTGCACGTGGTGCTGGTCGATAACGGCCGGAGCCGTCGGCTTGGCCTGTCGCGCTTCTGGCCGGCGCTGAAGTGCATCCGGTGCGGTGCCTGCATGAACACGTGTCCGGTCTATCGCCGGAGCGGTGGCTACAGCTACGGAGCCACGGTGCCCGGACCGATCGGCGCCATCCTGATGCCCGGCTACGACACGGCCCGCTATCAGACGCTGCCCTATGCCTCGTCGCTGTGCGGCTCGTGTCGCGAGGTGTGTCCCGTGCAGATCGACATCGACGAGCAGCTTTATGCCTGGCGGCAGGAGGTCGGTCCACGCTATGTCCCCCGCCTGAAGCGCCTCGCCATGCGGCTGGCCGCCCGGGTGCTGGCTTCGCCGGGGCGCTACCGGAGGGCCGGACGCCTGCTGCGCTGGAGCCTGCGGCGCCTGCCGCGCCGGATCCTCTACGGCCCCTGGAACGGCTGGGGACGTGCCCGCGAGCTACCCTCGGCCCCGGCGGAAAGTTTTCTGGAATGGTATCGGAAAACCAGAGCCTCGGCCACGGCGCAACGATAACCGCTCCGGCGGGTTCGGCAGGGACGCGCCAGTACGCGCGTCCGATGAGTCGTTTTTAGAACTTATATGGGATCGCTGATTTGCCAGTGCATGATGGCACAACCTTCTGTGTACCGGACATCATCCGGTACGACGGGGCGGACACAACGGTCCGCCCCTACCTGGTAGGAAGGTCGTCGTTTGCCCAGGCCGGAGCGCACCACCGTGTGCGCCCGTGTTTTCTCACATACACCAGAGGATGATCCGGTAAGCCAGGGCTTTGCGCTGCGTGTCAGGAGCACGGGTTTGTAGTAAGCCACGAAGGCGCCAGCCGTAGTGGCATCACCCGAGACGGCACTCCGCTTTGCTCCGTGCCTGACTACGAGCGCACGGGTCGTGCTTCAAACGGCAGGCTGTAAATCCTACCGAAACGCCATCGAAAATCTACGAACGCCATGTCGGACCCGGACCGTCGGCATATGCTGGAAGCCATTCGCCGAAACCGGCCGCCCGCGGCGCCGTTGCCCGAGATTCCGGCCTTTGCAGCGGCGGGGGAGGCGGCGCTGCGGGAACGCTTCGTGGAAAAAGTCCGGCGGGCCGGGGGCGAGGTGCTCGAAGCGCCGGAGAATGAACTGGAGGCCGTACTGCAACCCCTGCTTCCGGCGCAATGGGCTTCGACGGTGCCGGGACTGGCCGGGTCGGTGCATCTGGACGCCGTGGACGATCCGCACGCGCTGGATGATCTGGAGACGCTGGTGTGCCCTGCGCGGCTGGGCGTGGCCGAAAACGGAGCCGTCTGGCTCGACGACGAAGCGCTCGTCCACCGGGCCGCCGCTTTTCTGGTCGAGCACCTGATCGTTGTGCTGGACGGCCGTCGCCTTGTGGCCGACCTGCACGAAGCCTACGCCCGACTGGCGCCGACGTGGCAGGGGTTCGGGCTCTGGGTGGCCGGCCCCTCCAAGACGGCCGACATCGAGCAGACGCTTGTCCACGGTATCCACGGCCTGAGACGGTTTACGGTGGTGCTGCGGACCCCTTAAAACATGGGGCAGGTGCGTAGAATCCCCTGACCACACGTCATTTCCGGACCGAATGCACGGGTGCCCCGTCGGTGCGCTGCGACCGGACAAACGACACCATTTCTACCACGTAAGGGCGGGCCCTACGTGCCTGCGGATCAGGTCGAGCACAGGGAGGCGATCAGCCGGGTAGCAGCCAGAACACGAGCGCGCCGCTCGCTCATAAACTTCATGGCGGGCAGAACGGTTGGAACAAATCCGGACCGTTTGAACGACAGGGGCCTGCGGGATCGGGCGCTTCAGCAAGAAGCTATCCCGGGCGTCCATCAAAGGGCTGCCCACATCTTTTTCACTGAAGCCCCCCGGTTGAAACCCTCGCGCGTTGTATTTTTCGACGAAAAACGTCGGGGTTCTGTGCCCCTGAGCTTTGTGGGCGCCTATGAAAATGAAAGCACTGGCCAAGATGCGCCCGGGGCCCGGGCTGGAACTGATCGAGACCGAGGTGCCACAGCCCGGCCCGCGGGATGTGTTGATTCGCGTAACGGCGACGTCGATCTGTGGCACCGACGTGCACATCTACCGGTGGGATGGCTGGAGTCAGCAGCGCATCCGGCCGCCGCTGATCCTGGGCCATGAGTTTGCCGGCGAGATCGTGGCGATGGGCGAAGCGGTCGGGGGGCTGGAGGTGGGTCAGCCGGTTTCGGCCGAAGGACACATCGTGGACCATACCTGTGCCGCCTGCCGGGCCGGTCAGCCGCACCTGTGTCGCAATGCGCGTGTGATCGGCATCGACCGTCCCGGTGCCTTCGCCGAGTACGTGTGCGTGCCGGCCGAGAATGTCTGGGTCAACGCGCCCGACGTACCGCCGGAGATCGCCTCGCTGCAGGACCCGTTCGGCAACGCCGTGCACGCCGTCTACACGTTCGACCTGGCCGGTCGCTCGGTGCTGGTGAGTGGGTGCGGGCCGATCGGCCTCATGGCCATTCCGGTGGCCCGCGTGGCGGGCGCCCGACTGGTCATTGCCACCGATCCCAACGAGCAGCGGCTGGCGCTGGCCCGGCGCATGGGCGCCGACGTGGTGTTCAACCCCCGACGCGACGAGGTGGTCGCGCAGGTGCGGGAGCTGACCGAAGGGGACGGGGTGGACGTCGTGCTGGAGATGAGCGGAGCGCCGATGGCCATTCAGACCGCGCTGGAAGCGCTTCGCCCCGGTGGACAGGTGGCCGCGCTCGGCCTGACGTCCGAGCCGATCCGGCTCGACTGGAACGATCTGGTGGTCATCAAAGGCGCCACCGTCCAGGGCATCTACGGCCGCAAAATCTGGGATACCTGGCACCGGATGCGGGCGCTCCTGCAGACCGGCGCCGTCGATCTCCGTCCGCTCATCACGCACCGCCTGCCGCTGGAAGCCTACGAGGAAGCGTTCCGGCTGCTGATGAATCCCGGCGACGAAGTGGTCGCCAAAATCATCCTATATCCCAACGGCATGGACTGAAGCCCCGAAACCTGCTATCTTTGAAGAAACGTCCCGAACCCAACCGGAGCCTGCCATGAGCCACCCGTTGAGCTGGATCGATGACGAGCTGGCCGCGCTGAAAGAGGCCGGCCTGTACACGTACATCCGCACGATCGAGTCGCCGCAGGGCGCCTGGCTGACCGTCGACGGCAAGCGGGTGCTGAACTTCTGCTCGAACAACTATCTGGGGCTGGCCAATCATCCCCGCCTGGTGGAGGCGGCCCGAAAGGCGATGGAGCAGTACGGCGTCGGGCCCGGCGCCGTACGCACGATCGCGGGCACGATGACGCTGCACGTGGAGCTGGAGCGGCGGCTGGCCGAGTTCAAGGGCGTGGAGGCCGCCATCACGTTCCAGAGTGGCTTTGCGGCCAACCTGGCCACGATCCCGGCCATCGTGGGCCGCGAAGACGTGATCTTCAGCGACCAGCTCAACCACGCCAGCATCATCGACGGCTGCCGCCTCAGCCGGGCTACCATTGTGGCATATCCGCACAACGACGTGGACGCGCTCGAAGACCTGATCAAGGAGCACGGCCCGCAGTACCGCCGCAAGCTGATCGTGACGGATGGCGTCTTCAGCATGGACGGCGACATCGCGCCGCTACCGCGGCTGGCCGAGCTGGCCAAACGCTACGGCTGCATCCTGATGGTGGACGACGCGCACGGCGAGGGCGTGCTGGGCCGGGGCGGCCGGGGCATCGTCGATCACTTCGGCCTGCACGGCGTGGTGGACATCGAAGTGGGCACCATGTCGAAGGCCTTCGGCGTGATGGGCGGCGTGGTGGCCGGTAGTCGTCGGCTTGTCGAGTGGCTCCGCCAGCGCGGGCGGCCGTTTCTGTTCTCCAGTGCCATGACCGTGCCCGACGTGGCCGCGTGCCTGGCGGCCATCGACCTGCTGGAGGAGAGCACCGAGCTGGTCGATCGCCTCTGGGACAACGCCCGCTACTTCAAAGCGAAAATGCAGGAGCTGGGCTTCGATACGGGCAAGAGCGAAACGCCCATCACGCCGATCATGCTGGGCGAGGCGCCGCTGGCGCAGGAGTTCAGCCGCCGCCTGTTCGAAGAGGGCGTCTTCGCCATGGCGATTGGCTATCCGACCGTGCCGAAGGGGGCCGCCCGCATTCGCGTTATGCCCAGCGCCGCGCACACGCGCGAAGACCTGGACTTTGCCACCCGGGCCTTCGAAAAAGTCGGGCGCGAGCTGGGCGTGCTCGTGGCCTGAAACGGAGCGCGCTATGGGAGAAACACTGGCTTCGCGAGAAATCCGCCTGGGCAAGCGCGGTCAGATAGTGATTCCGGCTGCTGTGCGTCAGCAACTGGGCCTGTCACCGGGCGACCGTCTGATCGTGCGTGTGGAAGAGGGGCGGTTGATTCTGGAAAAGCGCCAGGAGGTGATCGAACGGGTGAAGGCCCGGTTTGCCCACATTCTTCCGGAGGTTTGTCTGTCTGACGAACTGATTGCGGAGCGTCGAATCGAAGCACAACGCTCCTGATTTCTGAAAAATCATAGTGCATGTGAGAAAGCACGGGCGCACACTGTGGTGCGCCCCTACCAGATCCTTGACGTTTTCCCTATCCCGTAGGGGCGGACCACTGTGTCCGCCCCTACCCGCCGGATCACATCCGCACCCGGGGTGTGGCACCCTCATGCACCGGAAAATCAGCGAGTCCATATGAGATGGAACGCGGCGTCGTGCTCGTGGCCTGATTCAGCGGCGGGCGCGTTGCATGGAAGTGCACTTACGCAGGCGGCACAGGAAGAAGCCTTCCATTTCCGTGGTGGGCAGGATGCGCCGGGCGTGGCGGAGCTCGGGATGGAACGAGCGGCCCTCCCAGCTTTCAAGGCCGGGGAGCTGGTTGGAAACGGGTAGATCCAGGGGCTCGACGGTCAGCACGCCGTCGAAAGTGCGGAGCAGGCGATCGAGCACAGCTTCGTTCTCTTCCGGCGCCATCGTGCAGGTGGCGTAAACGAGCACGCCGCCCGGGCGCAGGCTCTGGACGGCCGACACCAGCAGCCGGTACTGCTTGCGGGCCATCTCGCGGATTTTGCGCAGGCTCCAGTAGGCGAACGTATCGGGATCGCTCAGGTGAAAGCGCCCCTCCGAAGAGCAGGGCGCATCGACCAGCACGTAGTCGAAGAATTCGGGCCGGTAGCGGCCCACGCGCGTGCCGTCCTGCAGGTACAGCCGCACGTTGGGAGCGCCGTAGGCCTGCACGTTGGCCTTCAGGCGGTAAAAGCGCGGGCGCACGACCTCGACGGCGGCAATTTCGCCCCGGCCCTGCATCAGACAGGCCAGTTGCAGCGTCTTGCTGCCCGGCGCCGCGCACAGGTCCAGCACGCGTGCGTCCGGCTCGGGCGCCAGCACCAGCGGCGGCAACATGCTGGCCAGGTCCTGCACGTAGATCCAGCGCTCGCGATACGGCCTGCTTTCGAGCAGCGCCGCGCGCGCTTCCGGGGGCACCTGGAAGGCGTCGGCATACCACGCCACCGGCCGCGGATGAAGGCCTTCAGCTTCCAGCGCGGCCTGCACGGTGTCGCGATCGACCTTCAGCGTATTGACCCGGAAGGCCATGGCGCGCGGCTCTCGGAAAGCCGCTTCAACCATCGGCAACCGGTCCGGCGGCACCAGCCGCCGGAGCCGCTCCAGGAAGGCTTCCGGCAGGGCGGTGATCATTTTCCGAAGAACCGGAAGCGGGAAAAGGAGTTACGGTAGGTTGCAGGCCTGCTCCTTAACGCACCTCGCTGCCGGTAGTTTTGCCCGGTGATTGAAGAGGTTGCGCGAAGATGCCGATATTCTTACCATAGCAGGCAGGGCGCCGTGTCTTCGATCAGGTAACCTGAGAACGTAATGCGCCGAAGTGACGACACGATTCGCTGCTCGTTCTGTGGGCGGACGACCCAGGAAGTCCTTTCGATGGTGGCCGGTCCGAACGATGTGTACATCTGTGACCGTTGTATTCACGACGCGGCCGGCATCGTCCGTAACGATCTGATGGCCCATGCGGCCGCCCGTCGGCGCCCCCAGGCGCATCGGCGTCGCCTGACCCCTCCGGAGATCAAGGCCGCCCTCGACGAATACGTGATCGGCCAGGAGCGGGCCAAAAAGACGCTGGCCGTGGCGGTTTACAACCATTACAAGCGGATCGACCATCAGCACTATCTGTCCGATTACGACGACGTCGAGCTGGAAAAATCCAACATCCTGCTGATCGGTCCGACCGGTACGGGCAAGACGTTGCTGGCGCGCACACTGGCCCGCATTCTCGATGTGCCGTTTTCGATTTCCGATGCCACGGCACTGACCGAGGCGGGCTACGTGGGCGAAGACGTCGAAAGCATTCTGGCGCACCTGCTGCACGCGGCCGACTTCAACGTGGAGCGGGCCGAGCAGGGCATCGTCTATATCGATGAAATCGACAAGATCGCCCGCAAAAGCGACAGTCCCTCGATCACGCGCGACGTCTCGGGCGAGGGCGTGCAGCAGGCGCTGCTGAAGATTCTGGAGGGCACGATCGCCGGGGTGCCGCCGAAAGGTGGCCGCAAGCACCCGGAGCAGAACCTGATCAACATCGACACGCGCAACATCCTGTTCATTTGTGGCGGGGCGTTCGAAGGGCTGGAAGAGATCATTGCCCGTCGCCTTTCGACCTCGTCGATCGGATTTTTTGCCTCGGGAGGCAAGCGCGTCGATCCGAAGGATCCGCGCATTTTCTACTACGTCGAGCCCGACGATCTGCTGAAGTTCGGACTCATTCCCGAATTCATCGGACGTCTTCCTGTCATCACGCCGCTGGAGGCGCTTTCGGACGAAGCGCTCCGGAGCATCCTGACCGAGCCGAAGAATGCCCTGGTGCGCCAGTACCAGAAGCTGTTCGCCATGGACGGCATCGAGCTGATCTTCGAGGAGGAGGCGCTCGATGCCATTGTCGAGCGGGCTAAAGAGCTGGGGACCGGCGCGCGGGGCCTGCGGGCCGTCATGGAGGAGGTGATGCTCGACATCATGTTCAACATTCACACGATGCCCGACGTGGGCGTATGCCGGATTACGGCCGCGACGGTTCGCTACGGCGAGGCCCCGATCTACGAAGAACGTCGCGCCAGCGCGTAACGCAACGGTTGCAGAGGCGGCCGGAACCCCTGCAGAGGGGATGGCTTTAGCCCTGGCGTTGTCTGTCCCCGGAACACGTTTGGCCCGGCATGCGGCTTCGATGGGCGGCTTTTCGTGAGGCGTTGCGGCGCGTGTGGCGGACCCTGCGCTACTACCTGGTGGGGCTCTACCATCTGCTCGACCGCAAGCCGGTCTTTCTCTGGGCCCAGGCCATCGCCTTCAAGGTGCTGGTGACGATCGTGCCCATGCTCGTGCTGGCGACCGGCGTGCTGGGCCGCATTCTGCGTCAGGAACGTCCCTTTCAGACCGTGGCCCGTTTCATCCGAGACTTTCTGCCGCCCTATCAGAGCGACCAGCTCATCCAGTTTCTGGAGCAGCTTCAGCGGGCCAGTGGCACCTTCACCGTGATCGGTATTCTGGGCCTGCTCTATGCCACGATGACGCTCTTCACCACGCTGCGCGGCGTGCTCAGCCAGGTGTTCGACGAGCCCTGGCATCAGGGGCGCTCCATTCTGCGCGGGTATCTGTTCGATCTGCGCATGATGGTGCAGGTCGGCGGACTGTTTCTGCTGACGTTCGGCGTTTCGCTGACGATTCAGGCGATCAACGTGGCCGGTCTGGAATGGCTGCAGCGGCTGCACCTGGACTACATGTGGGTGCAGGAAGGATGGCGGCGCATCCTCCAGGTGCTGGGCCTGCTCATTCCCTATCTGCTCAGCCTGGCCATGTTCTTTCAACTCTACTACTTTACACCGAAGCCCCGGCCGCCCGTCAAGGGCGCCCTGCTCGGTGCCGTCGTGGCGGCGCTGCTCTGGGAAGCGGCCAAGACCGCGTTCGCCTTTTACGCGGCCCGCTCCACGTTTTTTGAACGCTTCGCGAATAGCGGCATTTCGGCGATCGGGCACGTCTTCGGCCTGATCCTGGCCTTCGGTTTCTGGATGTATTATTCGGGCGTGGTGTTTATCCTGGGAGCATTGCTGGTGCTGCTCTACGAAAAACACCAGCGCGACTGGAAGGAAGTGCCGGCTACCACCGCAATTTCTGAAGTGGACGCATGAAGCGCGGGCGTTGTCGGATCGGGATCGTCGTGGCGCTGCTGCTGGGGCTGGTGCGGCCGCTCATGGCGCAGGCGCCGCTGTGGCTGGTCAACGAACGCACTACGATCCGGGCCATTTCGTTTCGGTTCGTGGACACGAAGAGCTTCGAGGAGAACCAGCTCCGGGCGCAGATGGTGCTGCAGGCGCCGTCCTGGTGGGATCGTGTCAAAGGCTGGCTGCCGTTCGTCTCCCCGGCCCATTACCCGTTCGATCCCATCGAACTGGCCCGCGACGTGGTACGGCTTCGCCGCTTCTATGCCCGCAACGGCTTTCTGCATACGGAGATCACCTATCCGGCCTCGCAGCTCGACACCGTACGCAACCAGATCCACATCGTGCTGAGCATTCGCGAGGGGCCGCCGCTCGTCATCCAGGACGTGGGCTTCTTCGATCCGGAGGATCGCTATCTGGTGACCACGCTCGATCCGGAGCTGCGGGAGCGATGGCGTCGATTTCGGGATCAGATCGCCTTTCGGGTGGGCGACCGCTACACTGAAGCGCGGCGCGTGGAGATTCAGGACGCCGTGCTGAACTGGTTTCGCGACCGGGGCTATGCCTTTGCACGCGTGCGTTCCGACGCCCGTATCGATTCGACCTTCAACACGGTGGACCTGCGCTTCGTGGTGGACACGGGGCCGCGCGGCTATTTTTCGGAAATTCAGATCGAAGGCAATCGGCGGGTGAGCGATCGGGTACTGCGCCGGGAGCTGCCGTTCCGCGAAGGCGATGTGTTCGCGCAGCGTAAGGTGGTGGAAGGACAGCGCCAGCTGTTCGGGCTGGAGATCTTCCGCGTGGCGCTGGCCGACATCCCGCCGCAGCCACGCGACAGCACGGTGACCGTACGCTACCGGGTGGCCGAGTCGGCGCTGCGTTTTCTGGTGCTGCAGGGCGGCTTTGGCCGCAGCGAGGGGCTCGGGGCCGAGGTGCGCTGGACGCATCGCAACTTTCTGGGCGATGCCCGCACGCTGACGCTGAACCTGGCGGCGCAGACCGGCCTGCTGGCCCGTCGGGGACCGGGCACGCCACCCCCCCGGCTGTTTCGCTTCAGCGCGCTGTTTCGCCAGCCCTATCTGTTTTCGCGGCGGATGGAGCTGCTGCTCTCACCCTTCCTGGAGTATCAGCGCGATCCGCTGCTGGAAGACAGCGACGAGCCGCTCCAGATCAACACGCGCGAGTTCGGTCTGAACACCACGCTGTTTTATGAAATCTATCCGTTTCGCACCGTTACGTTGCAGCACGCCTTCAGCCGGGCGCTGCAGCTCACGCAGCAGCGGCGCGACACGACGAGCACGCGCGACCTGTTCGACAAAAGCATCCTGTCGCTGACGGCCACCTTCGGCCGCACGAACAACTACTTCAATCCCCGACGCGGCTATCTCATCCGACCCTTTGCCGAACTGGGCGGCGGACTTATCGGCTCGGAGATCGAATACTACCGGCTGGGGGCCGAGCTGACGGGCTACCTGCCGCTTACGCGCCGGAGCGTGCTGGCCGGCCGCCTGCTCTTTGGACGGCTGGAGCCGCTGGGACGCAGCCGCGAGGCACTGGCCGGCCGCCTGGGACGCGCCGACAGCCTGCGCTACGAGAACCGTTTCGACCCGATCCTTTTCTACGCGGGCGGCAGCAGCGACGTGCGCGGCTGGGGGCTGCAACAGCTCGGGCCGAAAGTAACCCGCCTGCAGGTCAGCGACAGCGATACGACGATCTACTACGAACCGATCGGCGGCAATCGCAAGCTGGTGCTGAATCTGGAGTTGCGCTTCGGTCTGCCGGGACTCGGCAGCGACTGGCAGGGCGCCGCCTTTCTCGATGGTGGCCAGCTCGGTCAGGATCGGCTGGTGCTGCGCACGACGGCGTTCCGATGGGCGGCCGGTCTGGGCGTGCGCTACCAGACGCCCGCCGGCTTCATCCGGCTCGATCTGGCCTACAAGCTCAATCCGAGCTACGAGGACCTGCGCGATCCGGCCGACGTGTATCGCTATCGTCAGGGATTGACGGAGCGCCCCCCGGAGGCCCACTGGCAACGCCGCCTGCGGCTGCACCTGAGCATCGGCCAGACGTTCTGAAGCACGCCCGCGTATGGAACCCACCCCGTCCATATCCCCTGCGCGTCGGTGGCTGCGCCGCATCGGATGGGCGCTGCTTCTGGTGATCGGCACGCCGATCGTGCTGGTCGGGCTGCTTCTGCTGGTGCTGCAGACGTCGTGGGGCGCCGAACAGGTGCGCCGGCTGATCGAGCGCCAGGTGAACGCCCAATTGCAGGGCGGGCGGCTGGAGATCGGCGCGCTGCGGGGTAACTTCGTGCGCACGCTGGCGCTCTACGACGTCGCCCTGCGCGACACATCCGGGCGCGCGCTGCTGGCACTGGATTCGCTCGAAGTGGCCTACGTGCCCGAGGCGTTGCTTTTCGACCGGCGTGTACACCTGCGACGGGTGCGCCTGATCCGTCCGCGCCTGGAGCTGACGCAGCAGCCCGACAGCACCTGGGACCTGCTTCGTCTGTTCGCTACCGTGCCCGACACGACCGCGAAGGAAGCGGAGGCCGGTGCTGCTCCGGATATCTGGATTGACCACCTGGCGCTGCGCAACGGAGCGGCGGCCCTGCACTTCTATGCGTCCCGTGCCGATTCGACCTGGCACCTGCACCGGCTCGACGTGCAGCTCGACACGCTGCGATTGCCACCGGAAGGCTGGCCTGCGTTCTCGGTACGCACGCTGGAAGCGGTGCTGCAGCCGCCCGACGCTCCCGACTCAGTGCACGTCCTCACCCGACTGGCGCTGCGCGCGCGGCGCTTCCGGCTCGACACGCTGCGCGTATGGTCCGCCCGTAGCCGGGTGGCCGGTGGTGGGACGTTGCTGCTCCCGGCCGACACGGGGCAGATCGAAGCGGTGCAATTCCGGCTGGAAGCGCGGCCGCTGGCCCTCTACGACCTGACCCCGTTCGTGGCGGTCCCGGATCCGGGGCGGACGCTCGCGGGCTTCGTGACCGTGCAGGGCAGCGGTCGCCTGCTGGAGGCGCAGGCCGCACTGCGCACCGGCACAGGTGGCGAACTGGCGCTGGCGGCCACCTTCACGCCGCTGCTGGACGATTCGGTGCGCTACCGGGCCGAAGTACAGGTGCGGCGGCTGGATCCGGCTTTCTTCGGCGGACCGACGGGCCGCCTCGATCTGCAATTCCGGGCCGATCTGCAGGGACCGTCGCTGGAGGCGCTGAACGGCGAGGCCAGACTCGACGTGTCGGAAGCGCGACTGGGCGCCTACCGACTGGATCCCACCCGGATGGCCGTGCGCTTCGTGGAGGGCGAAGGCCGATGGGCGGCACAGACCGGTCTGCGCGGCGCCTGGCTGCAACTGACCGGCCAGGGGCGTCCGTTCGGCCCGACCCCCACCTATCGCCTGGATGGCCTGCTCCAGAACCTGAACCCGGCCCGCTTCCTGGCCGACACGAGCTGGACGGGACAACTGAACCTGGCTTTTCGGCTGGAGGGCGAAGGGACGAACCGGATGGATGGACGGCTCATGCTCCGGCCTTCGCGGCTGAACCGGGCGACCATCGAAGGGGGAGAGCTGGCCGTGCACCTCCGGGGCGACACGCTCCGCTTTGCGCTGGAGGCGGGGCTGGCCGGTGGTCGCCTGCAGGGACGCGGGCGATTGGCCAGCGCCTCGACGCCTTCCTACGAGGTAGAGCCCTTCGTGCTGGAGCGGATCGACGTGGCGGCCCTGCTGGGCGATACGCTGCACAGCACGGTCAGCGGCCGACTCAGGCTGCGCGGGAGCGGGACCACGCCCGAGGCGCTTCGCCTGGAGGCCGCGCTCGAACTGGACAGCCTGGTCTATGGCACCTACCGACTGGCACCTGTGCGCGTGCCCGTACGGATGGACCGGGGCCTGCTTACAGCCACGCCCGAAATCGGACTGGGCGAGGGCCATGTGGCCTTCCGCCTGCAGGGACGACCGATGGCTCGAAGGCCCCGCTGGCAGATCGACCGCGGCCGCCTGGAGCGGGTGAACCTGGCCGCCGTGATGCCGGGCTGGTCTTCGCGGCTGAACGGCTCGTTCGAAGGATTTTACCGGGGCGCGACGTCGGCCGATGCGGAAGCCGAGCTGGTGCTGCAACTGGAGGACTCCCGGCTCAACGCACAGCCACTGGAAGCGGCCACGCTGAACGCCACGCTGCGGCGCGGGCTGCTGACGCTGGCAACCCGGGCCACCTGGCCCGACGGATCGCTACAGCTGGAGGCGCAGGCCGACTCGCTGACGACCACGCCGGTCTACACGATCGAGCGGCTGGTCTTTCGCGGCGTGGATCTGGCGGCCTGGACCGGGCAGCAGCGGCCCCGAACCCGGCTGAACGGCGTGCTGACGCTGCACGGCCGGGGCATGGAGCCGCGCGCGATGCAGCTCGCCGCAAGGCTGCGGCTCGACGCCTCGCAGGTAAGCGACCGGCCTGTTTCGGGACAGTTCCGCGTGGCCGCCGTGGCCGGACGCTGGCAGCTCGGCGGGCAGATGGGCGTGGCCGACGGACAGGCCCGCTTCGACGCCCGACTGCTGCTGGATGGACCTACGCCCCGCTACGCGCTGACGCTTGTGGCCGAGCAGCTCGACCCGATGCCCCTCCTGGGCATCGACACGCTCTCGGCCCGGCTCTCGCTTGACGCCGAGCTGGAGGGCGAAGGCTTTGATCCGGCCACCATGCAGGCTCACGGCCGCCTGCAGAGCGACGGGGCCCACCTCGACGCGCTGGCCGTCGACCGACTGGACGCCCGCTTTTCGATGGCCGAAGGGCTGCTGCGCCTCGATACGCTCCGGCTGGAAAGCAACGTGGCGACGGCGCAGGGCGGCGGCCAGGTGGCACTTGTGGATCCCGAAGGCGTGCGCATGTCGGAACTGACGCTGCAGGTGCAGCTCCATCGGTTGCAGCCGCTGCGACGCCTTGTCGGGGCGCGCCTGCTGGCGCTCGACGGCGGCCGGATCGAAGCCCGCGCTTACGGACGGCCCGGTCAGCTCCGGTTCGAGGGGAGCTGGACGCTCCAGAACCTGATCTACGACGAACTGCGTCTGGTGGAACTCGAGGGCCGCACGGCCGGCGAACTGGACCGGCAGCGTCATCTCTCGAAGGCCGAGATCCGGTCGCAGGTGCATCTGCTGACGCTGGGCACCTTCCAGATCGAAGACGCCCGGGCCGAGCTGCGCTACGACGGCCGGCAGGCCGACTACGAGCTGCGCCTCGATATCGATCGCCGGCATACGGCCCGCCTCGAAGGCCAGGTGCTTCCGGCGGAGCAGGAGATCCGGTTGACGCGGCTCGACATGCGGCTGCACGACGCCCGCTGGCGTCTGCTGCAGCCGGCCACGTTCACCTACGGCGAGGCCTATCGTATTCAGGGCCTGCTGCTCTACACCGAAGCGCAGGATCAGCAGCTCGCGGCCGACGGCGTGATCGACCCGGACGGCATGCAGAGCTTCGTCCTGACGCTCGAACGCTTCCGGCTCGAGACCGTTACCGACCTGTTCGACCTGGCCGGACTGGGCGGTGCGCTCAGCGGCACGGTGGACCTGACCGGTCCGGCCATGGCGCCACGGCTTGGCGGGCAGCTTCTGCTCGATCTGACCTCGGAAGGGCGGTCGGTGGGCGATCTGCAACTGGATCTGCAGTACGACAGCCTGCGGCTGCAGGTGGACGCCCGGCTCCAGCACCGGGCCGATGCCAGCACGATGACGCTGCGCGGCACGATTCCGATGGACCTCCGGCTGCAGGTGCCGCCCGATGCGCCGCCGTTCGATCCGAACCAGGCACCGTTCGATCTGACGCTGGCCGCCGATACGTTCGCCATCGCCTGGATTCAACCGTTTCTGGATCCCGAAATCCTGCGCGACGTGCGGGGCCGGCTGGCCGGACGCGTGCACATCGGCGGCACGCTGGCCGCTCCGTCGCTCGACGGACAGGCCCGACTTTTCGACGGGGCCGTCTATCTTCCCGAGCTGGGCGTCACCTATCGCGACATCCGGGCCGAAGCCCGCATGGAAGGCAACCGGATCATCCTGACCGCCTTCGAACTGCAATCGGGCGGTCGCCTCGCCGGCAGCGGCACCGTCGAACTCGAGGCGCTCACGCTGGGCACGCTCGACCTGCGCATGCGGGCCCGCTCGTTCCTGGCCGCCGACAACCGCGCCTATCGCACCGTCCTTTCCGGAACGCTCCGGCTGACCGGCACGACCGAACGGCCCGAAATCGAAGGCGACCTGCAGGTGGTCAGCGCCGACATCTACCTGATCGAGCAGACCACGGTGGCCGACCTGGAACCAGTCCAGCTCTCCGAAGCCGACCTGCAGATGCTGCGTCAGTATTTCGGCGTGCGCATTACCGAAGAGGACACGACCACCTTCGACTTCTACGAGGCCTCGCGCATGCGTCTGGACCTGCGTATGGAACGCGATGTGTGGCTGCGCTCGAATGCCAATCCCGAAATGAACGTACAGTTTACGGGCACGCTTACCGTCCAGAAAGAGCCCTATCAGGATCTGCAGCTCTTCGGCACGATCGAGGTGATCCCGGAGCGCAGCTACATCGTGCAGTTCGGCAAACGGTTCGAGATTACGGAAGGAACACTGTCATTCAACGGACCGGCCGACGATCCGGAGCTCAACCTGAAAGCCCGCTACGTGGTGCCCTCCCGTGAGGATCAATCCAGCCAGGTCACGATCCTGCTCTCGGTCAGCGGGCGGCTGGAGCGGCTCAACCTGGAGTTTTCGTCCGAGAACCCTTCGGGTCTCGAATTGCCGGACATCATCTCGTACATTGTCTTCGGCCGCCCGGCCGGACAGGCGCTCGCCTCGCTGGCGCCCGGCAGCAACGGGGCCGGCGGTGGATTGCTGGGCCGCGGGGCCGGTCTGGCGCTCGGCCAGCTGGCCGGCGTCGTCGAGGGACTGGCCGGCGAAGAACTCGGACTCGACGTGGTCGAGATCGAACCCGACGGGTTGCAGGGCGCCAAGCTGACCGTCGGCAAGTACGTCTCGCCGCGGCTGTTTGCCGCCGTCAGCCGGCCGATCGCCTTCGGCAACAATGCGGCCACGCAACGAACCGAAGTCTACACGGAGTTCACCGTCGAATACACGATCTTCGACGCGATGATCGTGCGCGTGACCAGCCAGGGAACGACCATGCGGATTAACCTGCTGTGGCGCTATGCCTACTGAGTCGGAAGCGCTCGACATCCCGAAGCGTCCACCTGAGCGCATCGGCCGCGCGTTTTTCGAGAAAGCCGGTGGGCTGGTGCTGTTCATGGGCCGCTTCTTCCGGGACGTGTGGCGGCCGCCCTACGAGGTGCGTGAGCTGATCAACCAGATGGACGAAGCCGGCTCGAAGAGTTTCATCCTGACGGCCGTTACGGGCATTGCCATCGGTGTGGTGTTGGCCATGCAGAGCCGGGGCACGCTCGCCCGCTTCGGGGCTGAAGCGGTGCTGCCCAACATGCTGGCGCTGTCGGTTTTCAAAGAGATCGGGCCGGTCATTACGTCGCTGGTGCTGGCCGGACGCCTCGGGGCAGGGATGGCCGCCGAGATCGGCTCGATGCGCGTGACCGAACAGATCGACGCCTTGGAAGTGGCCGCCCTCAAGCCCTTCCACTACCTGGTGATCACGCGCGTGGTGGCCTGCATCGTGATGTTTCCGGTGCTGACGACCTGGACGAACATGATCGCACTGGCCGGGGGCTACGTCGAATCGGTCATCTCGGCCGACATGGACTACCGACTGTTCTGGAACAGTGCCTTTTCGAGCCTGCGCTTTTCGGACCTGATCGTCGATACGCTCAAGACCAGCGTGTTCGGCTTTCTGGTGGGGATCGTAAGCTGCTACCTGGGCTACACGGTGCGGGGTGGCACGCGCGAAGTCGGGCAGGCGGCCATGCAGGCCGTGGTGATCTCGTCGCTGCTGATTCTGCTGGCCGACGTCGTCGTCGTGCGCATTTCGCTGTTCCTTTTCGGAGCGCTGTGAGAGGAGCCGATTCAGGACGATATGCAAGATGCAAGAACCTCACGCTGTCATTGAAGGGATCGAAACGCCGCCCCCGTCGGAGATCGTGGTGGCATTGCGCGCCGTGCACAAGCGCTTCGGGGAGCGGGAGGTGCTGCGCGGCGTGTCGCTCGACGTGGAGGAGGGCACCTCGGCCGTGGTGATGGGCGGCTCGGGTACGGGCAAAAGCGTGCTGCTCAAGCACATCGTGCGACTGCTGGTGCCCGACCGGGGTGCCGTGTGGGTGTTCGGACAGCGCGTCGATCGGCTCGAAGGCGAGGCGCTCGATCGCCTGCGGCTTTCGATCGGCTACCTGTTTCAGAGCGGTGCGCTGTTCGACTCGATGACCGTCTACGAGAATCTGGACTTCCTGCTGGAGCGGCACACCCGGCTGAGTCGGGCCGAGCGCCGCGACCGCATCCTGGAGACGCTCGACTGGGTGGGGCTGCGCCACACGGCCACGCAGTATCCGGCCGAACTGTCCGGCGGCCAGCGTAAGCGCATCGCGCTGGCACGGGCTATCATCCTGCAGCCGAAACTGCTGCTCTACGACGAGCCGACGACCGGACTCGACCCGGTCTCGGTCCGCACCGTCTCGGAGCTGATCGTGCGGCTGCGCGACGAGCGGGGCATTACGTCGATCGCCATCACGCACGATCTGCTCTGTGCGGAAATCATTGCCGACCGGGCGCATTTTCTGCACGAAGGCCGCATCCTGATGAGCGGGACGCTCGAGGAGCTGCGGCGGTCCGATCACCCCGTGCTGCGCAACTTCTTCGGAACCTGACGAATTCAAACCCCTGCGGCACGGCTTTTTCGGCATTATCGTTCACCAACCGGTTCCTGTCATGTCGCGCGAAGCACGGGTTGGACTGCTGGCGCTGGCGGGCATCGCGCTGTTCGTCGTCGCGTTGTTTGCGATTGCGAATCGCTCGTTTCTGCTGAGCGACACGTTTCTGCTGCGCGCCCGCTTCAACCGGGTGGCCGGGCTGGTACCCGGAGCGCCCGTGCAGTTTCAGGGCGTGAACGTGGGGCGTGTCGAGTCGGTGCAACTGCCGCCGGAGCCGGGCGGACAGATCGAGGTGACAATAGCAATCAAAGAGGAAGCCCGGCGTGTGATCCACTCGCGCACGCAGGCGCAGATCAAAAGTGAGGGGCTGGTGGGCCAGCAGATCGTCGTGCTGGTCAATCCCCCGGGCGTGCAGGGCGAGCCGGTCTCGGAGGGCGACCTGATCGTGGGCGTCGATCCCTTCGACCTGTTCGAGATCACGGACCGAACGCTGGCCTCGGTGCAGCGCTTCGAGGACGCGGCCAACGCCTTCCGCCAGATCATGCTCGACGTGCGGGCCGGCGAGGGCACGCTGGGCAAACTGATCTACGATCCGACGCTCTACGATGAGTTCGTCGCGACGACGAACGAGACGCGGCGCGTGCTGAACAACCTGGCGAACAACGCCGAGGCGCTGGTGGCGCTGGCCGAAGAGGCCACGCAGGGTGTGCAGTCGATTCTGGATAAAATCGACCGGGGCGAGGGTACGATGGCCCGGATGCTGAACGACCCGGCGCTCTACGAGCGGCTGCTGGCCACGGCCGATACGCTTCGACTGGTAGCTTCCGATCTGCGGGCCATTACGGGCGCGGCGGAAAACGCGGCCAACTGGGGCGCGCTGGGGGCCTACCGGTTCGCCGAACTGATGGAGGCGGCCAAGCACAACTGGCTCTTCCGTCGCTACTTCGAGGAGCGCGGCTACATGGAACGGGCGCCCTTCGAAGTGCGGGAGCGGGCCATCGAACAGGCCTACCGACAACTTCAGGCCCGCATGCGCGAGCTGGACGCCTGGGAACGACAATTGCAGGAACGCGAAGCCCGACTGAAGGCGCTGGAGACGCGCCTGTCGGCCCTGGCCGACTCGCTGGCCGGCACCGATGGACGTTGAGCACCGCAACATGACGCCACCGAAGTTCACGCCGAACGACCTGGAAGAACCGCGGCTGGGGCCGTTCGAGACGCTCCTGCTGGGCGGCGGGCTGGCGCTGTTTCTGGCGCTGCTCTATGAGATGCGGGAGTTCTTGAACCCGCCGCTGATTGCCATCGCCGCTGCGATCCTGCTCTGGCCGCTGCGCCGGTACCGCTCGGTGCGGGCCCTGCTGTTTTCCGGCGGCTTTCTGCTGCTGTTCTGGCTGCTGAGCCAGCTCCGGGTCGTGCTCATTCCGTTCGTGGTCGCCTACCTGCTGGCCTATCTTTCCAATCCCCTGGTCGATCTGCTGGAACGCCGGCTGCACGTACCGCGCTGGGTGTCGGCGCTGACCGTCACCGTGCTGGTGGTGGGGGCCCTGGCCGCCATCCTGCTGCTGCTGATCCCGACCATTGTCGGACAGCTCGTCGAACTCATCCGCCAGATGCTCGACAGTGTGGGCGAGCTGCGCCGCTGGCTCTACGAAAATCCGTTGCTGGATCGGCTGGAAGAGGTGCTGCCTATCGATCGACAGGCGTTGATCCAGCAGTTCACCACGTTCCTGCAGACCCAGCTCAACGCACTGACCGGTAAACTACCCGATACGCTGGCGACCGTCGCGCAGTCGATCGGCTCGCTGCTGGGCGCGCTGACCGTGCTGGCCATTCTGCCCATGCTGATCTTCTACACGCTCAAGGACTACCCGAAGCTGCGGGATGCGCTGATCAGCCTGTTTCCGAAGCACAACGGCCGCCGCGACTACCTGATGTACGCAGGCACCGTGGTGGGCAATTACCTGCGCGGCCAGCTCCTGATCAGCCTGATCGCGGCCTTCAACGTGTCGGTGGCGCTGCTGATTTTCGATGTACCGTTCGGACTCCTGATCGGCCTGCTGGCCGGCGTCCTGAACCTGATTCCCAACCTGGGCGCCGTGCTGACGAACATCATCGCGTTGTTGATTGCCCTGCTGTTCGGCGATCCGCCCCTGCTGGACGCCGTGATCGTGACCGGGGTGCTGCTGGGACAGGGACTGCTGGAAGCCAGCGTGCTCTCGCCCCACATTCTCAGCCACCAAGTGGGGCTGCACCCGGTGCTGATTCTGCTGTCGCTGTTCGTGTTCGGATACTTCCTGGGTGCGTTCGGGCTGCTCATCGCCGTGCCCACGACAGCCATCCTGGTGGGTTTCTATCAGAGCTACCGGGAAGCCCGCGAGAAACTCGCCGGTGCTACGACGCCCGAATCGACCGAGGTAACGGAATAGGGCCATGTCGAAAAAGCACGTGCCCATCCGCTCCTGCGTGGTCTGCCGCACGCGGCGTCCCAAACACGAGCTGGTGCGCATCGTGCGGCGGCCGGACGGACGCGTCGAGCTGGATCCCGAACAGAAAAAACCCGGCCGGGGCGCCTACCTGTGCCCGCAACCGTCTTGCTGGAAACTGAAAGCTGCCCTTCCCCGATTGCAGCGCGCGCTGCGGACCGAATTCGACGCCGAGGCGCGCGCCGCCCTGGCCGCCTGGGCCGAACGCATGCAACAGGCGACTCCGGCCGACGCCGCGACGTAAGGCCGATCCATTTCGTCCCTTGAGGATCCTCTTGCAGCGGGCTGCGTGGAAGGGCGCCGCAGACGCGCAACGCACCATGCGGTTTACGCTGGAACACGTCGATGCGGAAACGCGGGCGCGGGCCGGACGGCTCGAAACGCCTCATGGCGTCGTCGAAACGCCCATGTTCATGCCGGTGGGGACCGTCGGCAGCGTGAAGGCCGTCGGCCCCCGCGAGTTGCGCCGGGACGTGGGCGCGCAGATCATTCTCGGCAACACCTATCACCTCTACCTGCGGCCCGGGCTCGAAGTGCTCCGCCGGGCGGGCGGACTGCATCGTTTCATGGGATGGGACGGCCCCATTCTGACGGATTCGGGTGGCTTTCAGGTTTTTTCGCTGGCCGCGCTGCGCAAGCTCTCGGAAGAAGGCGTCTGGTTTCAGAGCCATCTGGACGGCTCTCGCCACCTGTTCACGCCGGAAAACGTGATCGACTACCAGCGCGTGATCGGGGCCGACATTATGATGGTACTGGACGAGTGTCCGCCGGGCGATGCGTCGCTGGAGGCGGCACGCCGGGCGCACGAGCTGACCCTGCGCTGGGCCGAGCGCAGCAAGCGTCGCTTCGAGGAAACCGCACCGCTCTACGGCTACGAGCAGGTGCTGTTTGCCATCGTGCAGGGCGGCGTATTTCCGGAACTGCGGCGCGAATCGGCCCGGGCGCTGGTGGCGATGGATTTTCCGGGCTATGCCATCGGCGGGCTTTCGGTGGGTGAGCCGACCGAACTCATGTACGCGATGGTGGAAGTGGTGACAGAGATTCTTCCCGCCGACCGGCCCCGCTATCTGATGGGCGTGGGGACGCCCGCCAACCTGCTGGAAAACATCGCGCGCGGCGTGGATCTGTTCGATTGCGTCATGCCCACACGCAACGGCCGCAACGGCACGATCTTCACCACCGAGGGCATCCTGAACATCCGCAACCGGAAGTGGCAGACCGACTTTTCGCCGCTCGATCCGGGACTGGACGGGTACGTCTCGCAGACCTTCACGAAGGCCTACGTGCGCCATCTCTTTCAGGCCGGAGAGATTCTCGGCCTGCAGATCGCCACGATCCAGAACCTGAGTTTTTACCTGTGGCTGATGCGGGAAGCCCGCCGGGCCATTCTGGAGGGGCGCTACCGGAGTTGGATGAACGAAATGCTGCCGCGCATCAGCCGCCGCCTCTGAAACCGAACCGGTCCGGTAACCGGGGCGTTAGAGCGGAGCATTCGCAGCAGGCAATCCACAACGGTCATGCCCCGGCAGTTTGACATCCCGGTTTTTTATCGCAGTCCGATCATCTCGCGCGTCAAGGAGGCCCGCCGCCGCCAGGATCCGCGCAAGAAGGATTTTTCGCCGACGGTGCTGGACTTCGGCCCGGTACGCTTCAAGCTGGCGCGGCATTTCGGGTTCTGCTACGGGGTGGAACAGGCCGTCGAGATCGCCTACCGGGCGCTGGAGGAAAATCCGGGCCGTCGGATTTTTCTGCTCTCGGAAATGATCCACAATCCGCATGTCAACCGCGATCTGGAGCAGCGGGGCGTGCGCTTTCTGCGAACCACGCGCGGCGAGCAGCTCATCCCGTTCGACGTGCTCCGGCCCGACGACATCGTGATCATTCCCGCCTTCGGCACGACGCCCGAGATCGAAGCTGAGCTGGCCGCCCGGGGTGTGGACGTGCGCCGCTACGACACGACCTGTCCGTTCGTCGAGAAGGTCTGGAAACGCAGCAGTCAGCTCGGTCAGCGCGGCTACACGATCGTCATCCACGGCAAACGCTACCACGAGGAGACGCGGGCGACGTTCGCGCGGGCGGCCCGCGAGGCGCCCGTCGTCGTCGTGCGCGACCTGGAAGAGGCGGCCGATCTGGCCCGCGTCATCCGCGGCGAGGCCGACGCTGCGTTCTTCTACGAGCGGTTCCATGACCGCTACTCGGAAGGCTTCGACCCGGAGCGCGACCTGGTGCGCATCGGCGTGGTGAATCAGACCACCATGCTGGCCACCGAGACGCAGGCGATCGCCGAGCTGCTGCGCCAGGCCATGATCGATCGCTACGGACCGGAAAACCTGCATGAACACTTCGCCGACACGAGCGACACGCTCTGCTACGCCACGCACGAAAACCAGCAGGCCACGCGGGCGCTGATCGACTCGGGCGGCGACCTGGCGCTGGTGGTGGGCGGCTACAACTCGTCGAACACGAGCCATCTGGTGGAGCTGTGCGCCGAGCGCATGCCCACCTACTTCGTGAAGGGACCGGAAGAGCTGCTTTCGCCCACGCGCATCCGGCATTACGATCTGGCGCTCGGCGCCGTTCGGGAAACCGAAAGCTGGCTGCCCGCGCACCGGCCCGTCGAGATCGTGCTGACGGCAGGGGCTTCGTGCCCGGACGCATTGCTGGAAGCCGTATTGCAGCGCGTGCTGCGCTGGTTCGAACCGGTGCGACCCGTCGAGGAGGTGCTGGCTCCCTACCTGGAAGCCGTCGCCTGAACGCGCATGGCCTGGTATCAGGAATGGTTTGACCGCGACGAGTACGAACTGGTCTACCACCGGCGCGACGAGCGCGAGGCCGAACAGGTGGTGGACCTGATCGAGCGACTGGTGCGACCGGCGCCGGACAGCGAGATCCTGGATGTAGGCTGTGGGCGTGGACGCCATGCGCGGGTGCTGGCGCGACGGGGGTATCGGGTGACCGGCATCGACGTGGCCGAGCGCGCGCTTCAGATCGCCCGCAAGCGGACCGAGGCCGAGGGGCTGCACAACCTGCTTTTCCTGCAGCACGATATGCGCGAGCCGCTCTGCCGGACCTGCTTCGACGGCGTCGTGAATCTGTTCACGGCCTTCGGCTTTTTCGAAGACGATGCCGATCACCTGCGGGCACTTCAGGCGATGGCGACGGCATTGCGTCCGGGCGGCTGGCTCGTGCAGGATTTTCTGAACGCCGAGTACGTGCAGCGTCACTTGGTGCCGCGCGATCGGTTTCAGCTGGACGGCATCGAGGTGGTGCAGGAACGCTGGATCGAAAACGGGCGCGTCAACAAACGCATCCGCCTGCGTCGAAACGGTATCGAGCAGGTATTCTACGAATCGGTCCGGCTGCTCCGGCTTTCGGATTTTCAGAAGCTGTACCGGGCGGCCGGCCTGAATCTGCAGGCGGTGCTCGGCGACTATGCCGGGCGGCCGTTCACTTCGGAAAGCCCCCGTCTGATTCTCTATGCGCGAAAAGCTGCGGTATAGCTGGGTGCTGGTGCTGGTGGGATTGCTCGGGTGCGATCTGTTCGCGCCGCGCGAGCCCGAAGCGCCCGTCGCCGAAAGTGGCACGTTTTTGCAGCCCGATACACCCGAGCGCGTCGTGGAAAACCTGCAGGCGGCCATCGCCGAACGCAATGCCGGCAACTACGGGCGCTCGCTGGCCGAGGACTTTGCATTCGTGCCCACGGCTTCGGCGCAGAGCCGCGATCCGGCACTCTGGGCCGGATGGAATCGGGCGCGGGAAGAACAGTACTTCACGGCCATGGTGGCGGCCGTGACCCCTTCGGCCACCCCGCAGCTCCAGCTGAGCAACCAGACGGCCAGCTTCGAGAGCGAGAGCCGCTACGTGCTGGAGGCGACCTATCGGCTCGCCGTGCCCCACACGCGCCCGGATGCGCCGACCATCGTCGAGGGCCGGCTGGTCTGGGAAATCGTCCAGCAACCCAGTGGACTCTGGGCGCTGTCGCGCTGGACCGACCGCCAGCAGGGCGAAACGCCTTCGTGGAGCGACCTGAAGCGGGCATTCGTGAACTGAACAGGCACGGAGGACAGCCCCTGCAGAAAATGGCGAATTGAAGTAGGGGCACACCACAGTGTGCGCCCGGATCATATCAGCTGGCGCCTATTCGTAGCGACGGAGGTGGAGCAGCGGCGGCCGTTCGGCCGGAACCAGCTCGAACGGAATCCGCCCCAGCAGACGGCCCGTCTCGGTGCGCACCTCGACGCGCCATCGGCCCGGTTGCACGTGCCGCTTGAACGTGTAGCCCCGGTAACCGTTGTCGCGGCCGCCCACCACCGCGTAGGCGATGGCGTCCTGCGTGATCCACGCGCGGCGGTCCGGATCGTACCGCTGCCAGACGTGCTGCACGCCCGTGCGCAGCTGCGTCGGCGCAAAAATCGCCGCGAAACAGAAGACCGTGTCGCCTTCGGTGTAATGAAAACGCGGGCTTACCCGCTGCCAGAATCGATACCAGGGGGCCGGCTCGTAATGCAGAAGGTACACGTCGCCTTCGCGGCGCACATGGTGATAGACACCACCTTCGCGCAGGGCCAGTGGGACCGGCGGAATCCAGTTCAGCGCATAGAGTCCGTTCAGCACAAGCACGAGCGCCAGCGCACTCCCAAGTAATGTGGCGGCCTGACGTCCGTGCACCACGCCGCGGCGCCGGAAGAGGTGGACCAGCAGTCCGACCGGTACCAGGCTGAGCAGGCCGGACAGCGCGAAGATCAGATCGGTCATGCGTCGGAGCACCACCGGCACGAAAAAGACGAAAAACGTGAAACTGGCCAGCGTATAGAGGAGCAGCAATACGTACAGGTTGAGCAGACGGCGGTGGATGAACTCGTTGGCGACCAGCAGGGCGACCAGTCCGACGAAAAACAACCAGTGCGCAGGCAACGTGGTGCTCTGGAAATAGAAGACCACGTAGGCACTGAAAAGTGCGCCGAAGAAGAATTGCAGGATGGCCGGAAAGTAGGGCCGAAGGCGCTTCAGGCGGGGCGCGGCCAGTTGCTCGTGCTCGACCAGAACGGCCAGGGCGAGCGCGATCCCCAGAATGAGCAGGTAGCCGAGCAGGATCAGGTTGTCGAGCCAGGCGTCGATGCGCCGCAGCGTGAGCGCATCCCAGGTGACGCCGCCCAGAAAAAATGCCGCGGGAAGCAGATGGCGAAAGCGGCCCAGCCGGGCGTCCAGCCGCTGCTGAAGCGTCTGCACGCGCTGCGTCAGCCCCATCTCACTCCGAACGTTCCGGGAAGGCCGGGCGCACGGCCTGCGCCTGCGGGGTCGGGCGCGCCTCCGGCCGGCGCCAGAGCGGGACCGACGAGCAGGGCTCGCCGTACATCACCTTGCGGGCCACTTCCTGCAGCCGGAGCACCGCCTGCACGTAGGCATCGACCGGCACGATCTTGCTGGCACATCCCTTGACCACCACAATGCGGTCCCGGTACTTCGACCAGTCCTCCCGCTCCAGCGCCCGCACGAAATAGTTGCGCAGCAGGTCTTCCCGTCGTCCGAAGGCCACGGAGCGGGCAATGCCGTGCAGTTTCGTGGCCACGAGCATGTACGCCCAGATGGGGACGATGGCGTCCGTCGAGCAGTAGATGGCCACGTGTTGATCGGCGTACTGCGACCAGTCGTGCGCCTGCACCTGCTGCCGGAAGGGTTTTTCGCGCAGGATCAACCCTTCCTCGAGAAACGGCGCCAGGTCCAGTTCGACGATCGGGCGCTCGTCCCAGAGCGCCTCCAGGTTATAGACGACAATGTCGCTCTGCGCGACGCGGTTGACGATCGGTTCCATGGCCTATAGCAGCTCAGGTGGTTGGCGTGGCGACGGAACGCTGGCGGAGCCGATGTACGGCCGCCGTCAGCTGTTCAAGGGCCTCGTCGATGTCGGCTTCGGTGGTGAAGCGACCCAGACTGATGCGGATGGCGCATTGCGCCTCGGCCTCGCTGAGACCCATGGCACGGAGCACGTGGCTGGGCTTGCCGCGACCCGAGCCGCAGGCGCTGCCGGCCGAAAGGGCCAGCGTGCGCACGGCGGCCAGCAGACGGTCTGCCCGAACGCCCGGGATCGTGATGCTGCTCGTCTGGGGTAGCCGTGGCGCCTGCGCTCCGTTGATGCGGACATCGGACAGGGCGGCCTGCAGTTCGCGCTCCAGCCGATCGCGCAGGTATTGCAGGCGGCGGCTTTCGTCGGCCATTTCCCGGGCAGCCAGTTCGGCGGCCACTCCCATGCCGACGATGGCCGGCACGTTCAGCGTTCCGCTGCGCAGCCCCTGCTCGTGCCCGCCACCGTCCAGCAGGGGCACCAGGCGCAGCGGCGGGCGGCGGCGCACGTAGAGCACGCCGACGCCCTTGGGGCCGTAGAACTTGTGGGCCGAGCAGACCAGCAGATCGATTCCCCCGACCGATACCGGAATCTTCCCCACGGCCTGCGTGGCATCGACCAGGAGCGGCACACCGTGGGCCCGTGTGCGCCGGGCGATCTCCTCGATGGGGTGCAGCACGCCCGTTTCGTTGTTGGCCCACATGACGGCCGCCAGGACGGTCTGCGGCGTCAGCGCCGCTTCCAGCGCGTCCGGATCCAGCCGTCCCTGCGCATCGACGGGCAGATAGGTCACCTGCCAGCCCCGGCGTTCCAGGGTCCGGCAGGCTTCGAGCACGGCCGCGTGCTCGGTCTGGACCGTCACGATATGCTGCCCCCGATGCCGGGAAGCCTCGGCCACCCCCTTGATGGCCAGGTTCAGCGCTTCGGTGGCGCCGCTGGTGAAGATCAGGCTTTCCGGATCGGCCCCCAGCAGGGCCGCCACCTGCTCACGGGCCACCTCGACGGCCGCCTCGGCCTCCAGGCCGTGGGTGTGGCCCCTGCTGGCCGGGTTGCCGAAGCGCTCGGTAAAGTACGGCAGCATACGCTCCAGCACCCGCGGATCGACGGGCGTGGTGGCGTTGTAATCCAGATAAACCGGTCGGCGCATGGGAATTTCGTCGGGGAACGGGACTGGAGTTGAAACGGAAGGCCTCGGGGGGAGTTTCGCAGGCAGAACAGAAGCGGCGGCGCCTTGCTGCGAAGACGCCGCCGCCTGTCCGTTCAACCGACCCGGCTGCCATCAGGTTGGTTGTCGAAATAATTTAGACTATATCTAAACAATATGCTGTGCAGATTCGGTGAAAACGTAAAACCGTACCTGGCGGGCAGCGTGTTGCTTCTGGTACTGCTTCTGGCAGCCTGCGGGGAGGTATCGACCGACCTCGAGATCGAGACCGAGCGCATCGTGGCCGGGGTGGACCTGAACCAGCTCTTTGCACCGCCCACGCCGCAGGAACGACAGCAGGTGCTCGACGCGTGGGCGGCCCGCGACGTGTCCGCCCACAACGCGCAAGGAGGTTGCCCGGGCTTCGCTTGAACTCGACGGCACGCCTGTGACGCTGCAGATCCTGCACCATACGGTGCAAGGGCAGCGACATGTGGGGGCGGTGGTGGTGCCCGACAGTTTGCAGGCGCCGGCGCCCGTGCTGGTGTGGCTGCACGGCGGCGATGCAGGCGTGCAACTGGAGACCGACGTCTGGCCGCTTGTCGACAGTCTGGACCTGAGCCGCTTCGTGCTGGTGATCCCGGCTTTTCGGGGCGAAGCGCTGGCCTATCAGGGGCTTACCTTTTCGGCCGAGGGCGCGCGCAATCCCTGGGACGGCGACGTGGACGATGCACTGGCTCTGCTCAACGTCGTGCTGGCCCGGGTGCCGATGGCCGATCCGGAGCGTATCGTGGCGTTCGGTATGGATCGCGGGGCTACCGTGGCGTTGCTGATGGCCGTGCGGGACGCGCGTATTCAGGCGGCGATCGGCGCGGCCGGTCTGACGGATTTCTTCGGGGCGTTCATGCAGCAGGTCGTCGAGGAAGCCCTGCGGGGGACGGTCCGGCCCGTGCCGGGACTGGCCGCCTTCAGCGAGCAGGTGCTCGTGCCGCTTCGGGACGGCACGCTCTCGATGGCCGAGGCGCGGCGGGCCCTGCTGCGGCGCTCGCCCGTCTGGTTCGCCGATCGGCTACCGGCGGGCCAGTGGCACCACGGCCGCCAGGATCCGGTAATTCCGGCCTCGGAGGCCGAACGCCTCGCCTCGGTCCGCCCTGCGTCGTTCCAGGTGTACCTGTACGAAAGCGAAGCGCATGAGCTGATTTCGCTATCCGGCAGCCTGGAGCGCATTCGGGCGTTGCTGGACGAACTGGCGAGTGCAAACTCATGAACGCAGCGACTTTCCATATCCATCCGGTGCGCAACGAAGAGGAATGGGCACAGGCCCGGACCATTCGGGCGCGCGTGTTTATCGAAGAACAGGGCTGTCCGCCCGAGGAGGAGTGGGACGGATTCGACGAAGTGAGCCGCCATTTTCTGGGATGGGTCGGCGGGGTGCCGGTGGCGACGGCACGCTGGCGCGTGGTGCCCTTCAACGAACGTCTGGTGGCCAAGCTGGAGCGCTTTGCCGTGCTGCCGGGATATCGTGGACGGGGCTACGGCCGCGCACTGGTGCAGTACGTGATGGAAGATGCGCGGCGGGCCGGGTTCTCGACGTTGCTGATCCACGCGCAGGCTCATCTGGAGCGTTTCTATGAAAGCCTGGGCTTTCGGAGCACCGGCCATCGCTTCGTGGAAGCCGGCATTCCGCACGTGCAGATGATCTGGCGGGAACAAAAAAGCGCCGACCGGCCGAAGCCGATCGGCGCCTGAGGTGCTGCCATGAAGGCATTATAGCTGGGCCTGTACGAGCGCCGGATTGATCCGGACGGTCGCCTTGGCCAGCAATTCTTCGAGCAGGTGCTGCACGGCCTCCTGCTTGCGTTCCTGTAGGAGCTGTTCGCGGGCCTCGGCCGCGTCCATCGGCGTGCCCTGGCGACGCTCCAGCAGGCGGATCAGGTGGTAGCCGAAGCGGGTGCGGACGGGTTCGGTCGTCACCTCGCCGGAGTCGCGCAGCGCAAAGGCCGCCTCCTCGAAGGGTTCGACGGTCTCGCCGCGCCGGATGAAGCCCAGATCGCCGCCTTCCTGGGCGCTGCCGTCCTCGCTGTGACGGCGGGCCATCTCGGCAAAGTCGGCGCCGGCCCGGATGCTGTCGAGCACGGCCTGCGCGCGGGCCTTCACGGCGGCGGCTTCCTCTTCGGAGGCGTTCGGCGCCAGGCGGAAGAGGATGTGCTGCACGTGCACTTCCTCGGCCTGCTGCTGGCGGAACTGCTCGACTTCGTCGTCGGTGGGCGGGGTGGCGCGCGATTCAATCTGTTCCCGGAACGTCCGTTGCCGGACCATCTGCGCGATCATGCCGCGCAGCGAGTCCTCGGTCAACCCGTCCTGCGTCAGCGCTTCTTGGAAGGCTTCGGGACTGGGAAAGCGTGCCCGGATCTGCTCCAGCTCCTGCTCGACGGCGGTCGGATCGGCCTGGATGCCCTGCCGGGCGATCTCACCTTCGACCACGTGGCGTACGATGAAGTCCTCGATGATGCTCTTGTGCACCTCCGGCATTAGCGCCGGGTTCATCTGAATCTGCGGATAGCGCTGCAGAATGAAGCCGAGCTGCTGGCGAAATTCCTCGGCGGTCAGCGTATCGGAGCCGTATTCCGAGGTGACGATGGCCGCCACCGTCGAATCGGACACCGGCGCGCCCACCTGATAGGAGCGATCATCGTCGCCGCTGGTGGCATTGGCTTCGGTATCCTGCGCGCGGCAGCCCAGAAGGAGCAGCAACGTCAGGCTCAGCAGGGCCGGCAGGCGAAGCAGACGGCCTGCGTGCAGCAACAGTGCGGAAAACATAAAAGCAACCTGTTGTGATGGAGGTACGGGGAAAGACAACGGCAGTGCAACGGAGCGCCCGCCGATTAGATCCGGCCGGCGGCGGCTTTCCGCAAAAAAACGTTCAAGCGAAACCCGAAAGTAGCTTTGTGCGTTTGCAGCAGCGGTTTTTCGCTATGTGCCGCGTTCGTCTAGGGGTCTAGGACGCCAGCCTCTCACGCTGGTAACACGGGTTCGAATCCCGTACGCGGTACCAAGCCCGCCGATCAGTCGATCGGCGGGCTTTTTTTGTGCGAACGAAACGGGGTTGTTTTCGTTTTAACTTTTGGAAAAACAGATTTTTTGTGGGGATGGAGAAGCAGCGAGCGAAACAGCCGACCAAAAAAGCGCAGATCCTTTCGCTTTACCGATCCGGCATTCAGAACGTGGAGGATCTGGCGTTGCTGACGGGAAGCCGTCCCAGCTACGTCGGCGCCGTGCTGCGCGAGGCCGGGCTGGCGCCGGGCTACGTGGATCTGTACACGTCGACGCGGCACCCGATGAACGTCTATTCGCGCTACTTTGCCGGCAGGCTGGGCTATCGGGATGTAGAGACGGCCCGCGAGAGTGTGGCCTTGATCGATCAGCTCTATCGACAGTTCGCCCGCACGGGCGACCGGGCGGGGCAGCACCATGCGATGGTGATGGCGCTGACCATGCTCAACCGGGCGCGCTGGTCGGGCAAGCAGGAGGCGGCCGAGGTCTACCGGCGCTGGCTGCTGCGCCAGTTGCGGACCGCCCGGCCACGCCGTAGGGAAAAGCCGGAGAACGCCTCGACCGCCTGAACAAAAAAGAAGCCCGGCCCCTGCGGCCGGGCTTCTGTGGGGTAGTGGTTCGGGGGACGCGCGGCTACCGCATCAGCACCATGGAGCGCGTCTGCACCTGGTTGCCCACGCGCAGGCGGTAGAGGTACAGGCCGCTGGCGGCCGGACGACCGGCGTCGTCCGTGGCATCCCAGATCACCTCGTGCCGCCCGGGCGACAACATGCCCTGCACCAGCGTGCGCACCCGCTGCCCGAGCACGTTATAGACTTCCAGCGTGACGGGTTGCGGTGCCGTGCCGCCGAGTGTGAAGCGGATGGTGGTCTGCTGGCGGAACGGATTCGGGTAGCTGGGGGCCAGCTCGAACGTGGCGGGCAGGGCTGAAGGTTCGGCGCTGGTCGTTGAGGGCGTGCCCAGCACCGTCACGTAGTCGGCCGTGTAGGTGGTGCCGGCCGTGGTGGCGCCGGTCTTGCCGGCCGGAGCCGGTCGGCGTCCGTAGACGATCACCTGCTGGCCGGCCTGCACGTCGCTCCAGGCGATGGGCCGCTGGTGCTCGTCCACCACCACGGTCTGCGCGTCGATCAGGAACGTCATCTGTTGCACGACCACGGCATCGGCGCGCACGCTGTCGGCCTGGCCGGTGGCGGCAACGAAGTCCTCCAGCTTGATTTCCAGCGCCACCAGTCCCAGTCCGGGCTGGATCGTCGCTTTCACCTCGACGATCTGGCCGGTCTGCAGGTCGGCCAGCGTGATGGGCGTGCCGTCATGGGCCAGAATCTGCGTGCCGGCATCCACGAAGATCGTCAATCCGGCCACGATCAGGCTGTCGGCACCCAGCGCTTCGATGGTGCCTTTGAATTCCACTTCCTGCGCGTCCTCGCCGGTCAGCACCCGGATCCGCATGGCCCAGTAGGTACCGTCGGGATGCACCACGCCGCGCACGCGCACTACCATGCCCACCTGCAGGTCGCTCAGCGTGGCCTGCTGGCCCTGCGCATCGATCACGTAGATGCCGGGACGGGCATGGAAGACCAGACCCGCCACGGTCAGGGTACTGTCGGTCAGCGCTTCGATGGGACCGCGCACGTCCACGACCGGATGGAACGCTTTGCGCACCTTGATCCTGGTGGCCAGCAGCGTGCCGTCGGGCTGAATCAGCGCCTTGACCTTGACCAGCATGCCCACCTGCAGGTCGGCCAGTGTGAGCGGCCGGTCCCAGGCATCTTCGATCACCGTATTGTTGTTTACCTGGAAGGTCAGACCCCCCACGACCAGGCTGTCGCCGCCGATCGCCTCGATGCGGCCCACCAGTTCAAATTCGTGTTCGTCGACGTCTTCCACTTCGATTTTCAGCGCAAAGAGCAGCTGATGCCGTGGGTCGAAGTAGCCTTTGACCTCGACGAACTGGCCCACCTGCAGGTCGGCAAACGACAGCGGCTGGTCGTCTTCGCCGTGGATGCGCGTCAGGTTGGTCACCCGGAAGGTCAGGCCGCCCACGGTCAGCGTGCTGTCGGTCAGCGCCCGGATGAAGCCCTTGATCTCCACCTTCCGGCGGTGGACTTCTACGTGCGTCTCATTTTTGACTTCGATTTTTGTGGCCAGCAGTTGGCCATTCTGGTCGATTCGGGCCTTGACTTCGACCAGCAGGCCCACCTGCAGATCGGCCAGCGTGAGCGGCTGGTCTTCTTCGCCCTGGATGCGCGTGTGGGCGGTCACCCGGATCCGGAAGTCCCGCACCACCAGAACGGAATCCTGGAGTTGCAGGATGGGCCCGGCAATTTCGATCTCCGGCAGGTCCTCTCCGCCTTCGGCGCCCGGCATTCCGGCCTCGATCCGAAGGGCGATGAACTGTTCGTTCTGGACTTCACCTTCGATTTCCACATAGCGGTCGAGGGCCAGCTCGCCCTCGATTTCGGTCTGGGCGGTCAGCCAGAAGGTGAAGCCCTGCACGACCAGGCTGTCTTCACTCAGGGCGTGGATGCGGCCGCGGGCTTCCACGCGGTCCGGCCGGTCTTCGGCATGCTCCAGCTCGATCTTGTGGGCGTAGTAGAAACCGTCCGAGCCCAGGTAGCCTTCGACCTCCACGCGCTGTCCCACGGTGAGCTGCCCGAAGGGAATGGGCTGCTCCATCGTGTTGTAGATGCGCGTCAGCGCGGTGACCCGGAAGGTGACGCCGTGTAGCGTCAGATCGGCCTCGCCGATCGCCTCGATGCTTCCTTCCAGCGAAACGCCGGGTCGATCGTCGGCGCGGGCGGTGCCTGCCAGCAGTCCCAGCAGCAGGGCTACCGCCAGGGTCGTAGCGATGCGTTGCATGATCGCCTCCATTTGGTTTGGTGAAACACGACACGCGACGCTGAATTGCTGTCGCAACAACGATGCCAGTAACAGATCTGCACAAAATGAGCAGAAAAGCAGTGATTGGGTGCGAAAAGAAGCAATGAGGGGTGTGTAACATGTGCGCACTGCAGTTCAACAAGGATTAAAGGTTGCGCACGTGTTTCTGTGCTATCTTTAAAAAAATGCCGCCGGAACTCCCGGCAGTGCCTCAGGTTGAGAGAAAACGCTGAGCTGATGTGCGTCTGAAACGGCCGAGGTTATGGCAGGAGAGCCGCTGCTGAAGACCGAGCGGGTACGAAAGGTCTACGATCCGCAGGAGATCGAGCCCCGCTGGTACGCCTACTGGGAGGCGAACAACTTTTTCCGGGCGGAAATCCGACCCGACAGGACGCCTTTCGTGATCATGATGCCGCCGCCCAACGTAACCGGGCGGCTTCACATGGGCCATGCGCTGCAGGATACGATTCAGGACGCGCTGACGCGTATCCGGCGCATGCAGGGCTACGAGGCGCTCTGGCTGCCGGGCATCGACCATGCGGGCATTGCCACGCAGAACGTGGTCGAGCGCGAGCTGCGCGACAAAGAGGGTAAGACGCGGCACGATCTGGGCCGCGAGGCCTTCCTGCAGCGCGTCTGGCGGTGGAAGGAGGAGTACGGCGACATCATCCTGCAGCAGAAACGCCGGCTGGGCGACTCCTGCGACTGGTCGCGCACGCGCTTCACGATGGACGAGGGCTTCACGCGGGCCGTGCAGGAGGCCTTCATCCGGCTTTACAACGAGGGACTCATCTACCGGGGCGACTACCTGGTCAACTGGTGCCCGGTGGACCAGACCGCGCTCTCGGACGAGGAGGTGGACAACGTCGAGCAGGACGGCCACCTCTGGTACATCCGCTACCCGCTCGTTGACGGCAGCGGCTACATCACGATCGCCACAACGCGCCCCGAGACGATGCTGGGCGACACGGCCGTGGCCGTGCATCCCGAAGACGAGCGCTACCGCCATCTGATCGGCAAGAAGGTGCGGCTTCCGCTCCTCGGACGCGAGATCCCGATCATCGCCGACGAGCACGTGAAGCGGGACTTCGGCGCGGGTGCCCTCAAGATCACGCCCGGCCACGACAAGAACGACTTCGAGATCGGCCAGCGCCATGGCCTGCCGATCATCAACATCATGAACCCGGACGGCACCATCAACGAAAACGGCGGGCCGTATGCCGGGCTGGATCGCTTCGAAGCCCGCAAGCGCATCGTCGAGGACCTGCGGGCGCAGGGGCTGCTCGAAAAGGTGGAGCCCTACCGCCACACGGTGCCCATCTCCAGCCGCTCGAAGGCGATCATCGAGCCGATGCTCTCCCGGCAGTGGTTCGTGCGGATGAGGCCGCTGGCCGAGCCGGCCATCGAGGCTGTGCGACGGGGAGAGATCCGGTTTTATCCGGAGCGGTGGGCCAACGAGTACTTCCGCTGGATGGAAAACATCCGCGACTGGTGCATCAGCCGCCAGATCTGGTGGGGCCACCGCATTCCGGTCTGGTACTACACGGACGAAAACGGCCAGATCGACGAGTCGAAGGGCTTCGTGGTGTCGATCGAGCAGCCCGAGCCCGGCATGGTGCAGGACGAAGACGTGCTCGACACGTGGTTTTCGTCCTGGCTCTGGCCGTTTGCCACGCTGGGCTGGCCCGATCAGACGCCCGATCTGGCGTACTTCTATCCGACCACGGTGCTCGTCTCGGGCTACGACATCCTGTTTTTCTGGATCGCCCGCATGATCATGGCGGGCATTCACTTCACCGGCAAGATCCCCTTCCGGGATGTGTTCATCACCGGCATGGTCAAGGACAAGTACGGCCGGTGGATGTCGAAAAGCCTGGGCAACGGCATCGACCCGCTGGAGATGATCGATCAGTACGGGGCCGATGCCGTGCGCTACTCGCTGACGGTGCTCTGCACGCAGGGGCAGGACATCAAGCTCGACCCCTCGAAGTTCGAGATGGGTCGCAATTTTGCCAACAAGATCTGGAACGCCTTCAACGTCTTCGGTCAGTTCATGGAGACCGACGACGAGGGGCGGCCCTTGCGGGATTATCGCCGCCAGCGCCGTTTCGAGGAGCTGTCGCTCGTGGAGCGCTGGATGGTGACGCGTCTGAACCAGACGATCGCCACGGTCAACGAGGCGATCGATCGCTACCGGCTCAACGAGGCGCTGCTGACCATCTACGATCTCTTCTGGGGCGACTATTGTGACTGGTATCTGGAGCTGATCAAGCCGCCACGCGGCCAGGCCATGGACGACGAGACGATCGCGCTGGCCGTCGAACTCTACGAAAAGATGATCCAGCTCCTGCATCCGTTCATGCCGTTCATCACCGAGGCGCTCTGGTGGCGGCTGCGGCCGCGCGGCGAGCGGGAGGCGTGCATCGTCTCGCGCTGGCCCGAGCAGAACCCGGACGAAATCGACGAGACGGCGCTGGCGCGCTTCGGCCGCATCCAGGAGATGATCTCGGGCATCCGGAACGTGCGGAGCACCTACGGCGTGCCGCCCGGCCGGGAGATCCGGGCACTGATCAACGTTCCGGAGGAGGAGGCGGAAGAGGTGGCCCACCTGGAGGCCCATCGCGACTACTTCGCGCGGCTGGCCCGTGTGAGCGAGCTGACCGTCGGCGTGGGGCTGGAGCGGCCAAAGGCCAGTGCGACCGTGGTGGTGGGTCGCTACGAGGTGTACGTGCCGCTGGCCGACGTGATCGATCTGGAGCAGGAGCGGGCGCGGCTGGAAAAAGAAATCGCCCAGAAAGAACGGTTTCTGGAAAGCGTGCGCAAAAAGCTCCAGAATCCGCAGTTTCTGGAAAAAGCGCCGGCCGAGGTGGTGGCCCGCGAGCGCCAGAAGGAGCAGGACGCCCGGGCCGAACTGGAGCGCCTGCAGGCCAACCTGGCCGCCCTGAGCTGAACCTGCGCTGAACCGAACATGAGTACGTCAACCGAGACGCCGCTTCAGGGCCGGCTCCGGCATCGACACCTGCTGGGGCTGGCCACCTATTCCGCCGAGGAGATTCAGCTCATTCTGCAAACGGCCCGCCAGTTCCGGGAAGTGCTCGAACGCCCCATCCGGCGCGTGCCCACGCTCCGGGGCGTGACGGTGGTCAACCTGTTTTTCGAGCCGTCCACGCGCACGCGCATCTCCTTCGAGCTGGCCGAAAAGCGCCTGTCGGCCGACGTGGTCAACTTCTCGGCGGCGGGGTCCTCGGTGGTCAAGGGCGAAACGCTCAAAGACACGGCCCGCAACCTGGAGGCCATGAAAATCGACATGGTCGTCATCCGGCATCGCTCGCCGGGGGCGGCGCACTTTCTAACGCGTTGCATCGATGCGGTGGTGATCAATGCGGGTGATGGTGCCCATGAACATCCCACCCAGGCCCTGCTGGACCTGCTAACGATCTCGGATTATTTCCCTTCCTTTGAAGGGCTGAACGTTTCGATCATTGGAGACATCGCACATAGCCGGGTCGCCCGGTCCAATATTTATGGGTTGAAGGCTTTAGGGGCGAATGTGACGCTCTGTGGGCCGCGAACGCTTATGCCAATAGGCATTGAAGAATTGGGCGTGCGCGTCACCTACCGGCTGGAAGAGGCGCTGGAGGGCTGCGATGTGGCCATGGCGCTGCGGCTGCAGCTCGAGCGTCAGACGGCCGGCCTGTTTCCCAGCCTGCGCGAGTACCACGAACGCTACGGCATCAAGCTGGAGCATCTGGAGCGCTACCCGGACCTGCTCGTCATGCATCCGGGACCCGTCAACCGGGGCGTCGAACTGGCCAGCGAGGTCGTCGATCACGAACGGGCCATTATCCTGAACCAGGTCACCAACGGCGTGGCCGTGCGCATGGCCGTGCTCTACCTGCTGGCCGGCATGCCCGAAGCCGCCGATTGACGCTTCAGGCTTCGAGCGGCCGACCCGTGCGCTGCGCCGTTTCCACGTAGGTGCGGATGGCATCGGCAATGTAGGCCTGCTGCTCCGGCGTCAGCTCGGTGTGCATGGGCAGTGAGAGCACTTCGCGGGCGGCTTTTTCTGCTTCCGGAAGCGTATCGTGCGGACCGAAGTCCGCAAAGGCCGGCAGCTGGTGCAGGGGCACCGGGTAGTAGATGGCTGTGGGAATGCCGCGCTGCTGTAGATAGCGCTGAAGCCCGTCGCGGCCGCCGGGCACGTCCGGGTGAACGCGAATCGTGTACTGGTGGAAAACGTGCGTGCGTTTCGGAGCGCGGTAGGGCAGCGTCAGGCCCGGACAGTCGGCCAGCAGTGCATCGTACCGGGCGGCGGCTTCCTGACGCGCCCGCGTGTAGGCGTCCAGATGGCGTAGCTTGACGCGCAGAATGGCCGCCTGCAGCGCATCGAGCCGGCTGTTGACGCCGATCAGTTCGTGGTAATACTTGCGCCGGGCGCCGTGGTTGGCCAGCATCGACAGCCGCTCGTGCAGGGCAGGATCGTCGGTGAGCACGGCCCCGCCGTCGCCGTAGGCTCCCAGATTTTTGGACGGAAAGAACGACAGGCAGCCGATATGGCCGAAGGTGCCGGTCTTGCGGTCCCGGTAGATGGCGCCGATGGCCTGGGCGTTGTCTTCGATGACGAACAGCCGGTGGCGTTCGGCCAGCTCCAGCAGCGGTGCCAGATCGGCCGCCTGGCCGAACAGATGGACGGGCACGATGGCGCGGGTGCGGGGCGAAATCCGGGCTTCGACGCTGGCCGGGTCCAGGTTGAACGTCCTGGGATCGATGTCGGCGAAGACCGGCCGGATGCCCAGCAGGGCCGCCGCCTCGGCCGTGGCCACGAACGTAAAGGCCGGCACGATCACTTCGTCGCCCGGCTTCAGGCCCAGCGCCATGTAGGCCAGTTGCAGCGCATCGGTGCCGTTGCCCACGCCCAGCGCGAAGCGGCAGCCCAGGTAGGCCGCCAGTTCCTCTTCGAAGCGGGCCACGATCGGACCCCGGATGAACTGACCGTTTTCCAGCACTTCTTCGATGGCCGCAAGAACTTCTCCACGGATGGCCCGATACTGGCCGACCAGATCGACCATCTGCAGGGCAGGGGGAGCTTCCGCCATGTCGTTTCAACGGGTTGGTTACAACGGCGGCAAGATACGAAACGGAAGAACTTGGCGCGGGGAAGTTTCGTAGGGAAAGCGATCCTGAACACCAGCCGAGCTGTGCCATGATGAACCTGTTGCAGGGGCCGGTCTCCATGCCGACCGGGCTGGAGTGGCTTCCGATTGCCAGCGTGCTGGTTCCGGCGGTGCTTCTGATCGTGCTGATCTACCTGGCCCGCCGGGCCACCTGAAAAAGCGAAAGGCCCGCCATCGTGGCGGGCCTTTCGGTCAGCATACCGGCAAGACTTATCGCGACGAGGAGAGCTGCGACAGGTAGTGCTCGGCCGGCGCCTTGTAGCTACCGTAGAGCGCGTTGCTGAAGGCCTCGCGGGCTTTTTCCTTGTCGCCCATCAGCATGTAGGCCTCGCCCATCACGAAGTAGATCTTGGCTTTGTCCGTGCGGCTACCCCGGTGCAGCTCCAGCGCCTTCTGGGCCATTTCCACGGACTTCTGATACTCTCCCAGCGTCTTCAGCGCCTCGGCATAGTAGTAGTACACATCGGCATCGGGCGAGACGTCCTCGATCTGCAGCAGTTCGTCCAGGTAGCCGATGGCCTCACGAGCGTCTGAGGGATTCGGATTGCCGCCGTTGCGGGCCAGTGTGCTGGAGGCCAGATAGAGGTAATGGTCCCGAATGGCTTTTTCGGCGGCCTGCAGCGTTTGGCGATCCTGGGCCTCCTTGCTGACGGCCAGCGCCTGCTTCAGCGTTTCGAGCCCCTCGTCAATGCGGTTGAGCTTGAGCAGCGCCAGCCCCTTGCCCAGGTAATTCTTCGGATAGGACGGGTCGTGCTCGATCCCTTTTGTGTAATGCTCCAGCGCCTTGTCGTACTGCTCGTTGTGATAGGCCCGGAGGCCGAAGTTGTAGTCGAGCTGGGCCACAATGCGCAGCGCTTTCTGAGCGACCTCTTCATCGTTGGCCTGTTTGGCCATCTCCGCCGCCTTCAGAAAGCCCTCGTACGCCTTCTGATACTGCTTGGCTTTGGCGTCTTCCAGCGCCTGATTGAAAACCTTCTTGTACTCGTCCGACTGCTGGGCGCGGGTGGTTACGGGGGGCAACACGACGGCCAGCAGGGCCATGCCCAGCAGGAGCATCGCGCGCATGCTTCCTTTCTGCATCATCGTTCTTTGGTTGGAGTGTTTTGGAATTTATAGATTTATGCCCTAAGACAAATCTGGAGACAGCGTTTAAAGATACAAGTTCCAGCGCTAAAAACAAAGATTGCTGTTTTTTCATCGAAATTACACAGCTAAAAGTTAGGCTGCAAGGCGTGTTCGCGATAGAACGTATCGATGATTTCGACGGCCTCTTCTGGCGCATCGGTAAGGGTGAAAAGCTCTAAGTCTTCGGGTGAAATGTTTCCGGCGGCCAGCATTTCTTGCTTGAGCCAGTCGATCAGTCCCTTCCAGTAATCTGTGCCCATCAGAATGACTGGAAAGCGGGTGGCTTTGCCGGTCTGAATGAGTGTCAGTGCTTCGAAAAGTTCGTCCATCGTCCCGAAGCCGCCGGGCAGCACGATGAAGCCCTGTGCGTACTTGACGAACATCACCTTGCGCACGAAGAAAAAGTCGAAGTTGATCAGCTTGTCGCGGTCGATGTAGGGGTTGCTCTCCTGCTCGTGCGGGATGACGATGTTCAATCCCACCGACACGCCGCCGGCCTCCTTGGCGCCTTTGTTGGCGGCCTCCATGATGCCGGGACCACCGCCGGTGATGACCCCGAAGCCGTGCTCGACCAGACAGCGACCCACGGCCTCGGCCATCCGGTAGTAGCGATGGCCGCGGGGCGTGCGCGCCGAGCCGAAGATCGACACGCACGGACCAATGCGCGAGAGCGTCTCGAAGCCCTCGACGAACTCCGACATGATCCGGAAAATGCGCCAGAGGTCTTTGATCTGGCGTTGTTGCCAGGCCAGCGCTTCGGCTTCCGAGAGTTTGCTGAGCGGGTGACGGGCGTGTCCGTCGGTTCGTGACAGCGGAAACGGCTTGTCCATGGGTCCTCAGTACGACTGTTGCACTTCCTTCCGGTAGGTCTCACTGGCAAAAATCGCGATTTCGACGCGGCGGTTAAGCTGGCGACCTTCTTCGGTGGCGTTGGAGGCGATGGGTTCGGTTTCGCCCTTCCCCATCGTGCGGATGCGGCTGGGTCGAATGCCCTGCTGCATCAGAAAGGCGGCGGCCGCCTCGGCGCGTCGCTCCGAAAGGCGCTGGTTGTATTCCTCGGGACCGGTGCTGTCGGTGTGGCCCACGATGAGCACTTCGGTTTCGGGATACTTCTTCAGGCTTTCGGCCAGGCGACGGAGTTTCTCGCGGGCTTCCGGACGCAACGTGGCCGAGTCGAAGTCGAACAGAATGCCCGAGTCGAAGGTGACCAGAATGCCCTCACCGACGCGTTCGATACGGGCGTCCGGCAATTCTTTTTGCATTTCGGCGGCCTGGCGGTCCATGCGCTGGCCAATGATGGCCCCCGCCGTACCGCCCACGATGGCGCCCAGAATGGCGCCGCGGGCCGTGTTGCCTGTCGCCTTGCCAATGGCGCCGCCGACCACGGCCCCGGCGCCGGCCCCGACGGCGGCGCCTTTCTCCGTATTGCTCAGCCGGGCACACCCGGCCAGCAGCATCAGCATGCACAGAAGGTAACCTGTGTGTCGCATAGGTCGTGCGTAACGTTTGAATTCCGGAAAAGTCTCGAACAACCGGCCCCTGAATCAACTTCGGTGCCGGAACCATGCTTTTTGTCGAAAAACAGCGGAGTGAATGCGCCGGAGCGTACGCATTCCTGCGGGCGGTGTCCTATCTTTGAGGCCAGGTTTGCGCATCAACGAAGGCAACAGGTACCATGAAGCTGATCATTCCCATGGCCGGACGGGGGACCCGCGTGCGTCCCCATTCGCATGTGACGCCCAAGCCGCTCCTTCCCGTCAAAGGCAAAAGCATGGTGGAGCGCATCGTGGACACGTTCAACCGGGTGTTGCCGCGCCATCTGGACACCGGGGTTTTCGTGCTCGGACCGGACTTCGGCGAGGAGATTCGTGCACAGCTCCGGGACATCTGCGCCCGGCATCACATGACGGCGCATTTCGCCGTGCAGCCCATGGCCGAGGGCACGGCGCACGCCGTCTACTGCGCGGGCGATCACCTGGAGGGCGAGGGCATCGTGGTGTTTGCCGACACGCTTTTCGAGATGGAGCCCGGCATCGATCTGGAAGGGGCCGACGTGGTTATGTGGGTCAAAGAAGTGGACGATCCGCGGCGCTTCGGGGTGGCGGTGCGTAAAGGCGATCGGGTGGTGGCGCTTGTCGAAAAGCCTTCGGAACCCATTTCCAACGAAGCGCTGATCGGCATCTACTACGTACGGGATCTGGCCGTGCTGCGCCGCTACATCCAGCAGCTCATCGACCAGGACATCCGCGGCCACGGGGGCGAATTTCAGTTGACGGACGCCTTCGACCGCATGCTGAAGGACGGTTACGTCTTCAAGACGGCGACCGTTACCGAATGGCTCGACTGCGGCACGATCGAGGCGCTCATGGAGACGACGCGCTACTTCCTGCACAAAGAACGCGACACGCTGCGACAGGGTACCGTGGAGAACAGCGTCGTGCACGAGCCGGTGTACGTGGGGCCCGGCGCGCGCGTGGTCGATTCCGTCGTCGGCCCCAATGTGTCGATCGAGGCCGGTGCCGAAGTGCGCGGCGCGGTGGTGCGCGACAGCATCCTGTTTGCCCATGCGCGCGTTGAAGGCGCCGTGCTGGCCGACTCGCTGGTGGGCCAGCATGCCGAGGTGCGGGGCCAACCGCAACGCCTCAACATCGGCGATCACTCGACGGTCCGATGACACCCGACGACGCCACGCTGCACTGCTACCCCGACACGCTTGAGACGCGGCTGGGCTTCGACGTGGTGCGCGAAGCGCTGCAGGCGCAAACGCGCAGTCCGCTGGGCGCCGAAGCCGTCGCGCAGCTCCGACCCCTGCGGGATCTGGAGGCGGTCCGCATCGAGCTGGCCCGTGTCGAGGAGCTGCAGCAGGCGTTGCGTTTTGACGATCCCGTTCCGCTCGAAAACCTGATCGATCTACGGCCCTGGCTGGTGCAGGCCGCGCCCGAAGGAGCCTGCCTCGAAGGCGAGGCGCTGGAGGCCGTACGCCGCGTGCTGGTGACGGTGCGCCTGCTGGCCCGCTACTTCCGCGAGCGGCGGAGCAAGTATTCGGCGCTGGCCGCCCTGGCCGAACGCCTGACGCCGCTTCCGGAACTGGAGCAGCGGCTGGCCGCCGTGGTGGACGAAGACGGCCAGGTGCGCGACGACGCCTCGCCGGAACTCCGGCGCCTCCGTCGCCAGCTGGCCCTGCAGCGCCAGCGCCTGCGCGAAGCGCTGCTCGAAGCGCTCCGCGACGCCATCCGACAGGGCTACGCGACGGAAGACCAGCCCACCATCCGCAACGGCCGCATGGTGATCCCCGTGCGGGCCGAGGCTCGTCGCAAGGTGCCGGGTTTCGTGCACGACACGTCGGCCTCCGGGCAGACGGTCTACATCGAGCCGGCTTCCTGTCTGGACCTGAACAACGCGGTGCGCGAGCTGGAGCTGGCCGAACTGCGCGAAATCGACCGCATCCTGCGTGAGGCCACCGGCTGGCTCCGGCCGCATCTTTCCGCGCTGAAGGCCTCGCTCGAGGCGCTGGGCCACTTCGATCTGCTGCAGGCCAAGGCGCGGCTGGCCGAGCTGATGGACGCGCACGTGCCCGAAGTGGCCAACGATGGCGTGATCGAACTGAAGCGTGCCCGCAACCCGATCCTTGTGCTGCACTTCCGGCGCCTTCAGGAGACCACCGGTGAAGTGCGTGAAGTCGTCCCGCTCGACCTGACGCTGGGCCGCACCTTCCACACACTGATCATCACCGGCCCGAACGCGGGCGGCAAGACCGTCGCCATGAAAACCGTCGGGCTGCTGGTGCTCATGCTGGCCTGCGGGCTTCCCATTCCCGCCGATCCGACCTCGCACGTGTCGCTCTTCGATCAATTGTTGATCGACATCGGCGACGAGCAGTCGGTCGAGGCCGACCTGTCCACCTTCAGCGCGCACATGACGCACATGGCCTACATGCTGGCCCGGGCCGACGCGCGCACGCTCATTCTGATCGACGAGGCGGGAACGGGGACCGATCCGGACGAAGGGGCGGCGCTGGCGCAGGCTATTCTCGAAGAGCTGACGCGGCGTGGCGCGCGCACGATCGCCACGACCCACCACGGCGCGCTCAAGGTCTTCGCCTACGAGACCGAAGGCGTCGAAAACGGCTCCATGCAGTTCGATCAGGCCACGCTCAGCCCGACCTACCGGTTTCAGCTCGGGGTGCCCGGTTCATCCTATGCCTTCGAGATCGCCCGACGCATGGGCATTCCTGAACCGGTACTGGCGCGGGCACAGACGCTCGTGGGCCGGCAGCAGGTGGCGCTGGAGGCGCTGGTGCGGACGCTGGAGGCCCGCAACCAGGAGCTGGAAGCCCGGCTGGCAGCCCTGGCCGAAGAGCAGGCGCGCCTGGAGCAGCTCCGAGGCGAATACGAGGCGCGTCGCGCACAACTCGAAGCCGAGACGGAAGCGATCCGGCAGCGTGCGCTCGAGGAAGCCGAGCAGTTGCTGAAAGAGGCCAACGCCCGCATCGAACGCACCATCCGGGAAATCAAAGAGGCGCAGGCCGAACGTGAGGCCACGCGGGCGGCCCGGGAGGCGCTGGAGCGTTTCCGCCGTCGCCTGCACGAACAGCGGCGCCGGGCCCGTCCGAAGCCGGCTGCGGCCGAGGAGCCGCGTCCGACGCTGGCCGTGGGCGATCAGGTGGTGCTCGACGAAGGCGGCACGCCGGCCGAGGTGCTGGCGCTGGAAGACGACGAAGCACTGATCGCCGTGGGTTCGCTGAAAATGCGCGTGCCGGTAAGCCGGCTGCGGCGGCTGAACCGGGCGGCGCGGCGTACGCAGACGCGCATTGCTACGAGCGCGACGCTTCCGGCCCTTCAGGCCCGCACGCGCATCGACGTGCGCGGCTATCGGGTGGATGAGGCGTTGCAGGCCGTCGAGCGACTCATCGACGAGGCCGTGGCCGGCGGCGTGCGCGAGGTGGAAGTGCTGCACGGCAAAGGTACCGGCGCGCTGCGGCAGGCCATCCGCACCTACCTGCAGGGCCGCCCCGAGGTGGAACGCTTCGAAGATGCCCCGTGGGAGCAGGGCGGTCCCGGCGTGACCCGTATCTGGCTGAAGTAATCCCCACCATTGAACACAGACAGGCCTATGGCACGCATTGTCGTTACGCGCCCCGTCATGGAAGAAGGGCTTCGCCCGCTGTTCGAAAACGGCCATCAGGTCGAGATACTCGATCCGGATCCGGAGCAGCCGCTTGACGAGGACGCGCTGATCGAAGCGGCCCGGGAGGCCGACGCCTTGATCACCATGCCTTCGGATCCGGTTACGGCGCGTGTGCTGGAAAGCTGTCCGAAGCTGCGCATCGTGGCCCAGCATGCGGTGGGCTATGAAAACATCGACCTGGAAGCAGCGCGCAAGCACGGCATCGTCGTCACGCATACGCCCGGCGTGCTGACCGACGCCACGGCCGACTTTACGTTTGCCCTGCTGCTGGCGCTGGTGCGCCGGGTGCGTGAGGCGGATCGCTACGTGCGGGAAGGTCATTTCAAACGCTGGGAGACGAAGCTGCTGCTGGGGCACGACCTGCGGGACAAGGTGCTGGGCATCGTGGGACTGGGTCGCATCGGGAGCGCCGTCGCCCGCCGGGCGCTCGGCTTTGGCATGCGCATTGTCTATTACAACCGACGGCCGGCCAACCCGACCGTCGAGCGCCAGAGCTGCGCCCGCTACGTGTCGTTCGACGAACTGCTTCGCACCAGTGACGTGATTTCCATACACTGTCCGCTCAATAAAGAGAGCTATCACCTGTTCGATCGCGCCGCTTTTGCGAAGATGAAGCCGACGGCCGTGCTGGTAAATACCGCGCGGGGACCGATCGTGGACGAAGAAGCGCTGGTCGAGGCCCTGGAACAGGGACGAATTGCGGGTGCGGCGCTCGATGTGTTCGAACACGAACCCCGGGTGCATCCGGCGCTGTTGCGGAGCGATCGGGTCGTCCTGGCGCCACACCTGGGCAGCGCGACGGTCGAAGCGCGGACGGCCATGGCGCGGGCCTGTGCCGAAGCGGTGCTGGCCGTGCTGAACGGCGCGGAAAAGATTCCCTACCGACTGGTTTAAGCAAATGCAGGCGGGTTATTCGGCGGCATCCGGCAGGAAGGGTTGCATGCAGGGGCTTCGTATCGGGTTCGGCGTGCTGGCGCTGTGGCTGGCAGGCGTGGCGGCGGCAGCGGCCCAGCCGGCCGATTCGCTGCGTCAGGTGCTGGTCGACGCGCTGGCGCGCGGCGATGCCGCCCGGCTGCTGGAGCAGGCGCCATCCCAGGTGGAGCTGGCGCTTCTGGGCAAAGGACAGCTCTACAGCCGCATGCAGGCCCGCTACGTGCTGATGGACTTCTTTCAGGCCTATCCGCCGCTTCGGGTCGAACTTGACGAAGACCGGCTGCTGGAGCCGCATCGATTTCTGGTCGGACGCTACTGGTATGCGCGGGCGGCCGTGCCCTTTCAGGTGTACATGCGGCTGCATCGCGAGTCGGGTACGTGGAAGTTGCACGAGCTGCGGGTGACGGCCGGCCGCCCGCGGCGATAGCGGGGCAAATGTACCATGGTTGCCCGGCACATCCCCCGATGGTCCCGTCGCTACTGGCAGGTTGGCCTGCTGCTGCTGGGACTCCTGCTGGGCACCGGGGTGTTTCGCGTGCTGCGGCTGGCCTGGCTCGAACGCCACGTGGAGGCGGCGCGACAGGCGCAACTGGACCGCATGGCCGCCCGCATTGAGGCCGATCTGCTGGCCCGGCAACAGCGCCTGCTGGCCGAAGCCCGTCGGCTGGCGCAGCACGAAACGGTTCGAAAAGCGCTGCAGACGCTCCGCCGGGAGGACAACCTGGCCTGTCCAGAAACGCTGGTGGCACTGCTGGCCCGTCGGCAGTTGCCCGAGCGCCGGGGTATCGAAATCTATGACGTAGTGCCCCGGCGTGTGGCCTGGGCCGGCGTGACCATGCCGGTGGGGACGGTCCCCAATACGGAAGCCTTTCTGCAACAGGTGCAGGCCGAGCTGGTTGACGATCCTCCCTGGCGGCTGGCGCTCAGCCTCTGGCATCCGGTGGTCGATGCGGAGGGACACGCTCTCGGAGCCGTGCGGGTGCTGGAGCTGCTTCGCTGGCAGATGCCCGTCGAAAATCTCTATCTCGACACGTACAATCAGCTCCGGCTCTGGGAGCGCGAGCTGGGCGTTACGGTGCAGCTCCTGTTGCCGGGACAGACGGCGCCCGCCGACGGTCAGGCCGCCTATCCGTTGCAGGGATTGAGCGGCCAACTGGGCACGCTGCTGCTGGGCATGCCGGCACCGTCGCAGGTGCTCCGGGATGCGGCGCGCCGGATCGATCACATCCTGGCGCTGTGGGCCACGGCCTTGCTTGTCTGGGCGCTGATTGGCCTGGCCGGGTGGATGTGGACCGCGCGGGATCGCCCGCAGCGCCTGCTGAAACGCGCCGCACTGGTGGGACTGGGCTGGTGGGGCGTCCGCTACCTGCTGCTGATCCTGGACGTCCCCAACCGCTGGCAGCGCGGGCGTACGCCGCTGGCGCCGCTCTTCGATCCGGCCCACCTGGCCTCGGCCTTCGGCGGCGGATTGATGCGGTCGATCGGCGATCTATTGCTGACCGCGCTTTTTGCGCTGGGATTCGCGCTGGGGGTGCGGCGGGTTGTGGTCGAGTGCCTGCGGAGCACGTCCGCCACAGCGCCCGGCCATATGCTGCGTGCGGTGGGCGTTCGGCTGGTGGCCGCCCTGCTCATGCTGGGGCCGGTGGTGCTGCTGGGGCTGCTGGTGCGGCACAGCGTGCTCGACAGCACGCTCGACTATCTGACCCGAACCGGCCTGTTTCCGCCCCGGCTCGTGCTGCTGGTCTGGGCCGGGCTGCTGGTGCTGCTGCTGGCGCTGCTGGTGTTGCTGGAGACACTGGGCCGGGCGACAGGGTGGCTCGGCGGCCCCGGACCCGAAGCGTGGCACGCCCGGCTGGGATTGACCGTCGGACCGGCGCTTGCCGTCGTGGGCGTCGCTTACGTGCTGGCGCCGCTCGAGCAGGTCATGCCGCTTTCGATCGCGCTGGTACTGGTGGGCGCCGGACTGGCCGTTTCGTGCTGGAAGGTGCGGTGGCCGCGGGCCGGGCGCTGGCTGACGCTGCGCGCGCTGTTGCCCGTGCCTTTCGTGCTCGGTCTGCTGCTCTATCCGATGCTGCACACGGCACTGGACGCGCAGCGCCGTATGCAGGTGGAACGGGCGCTGGACCAGTTCGGACAGGGGCAGGACCCACGGCTCGTCTTTGCCATCGAGCAGGCGCTGCAGGAGCTGGCCGCCGACAGCCTGCTGGGCGTGTTGCTGACCACCGATCCGGATTCGGTCCGGCTCGACTCGCTGGCCGACGCGGTGCTACGCGGCTCGTTGCTTGGATCGCTGACGGGGACCTATGAGGTGAACCTGACCTTTTTCGATCGGGAGCGCCGGCCGATCGGTCGCTACGAAGGGAGCCCGATCGCTTCCGGGGCGGAGGCGCTGGCGCAGGATGCCGCCGAGTTTGCGGCGCTCTGGCAGGCGTTCCGCCGCTCTGAAGGCCGGTTGCCGTTCATCATGCAGCTGGGCGGGCGGCGCGAACCCGGCCGGTTGCAGTATGCCGGCTTCGCCATGGTGCGCCGCGACGATGGACGTGTGGCCGGCTGGGTGATGGTCCGGGCCGAACCGATCAGTCCGCTCTACGGTGCCGAGACCCCGTTTCCGCGCGTGCTGGTGCCGGCCGGCTTTGCCGGAGCGCTGGAAGAAGGGCTGTCGCTGGCCGAGTTTCGCGACGGGGTGCTGGTGCGCAGCCAGGGACCGGCTTTTGCCCGCTATCGGCTCGATCCGGCGGTGGCGGGACGGCTCCGGCAACAACCGGTGCTGTGGCGCTACGAGACCGAAAACGCCCACACGTACCTGACCTGCTACCGGCGCGTGGACGACGCAGCCCGGACCGTACACGCCGCCCGCCTTCCCGCCCTGTCGCTTTTCGATCACCTGTACTACCTGCTGCGTCTGACACTGACCGGCCTGCTGCTGATGCTGGCGATGTATGCGGGCGGGTTGATCTACCGCTGGCGCAGGGGATGGCTTCCGCTTCCTGAAGCCCGCTTTCAGGATCGCGTACTCAACGCACTGGTCGGAGTGGGCTTCGTGGCGGTGGTCGTCGTGGGCGTGGTCGGCGTACGCGTGCTGGAGGCCGAAAGCCAGCGGGCCGTGCAGGCCTGGCTGCGCCAGTACCTGGACCGCGTCGAGCGTACGCTGACGCAGACGGCCCGTCCGGGCGAGTTGCCCTACCAGGTGCTGGACCGCGTTCCGCTGGATTCGATTGCGCGGCGCACCGGGCTGGACCTGCAGCTTTATCGCGGCGGGCAACTCATCGGCACCACGCGCCCGCGCCTGGTGCGCGAGCGGCTGATCGAGCCCCTGATGCCCGTTGCCGCCTACGAGGCGCTTTACTGTAGGGCGCAGCGGTCGGCCTTCGTGCCTGAGCGTCTGGGGACGTTCGCCTACTGGACGGGCTATCGGGCGTTGCTCGACGAGGCGGGGCGGCCGCGCTACGTGGTGGCCGTTCCGGCGCTGCCCGAGCAGGAGCGGCTGGAGGAGGAACGGGCACGGACCGTGGCCTACCTGTTCGGGGCGCTGCTGGTGCTGATGTTTCTGGTGCTGCTGACGGCCTGGCTGGTGGCCCGTGCGCTGGTGCGTCCGCTGGCCCGGCTCCGCGAGGGATTGCAGGCGGTGGCCCGGGGGGAACTGGACCGGCCGCTTCCTGTCGAGTCGCGCGACGAGCTGGGCGCGCTGGCCCGCACCTTCAACTGGATGCTCCGGCAACTGGCCGAAAGCCGCGAGCAACTGGCCCGCCAAGAACGTGAGCTGGCCTGGCGCGAAATGGCCCGACAGGTGGCGCACGAGATCAAAAACCCGCTCACGCCCATGAAACTGTCGGTCCAGCACCTGCGCCGCGCCTTTGCCCGGCGCGACGATCCCGGCCGCTTTGCCGAGCTGTTCGAGCGCGTTACCGCCACGCTCATCGAACAGATCGACACGCTGGCGCATATTGCGGCCGACTTTTCGACGCTGGCCCGCATGCCCACGCGCCGACTGGAGCGGGTGGACCTGAACGAAGTCATCCGCGAAGCGGCCCGTCTAATGGAAGCCGAAGCCGGCCGGCCCATCGAGCTGGCCCTGCATCCGGAGCCGCTCGTCGTGCAGGCCGATCGCGAAGAGCTGCGGCGCGCCTACATCAACCTGATCAAAAATGCGCTGCAGGCGCTCGTGCCGGAACGGCCAGGGCGGGTGCGGGTTACCACGCGCCTGGAAGTGGACGGCGACGGACGTCGCTGGGCCTATAGCACCGTGGAAGACAACGGGCGCGGCATCCCCGAAGCGCTGCGTCCGAAAATTTTTGAGCCGAATTTCTCCACCAAAACCGGCGGCAGCGGACTGGGGCTGGCCATCGTGCGGCAATGCGTGCTGGACCTGCAGGGCGCCATTGGCTTCGAGTCGGAAGAAGGCGTCGGGACGACGTTCTGGCTGCGGTTGCCGCTGGCTTCGGACGCGCAGCCCCCGGAAGCTTCCGAAAACCAGACAGCAGGTTGAAAGAACCCCATGCGCGTGGTAATTATCGGCGCCGGTGAGGTCGGGTTCGACGTGGCCCGGACGCTTTCGCTGGAGCAGCACGACGTGGTCGTGGTCGATACCGATCCGGCCGTGCTGGAACAGGTGGCGCAGCGGCTCGACGTGCTGACGGTACAGGGCAGTGGCACTTCGATCCATACGCTGGAGGCGGCCGGCATCCGCGAGGCCGACATGCTGATCGCCGTGACCGCGATCGACGAAGTGAACCTGATCGCCTGCATGATCGCCGACCGCCTGGGCGTGCCCACCACGGTGGCGCGCGTGCGCTCCGACGTGCTGGGCCGGGCCGAGTCGGTGCTGCAGGCCAGCGAGCTGGGCATCGACCTGCTCATCCATCCCGAAGAGAGCACGGCCGCCGAGATCGTGCGCCTGATCCGCCGGGCCGGGGCCACCGACGTGCTGAACTTCTGCGACGGCCGTCTGCAACTGGTGGGCATGCGGCTGGACCCCGGCGCCCCCGTGCTGGGCCGATCGCTCCGCGAGCTGGCCGCCGAACTATCCCCCTGCGCTTCCGCGTAATGGCCATCAGCCGGGGCTTTCGGACGATTCTGCCCCATGGCGACGAGCGATTGCAGCGCAACGATCAGATCTTCGTGCTGGCCCGGCCCGACGAGATTTCGGTGATCGCCCGGGCAATGGGCAAGCTGGAGGCGCCGATCCAGCGCATCATGATCCTGGGCGGCACCAAGGTGGGGGCCCAGGTGGCCCGCCAGCTCGGCGATGAAAAAAATCGTCAGATCAAGCTGATCGAACCCGATCGCGAGCAGGCCGAGCAATTGGCCGAGGAGCTGGAGCACGTGCTCGTGCTGCACGGCGACGTGACCGACATCGACCTGCTGGTGAGCGAAGGACTGGACGAAATGGACGCCTTTGTGGCCGTGACCGACGACGAGGAGTCGAACCTGGTCACCTGCTTGATGGCCAAGCACCTGGGCGTGCGGAAGACCGTGGCGCTGCTCTCGAAGACGGCCTACGTGCCCATCAGCCAGGCGATCGGACTGGACGCGGCCGTGAGCCAGAAGCTGGCCGTCTCGCGCGAGATTCTGCGCTTTCTGCGTGGCCGGCACGTGCTCAGCGTGGCGACCGTCTACGGACTGAACGCCGAGATTCTGGAAATCGAGGCCAAGCCCCGGGCGCCCATCGTCCGCAGGCCTCTCAAAGCGCTGAAACTTCCCCGGGGCGTGCTGATCGGCGCCCTGCTTCGCAACGGCCAGGTGGAAATTGCCACCGGCGATACGCAAATTCAGGAGGGCGATCGGGCGATCGTGTTCGTCACGCCCGACCAACTGGCCGAGGTGGAACGGCTGTTCGACAATCGCTGAGCCATGGTGTTGAATCTGCGTGCGCTGGCGGCAACGCTGGGCGCCCTGCTGGGATTCCTGGCCGTTGCGCTGCTGCTTCCGGCGGGCATTGCCCTGAGCTATGGCGAGCCGCACTGGTGGCCGTTTGTCCTTTCGGCGCTGCTCGCCGGTGCAGTAGGCGGCGGTCTGTGGGTGCTTGGCGGGCGCCGTCCCCACGAGCCCGGCATCCGCGAAGGGTTTGCCATCGTGGCGCTGGCGTGGCTGGTGCTCTCGCTTTTCGGGGCGCTGCCGTTCGTGCTGGGCGACGTGCTTTCCTACACGGACGCCTTTTTCGAGACGATGAGCGGCTTTACCACAACGGGGGCCACCATTCTGGGCGGCGAACGCACGCCGGAGATCGAGGCCTTGCCCCGCGCCTACCTGTTCTGGCGAAGCCTGGCGCACTGGCTGGGCGGCATGGGCATCATCGTGCTGACGCTGGCCATTCTGCCCATCCTGGGGGTGGGCGGCATGCAGCTGTACAAGGCCGAGGTGCCCGGTCCGACGGCCGACAAGCTGACGCCGCGCGTGCGGGAGACCGCGCGCCGTCTGTGGTTGATCTACGTGGGCATCACGGCGCTGGAAGTGCTGCTGCTGTTGCCAGCGATGGACTGGTTCGACGCCGTCAACCACGCCTTCGCCACGATGGCCACGGGCGGCTTTTCCACGAAGAACGGCTCGGTGGGGCAGTTCGGTTCGGCCTACGTGGAATGGGTCATTACTGTGTTCATGCTGCTGGCCGGCGCCAACTTCGCGCTGCACTATCGGCTGCTGCACGGGCAGTGGCGGCCGGTGTGGCAGGACACCGAGCTGCGCGTCTATCTGTCGATCGTCGCGGTCGCCACCGTGCTGATCTCGCTGGGCATCTGGGCGCCCCTGCACGCCGAAGGGGACTACCAGACCTATGCGGAACTGACCGACGCGCTGCGGCACGGCGCCTTTCAGGCCGTCTCGATCATCACGACGACGGGCTTCGGCACGGCCGACTACGAGCAGTGGTCGCCGCTGGCCGTGGGCGTGCTCTTTCTGCTGTTTTTTGTGGGCGGCATGGCCGGTTCGACGGGCGGCGGCATCAAGGTGGTGCGGCACGTTTTGCTGTTCAAGAACTCCTTCCGGGAACTGAAACAACTGGTCCATCCCCGCGCCATCGTGCCCGTGCGGCTCAATGGCCGGATGGTCAGCGACGAGGTGCTGCGTAACGTGCTGTCGTTTTTTGTGCTGTACTTCGGACTGCTGGGCATGGGTACGCTGGCGCTGAGCGCCATGGAGGTGGACCTGCTGAGCGCCTTCGGGGCCGTGCTTTCCTGTCTGGGGAATATCGGTCCGACATTCGGGACGATGGGCCCGGCCGAGAACTATGCGCATCTACCGGCGCTGGCCAAGTGGATCCTGGCGCTGCTGATGATGACCGGCCGCCTGGAGATCTTCACCGTGCTCATTCTGCTGACGCGCACCTTCTGGCGACGTTAATTTCTGTGAAAAATAGGCAAAGATGTGTAATCCTTTCTTTTGAAGTTGACCGGTACGTGTTGTCCGTATTTTAGTAGGAAAGCGCATCCATATCCAAAAAAATATTTGGAAAAGAAGGATCTTTCTTTATTTAATAAAACAAAAAGCGCTACCGATCCTGTTCAATGGGTGTGCCGTGGGCGATCGGCCCTGATTCGGGGAGACGGTTGACATCCGGGCCGTTTGCGCGTTAATTAGGCCACACGTTGCACGCAAAAGCTGAAAGGTTTTTATGTCACACGGACGTCACCGGAGGAAAATTGTTGCTGCGTGCGGTCAGGCGACCGCGCTGGTGACGTCGTGGGCCCATCCCTTTGATCAGGGGATGACCGCGCGGGTACAGCAGATTGTAGCCGGGAGCAGCCTCCGACTTCGGGCGCTTCCGCTGCTCCTTATTGGCCTGCTCGTACTCATTATTGGCCTTATTGGCTGACACGCACGGCGGTCAATCCCCTTGGCACTTCACAGGTAGGGCGGTTCCAGAAGAGCTTGAGGCCGGGGGATTGACCCCGGGAGCCAGACCGAGCGAACCAGAAAACCAGACCATTTTTCACCGTCCAAGCCTGTGAGGTAGCCATGCGTACCGACACGATCCCGCTGGTCCGATCCGCCCGTCCGGCGCTGAGCGCCGAAGGCGAGCCTGTGGCCGCATCCACCGAGCCCGTGACCGGCGCCGAAATCTTCGTACGGTCGCTGGAGGCCGAGGGCGTCGAGATCGTCTTCGGGCATCCCGGCGGCGCCGTCATCCACATCTACGACGAAATCGCCCGCCTTAAGCCGCGCTTTCAGCACATTCTTGTACGCCATGAGCAGGGCGGCACGCACATGGCCGAAGGCTATGCCAAGGCCACGGGGCGTGTGGGTACGGTACTGGTCACCAGCGGGCCCGGTGCCACCAACACGGTAACGGGCATCGCCGACGCCTACATGGACTCGGTGCCCATCGTGGTCTTCACCGGTCAGGTGCCCACCAAACTGATCGGCAACGACGCCTTCCAGGAAACCGACACGATCGGGATCACACGCTCGATCACGAAGCACAGCTTCCTGGTGCGCGACGTGCGCGATCTGGCCTGGACAATCAAGGCCGCCTACCACATTGCGCGTACGGGGCGTCCGGGTCCTGTGGTGGTGGATTTGCCCAAGGACGTGTTGCTGGCAAAGGCACCTTTCTCCTACCCGGAGGAGGTCCACCTGCGGGGCTACAAGTTGCCGGGACCGCCGGATCCGGAGCGCATCCGAGAAGCGGCGGAGCTGATCGCCGCGTCGCGGCGTCCGCTGCTCTACGTGGGGGGCGGTACGATCAACGCGAACGCGGCCGACCTGCTGACCCAACTGGCCCGAAAGGCCCGCATCCCGGTCACCACGACGCTGCACGGACTGGGCACCTTCCCCGAAGACGACCCGCTCGCGCTGGGCATGCTGGGCATGCACGGCACCTGGTACGCCAACCAGGCCGTGCAGCACGCCGACCTGATCATTGCCGTGGGCGCGCGCTTCGACGACCGGGTGACCGGCCGCGTCGATTCCTGGGCGCCTTACGCGAAGGTGATCCATATCGACATCGACCCGTCCTGCATCTCGAAGAACATCCCGGTCGACTGCGCCATCGTGGGCGACGTGCGCGAGGTGCTGGAGCAGTTGCTTCCGCTGGTGGAGCCCAAGGACACGAAAGAGTGGCTGGCCAAAATCGAATACTGGCGTGCCGAGTGTCCGCTTACCTATGAAAAAGGCGACGGCAAGCTGCGGGCGCAATACGTCATCAAGCGCATCCGCGCCAGGACGGGCGGCCACGCCGTGGTGGTCTCCGACGTGGGGCAGCATCAGATGTGGACGGCCCAGTACTTCCGCTTCCTGCACCCGCGCACGCACATCACCTCGGGCGGACTGGGCACGATGGGTTTTGCCCTGCCGGCCGCCATCGGCGCCGCCTTCGGGCTGCGCGGGCGGAGCGACTGGCCGGTGGTCTGCATCAGCGGCGACGGCGGGTTCGTGATGAACGCCCAGGAGCTGGGCGTGGCCGCGGCGCATCGCCTGCCCATCAAGGTGGCCATCATCAACAACAACTTCCTGGGCATGGTCCGGCAGTGGCAGGAGCTGTTCCACGAAAACCGGTTCAGCCACACGGACCTGTCCGACACGAACCCGGATTTCGTCAAGCTGGCCGAAGCGTTCCACTGCGTGGGCCTGCGGGCTACCCGGCCCGAAGAGGTCGATGCCGTGCTGGACGAGGCCTGGAAGGTGAACGATCGGCCCGTCGTGATCGACTTTCGGGTGGTGAAGGAAGAGTTGGTCTTCCCGATGGTGCCGGCCGGCGCTTCGACCAGCGAAATGATCACCAAGCGTCTCACCCCTAACGCTTTCGTCTGAGGTGCGCCATGCAAACGGAAATGGACATGCCGACCCTGACGCCCCAGCAGATCCTGCGCAAACGCAAGGCGGGCGAACCGCTCCTGCCGGGCGAGCCGGAACAGGTGCACCGGCACACGATCGCCGTGCTGCTCGAAAATACGATCGGGGCGTTGATCCGGGTGGTCAACCTGTTTTCCGCCCGGGGCTTCAACCTGGAGAGCGTCACCGTCGGCGAGACGGACGATCCGACCGTCTCCCGCATGACGATCGTCACCACGGGCAACGACCGGATCATCGGGCAGGTGCTGCGCCAGCTCGACCGGCTGATCGACACGCTGCACGTGGAAGACCTGACCGGCAGCTCGTTTGTCGAGCGCGAGCTGTGCCTGCTCAAGGTGCGCTACACGAACGAAAACCGGGCGGCCATCATGGACACGGCCGAGATTTTCCGCGGCAAGGTGGTGGACATCACGCCCGACACGATGACCTTCGAGCTGACCGGTCCGACTTCGAAAATCGAGGCCTTCATCAAGCTGATGAAGCCGCATGGCATTCTGGAAGTGGCCCGTAGTGGCCGCGTGGCCATGCGCCGCTCCTCCGGAAGCTGGCTCACGCACGAAGATCCCACCTTGAATCTGTCCCCCGAACGCTAAAAACTGAAAGGCCCATGAACGTCATCTATGACGCAGATCTGTCGCTGATTCAGAGCAAAAAGGTAGCCGTCATCGGCTTCGGCAGTCAGGGGCACGCCCACGCCCTGAACCTGCGCGACAGCGGCGTGGACGTGGTGGTCGGGCTGCGGCCCGGCTCCGCCTCGGCCGCGCAGGCATCGGCCCAGGGGTTGACCGTCCGAACGATCGCCGAGGCCGCCGACTGGGCCGACGTGATCATGATCCTGATCCCGGATCAGCATCAGAAGCGGGTTTACGAGGCCGACATCGCCCCGCACCTGAAGGCCGGCAAGGCGCTGGCGTTTGCGCACGGCTTCAACATCCATTACGGCCAGATCAAGCCGCCGGCCGACGTCGACGTGTTCATGGTGGCGCCCAAGTCGCCGGGGCATCTGGTGCGCCGCACCTTCCAGGAAGGCAACGGCGTGCCCTGTCTGGTGGCCGTCGCTCAGAACGCGACAGGACAGGCCCGCGAGCTGGCGCTCAGCTATGCGGCGGCCATCGGCGGCACGCGCGCCGGTGTGATCGAAACGACCTTCAAGGACGAAACGGAGACCGACCTGTTCGGCGAGCAGGCGGTGCTCTGCGGCGGTTCGGCCGAGCTGATCAAAGCCGGTTTCGAGACGCTCGTCGAGGCCGGCTACCCGCCGGAGCTGGCCTATTTTGAATGCCTGCACGAACTGAAGCTGATCGTCGACCTCTACTACGAGGGCGGCATCTCCTACATGTACTACTCGGTCAGCGACACGGCCGAGTACGGCGGCTACACGCGCGGTCCCCGCGTGATCGGGCCTCAGGTGAAGGCGGAAATGAGAAAGATTCTGCAGGAGATTCAGTCCGGCCAGTTCGCGCGGGAATGGATTGCCGAATACGAGTCGGGCGAAAAGAAGCTGCGGGAAACGCGGGCCAAAACGCGCCAGCATCCGATCGAAGTGATCGGCCGCAAGTTGCGCCAGATGATGAGCTGGCTCAAAGCCAAGGAAGTCCCCGAAGAGTCGACGGCTGCGTGAGGAGAACGCGATGGAGACGCCACATTACCATATCGTCGTATTGCCCGGCGACGGCATCGGACCGGAGGTGACGCGTGAGGCCGTGCGTGTGCTGGAGGCGGCCGCCGAGGCCTTTGGTTTTCGGCTGACGACCGAAACGCATCCGGTGGGCGGTGCGGCCATCGACGCGGCGGGCGATCCGTTGCCCGAACCGGTGCTGCAGGCCTGTCTGCAGGCCAATGCCGTGCTGCTGGGGGCCGTCGGCGGTCCGAAATGGGACAACCTGGATCGGGCGCAACGGCCCGAAGCCGGACTGCTGCGGTTGCGCAAGGCACTCGAAGCCTACGCCAACCTGCGGCCGGTGCAGGTCCCCGAGGCCCTGGCCGACGCCTCGCCGCTCAAGCGCGAGGTGGTGGCCGGCACCGACCTGCTCATTGTGCGCGAGCTGACCGGCGGCATCTACTTCGGCGAGCCGCGCGGCCGCAACGGCCAGATGGCCTGGAACACGATGCGCTACACGCGCGAGGAGGTGGTCCGCATCGCCCGCGTGGCCTTCGAATGGGCAAAGCGTCGGCGCGGCCGCGTCGCCTCGGTGGACAAGGCCAACGTGCTCGAAGTGTCCCAGCTCTGGCGCGAGGTGGTCTCCCAGGTGCATCGGGAGGAATTCCCCGAACTGGAGCTGGAGCATTTTTACGTGGACAATGCGGCCATGCAGCTCGTGCGCGATCCCCGGCGGTTCGACGTGGTGGTCACCGGCAACCTGTTCGGCGACATCCTCTCGGACCTGGCCGCCACGCTGCCGGGATCGCTGGGCATGTTGCCTTCGGCCAGCATCGGCGGGCGCGTGGGGCTGTTCGAGCCGGTGCATGGTAGTGCTCCGGACATTGCCGGCCAGGGCAAAGCCAATCCGCTGGCTGCGATCCTGTCGGCCGCCATGCTGCTGGAGACGCTCGGCCAGGAGGCCGCCGCGCGGGCCGTCCGCCAGGGCGTGGACGCCGCGCTGGCCGAAGGCGTCAAGACGGCCGACCTGTGTCGGGCCGGCGAGACGCCTGCCTCGACCGAAGCCGTCGGTCAGTTCATTGCGGCCTACGTGCGACAGCAAACGCCGGTAGCTTCATAAAAAACCAATCCGAAAGGAGACATGGACGAAGGGGTTGTAGCGGTACGACGCGGCAGGGTGGGACGGCGACTTAGCCGGCGCCCGGCCACCGAGTAGGTCCGGCAACCGGGTGCCGCGGGTTGCCGACAGGCCGGGCGCGCTATGTGGCCGAAGCGGCAACATCCGAACCTTCCGTCCCAAACCCTGCCAACAGCCATGAGCGACCGCATCATCATCTTCGACACCACGCTGCGCGACGGCGAGCAGGCGCCGGGCGCTTCCATGACGATCGACGAAAAACTGCGCATGGCGCATCAACTGGCCCGGCTCAATGTAGACGTGATCGAGGCCGGCTTCCCGATCTCGTCGCCGGCTCAGTTCGAAGCCGTCCAGCGTATCGCCGCCGAGGTGGAAGGACCCGTCATCTGCGCGCTGGCGCGGGCGCGCGAAGAGGACATCCGGGCGGCGGCCGAAGCGCTCAAGCCTGGCAGGCGCACGCGCATCCACACGTTCATTGCCACCAGCGACATCCACATCGACGCGAAGTTCGGCGACGATCGCTACGGGCGCACGCTGGCGGAAAAACGCCGGACGATCCTGCGCCTGGCCGAAGAGGCCGTCCGACTGGCCCGCACCTTCACCGACGACGTGGAGTTCAGCGCCGAGGACGCCGGCCGCACCGACGTGGGCTACCTGGCCGAAGTCGTACAGGTGGCTATCGAAGCCGGCGCCACCACGATCAACCTGCCCGACACGACCGGCTACTGCACGCCCGACGAGTACGCGGCCATGTTCCGGGAAGTAATCCGGCGGGTGCAGCCGCCCCCGCACGTCATCTTCTCGGCGCACTGCCACGACGACCTGGGGCTGGCCGTGGCCAACTCGCTGGCGGCCGTGCAGGCCGGGGTGCGCCAGATCGAGTGCACGATCAACGGCATCGGCGAGCGGGCCGGCAATGCCGCCCTCGAAGAGGTCGTCATGGCGCTGAAGGTGCGCGGCGAGCGGTTTGGTCGCCTGCAGGTGAACATCGTCACGCAATACCTGACGGAAACCAGCCGCATGGTGTCGATGGCCACCGGCTTTCCGGTACCGCCCAACAAGGCCATCGTCGGCCGCAACGCCTTCAGCCATGAGGCCGGCATCCACCAGCACGGCGTGCTGCGGCGGCGCGACACCTACGAGATCATGCGCGCCGAAGACGTGGGCCAGGAGCCCGAGCAGATCCGGCTGGGACGCCACTCGGGGCGGCACGGCCTCTTCAGCCGCCTGGCCAAACTGGGTATCGAGGTTCCGGAGGAGCGCAAGGAGGAAATCTACCGGCGCTTCCTGGCGCTGGCCGACCTGAAAAAGGAAATCTACGACGAGGATCTGCGCCGCCTGGTAGCCGAGCAACCGGACGAAAACCCGGAGGCGCTCTACCAGCTCATGGAAATGCACGTCGCGACCGGAACGCACCGGGCACCGGAGGCCGAGGTGCAGATCCTCAACCGGGCGACCAATACGCTGCACATCGGACGGGCCACCGGCGACGGTCCGGTCAACGCCATCTACAAGGCGATCGATCAGGCCGTGGGAGCCGCGCACGAGCTGGTCAGCTACGAGCTGCGTTCGGTCACCGAAGGGGCCGACGCCGTGGGCGAGGTGACCGTCGTGATCGACTTCAACGGCACGCGCTTCACGGGCGTGGCCCGGCACACCGACGTGTTGCGTGCGTCGGCCGACGCCTACCTGGAGGCCATCAACCAGCTCGAGCAGTATCGGGCTGATCGGGAAAGCGTCTCGTTCGTGAACGCGGGCATCATGCAATCCTTTGGCGGCGCAGCCGCCTGAACCATAAACCCACAGGGGAACGCCTATGGGCATGACCATCACCGAAAAGATCCTGGCCCGCCATGCCGGGCGCGACCGGGTCACCCCGGGCGAAAACATCTGGATCAGCGTCGACATCCTGATGACGCACGACGTGTGCGGGCCGCCAACCATCGAGATTTTCAAGCGCGAGTTCGGCCCGAACGCCCGCGTGTGGGATCGCGAAAAAGTCGTGATCCTTCCGGACCACTACATCTTTACGGCCGATCCGCACGCGCGGCGCAATATCGAGATTCTGCGCGAGTTCGCCCGTGAGCAGGACCTGCCCTATTACTACGACGTGGGGACGTCCCGCTACAAGGGCGTCTGTCACGTGGCGCTGGCCGAAGAGGGCTTCAATCGTCCGGGCATCGTGCTGATCGGCACCGACAGCCACACCTGCACGTCGGGGGCTTTCGGCCTCTTTTCGACGGGGGTGGGCAACACGGACGCGGCCTTCATCATGGGCACCGGCAAGATCTGGGTCAAGGTGCCCGAAACCATGCGCTTCATCTTCGAGGGCAGCCTGCCACCCTACCTGATGGCCAAGGACCTCATCCTGGCCATCATCGGCGACATCGGGATCGACGGGGCGACCTACCGCGCCATGGAATTCGACGGGGAGGCTGTCTACGACCTGTCGATCGAAGAGCGCATGACGCTCACGAACATGGCGATCGAAGCGGGCGGCAAGAGCGGTATCATCGCGCCCGACGAGAAGACGATCGCCTACGTGCGGGAGCGGACCGATGCGCCCTTTGAGATCTATCACAGCGATCCCGATGCGCGCTACCACTCGGAGTACGTCTACGACGTCTCGAAGCTGGAGCCCGTCGTGGCCAAACCGCACCGGCCCGACAACCGGGCGACCGTCACCGAGGTGGCCGGCACGAAGCTCGATCGCGCCTACATCGGAAGCTGCACGGGCGGCAAACTGGAAGACTTCATCGCGGCCGCCCGCATCCTGAAGGGGCAGGAAGTGCGGATCGATACCTTCGTGGTGCCGGCTTCCACCTACGTGGAGCAGCAGCTGCACCACTACAAGATCGACGGCGTCTCGCTCTACGACATCTTCGTGAATGCGGGCTGCAAGATCGGTCATGCCAGTTGCGGCGCGTGCCTGGGTGGTCCGCCCGACACGTTCGGCCGCACGCACGGCACCGAGGTGGTCATCTCGACCACCAACCGCAACTTCCCGGGCCGTATGGGCTCCAAGCAGGCCTCCGTCTATCTGGCCTCGCCGCTGACGGTGGCCGCTTCGGCCCTGACGGGCGTCATCACCGACCCGCGCGAAGTGCTGGTGTAATCCTGAAAAACACGGGGTGGAGTGGTCTCCGGACTGCTCCACCCCGCTTTCCAACCCGATACGGCTATGAAAGACATCATCCGTGGGCTGGCCTACGTCGTAGGTGACTCGATCGACACCGACCAGATCATTCCGGCGCAACACCTGGTCTACAGCCTGACGCGTCCCGAAGAACGGCGGCTCTATGGCCGCTATGCGCTCAGCGGCGTGCCGACCGAAGGCCAGGGCCTTCCGTTCGGCAACATCCCGTTTACCGAGCCGGACGCCTACAAAAGCCGCTTCAAGATCGTGGTGGCCGGCAAGAACTTCGGTTGCGGTTCCTCGCGCGAGCATGCACCGTTTGCATTGCAGGAAGCCGGCTGCGAGGCCGTCGTCGCCGAAAGCTATGCGCGCATCTTCTACCGCAACGCCATCGACGGCGGCTTTGTCGTGCCGTTCGAAACGCCGGTTCGCCTGATCGACAAAATCCGCACAGGCGACGAGCTGGAGATCGACACGCGCCTGGCCAAGCTGACGAATCTGACCACCGGCGAAGAATTTCTGCTCCATCCACTGGGCGAAGTGGCCGAAATCCTGCGGGCGGGCAACCTGTTCGAGTATGCCCGTAAGGCCGGCCTGATCCCCACAAACGCCTGATAGCCATGAAGATCGAACTCTTCGACACGACGCTGCGCGACGGTACCCAGGGCGAACACGTTACGCTGACCGTCGACGACAAAATCCGCATCGCCCGCCGACTGGACGACTTCGGCATCGACGTGATCGAAGGGGGATGGCCGGGCTCGAATCCCAAGGACAAGGAATTTTTCGAGCGGGCCCGGGACATCGAATGGAAGCACGCCCAGATCTGCGCGTTCGGCTCCACGCGTCGGGCCGGGCTGGCGCCCGAAGGCGATCCGAACCTGCGGGCGCTTCTGGAAGCCGGGACGCCCACGGTGGCCATCTTCGGCAAGAGCTGGACGCTGCATGCCCGCGTCGCGCTGGGCGTCTCGCTCGAAGAGAATCTGGAGCTGATCGCTTCGTCGGTGGCCTATCTGAAGGCGCACGGCCGCCGCGTCATCTACGACGCCGAGCACTTTTTCGATGGCTATCAGGACGATCCGGCCTATGCGCTGGAGACGCTGCGCGCGGCGGCCGAGGCCGGTGCCGACGTGCTGGTGCTCTGCGACACGAATGGCGGCACGCTCCCGAGCGACATCTACCGGATCGTGGGGGAGGTGCGACGCCAGTTCGACGTGCCGCTGGGCATCCACACGCACAACGACACCGGCTGCGCCGTGGCCAACACAATCATGGCCGTGGCGGCCGGCGCCCGGCACGTGCAGGGCACGATCAACGGCATCGGCGAACGCTGCGGGAACGCGGACCTGTGCGTGGTCATCCCGAACCTGCAGCTCAAGATGGGCTTCCGGTGCGTGCCCGAAGAGAAGCTGGCCCAGCTGACGGACCTTTCCCGCTTCGTCAACGAAGTGGCCAACCTGACGCCGATCGATCGGGCGCCGTACGTGGGGCGGAGCGCCTTCGCGCACAAGGGCGGCGTGCATGTCTCGGCCGTCATGAAGGATCCCCGGGCTTACGAACACATCCCGCCCGAGAAGGTGGGCAATCGCCGCCGGGTGCTGGTCTCGGACCTGTCGGGCAAGAGCAACATCCAGTATAAGGCCGCCGAGCTGGGCATCGAACTCAAGGAAGGCGAGCAGGCCCGGCAGGCCGTGCAGCGCATCAAGGAGCTGGAGCACCTGGGCTACGAATTCCAGGGGGCCGAGGCCTCCTTCGAGCTGCTGCTGCGTACGATCCAGGGCGAAGACACGCGTTTCTTCACGCTGGATCGGCTGCGCGTGCGAACCGAAATCGACGAGGACGGCGGCATCTGCAACTCGGAGGCCACGCTGGCCATCCGCGTGCAGGATGCGCGTGAACTGGTAGTGGCCGAGGGCAACGGACCGGTCGATGCGCTTTCGAACGCGCTGCGCAAGGCGTTGCGCTGCTTCTATCCGGATCTCGACCAGGTGCACCTGAGCGACTACAAGGTGCGCGTGCTCAACTCCGACGACGGCACGGCCGCGGCCGTGCGCGTGCTCGTGGAACACCGGGACGGCGAGCGCCGCTGGCACACGGTGGGCGTTTCGACGAACATCCTGGAGGCGAGCTGGCAGGCGCTGGCCGACGGCATCCGCTACTACCTGCTGAAGAAGCGGCAGGGCGAGCTGGCCGCTTCGGCGGCGCTGGCTTCGGCTCAGCGCACGTAAACGAGCGGGCGGGTCTCCGCTTTGCCGCCGATCTCCAGGCGGACGAAGTACAGGCCCGAGGCCACCTCGATCCCCGCATCGCTGTGGCCGTCCCAGGTGATGGTATGGCGGCCGGTGCCCGGCACGCCGTCCACCAGCCGGCGCACCCGCCGCCCCAGCAGGTCGTAGATCATCAGGCGCACGGGTTCGGGATCGGGCACGTCGTACACGATCTGAATGACGTTGCCACCGCCGGAAGGCAGGTAGACCTGCACGCCGGCCTCGGCCGGAATCACCTCCAGGTGAATACGCGGCGTTTCGATCGTGAACGTGCCGTCGCTGACGGCTACGACTACCGTGTACTGGCCGACTTCCTGCGGGGTGAACGTAAACTGACCGCTCTGAGGATCGATGGTGGCGCCGGCCGGCGCTTCAACCAGCGTGTAGGTCAGCGGATCGCCCTCGGGATCCTCGGCGCGGAATTGATAGCGGAACGTCCGCCCTACCACGAGCACCGTGTCGGTGAGGACAGCCACAAAGGTTGGCGGGCTGTTGGTATCCTGCACGACGAGCACGGTTCGGGCCGTGTCGGTGGCCAGACCATCTGTGACCAGCAGACGTACCGTGTAAATGCCGGCCTGATTGAAGCCGGGCACGAACCGGACCTGGCCGGTCAAGGGATCCACCGAGAACCCGTCCGGTCCTTCCAGTACCCGGAAGCTGAGCGAGGCGCAGGCGTCCGGATCGGTGGCCGTAAATTGCCAGTTGAGCGCCTCGCCTTCACGGACGACCAGCGTATCGGGCACGGACACGAAGGCCGGCGGCTCGTTGGGAATGGAAGGCCGGATGACCTCGTCCCAGAACCGCTGCGCTTCGTCGGCGGCCTGCACGAGCGTGTCGGCATCGGCGGCCGCCAGAATGGCAAAGGCTACCGGAATGCGGCAGCCCGGATCGAGTCGGAAGGGGCCCGCCGCCATGAGCTGCGACACGTCGGTATTGCTGAGATGCGTCCGCTGCAGGCCGCCCGAGAGTGCGCTCCACTTTTCGCTCTGCGTGAAGCCGTCGTAGAGTTCCGTCGGATTGTCGATCGCCCGGTAGGAGAAGGGGGCCGGCGTCAGCAGGCGAATGGCCGCCAGCGTGTCGGGGTTGGTGCTTTTATCCTGCACGATGCCCAGGCGACGCGTCGGGTCATAGCGGGCATAGTCCTGGGCGTCCGGATTCAGGTCCCAGTCTAGAAAAATTCCGGCATACAGCGGAGATAGCGTTGTGGTGCGGGTGTTTTCGATGGTATAGTGGACGATCACAAAGAGCTGGCGCCCCGGTACCGTATCGGCATAGGTTTCCTGCAAGACGTTGATATGCAGCGGGAAGGGCGCCGCCCGGTCGGTCAGCTCCACGGTGCCCTGCTGGGCCGTGAAACGTCCGGGCGTGATGACGTCCAGGCTGCTGCCCTCGACCGGCTGGAAGTCGCGGTGCTGGGTGGCGCCGTCTTCGCCCCGGACGGCATCGGAGACGAACTGGGCCGAGATGCCGGCCAGCAGGCCCCCTTCAAAGAGCAGGTTATGCCCGTCCAGTGTGAAACCTACGCCGCTTGACTCTCCGGCAAAGCCCGTCCAGCCGAGGTTGCCGGTGGTGGTGATCGACGTCTGAATGCGTCCCGTTGCCAGCGTAGCGGTTTGCTCGGGGTTGATCACCAGGCGAAACAGATCACGGTCGGTGTAGCCGCCATCGGCCTGGACGTCGGCCAGAAAAATCGCCGTGCGGTTTTGCGGGGCATCGGAGGCAATGCTGAAGGAAAACGTCACCAGTACGGTATCGCCCGGATTGAGCTGCGCCACCTGAGCCGCGCCCTGCAGGATGGTGAGGTAGTCGGCGTCGGCGCTCAACTGAAACTGTACTCCGGTGGCCGGTGCCAGATGATTCGTGAAGCGGGCGGTGAGCTGGACGGTTTCGCCGCTTTCGAGGTAGCCGTCGGCGTCGCTGTCGGCCACGTCGAGGTCGACCAGGCGGATGGCCGGAAAGCCGGTTTCCGTGACGGCACGGAAGGCGTTGATGCGGCCGCGGCCCAGCCGTCCGGCAAAGCCCGGATTGACGGCGTCGATCGGGTCGGCCGTAAGGCGGATCTGTTCGCGAGCCTGATCGGGCGTGTATTCGGGAAAACGCGTCCGCACCAGGGCGGCGATGCCGGCCGTCAGGGGACTGGCGAACGAGGTGCCGGAGGCCGAGGCTGTGTAGCGGCCATCAGGAAGCGTGCTGTTCAAGTTGACACCCGGCGCGAAGACGTTCACGCTGCGCCCGTAGTTCGAAAAGCTGGCCTTGCCATCGTTGTCCTTGTTGGTGGCGCCCACCGAGAGCACGCGCGGATGGCTGGCCGGACCGAACGGCACGCGGTCGTTGTCGCCACTGTCGTTGCCGGCCGCCGCCACGATGAGGCTGCCCAGATCGGTGGCAAACTCGACCACGTCGGCTTCCAGTCTGGAAAGACCGGGGCCTCCCCAGCTCGCATTGATCACCCGGGCACCGTTCAGGGCGGCGTACACGATTCCCTGATAGCCGTAGCAGATGCTGCGATCCGTGTCGAGACAGCTCGCATTGATCGGCATAAAGCGGGCGTTCCAGCTACTGCCCGACACGCCCCGATTGTTGTTCGTGACGGCGGCGGCCACGCCGGCTACCTGGGTGCCGTGCGCCGCGTTGAGCGGCGTGGCCGAAAGTCCGGAAGGATCGGGCGTATCGTTGGCAAAATTCCAGCCGTGCACGTCGTCGACGAAGCCGTTGCCGTCGTCGTCGACGCCGTTGTCGGGGATCTCACCCGGATTGGTCCACACGTTGTCGATCAGGTCGGGATGACGCCAGTCGGTGCCGCCGTCCACGATAGCGATGACCACGTCGCCCTGTTCGCCCTTGACCACGTCCCAGGCTTCCGGCGCCTGAATGTGTGGCAGGTGGGTCATCTGTGGGTAAAGCGAGTCGTTGGGAACGTCGACGATCTGTCGAATCGGCAGCGGCTCTGCGTACACCACGCCCGGCATGCGGCTGAGCTCGGCTGCCACACGCCAGGGCGAAACCGGACGCGTATAACGCAGGAGGTAGATAGGGCGTAGGCGTTCCAGGGCCGGATGAGGGCGTTTACGGGCTGCCTGTTCCAGAAAAGGAAAAGCCGGCTCCAGCGAAACGGCTGCAAAGCGGGCCAGCGCGCGGTCCAGCAGCGGACGGCCGGTCTTTCCGGCCTGCAGCGTGATCGGGGCCTCGAACTTGACCACCACCACGCCGGGCTGCACAGGCGTTTGGGGGGCACGGTCGGATCGGGCCGACCGGACGAATACACCCGTGAGCAGCAGTGTGAAAAGGACGGATCGCAGAGCGAAACGCATGGCTTTCGTCGGTTCGCGAAGCGTTTGTCGCTTCAAAATAACGCCCGTCCCGGTCTGAATCCAGCCAGACGCGGCGATGCGGTCAGGAGTCGGGTTCGTGCCGATCCAGCGATTTGGCCTCCTCCCAGTAGCGATCCATTTCGTCCAGATCGGCCTCGGCCGGGGTGCGGCCCTGCTCGGCCAGCCGCGCTTCGATGTGCCGGAAGCGGCGAATGAACTTGTTGTTGGTGCGCTGCAGGGCGTTTTCCGGATTCAGCCCCAGCAGCCGCGCATAGTTCACGAGCGCAAACAGCACATCGCCCAGCTCGTCTTCCATTTTTTCCGGGGCGGCTCCGGTCTGTGTCAGCTGGTGGAATTCCTGCAACTCCTCTTCCACTTTTTGCCAGGCCTGCTCCCGTTCCGGAAAGTCGAAGCCCACGCCGGCCGCTTTTTCCTGAATCCGGTAAGCCCGCAGCAGGGCCGGCAGGTGCCGCGGCACGCCTTCGAGGGCCGAAACCTGCTCCTTGCGGGCGGCGGCCTTTTCTCTGAGCTTGATCTGCTCCCAGTTGCTCAGCACCTCCTGCACGCTCCCCACCTGCACGTCGCCGAAGACGTGCGGATGGCGCCGGATGAGCTTTTCGGTTTCGGTTTCGATCACGTCCTTCAGCGTGAAGCGCCCGGCCTGTTCGGCCATGACGCTGTGGAAGACGACGTGCAACAGCAGGTCGCCCAGCTCGCGCTTGAGTTCGTCCCAGTCTTTTTCTTCGATGGCCGAGACGACCTCGTAGGCTTCCTCGATGAGCAGGTGCTTGACCGATTCGTGCGTCTGCTCCCGATCCCAGGGGCAGTCGCGGCGAAGCTGACGCACGATCGCCACAAAGTCGGCGTAGGCTTCCAGCCGGTCTTCCGGCTCGCGAAACGACGGATCGTAGGGTTTCTTTTCTGCTTCCGCCATAATTTCAGAGATTGACAACCCCGGGTGTAACCGACGGCACCATAACCATCCGAGGCGCGATTTGTTTTGCAGTGCACAGGGGCGGCGGGTGACGAAAAAATTTCTCGTACTGGATCAAAGGGTGTGACATACTGTTGACACCGATTGTAGATTAGGTTCCACATTGCATCTCCTGGCGGGCTCGTGTGCGCACCGCAGGGAGGGCCGGCCTCGGGCCGGTGGACTCGTGTGCCAGCCGCCAGGACTCATGGAATCACCAACCAAAAACCAGGAGGTGCATCATGGCACGCAGCATCAACAAAGTCATTCTCGTCGGCAACCTGGGGCAGGATCCCGAACTCCGCTACACGCCCGGCGGCACGGCCGTCTGCAACATGCGTCTGGCCACCAACGAAGTCTATCGGGATGCCGATGGTAACATGGTGGAGCGCACGGAGTGGCACAATCTGGTGGCCTGGGGACGGCTGGCCGAGATCTGCAACCAGTACCTCCGGAAAGGCTCCAAGGTGTACGTCGAAGGCTCGCTCCAGACGCGCTCGTGGGAGGACCGGGATGGCAATACCCGGTACACGACGGAGATCAAGATCCGGGAGATGGTGATGCTGGATCCGCGGAGCGATGCTGCGCCCGAGCCGGAAGCGACCGTTACGGCTCGGGCGCAGCGCCAGGCAGCCGCGCCGCGTCAGACGTTCGCGCCGGAGCCCGAGCCGGAGGCCTTCGATGAAGACGCCTACACGCTGTCGCCGGACGACGACCTGCCGTTCTGAGTGCGTAACAGAAGCAAAAAAGCGGGGCGCCTGTAATGGGCGCCCCGCTTTGTTATGAAGGCGTATCGCTCAGGAGCCGGGTTTCTGCAGGGCGGTGATCAGGGTGCCGCCGGATTGCGGATCGTAGAGTCGGAGCAGGAACGTCGCGCCTGGCTTGATGGCGTTGTAGACCTCCTCGAATTTCTCCACGCTGCGCACCGGTTTGCGGTCAACTTCCGTGATGATCAGGCCGCGGCGCAGGTTTGCCTCGCGGTAGGCCGCGCTGTTGGGATCGACGTCCGTGATCAACACGCCTGCTACGTCGGTGTCTTCCAGGTTGAAGCGACGGGCCAGCTCCGGCGTGATGTCGGCGATCGAGAAGCCCAGCTCTTCCATCAGGTCCGATTCCGCAGCGCGGCCGCTCTGCGTGCGTCGGCGCGAGGCCGTCGCCCCTTCGGACGGGGCGGCCCCCAGTTTGACGGTAACCGTATGGGTTTCGCCGTCTCGGTTGATCGTCAATCTGACTTCGTCGCCCGGCCGGTGCGTGCTGATGATCTTCGAAAGCTCCAGGTGATTCGTCAGCTGCTGGCCGTTGATGGCGACGATGAGGTCGCCCGGTTTGATGCCCGCCTTCTCGGCCGCCGAGCCTTCTTCGACGGTGACGACCTGGGCGGCGCCGCGCGGCAGGTTCAGCGCTTTGATCACCGAGGGCGCGGCGGCCGTGTACTGCACGCCCAGGCGGGCGCGTTCGACGTGGCCGGTTTCGATGAGCTGGGGCACCACGTACTGGACGATGTCCACCGGGATGGCAAAGCCGATGCCCTGGTAGCCGCCCGTGCGGCTGTAGATGGCCGTGTTAATGCCGATCAGCTCGCCGCGCAGGTTGACCAGCGGGCCGCCCGAGTTGCCCGGATTGATCGCCGCGTCGGTCTGGATGAAGTTCTGCACGGCCGGCCCCTCACTGTAGTAGCGGTTCAGCGCGCTGATGATACCGGCCGTCACCGTGTTGCTGAGCTGGGGCGACAGCGGCGAACCGAAAGCCAGCACCCACTGGCCGACCCGCAGCGAACTGGCATCGCCCATGGAGATGTAGGGCAGGTTCTCGGCGTCGATCTTCAGCACGGCCAGGTCACTCTGCGGGTCGGTGCCCACGACCTCCGCATCGTAGGTGGTGCCGTCGTGCAGCACCACCTGCAGCTCATCGGCGCCTTCCACCACATGGTTGTTCGTCACGATGTAGCCATCGGCGCGGATGATGACGCCCGAGCCCAGTCCCTGGGAGCGGAATTCCTCGGGCATGTCGGGTATGCGAAAGTTGAAAAACTCCTCGAAGGGTGTGCCTTCGAACGGATTCCAGCGGAACGGTTGTCGCCGGATGACCCTTTCCGAGCGGATCTGCACCACCGTGGGGTTGACGCGCTCGGCCACGGCCACGAAGGCTTCCTCCAGGGAGTTGACGGCGGCCCCTTCGATCCGCGTGCCGCCGTTTTCTTCGCGGGCCAGCGTGGGCGTTGTGGCCTGGTTACTCAGACCGAGCAGGTTGGCGCCGGCCGTGGTGAAGAACACGCCGGCCAGGAAAGCGATCACCACCAGCGCAATGATCGAAAGCGTTCGCGTCCGTCGCATGGCACCTCAGGGTTTGATGCAACGCAGTTTCACCGTACTAACGGCAGAATTTTCTGAAGGATCAGGTCGAAGCGCTACCTTGTCGTAACGCGTGCACCTGCTGGCCGAAGCCGAAAGAAAAACGGAAAGGGAGGAGCTTTTCGTATTGCAGGCTGCAAGAAAAAAGCGCGGAGCCGTGGGCTCCGCGCTTTGCCGTGGCGATTCCGTTGTGGTTTATACGATTTTCCGGGCTGAGAAAGCATGGGCGCACACTGCGGTGCGCCCCTACCGAACAAACGACAACATTTCTACCATGTAGGGGCGGACCCCTTGTGTCCGCCCTGTCGTGTCCGCAGATCGGTATGGCGCTATCATGCTCCAGTGAATTTCTTAGTGGCGGGCGATGCCCGGCTCGGTCATATCGCGGACGTTCAGCACGCGGTCGAGCTCTTCGTCCGAAAGCAACCCCATTTCTTTGACGACCTCTCGGACCGACTTGCGCTCGGCCGCCGCCTTTTTGGCCACCTCGGCGGCTTTGTCGTAGCCGATGATGGGGTTCAGGGCGGTGGCGATGGCCGGGTTCAGTTCCAGCAGCTGGCGGCAGCGTTCCCGATCCGCTTCGATCCCGTCCACGCAGCGCGTGCGGAACGCCTCGCAGCCGTTGGTCAGGATCTGGATGCTTTCGAGCATGGCGTAGGCCATGACGGGCATCATCGTGTTGAGTTCGAAGTTGCCGTGCTGGCCGCCGACGGTGATCGTCAGGTGGTTGCCCATCACGCGGGCGCAGATCATCATCATCATCTCGCAGTGCACGGGGTTGACCTTGCCCGGCATGATCGACGAGCCCGGCTGCACGGCGGGCAGGCGGATCTCGGCCAGGCCGCTGGTCGGACCACTGGCCAGCCAGCGGATGTCGTTGACGATTTTCATCAGCGCGACGGCCAGCGTGTTGAGCGCACCGGAGACCGACACGTAGGCGTCCTTGCTGCCCTGCGCTTCGAAGTGGTTTTCGGCTTCCCGGAAGGGCAGGCCGGTCAGGTCGCTGATGTGTTCGATGGCACGCGCGGGGAACTCCGGGTGGCGGTTGATGCCCGTACCGGTGGCCGTGCCGCCCAGCGCCAGCTCCGACAGTTCATGCGAGACGGTGCGCAGCCGCCGGATGGCATGATCGATCTGGGAAGCATAGCCGCCGAACTCCTGTCCGAGCCGGACGGGCGTGGCGTCCATCAGGTGCGTGCGGCCGCTTTTGATCACGTCGTCGAACTGCTCGGCCTTTTCCTGCAGGCTGGTGCGCAGCCGCAGCAGGGCCGGGATCAACTCGTTCTCCAGGGCCACGCGGGCGGCAATGTGCATGGCCGTGGGAATCACGTCGTTCGACGACTGGGACATGTTCACGTCGTCGTTCGGATGCACGAGCTTGCTGCCCCGCTCGCCGCCCAGCATCTCGGTGGCCAGGTTGGCGATCACCTCGTTGGCGTTCATGTTCGTCGAAGTGCCGCTACCGGTCTGGAAGATGTCCACCACGAACTGGTCGTCCAGCTCCCCACTGATCACCCGCTGGGCGGCCTTTTCGATGGCTTCGGCCTTTTCAGGGGGCAGCAGCCCCAGTTCCCGGTTGGCGCGGGCGGCGGCCAGCTTGACGATACCCAGCGCTTCGATAAAGCGTCGCGGAAAGCGCAGTCCACTGACCGGAAAGTTCTCGACGGCGCGTTGCGTCTGGGCGCCGTAAAGCGCGTCGGCCGGAACGCGCACCTCGCCAAGTGAGTCGCGTTCAATGCGATAAGCCTGTGCCATGGCAGTTTTCCTGTTGGTGGGATGCCGTGAAAACTTTTTGCCACTACTAACTTACGATGCCCGGTGTAGAAAAAAGAAGCGAAAGGACGTTCGGGCATTTTTTCGTGGTTTTTCAGTAGATTGCAGGGCTTCAAAACGGGAGTGAGTAATGGAAGTCATTCGAACAGTCTGGGAGATGCAGGCGCATGCCGACGCCCGACGCCGGGAAGGGCGGCGTCTGGCGCTGGTACCCACCATGGGGGCGCTGCACGAGGGGCATCTGGCGCTGGTGCGTACGGCCCGTGCACATGCCGACCATGTGACCGTTTCCATTTTTGTCAATCCGACACAGTTTGGTCCTAACGAAGACTACGCTCGCTATCCGCGCCAGCTCGAAAAGGACGTGGCCGCGCTGGAAGCGCTTGAAGTGGACGTGGTCTTCGCGCCGACCGTCGAGGAAATGTATCCGGATGGACCGGAAGCGAACCTGACCTGGGTTTATGTGGAAAAGCTCGACGCGCACCTGTGCGGCCGCTACCGGCCCGGACACTTTCGGGGCGTGACCACGATCGTGGCCAGACTGTTCAACATCTGCAAGCCCCATGTGGCGGTTTTCGGGCTGAAGGACGCGCAGCAGTTTCAGATCATCCGGCGCATGGTGCGCGACCTGCACTACGACATCGAGTTGATCGGGGTGCCGACGGTGCGGGAGCCCGACGGGCTGGCGCTTTCGTCGCGCAACACGTACCTGAGTCCGGAAGAACGGAAGCAGGCCGTGGTGCTCTCGCAGGCCGTGGAGGCGGCCCGGCGGGCCATCGAGGCGGGGGAACAGCGCCCGGAGGCCATTGTTGAAGCGATGCGCCAGATTCTGGCCCGGGCGCCGCTGGCGCGGGTGCAGTATGCGGAAGTGGTCGATGCCGAAACGCTGCAGCCGGTCGCGCGCATTCGTCCGGGACAGCGCGTGCTGGCCGGCGTGGCCGTCTTTTTCGGAGACACCCGCCTGATCGACAATGTCTTTGTGGAAGCTCCTGGAGCTTGAAGTCTGAGCGCGTATGACGATCACCATGTTTCGGGCGAAGCTGCACGGGCTTCGCGTCACGGAAGCGGATCTCTATTATGAAGGGTCGATCACGATCGATCAGGAATTGCTCGAACTGGCCGGCATTCTGCCCTACGAAAAGGTCCAGGTGGTCAACGTCAACAACGGCGCCCGGCTGGAGACCTACACGCTGCCCGGCGAACGGGGAAGCCGGGTCGTGTGCCTGAACGGACCGGCCGCCCGCATGGCAGCGCGCGGCGATCAGGTGCTGGTGATCGCCTATGCACAGATGACCCCCGAAGAGGCCCGCAAACACCGGGCGCGCGTGGTGCTGTTCGACGAGCACAACGAGCCCAAACAGACGCTGGAGCTTTCTGTCGAGGAGGCGCTGGCCGCTCCATCCGAAGCCGGCACGGTATGATGCGCGTTGCGATCACTTTTCTGAGTCTGCTTCTTGTAGCCGGAACGGTTCGTGCCCAGACCGAGGCGCTGCTTCCGGTGGCCACCACAGCGGGCTATGGCTTTGTTACGCCGGAGGGTGAGACGGCCATAGCCCCCCGGTTCGAGCGCGTGCTGGCGTTTTCGGAAGGAAGAGCGGCCGCCCGACTCGACGGCCAGTGGGGTTTCATCGATACGACCGGCCACTGGGTCGTTCCGCCGCAGTACGAGCAGGTCTTCGCGTATCAGAACGGCTATGCCCGCGTGCGCAAAGACGGCCGCTGGGGCTTTGTCGATCGGAAGGGGCGCGAGGTAGTGGGGCCCGCCTACGAGGCCGTTCAGGACTTCGCCTATGGGCTGGCTCCGGTGGCGGTGATCCAGAAGATGCTCGGCGTGATGCGGCGCACGCGCTGGGGGTTTATTAACGCCCGGGGAGAGATGGTCATCCCGCCGCAGTTCACGCGGGCGCTGGCCTTCAGCGAAGGACTGGCCGCCGTCGAGGTGGGCACGCAGACGCTGATGGTGACGACCGGCCGCAAATGGGGCTTCATCGACACGACCGGTCAGTGGGTCATCCCGCCGCGGTTTTCGTCGGCACGGAATTTTTCGGAAGGACTGGCGCTGGTGCGCGAGGGAAATCGCACGCTGTTCATCGACCGAGCGGGCAAGCCGGCCTTCGAAGTGCCGTATCGGCAGGTGTACAGCTTTTCGGAAGAACGCGCCCGCGTCTCGGACGGCACCGCCTGGGGCTTCATCGATCGCACGGGTGAGCTGGTCATTCCGCTACGCTTCGAGCAGGCGCTGGACTTCTCCGAAGGGCTGGCGGCCGTGCGGGTAGAGGGCCGCTGGGGCTATATCGACCGCGAAGGCAATCTGATCATGCCGCCGCGCTTCGAGCAAGCGCACGCCTTTCAGCACGGTGTGGCGCTCGTGGTCGAAAACGGTCGGCTGCTGTACATCGACCAGGGCGGCCGTGTGCGCTGGCAGAGTCCCTCCCCTTGAGACTGAGCGCAGCATTTCGTACGTTTCACTTCTGCGAAGTCAGGCAGGATCAGTCCGTAGGGTCCCATGGAAATTTCGACGCTTGCCGTAGTCGGGGCCGGTACGATGGGGCAGGGCATCGCCCATGTGGCGGCGCTCCACGGGCGATCGGTGCGGCTGGTAGATGTCTCGGAAGCAGTGCTGCAGCGGGCGCTTCAGACGATCGCGCATAACCTGGAGCGGCAGGTCAGGAAGGAACGCATCACGGCGGCGCAGAAAGAAGAAACGCTCGGGCGCATCACGCCCGCGACCGATCTGGAGGCCGCCGTGGCCGACGTGCAGCTGGTGATCGAGGCGGTTCCGGAAAATCCGGACCTGAAGGCGCAGATGTTCGAACGGCTGGACCGTGCGGCCCCGCCGGAAGCCATCCTGGCGTCCAACACGTCGTCGATCTCCATCACCTGGCTGGGAGCCCGGACGCAGCGTCCGGCCCGGGTAATCGGCATGCACTTTTTCAACCCGGTGCCGGTCATGCAACTGGTGGAGATCGTCCGGGGCCTGGAAACGAGCGATGCCACCTACGAGACGATCTACCACCTGGCCGAAGCGCTGGGCAAAACCCCGGTGACCGTCAACGATGCGCCGGGGTTTGTCTCGAACCGGGTGCTGATGCCCATGATCAACGAGGCGATCTACTGCGTGATGGAAGGCGTGGCCACGCCGGAAGATGTGGACCGGGTGATGAAGCTGGGCATGAACCACCCGATGGGACCGCTGGCGCTGGCCGATCTGATCGGGCTGGACGTTTGCCTGGGTATCATGGAAGTGCTGCACCAGGAGCTGGGCGAAGACAAGTACCGCCCCTGTCCGCTGCTCCGCAAGATGGTCGCGGCCGGGCGACTGGGACGTAAGACCGGCCGTGGCTTTTACGAGTATGCGTCCAACTGAGCTTCGGTCGTTTGCGATGGAGACCGTGCCCCACCAACCCGAAACGGAAACGATGGAAAGCTCGACGATCTCGTATCGAAGGCGCAGCGTGCTTTTTATCGACGGCCCAGCGTGGCCGCCTGGGCCGTGATCATCGCGATGGCCATTTTACTCACGCTGTACTTTCTCAATCTGTCTTAGCGGACGTGCCGCCGTTCTGCTCGCGCTGGGCGAAGCGTTCGTAGGCTTCGATGATGTCTTTGACCAGGCGGTGGCGGACGACGTCCTCGCGATCGAAGTAGACGAAGGCGATCCCTTCGACACCTTCGAGCACGTGCCGCACCTCGACCAGGCCGCTGCGCTCCGGACTGGGCAGGTCGGTCTGGGTGATGTCGCCGGTGATGATGGCCCGGCTATTGGCCCCCAGCCGCGTCAGAAACATCTTCATCTGCTGGGTGGTGGCGTTCTGGGCTTCGTCCAGGATGACGAAGGCCGCGTTGAGCGTGCGGCCGCGCATGTAGGCCAGTGGCACGATCTCGATCACGTTCTGCTCCATGAGCGCGCGCAGGCGCTCACGCGGTAGCATGTCTTCCAGCGCGTCGTAAAGCGGCCGCAGATAGGGATCGACCTTCTCGCGGAAGTCGCCGGGCAGAAAGCCCAGGCGCTCGCCGGCCTCGACGGCCGGTCTCGACAGCACGATGCGCTTGACCTGGCGGGCTTTCAGCGCCGCCACGGCCAGCGCCACGGCCGTGTAGGTTTTGCCGGTTCCTGCGGGACCGATGGCGAAGACGATGTCGTTTGTGCGGGCCATCTCGATCAGCCGGCGCTGATTGGGCGTCTTGGCGCGTACCGGCACCCCGGACGTAGTGAACAGAATGACATCGTCGGCAGGGGTGGAGGTGGCACCTGCACCATCGCCCGTGGTGAAGAGCGCCAGCACGGTATCGACATCCCGCTCGGTGAGCTGTCCGTGTCGGTTGAGCAGGGCAATCAGTTCGCGAATGGCCCGTTCGATGCGATCCAACGTCTCCGCTTCGCCCCGCAGAATCAACTGGTTGCCGCGTGCAATAAGCTGCGCTTCCGGAAAAGCCGCCTCCAGCTTGCGCAGATGAACGTCGCCCAACCCGAAGAGCAGCACCGGGTTGGGGTGTTCGATCGTCAGTCGCTTTTCGGCCAATGCAGGCTGTTATGTGGTTTGGTGAAACAATTCGCTTAACCTTCTCCGACGCAAACCGTTTAACGGCAGGTCGTGCACTTGGTGCCCGCAACCCGCCCTCATCATGCCGAAGACACTGGTCCTCGAATTTACCAAAATGAACGGCGCCGGGAACGACTTTGTCGTCCTGGACAACCGCTTCTACGCCTTTTCGGACGAAGAGCTGGCCGAGCTGGCCCAGCGCTACTGTCGCCGGCGTTTCGGTATCGGTGCCGACGGATTGCTGGCGCTGGCACCGCCCCGGCAGCCGGCAACGCACTACCGGATGCGCTACTTCAACGCGGACGGCAGCCTGGGTACCATGTGCGGCAACGGAGCCCGCTGCCTGGCCCGCTTTGCCCGAATGGCCGGTATCCGTGACAACCCGCTTCGGTTCGAGACGGACGCCGGCATCTACCGGGCCGAGGTGTCCGACGATCTGCAGGCGCCGGTGCGGCTCTACCTGCCGCCGGCCGGTACCTACGAGCCGAACCCCCGTCTGGCAACTCCCCTGGATACGCAGTTTGAATCGGTGGCCTTCATCTGGACAGGCACCGAACATCTGGTCTGCTTTGTGCCCTCCGTGGAGGATGTGCCGGTAGCCGAATGGGGGCCAAGGCTCCGGCATGATCCGGCCCTGCAGCCCCGCGGCGCGAACGTGGATTTCGTCGAGGTGGTGGGTGAGGCGCAGGAGCGAAGCGTGTTGCGCGCACGCACCTACGAAAAGGGCGTCGAGTCCGAGACGCTGGCCTGTGGCACGGGGGCTGTGGCCGCCGCCCTGGTCGCCTGGCGACAGGGGCGGGTGCGCCGGCTCCCGATCGAGGTGCACATGCCGGGAGGCGTGCTGACCGTAGGCTTTCTGCCGGGAGACGACGGCGAAACGGAGCTGTTTCTGGAAGGACCGGCGGAAGTGGTATTCCGAGGCACTGTCGAGGTCCCGATGCCGCTCGTGCCTTCGGAATGATCATACATCCGGCAACGCCACCGGCGCGCTCGTAACCAGAGCGAAGGCCGTTCGGAGCACGCGCAGAAAACGAAAGGCGCCCTTCCGAAGGGGAAGGCGCCTTTCGTCGGGTTGTGGTTCAGCGGGTGGCGTTACAGTTCAAACCGACGTCGGTAATCCTTGATGTCGGCCTGCTCGCGCAGCGCGGCCAGCCACTGGGTGAGCACCTGCTGACGCCGCTGATTGAGCAGCTGCTGCCGGATCTGCTCCCGCATCTGTTCGCCCAGCGGCGGTGGCTCGTAGAGCTTCGCGAGCTGCACTACGAAGGCTGCGTTTTCGCCTTCGACGACGCCGGACGTTTCGCCTTCCTGCAGACCGAACACCGTACCGACAAACCGCGGTTCACGGCCCAGTCCGGGGATCAGCGTCTGGTTGTAGCTGAGCTGGGTGACGGTCTGCACCGTGGTGCCGAGCGCTTCGGCCAGGCCGTCGAAGCCGTGCTGCTGAAGGGCCCGGCGCATACGCGCCACCTGCACTTCTTTCTTCTTCTCCAGCAACACACGCGGGCGGATCTCCTCGCGCACTTCCTCGAAGGAGCGATACCCTTTGGGGATCACCTCGACGAGCTGCAGCACGATGAAACGGTCGTCCAGCTCGATCACCTGGCTGACGTCGCCTTCGTCGGCACCTGCCAGAAAGTTCAGGACAGCCCGGCTCTGGCCGATGCCGGGCAGGAACTGCTGGTCTTCTTCAACGCGCATTTCCTGCACCTGCAATCCCATGCGCTGCGCCTCGCCCTCGAAGTCGCCGGACTCCTCGGCGTAGTAGGCCAGGTCTTCCATGCGTTCCTGGATGCGGTTGAGCGTGGCCAGCGAGGGGGCCGGGCGCATGGCCAGGTCGGCGATCTGCACCTCCACGCTGGAGCGGCCCGTCACCTCGATCAGGTGGTAGCCGAAGCGGGTTTCGACCGGTCCCACCACCCGGCCGATCGGCGCTGAAAAGGCCGCCTCTTCGAAGGGTTCGACCATGCGGCCGCGGCCGAACCAGCCCAGGTCGCCGCCGCGTCGGGCGCTGCCGGGATCGTCGGAGTGTTCACGGGCCAGCGTGGCAAAGTCGGCGCCCTGTTCCAGCTGGCGCTTCAGTTCCAGCGCTTCCTGGCGCGCCTGCTGGCGGGCTTCCGGGTTGTCTTCTGGCGCCCGGATCAGGATGTGCCGTGCGCGGATGACGGTTTCTTCCGAAGGCCGCACCGCCCGGATCTTGACCAGGTGGGCCAGGCCGCCGGCTACGACCGGCCCCACCACTTTGCCCGGCTGCGGGTCGTCGAAGACGACATCGCCGAGGGCCGGGTCCAGTTCATCCCGGCGGAAGAAGGCGTCCGTGAAAGGACGCTCCGACGCGTAGCGGGCCAGAAAGAGTGAGTCGTTTTCGGTCTGCGCAAAACGCTCCTTGAGCCGGTTCAGCTCTTCCAGCACCTGCGAGGTATCTTCGGCGGTGGGATTCTTGGGCAACGTGACGTAGGCGACGCGGTAGGTGCGCTTGCGCTGAAAGTCGTCTCGATGCTCGTTGTAGTAGCGGCGCAGGTCGCTCTCGGTAACCGTCACGGAATCGTCCGGCACTTCGGCATAGCGGAGGGCCACGTAGCGCGCGTCGGCCCGGAGCGTGCGCCGCCGGTACTCTTCTTCCACTTCCTGGTCGGAGACGCGAACAGTCGCCAGCAGAAGCTGCTCCAGCTTCTGACGGGCACGCTCGGCCCGCAGATATTCTTCCAGCCGGATCCAGTCTTCGCGGGCGGCCGGGTTGTCGATGAAGTTCTGGAGTAGCGCCCGGTTGACGTTGCCGTTTTCGTCGCCAAAGTAGGCTTTGATGATGGGGTGGGGGTTGTCGCCCAGCACCATCTGGACGACCTCGTCATCGGTCACGGTGATGCCCAGACGCTCCATGGCCTGCTCGCGCAGACGCTCCTCGACGAGCGCGTTGAAGACCTGCTCGCGGATCAGGTCGCTCATCTGAGGCGTCGGTGCCTCGCCCGTCTGCTGCTGGTAGGCCTGCATTTGAGCTTCGACGGCCCGGACGTACTCCTGGTACGAGATGGGATCGCCGTTGACCTCGGCGATGGTATCACCGGTGCGCCCGACCACGTCGAACGCGCCCGAATCCTGCAGCACCCAGATGATGCCGAAGGAGATCACCAGAATCCACAGAATGACTCCGGTGTTCTCCCGGAGTTTGTTCATGACACCCATGCACGCAACTCGGTTTGGTTGGCTCCCTCGCGGAAAAACAAGCGGAAGTTAACAAAAAGAAGGGCACAGCCCAAGCGAAAAAAGCGGCCGCGCCACCTGCGGTGAAACGGCACCCGGGATGATTTGTTCGACGACTCAGGCCACGCGGGAGCGGACGCGCTGCAGCTCGGTGCGCAACGTCAGCAACGTTTTCCCCAGGATCTGCGAGATGCGCGCTTCGGTGAGTCCGAGCAGCTGGGCGATTTCGCGCAGCGTCAGGTTTTCGTAGTAGTAGAGGGCTAGAATGTTCTGCTCGCGTTCGGGAAGGCGCTGGGTGAGCTTCGTAACGTACTCGATCAGAGAAGCGCGGTCGATTTCCTCGAATTGCTTTTCAGCGTCTTCGTTGGGGATGGTCTCCAGCACGCTCTGATCGCCGTCTTCCCCGACGGTTTCCTGCAGGGAAAGCGCAAAGCGCCGCTGGGCGTCGGTCAGCAGGGCGTAGTATTCCTGAAGGGAGATGCCGAGGTAGTCGGCCACATCCTGATCGTCGGGTTCGCCGCCGAGCGTCTGGCGGAGCGTTTCGATGGCCTGTTGCAGTTCGGCAAGTTTGCGGCGGCGCTCGCGGGGCAGGGCGTCGATCGAACGCAGGTAATCGACCAGGGCGCCGCGAATGCGGCCGTAGGCATAGGAGACGAAGGGCGTGCCGCGTTCCGGATCGTAGCTGTCGAGTGCCTGAAGCAGCCCCATGAGGCCCACGTTTTCCAGATCCTCACGGGTGACGAGCGGGTGATCGGGCACACTCAGGCGTCCTACCATGGAGCGCACCAGCGGGACGGCTGCCAGCACGACGGCCTCGCGGTTGGCCGACGAAGGATCGGCCACATACTGCTCAACGAGGCGTTGCAGGTCGTATTTCATGGCTCAGCCACGTTCGGACGTTACGCAGCAGCCGGTGCGGTCATTCGGGAGGGATGCTCAGAGGTGTCCGTTTCAGCCCGGTCGGAGCTGTTTTCTTCGGCCAACTCACCTGCTTCGGTCCGGGGAGGTGCCAGCGTCAGAATCCATCGGATCGCCACATAGCCCAGCTGCAATACCAGAAAAGCACCCAGTCCCGTCAGGGCGGCCGTCAGCAGCGCACGATCCAGCGAGGCAAACTGCCAGAGCTGCAGGAAAAGCACGACCACGCTCAGAAGACCGCTGATGTAGGTGAACAGGCTCTGCATGACTTCCGACGATTACGGCTGTTACTAAGGTAACGCATGAACCGGTCAAACAAGATGCATGCCATGCGGGGTCAGGAGGTGGGACAGGAGGCGGGTTGTTCGATGGCGCCGCGCACAAGCGCTTCGGCCAGCCGCTGAAAGGCGTTGCGTACGGGGCCGGGCGACTGCACGGCCGGCTGCTGACGGTGTACGCTTTGCCGCACCTGGGCGGAAAAAGGTACCCAGCCCAGGTACATCGGCCGGTGGTGCAGAAAGTGGTGGGTGAGTTCGGCAAAGCGGTCGGCCACGCTCCGGGCTTCGGCCTCGGTGTCGGCAAAGTTGACCACGCAGCCCAGCGGGTAGTGGGGAGCGCGTTGCCAGAGCAGCTTGCAGAGGCGGTAGGCGTCGGCAATGGCCGTGGGCTCGCCCACGATGACCAGCAGGCCCAGCTGGGCGCGGTCGAGCGCCCAGCGCACCGGTCCCTCGGTGCCGGCCGGCGCGTCGATCAGGACGAATGTGTGCGTGTGGCGCAGCTCTTTCAGGAGCCAGTCGAGCGTCCGGTACAGCGCTTCGTGGTGGCCGTCGGCCTGACCGGGTTCGGCCACGGCCTGCACCAGCGTAAAGCCCGAGCGGGTCGGATGCAGCACGTCGTCCAGTTCGACCCGTCCGAGGGCCAGGTCCAGCACGCTGGCCGAAGGCGATTCGTTGAGCAGGATGCCGCAGGCTCCCTGGCCGAAGTCGGCGTCGAGCAGCGCCACGCGTTCGCCCATCACGGCCAGCGTTTCGGCCAGGTTGACGGCGGTGACGCTTTTGCCCACACCACCTTTCCCGCTGACGATGGCGACAACCGTGGAACGACGTTTCATAGGGCTTGCGGGTCAGAGCCGGAGCAGGTGTTCGATGAAGGCGACCGGGGAGAACGCTTCGAGGCTGTCGGGCACGCGGGCGCCGCGCGAGACGCAGACGACCGGGCAGGCCAGCGCCACCAGCCAGTCGTAGAGGCGTCCGACCCGACGTACTTCGTCCAGGTGGGTCAGCACCAGCGCGTCGGGTGCCAGCGGCAGCCGTCGGATCCAGTCCGGCAGAATGTCTTCGAGGTTGCAGGTGGCGTTCAGGCAGAACAGCACCTGCAGCGGCAGAACAGGCGTCAATAGCTGGCGCAGGTGCAGCAGCAGTCGCCGCGCCGGGGCTTCCTGCAGCGGAAGCGAGGGCGTGTCGATCAGGATCTGGTCGAAGCCCTGCACGCGCCGGAGCGCGGCCGTCATTTCCTGCGGCGTGGCGACCGTTTGCACCGGAAGTCCGAAGCGGCGGTACAGCTCGACGGGGCTGAGGTAGGGCTGGCTTTCGGCGTCTTCGGGCAGGAGCACGAGCACGGCCGTCATGCGCCGCCCGAAAAAGCCGGCATGCCGGGCCAGCTTGAGCAGCAGCGTGGTTTTGCCGGCACCGGCCGGACCGATGACGACCTGGGGGCCCTGCAGCGGGCGCGGCGTGGTCGGGGCCAGCTGGCGGCGCATTTCGCGGGCCAGGGCCCAGCGCAGCTGCTCGTCGGGCTGCTCGGGATCGAAGCCCTGTGCTACCAGGCGATCGAACAGCCGAATGACGGTCGAAGGCTGCAGGCCCTGGCGCAGCAGTTCGCCGGCCAGCGGGTGCCCGAGCCAGCGATGCGAGGCGCCCACCAGGGCTCCGCCCAGTTGCCTTTCGAGCCGGGCCAGCCGCCGATGCAGGCGTTCGAGCTGATCGGCCAGGTGGGCCGGAACGGGCGACGCCGAGGCGGAAGCGGCGGACGTTTCTGCCGGAAAGAGTTGCCCGCGCCGATCCAGGTGGGCACGGTTTCCAGACGGACGCGGTGGGCTGCCGTTGCCGCGTTCGACCGTGAGGACGGCCGTGTCGGTCGTGGTCGCCGAGGTGCCCGCCTTGCGGGCCAGCCGACTGGCACCGGCATAGCCGAAGGGCAGGCGTTCCGCTTCCTGTTGGGGCTGATCGACCATGACGGTGATGCGGGCCGGCTGGTCGCCCTGCGCCGGCACGGACTCCAGCAGTACCACGTCGTCTCCGAACCGACGCCGCGCTTCCAGCAGCGCGGCCTGAATGCTCGGAGCGGTCAGCGTATGCAGTTTCATGGCTTGCAGGGACTATGGCTCACGGAAGCCGCAGCTGATCGACGACTTCCACGCGGGTGTCCGGTAGCAGGTCGTTGTAGGACAGCACGTTCAGGTCCGGGATCGAGGGTGCCAGGAAGTTGTAGAGCACGGGGCGCAGCACCGGCGAGGTGAGCAGCACCGGCGGCCGTCCTTCGCTCAGCAGCCGCCGGGTAATTCGCTCCGCTTCCTTCAGGAAGCGCTCGCTCTGCTGCGGCTCCAGCCCCAGCGTGCCCGGGTGCAACTCCCCGGCTTCTGCCTGTTGCAGCAAGTGGCGTTCCAATATGGGATCCAGTACGAAGGCATAGATGGCGCCGTCCGGCGACAGGAACTGCCGGGTGATGGTGGGTGCCAGCGCATGGCGCACGTATTCGGTCAGCACGTCGATGTTTTTCGTGCTGGTGGCGTGATCGGCCAGCGCCTCCAGGATCGAGACCAGGTCGCGGATCGGAATGCGCTCGCGCAGCAGGCGCTTGAGCACCTTCTGAATGGCGCCGATGCTGAGCAGATTCGGCGTCAGCTCCTCGATCAGCGCCGGGTGGGTTTCTTTGACCTTATCGAGCAGCTTTTTGACTTCCTGACGATCCAGCAGCAGATGGGCGTTTTTGCGGAGCACCTCGAGCAGGTGCGTGGTGATGACGGCCGGTGCTTCGACCACGGTCAGCCCCATGCGCTCGGCATCGGGCAGGTTACGCTCGGCCACCCAGAGCGCTGGCAGGCCGAAGGTGGGGTCCGTCGTGCGTAGCCCTGGCGGGGTTTCTTCCAGCCCTTCGGGCAGCAGTGCCAGGTAGTAGCCGGGGAGCACCTCACCTTCGGCTACCGGGTTGCCCCGGATTTTGATCACGTACCGGTTGGCTCCCAGCGCCATATTGTCCCGAATGCGGACAGGTGGGATGACGATGCCCAACTCCAGCGCCAGTTGCTGACGCAGCACCTTAATGCGATCCAGCAAATCGCCCTGCTGGTTGGGGTCGACCAGCGGAATCAGCCCGTAACCGATTTCCAGCTCCAGCGGATCAACCATAAGGAGCTGGCTGGGATCATCGGTCGGTTGGGGGGTGGGCTCAGGTGTTTCCGTTTCGGCCGGCTGTTCGGCGGCACGCTGCTCCATCTGACGACGCTGATAGCCCAGCAGTAGCGTGGTGCCGGCCAGCAGCCAGAACGGCACGAGAGGAAGGCCAGGTACTAGTCCTAACAACGCCAGAAATCCGCCCGTAATGAGCAGCGGGTAGGAGCGGCCAAAAAGCTGCCCTTTAAATTCTTCGGCCAGGTTCGCTTCGCTACTGGCCCGGGAAACAATAATACCGGCAGCCGTCGAGATGAGCAGGGCCGGGATCTGTGAGACAAGCCCGTCGCCAATAGAGAGCAATACGAAATTCTGCGCCGCTTCAGCAGCCGACATGCCATGCTGCAATACGCCGATCAGGAATCCCCCGATGATGTTGACGGCCGTGATGACCAGGCCGGCGATGGCGTCGCCCCGCACGAACTTGCTGGCGCCGTCCATGGCGCCGTAGAAGTCGGCCTCGCGGGCGATTTCTTCGCGACGCTTCCGCGCTTCGTCTTCGTCGATCAGGCCTGCGTTCAGGTCGGCGTCGATGGCCATCTGCTTACCTGGCAGGGCATCCAGCGTAAAGCGAGCAGCTACTTCAGCAATGCGGCCGGACCCTTTGGTGATGACCACGAAGTTGATCACCACCAGCACGATGAAGATGATGGCCCCCACCACATAGTTGCCGGCTACCACGAACTGGCCGAACGCACTGATCAGGGCTCCGGCTTTACCTTCGCTCAGGATTAGCCGAGTAGAGGCCACGTTGAGCGACAGCCGGAACAGCGTGGTCATCAGCAGCAGCCCCGGGAAGATGGCAAATTCGAGCGGTCGTGCTGCATAGAAGGCGGTCAGCAGCACGGCCAGGCTGATGGTAATGTTAGTCGCCAGCAGTATGTCCAGCAGAAACGGGGGGAGCGGCACCAGCATCACAAACAAGATGAGCACGATGCTGCTGGCCAGCAGCGCTTCGGTGTTGAAGCGCCGCAACAGGCTACCGGGCTGGCCGGACGTTACGGTTGCCGGAACGGAGTTGGCCATCGGGGTACGTCAGCGGGTTTAGCGGCTACCGGCACCCGGAGGCTGCTGGCCGCGCTGGCGGTAGATCTCGGCCAGGATGGTGGCCACGGCCAGGTACAGTTCCTCCGGGATTTCCTGCTCTTCGGGCACGTTGTGATACAAAGCCCTTGCCAGGGGAGGGTCTTCGACGACGGGAATGCCGTGCTCCAGCGCCAGCGCCCGGATGCGAAGCGCCCGCTTGCGGATGCCTTTGGCCAGGACGCGCGGTGCGGGCGCCTCGGACGGATCGTAGCGCAATGCGACGGCGTAGTGCGTCGGGTTGGTAACCACTACGTCGGAGCGCAGCACGGCGTGATCGAGCCGGCGTCGACGGGCCAGCTCGCGGGCTTTTTTCAGGCGCCGGCTCTTGACCATCGGATCGCCTTCGGTCTCCCGGTGCTCGTCCTTCACCTCCTGCGCCGTCATCTTCAGATCCTGCCGGTACTTCCATTTCTCGTAGGCGAAGTCGGCGGCCGACAGCAGCAGCAGCGCTCCAAGCGTGTAGGCCGCCAGTTGCAGCATCCACAGACCCGTTGCCTGCAGAATCGCCTCCAGCGAATGGGTGTGCAGCTCAAGAATCTCGGGCAGATGCCGATAGATGACCAGGAAGGCGATCGGGCCAACGATGGCGATCTTCAGCAACGCCTTGAGCACGTTGAACAGGCCGCGTGACGAAAACAGACGTTGCAGGCCGCGCAGCGGGCTGATGCGCTCGGGCTTTGGAAGCAGCGGTTTGAGCGTGGGATGCCAGCCGGTCTGCCAGACGTTGACGCCGAAAGCGATCACCAGCAACAGCGCAAAGAACGGCACCAGCAGGCGGCCCAGCACCATGAGCGCTTCCTGCAGGGCACTGATGACGGAGCTGGAAGTGAGCGGATAGAACGGGGCGCTCATCAGCGTGCGCGCCGTGAACTGACGCATCAGGCCGTAGGCGTAGGGCAGGCTCAGCGCCAGCGTGAGCAGGCCGCCTGCAAGCAGCAGAACGGCACTCGTCTCCTGCGAGCGAAAGACGTTGCCTTCTTCCCGCGCCTTCTGGAGGCGACGCGGGGTAGGATCGAACTGCTTCTGATCGCGATCCGGCATAGGGCTTTTCGGGGTGGCCGGGTAAGCTGACCGAAAAAGCGTGCCGGACGGCTAAACGAAAGCCTGAGAAGCGGACAGACGGACGTTGGCGGAAATCCTTTCCGTCAGGGCGGCAGGATGGCGCCCAGCAGTCGGAGCAGCTCGTCGTCGATATTGCTGATCAATGTGGCCATCAGCGGGAAAAAGGCCCGCATGTAGAACAGCGCCAGGGCCAGCCCGACGAGCAGCTTGAGCGGTAGCGCAATGGAAAACAGGTCGGCCTGGGGGACGACGCGCGCAAAGATGCCCAGGGCCACGTCGATCAGCAGGATCGTCACCATGAACGGGGCGGCCAGGCGCAGCGCCAGCACCAGAAAGTCCCAGACCCATTGAACCAGCAGCGGCTGACTGGCCGCCAGGTTGGCACCTGCCAGCGGGACGACGCGGAACGACTCGACCAGGGCGCGCAGCACCACGTGATGGCCGTCCAGCAGCACGAAAATCATCAGGGCAGCTAGCGAAAGCAGTCGCCCCAGCGGGTTGGCCGCGTGTCCTTCCAGCGGGTTGAAGACCTGGGCCATGTGGAGTCCGATCTGGAAGCCGATCAGGTCGCCGGCCATTTCGACGGCCCAGAAGATCATGTGCGCGGCGAAGCCCAGCAGCAGGCCGGTCAGCGCCTCGAGGGCCACGGCCACGATGAAGCCGAGCGCCTGATCGGTATGGGGTGGCAGCGGACCCGGTACCAGTCCCGACAGGCTGTAGGCCAGCAGCACGGCCAGCAGCACGCGCACGCGCACCGGGATCGAGAGCTGGCCGAAGAACGGGGCCGCCAGCAGCACCCCGCTGATCCGCACGAACACCAGCAGCACGCGCAGCAGGTATTCCGGGTTCAGCAGGGGCATGGCTTCAGTGCGACACGTTCGGGATGAACTGCAGCACCTGTACGGCGAAGTCCGTCAGCATCTGCAGCATCCAGGGCGCCAGCAACAGCAGCACGAGCCCTACGGCCAGAATCTTGGGGATGTAGCTGAGCGTCATCTCCTGCACCGACGTGATGGCCTGCAGCAGGCTCACGATCAGGCCCACGATCAGCGCCACCGCCAGCAGCGGTCCTACCAGCAGCAGGGCGGTTTTGAGCGCTTCCTGAATCCAGTACAGAGCGACTTCGCTGGTCATAGCCGTCAGGGATTTAACCGCCGAGATAACCACGAACGACCGATTCCACCACGAGATACCAGCCGTCGGCCAGCACGAACAGCAGCAGCTTGAGCGGCAGCGAGATCATGACCGGCGGCAGCATCATCATGCCCATGCTCATCAGCACGCTGGCGACGATCAGGTCCACCAGCAGAAAGGGCAGAAAGATCATAAAGCCGATCTGGAAGGCGATGCGCAGTTCGCTGATCACGAAGGCCGGGACCAGAATGTAGAAGGGCACGTCTTCGGGCCGGTCGAAGGCCTCGACGCGGGCCAGGTCCATGAATAGCATCAGGTCTTTTTCGCGAGTCTGGCGCAGCATGAAAGCGCGTAGCGGGGCGGCGGCCCGTTCGAGCGCCACCTGCTGAGTGATCTCGCCGTCCAGATAGGGCCGCAGCGCCTCGTCGTGAATCTGATCGAACACCGGGTACATGATGAACAGCGTCAGAAAGAGCGCCAGCCCGATCAGCACCTGCGTGGGCGGGGATTGTTGCAGGCCGAGCGCCGTCCGCAGAATGCTGAAGATGACCACCAGTCGGGTAAAACTGGTGGTCAGGATGATGATGGCCGGGGCCAGCGACAGGATGGTGAGCAGCAGCAGCAGCTGCAGCGGCAGCGCAAAGTCTTCGTTCTCGCCGAGTTGAATGCGGGGAAGGGGGCCCAGCAGCGTGCTGCCGCCGGAAGCAGGCGGCGTCTGCGGGGTGGTCTGCTGGGTCTGCGGCTGCTGGGCGAAGGCCGGCAGGGCAGGCCCAGGAAGCAGAAGGCACAGCGACAGGCCCAGAAGCGACAGCTTACGACGCATGGTCGGTCTGCGAGGCTCGTGCGGACAGCGTGGTGAGCATCCGGGCGAAGGCCGAGGCTGGCGGTGCTTCGGCGTTGTCGCCCCGGAGTTCGGGCGGCAGGGGCAGGCTTTTGAGCAGCGTGATCTGCTGGGAGGTGACGCCCAGGATCAGGAGTTCATCCCCGCAGGCGACGAGGCGGATTTGCTGACCGGGACCCAGCGAGAGCTGGCCGACCGGACGCAGCAGGGCGGGGCCGGGCAGCGTGCGCGTGCGGCGGTGCAGGTAGAGCGCCAGCACGGCCCCGGCGATCAGCACGAGCAGCACCAGCACGTAGCGAACGCTCAGATAGGGAGGTGCGGACTCCGAGCGGACAGGCTGGGCCAGCGTGGAATCCGTGGTAGCTGGTGGAGAAGAAGCAGGCAGCACAGCAGGGGTGGAGGCCCATTGCAATGCCAGCCAGAGTAAAACAAGCCCGCCGCCCAGTAGAAGCAGGCGGCGGAGCGGCAAGCTGCTGGCGGAACGCACAAGGAACGTCATGGCACGGTGTGGATGGGGTGGCGTTACGCTATCGCCACCGGCCTGCCAACACCGTGCCAGTGCTCAGAACAGGGTCTTCTCGCGCTGACGGTTTCCGGTGACCAGGTTGGTAATGCGCACGCCGAACTGCTCGTCGATCACGACGGCTTCGCCCTCGGCGATGAGCCGGCCGTTGGCATAAATTTCCAGCGGTTCGCCGACCAGTTTTTCCAGCTCGATGATGCTGCCGGTGGTCAGCCGCAGCACATCGGCCAGCGGCAGGCGGCGCCGGCCCAGCTCGACGACGATCTCCAGCTCGACATCGGCCAGCAGTTCCAGATTGCCTTTGACGCCGCCGTCGCCGATGCGCTCGGGGCCCAGTTCGCCAAAGGAGGCCGGACGCACTTCGACGGGCGGTTGCTCGGTGGCCCCTGCAGCCGTCGCCTTGGGTGCCCTGGTGGTCTGTTGTTGCGTCACGCTCGGAGGCAGCAGAATAAAACCTTCGTGCTGCGCGTCGCCTATGTGCAGCGTAAATGGAAGTTGCAACAGCGCGTCGGGTAGTTCCACCGGAGGCTGGGCGGCCCCGGCACCGGGCTGCTGGACGACGAAGGTCACCTCGGGCAGGCGCACGCCTTCGGCGGCCAGCGCGTTGCGCAGCGTGCCATAGCCCTGGGCGGCCACTTCGCCCAGCAGGTCATCGACGCCCTCATCGCCGGGATTGAGCGCTTCGCCGAGCATGGCTTGCGACAGCAGCGGGATCCAGTCCGGCGTCAGCCCGATGGCAAACGGCTCACTGCGGGCCCAGATCAGCACCCGGTCGCCGGCCAGCTCGTTCAGCTGGTCGGTCGTGATCGTGGCAGGCGTGCCCAGCTCCAGGGTAAGTTCCTGGTTCAGCAGCGTCTGCAGAAACTGTTGCAGGGCCTCGCGGGTGGCCTCAAGCCGCGGAAGCGTCGGATTCGAGCGCATCTTCCTCAAGCGGTAGTTCCGGGGGGACGACTTCCAGAATGCGCAGGGCGCGGTGCTTGCCGGAGCGGCCGGGGATCGCCCTGAATTTCTCGCGCTCGCCGATGTACACCTGGACGGGTTGATTTACCCGGCGCTCCAGCACGAGCACGTCGCCTACTTCGAGCGTCATCAGCTCGCTGAGCTTGATCCAGGTGCGGCCCATCACGGCGCGCAGCTCCACCTCGATTTTTTCCAGTTGCTCCTCGTAGCGCTGGCGAACGGCCGGAGGCACCTCGGTCGTGGAACTGGAGCGCCACTGCTTCATGGCGCTGTGCCCCAGAATCCGTTCCAGCAGGATGTATGGATAGCAGATGTTGATAAAAGAACGCTGCTCGTAAATCGAAACCTCGAACGTGGCCACCAGCGCCGGTTCGACACCCGGCAGGATCTGCACGAACTCGGCGTTCGACTCGAAGCCGACTTCTTCCAGGTGGAGTTCGTGAATCTGCTTCCAGGCCTTTTCCAGTTCGCGAAACGCCCGCATCATGACTTTGTCCATGATGCGGCGTTCGATCTGAGAAAGCTCGCGAGGCTTGCGTAGAAAGATCCCCGGCCCTCCAAAGAGCTTTTCCACGGTGTAGATGGCCAGGCGTGGGTCGAGCTCGAAGACGATCCGCTGGTGAAGTGGCTGAACTTCTACGATGTAAAGCGCTGAGGGGGGCGCACTGGACATAACAAACTCGGAATAGAGCACCTGGTCGATGGCCGACAGGCTTAAGTCAACCAGGGTGCGGAGCTGCGCTGAAAGGTAAACGGACAAATCGCGCGCGAAGGCTTCGTGCACGTAGTGCAGGACGCGCATCTGGTCCTGCGAAAATAGCCGGGGCCGCTTGAAGTTGTATGGCAAAATTTTCTTCTCGGCCTCGGCCGTCATCATCGACTCGAGGGCCTCGAGATCATACTCCCCCTGTTCGCCAATCTGGCTGCGAACCTGTAGGAGTATGTCAATTTCTTCCTGACTGAGCGGCTTCGCCATGGCCCTCTTTACTGCAGGACATATTGCGTGAAGTAGACGCGGTCAATTTTTCCCTTTTGAAGGATGCCATTGACCGCCTCGCGCAACTCTTTCTTAAGCTGTGCGCGCAGACTGATATCGGCCAGTTCTTCAACAGTGCGCTGGCCCAACAGCTTAAGTACCGTGTCGCGCACAACAATCTCTTTTTCCTTTAATTCCTCCAGGACATCCCCTTTGGCACTTTCCAGGCCGAGGTTGATCATCAGGTAGCGCGTTCCATCGGTGCCAGCCGGATTGACAATGAAACCTTGCAGTTCCATAAACTGGCCGTACTCAACAGAAGGCTTTTTTTCTTCTTTATCATCTTTTGTGCCAGAAAACTGCTCAGCAGCCTGAGCCAGACTGGGATAGTAAAAATAAGCCAGCCAGGCCCCGGCCGCCGCAGGCCCCAGGGTGAGCGCAACGATCAGCAGCCGACTTAGCCAGCTACCGGAGGAACGGTTTTCCTGAGTATCCTGCGCTACTTTTTCGCCGGGGGCGTCAGGCGTTTCAGGTACGGATTGTTGTGCTCGTTCGGCCATGGCTCCCAGTTAAATAGAATTTCGACCCGACGATTTCTGGCGCGCCCTTCCGGGGTGGCATTGGTGTCTCGTGGGTGGAATTCTCCGTAGCCCACGGCTATATACCGCGAAGGTGGAAGGGCGTCGGTTTGCTCCAGTAAAAAACGAACAACTGCTGCGGCCCGTGCTGCTGATAGTTCCCAGTTAGAAGGGAAACGGGCGGTATGGATGGGGCGGTTGTCGGTATGCCCTTCAACGACCACGGATTCAATGCGATCGTCAATAATTCCAGCCAGTATTTTCAGGATGGTGCGGGAAGGTTCAATGATTTCGGCCTCGCCGGAGCGAAACATGATGGAGTCCGTGATGATCAGGTGCAGTCCCCTGTCGGTCAGGTTCACCTGCACCTTGCCTTCCAGGTTATGCTCCTGCAGGTACTGAATCAGTTCCTCATATTTTTGAAGCTGCTCTCTGCTAAGGCGCTGGGTGACTACCTGGTTTTTGATGGAGGGAATGACCGTTTCACTCTGCATCATGCCGGTTCGCCCCTGGAAGAAGCTGAGCGCTTCTTTGAACTTTTTGACCTCGACTTCCGACATGGCCACGATCATGACGAAAAAAGTCAACAGCAGCGTGGCCATGTCGCTGAAGGTGGTCATCCAGAACGGAGCCGAAGGCTCCTCGTCTTCCTCTTCCTGGGATTGCTGTAGTTCTTCCGGCATGGCTCAGCGGTGGGTTACTATGCAGCTTTGGCCAGGTGCGGGGCTTTTTCTTTGGCGCCCGTTGCTTGTTTGTCGACCAGCATCTGCAGGCGTCGCTCGATCATGCTGGGATTGTCGCCTCGGACGATGGAAAGAATGCCGACGCGAGTCATTTCGCGGGCCTTCTGCAGCAGGGCCAGTTGCACCTTGGTTTTGTTGGCCAGCGGCAGAAAAACCAGGTTGGCCAGCACGGCTCCGTAGAGCGTGGTGAGCATGGCCACGGCCATCCCGGCACCGATCTGGGTCGGATCGGTCAGATTCTGCATCATCTGCACCAGCCCGATCAGCGTGCCGATCATCCCGAACGACGGCGCGAAGGTGCCCGCCGAGTTCATGATCCTGGCAAAGAGCTGCATCGGGCGAAACTCTTCGGTCATGCGCACCTGGAGCATTTCGGCGATTTCCTGCTCCTCGATGCCATCGACGGCCATTTCCAGTCCGAAGCGAATGAACGCGTCCTCCACTTCGGCAAGACGCCGATCCAGCGCCAGCAGGCCTTCACGGCGGGCCGTGCGGGACAGGTCGGTAAACAATTCGACGTAGTGATTCAGATCGGGCGGATTGAATTTCAGCAGGCGCTGTAGCCCGGGGACGACCACTTTAAGTTCGTCAAAGGAGTAGGCAACCAGCAGCGCCGCCACTGTTCCCCCCACTGTGATGAGCACAGAGGGAATATCTACGAAGGTGAGCCAGTCACCCCCCAGAAAAATGGCGACAAAGATCAGGGCAAAACCCAATACTAAGCCGATCGGCGTGGATTTCTCCATGGCGGCACCGTCCTGTACTTCAAGGTGGCCGGAATCTCAGGACGTACTGCGCGCTCCGAAAGGGCAGACGCCCGGGGAAAGTATCGGCAGCTCAGGACACAGCTTAAGGGGAGACAGGCTGGGCAACTGGCGTGCAACCCAGGCTTCGGGCCAGGACCGGACCGATCTGCTCCAGCGGCAGCACGGCGTCGCTCAGTCCGGCTTCGGCCACGGCGCGGGGCATGCCGTAGACCACGCAGCTTGCTTCGTCCTGGGTGATCACCTTGCCGCCGTGCTGCTTGATCAGGCGGGCGCCTTCCAGGCCGTCGCGGCCCATGCCGGTCATCACGACGGCCAGCACCTTGCCCCCAAAGATCTGGCAGACGCTCTGAAACATGACATCCACCGAGGGGCGGTGCAGCGTGGCCGGTTCGACAGGGGTTCGGATTAGCGGCGTGTGGCCGTTGCGACGTTCGAGCACCAGATGGCGACCGCCGGGGGCCAGAAAGACCCGCCCGGGTTCCAGTGACATGCCTTCTTCCGCTTCGACCACCGTCAGCGGACTGAGGCTGTTCAACCGCTCGGCGAGCGAGCGGGTAAAGTGCGGGGGCATGTGCTGGACGATCAGCACCGGCACGGGCAGGTCGGCCGGAAGCGTCGGAATGACCTGCTGGAGGGCGCGAGGGCCGCCGGTGGAAACGCCGATGGCAATGGCGCGGGCTTCGCGAAAGCGAAGCGCCGGCAGCGCCTCGGCGTCCGGGGCGGCGGACCTGCGGCGCGTCGGTAGCGGACGCGTGCGGGCGATCGTCTTGATTTTTTCCAGCAGTTCGGCGCGAATGCGCGAGATTTCGATGGAGACGTACGAGTGCTGCTTGGGGATGAAATCGACGGCACCGGCTTCCAGCGCTTCGATCGTCGCCTGCGCGCCTTCCTGCGTCAGCGAACTGACCATAATGACGGGCACGGGGTGCTCGCGCATGATGCGCCGCAGCGCCGTCAGCCCGTCCATGCGCGGCATCTCGACGTCGAGCGTAACGATGTCGGGCTTGAGTTCCCGTACTTTCTCGATGGCTTCCAACCCGTCACGGGCCGTACCTACGACCTCGATTTCCGGATCGCCCTCCAGCATGATGGAGAGCGCCTTGCGCATGAAAGCCGAATCGTCGACGATGAGTACGCGAATCATGGACTTTCTCTGCAGATAGCGGTTCAGGCTGTGACCAGCGCAGCCTGGAAGGCTTCACTGCCGCGGAGACGCTGCGTTTCCATGCGCACCAGCTCGCCCACATCCAGAATCATGATCACCCGACCGTCGCCGAGAATCGTGGATCCGGCCACGCCGGGCACCTTCTTGAGGTAGTTGCCCAGCGGCTTGATCACGATTTCCTTCTGGCCGATCAGATCGTCCACGATCAGGCCCAGCCGATGGTGGGCGATGCCCACAATGACGGCGTAGGAGCGTTCGGGATGGTACGTCCAGCCAGGTACCTGCAGCATTTCGCCCACGCGCAGCAACGGGATGACCGTGTCGCGCAGGCGGATGACTTCGCGGCCTTTGATGGTGTACACCGTGTCGGACTCGAGCCCGACCACTTCGATGACCGAATGCAGCGGGATGGCGAAGGCTTCTTCGCCCACGCGAACCAGCAGGCTCTGGATGATGGCCAGCGTCAGCGGCAGTTTGAGCGTGAAGCGCGTACCCTGGCCGGGCACCGAGTGGACGCTGATGGTGCCGTTCAGCTTGGTGATGTTGGTCTTGACCACGTCCATGCCCACGCCCCGGCCCGAAACTTTGCTGACGCGCTGCGCCGTGCTGAAGCCGGCCCGGAAAATAAGCTCCAGCGCCTCGCGATCGCTCATCTCGGCCGCTTCTTTTTCGGTAATGAGACCCTTTTCCAGGGCCTTGGCCTTGAGTTTCTCCGGATCGATGCCGCCGCCGTCATCTTCGATTTCGATGACGATGTGGTTGCCCTCCTGTGCGGCGGCCAGTCGAATGCGACCGGTGGGCGACTTGCCCCGGGCGCGGCGCGTTTCGGAATCCTCGATGCCGTGGTCGGCGGCATTCCGGATCAGATGGACCAGCGGATCGCTGATCTCCTCGATGAGCGACTTGTCCAGCTCGGTCTCTTCGCCTTCGATGATCAGCTCGATCTGTTTGTCGAACTCGCGGGCCAGGTCGCGCACCAGGCGCGGAAACTTGTTGAACACGCGGCCGATCTGCACCATGCGCGTGTGCATGACGGCCGACTGCAGCTCGGTGGTGATGAAGTCGATCTGGGTGGTCGTGTCGGCCAGCTCGCGGAGCAGCTCGGCGTTGTCGCCGTCGGTGCTCAGCTCGCTGAGGAGCTGCAGCAGTCGGTTGCGGCCCAGCACCAGCTCGCCCACCAGGTCCATGAGATTGTCGAGGCGGCGCACCTCGACACGGATCGTCTCGGTACTCTGATCCCGACGGGCGGCCTGTCCGTTGCCCGAAGACGTCGAAGCGGCCGGGGTCGATCGGGACGTATCGGCCGTCTCCGAAGCAGGCGCCGTAGCCGGTGGTATGGTTCGGGCTTCCGGCGTGGGCGCTGCAGGCGCCGATTCGGAGCGGGCGGGTGCCGGCTTGCCCTCGGCAATTGCCTGAAGTCTTTCGATGGCGGTGCCGATGGGCAGCGGTTGCAGGTTGCGGGTTTCGACCTGATGGAGGAGTTGTTTCATCAGGTCGAAGGCTTCGAAGAGGACGTCCATCATGGCGGGCTCGAAGGCGAGCGTGCCTTTGCGGAGGCGGTTGAGGACGTCCTCGAAGTGATGGGCCAGGAGGCTGAGCTGTTCGAGGCTGAGGAAGCCGGAGGTGCCTTTGACGGTGTGGACGGCGCGGAAGATTTTGTCGACGAGCTGACGGTCGTCGGGGGTTTTTTCGAGCTGGAGCAGGTCGTGCTCCAGGTCTTCGAAGATTTCGCGGGTCTCGACGAAGAAGCTCTCGACAATCTCCCGCATCTCCTCCGAAAAGAGCGTCTCGGCCAGGGCCTCCAGAGCGACGGCCTCTTGGACGTCGGAAGCCGAAGATTGCGCAGGAGCCGGTGCCGGTGATTCCTGCGGAGCGGGTGCGGCAGTTTCTTCGGCGCTTCCGGCAGCAGCCTCCTCATTGGCCAGCGCTTTGAGCTTACGCAGGATGTCGTCCAGCGGAATGGGTTGGAGGTTGCGCGTTTCGACCTGATGGAGGAGTTGTTTCATCAGGTCGAAGGCTTCGAAGAGGACGTCCATCATGGCGGGCTCGAAGGCGAGCGTGCCTTTGCGGAGGCGGTTGAGGACGTCCTCGAAGTGGTGGGCCAGGAGGCTGAGCTGTTCGAGGCTGAGGAAGCCGGAAGTGCCTTTGACGGTGTGGACGGCGCGGAAGATTTTGTCGACGAGCTGACGGTCGTCGGGGGTTTTTTCGAGCTGGAGCAGGTCGTGCTCCAGGTCTTCGAAGATTTCGCGGGTCTCGACGAAGAAGCTCTCGACAATCTCCCGCATCTCCTCCGAAAAAATCGGATGCTCGCTCATGGCACCGCTCCTTGCGTGTTGGTGGGGACGTCAGCTATCCGAGTCGTTCCGTTTCGGATTGAACAGTTCGTCGATTTCGTCCTGGGAGGTCGGGGTGCCGCCGCTGAACAGACCATCGATTTCGTCCTGCGAGGCGGGGGTGCCGCCGCCGAACAGTTCGTCGATTTCGTCCTGAGAGGTCGGGGTGCCGCTGCTGAACAGACCATCGATTTCGTCCTGCGAGGCCGGCGTGCTGCTCCCGTTAAAGAGCGCGTCGATTTCGTCCTGCGAGGCCGGTCCGGAGTTTTCGCCATCTTGCGGAAGCGATGCGTTGTGCTGCAGGGCGTCGACCAGCGCGTCGACCTGCTTCTGGCGTGCGCCATCCCGGTCGTAGCGGGCGTGGGGATCGAACGTCCCTTCGGCAAAGAGCTGCCGGGGCAGCTCCAGGTCGTCGAGCACCTCACTGCCCAGTCGCCGAATGAGCTGGGCCATGCGATTCCGTACGGATTCAATCAGATGATTGACGGCGGCCAGCTGCTGGGCGGTGATGTCCTGCACCTGCAGCGCCAGCATGATGCGGTTCATGCGCTCGCGCAGCGAGTCGACCAACTGCTGCTGGCTTTCCAGCATGGCCTGCAGCGTGGCATAATGCTGCCGGCGTTCTCCCAGCAGCGTCTGGAGCTGCTCGTTCCAGCTCTCCGGAAGCGGCTGCCACAGCTGCTCCTCCTGGGATTGCAGGGTCTGGAGCGCCTCGGGCGCCGCGGCCCAGGACTTCTTGAAAGCATCCAGATCGCTCAGCACCACGTCGATCAGGTCGAGGATCTCCGTGGTGGCCATTTCGGTGGCCTGCGTGACGCTTTTGAGCTGCGAGCTTGCCCGCGGCATCTTGCGGGTGCTCTCGGCCAGCGAGTCGTTGACCTCCGAGAGGAGCGGGGAGATTTCCCGGAGGAAATAGACCACTTCTTCGATGAACGGAATGGCCCGCTGGCCGAGAATGAAGACGGCGCGCAGCTCGTTCAGCTTGGAAAGCAGCTCCTGTATGTGATTGGTCGTCATTGCGGCCTCCTCAGGCGGTTTTCAGGATCAGGTTGATCTTTTCGCGGAGCACTTCCGGCGTAAAAGGCTTGACGATGTAGTTGTTGACGCGGGCCTGCATCGCGGCGATCACGTCCTCCTTCATCCCGCGTGTGGTAACCATCAGGATCGGCAGATTGCCGAAGCGGGCGTGGCTGCGGATGGCTTTCGTCAGCTCCAGCCCGTTCATGTTGGGCATGTTCCAGTCGGTGATGACGAAGTCGATGGAGCCCTGCTCCAGTTTTTCCAGCGCGTCGGCCCCATCGCTGGCCTCGACCACGTCGGTGTAGCCGATCTCGCGCAGCGCATTGCAGACGATGCGCCGCATCGTGGGGGAGTCATCGACTACGAGGAACGTCATGGCTTCACTCATGCCTTTTGATTTTTGGTCGGTTCAGGAGATAAACTTGGACACCTCGTATTGCAGTCGCTGGGCATCAAAGGGTTTGGTCAGGTAGGCCTGCACACCCAGTTGCTGGCTCTGGCTGACCAGCTCGGCATCTTCGAGCGAAGACAGCACCAGGATCGGGATGTGGGCGTACTCCGGGTCGGAGCGCAGCGCCTGCACCAGACCGATTCCGTCCATCTTGGGCATGTTCAGGTCGGTAATGACCAGATCGACCGGCGTCTGGGCAATTTTTTCCAGTGCTTCCAGGCCGTCGCAGGCTGTCAGGACCGTAAGGCCCTGGGCCCGCAGGGCAAAGGTGACGAACTTGCGGGCCGTGCTGGAGTCGTCGACGACGAGAACCGTCTTAGCCATGGCGATACGGGCTATTTTCGGAAGCTTCAGCTTCTTTTCGGTAAACAATGGCCTTGCCAAAACGCACCGGCTGGAAGGCCTGGCTGATGCCGTAAAGGGTCTCCGAGAACCCGATAAACAGGTAGCCGCCCGGTACCAGACTCCGGTAGAATGACTGGACCACGCGGCGCTTCATATTATCGTCGAAATAGATGAGAACATTAGCGCAGATGATTAAATCGAAATGGCGCATGGCATTCATGGCGACCGCATCGGCCAGGTTCAACATCTGGAATTTCACCATCTTGCGAATTTCCTCGCGGACCTGGTAGCGATCGCCCTGCTGGACGAAATAGCGTTGAAGATATTCAGGCGGTACGTTGCGGATGGCATAGTCGCCGTAGATCCCCTGCTGGGCCTGCTGGAGCACGTTCGTGTTGATGTCGGTGCCGATGATCTCGAAGCGGGCATAGGGATGGCGCGGCAGAATGCGGTCGCGCAGAAAAATGGCCAGCGTGTAGGGCTCTTCGCCGCTGGAGCAGCCCGCACTCCAGATGCGGATCTGGTGTTTGGTGCGCAGCCACTCGGGCAGAATGTGCTGCTCGAGCACTTCGAGGTGGCCGGGTGCGCGAAAGAAATAGGTTTCGTTGATGGTGATGGCGTTGACCAGATGACGGAATTCCTCCCGCGCCTGGCCGTTCTGCAGAGCATGCAGGTAGGCCCGGCCGTTCGGCAGACGGAGTTCATTCAGGCGGCGTCCGACCCGGCTTTCCAGCAGATAGCGCTTGTTGTCCTGAAAGTAGATACCAGTTTTTTCGTAGATCAACTGGCGCAACTGCTGGAATTCAGCATCCGAAAGGACGCCCTGTTGTTGCGGGGTCAGGGGTAGGCGTGCCAGCAGACTCATGGCGGTACGGGGTTTCAGGGCTGGTAGGCAGAACTACGGCGGGCCGTGCAGAGCGCGTCGTCGGCATAGTGGCGCACGGCCGGATCGGGGTCGTGCAATCCCTGCTGTACCAGAGCGAGGAAGGCGGGGTGCTGCAGTTGCAGGCCCAGCGTGATGGCCGCCATTTTGGTTTCGGCATCCAGGCTTTCGAAGTGGGCCTGAAGGAACTGGGCCGCCTGGGGCAATTGAAAGTCGTCCAGGCGGCCGTGGGTCAGGAGCGCGATGGCAAAGCCGGCGGCCGCATCGAGCGACATCCGAGCCGTTTCGGCGCAGCGGGCCACACAGGCAAATGCCGCGGGATGGGTGGAGATGGCTTCGAAGAGGGCCAGGTCCAGCTCGTCGTGCTGCCCCGCATGCTCCAGCATGGCCTCGATGGCCGCCTCGTCGAGCATGTGGCGCAGGCCACGCACGGCCGCTTTTTTGAAGCTCAGATCGGGCTCCTGAAGCATTTCCAGCAGGTAGGGACGAAGTCGTTCCGGAAGCGGCGGTACCGGTCCGGTGGCCGACTCGTAGGCCTCGATCAGGTCGTAGAGCACTAAGGGACGGGCTTCGGGCGGGGCCTGCTCGACCTGACGCAGCAGCAGATGCAGCACTTCCGGGATCGGATACCGCGCGAGTGCTTCGGCGGCGGCGTACTGAACGACCGGATCCGGATCGTTCAGGGCCGCCTCAATAAGCTGCAGCCCGCGCGCATCCCGGAACGTCCCCAGGGCCGCCAGGATGTGCGGCCGTTCGGCCGGGTAGAACCGATAGCGTTCGCGCAGCACCGGGGCGTACTCGGTGGCACCCAGCGCGGCCAGCGCGTCGATGGCGGCCAGGCGGATGTTCGTGTCCGGATCGTCCAGCCGGGCCGCAATGCGATCGACTACGTCGTAGGCCGGGAGCTGGGCCAGGACGTCGATGGCAAACTTGCGTGCGTCCGCATCGTCGATGTCCACGTAGGGCAGAAGCGCCTGAATCGACGGCGCGCCGATGCGGACGAGCACCTCGCCGGCCAGGTTGCGCACGGGCAACTCGGGATGCTGAATGAGCGGCACCACCGCCCGGGCCGCTTCCTCGGTGCCAACAGCTACCAGATGCTCGGCCGCGGCTTCGCGAATGCCCGGATCGGGATCCTGCAGGCAGTGCGCCGCGACCGGAATCGTTTCGGCGGGCGTGTGGGTGGCCAGCAACTCGTTCAGCGCATCCAGACGAACAGACGGATCCGGATGCTGCAGGCCTTCAGGCAGCATCATCGACATGGCTTTTCACCGATGGTTGTGCGATCAGGAAGCTTCGGCTTCGGCGGTCTCCTGGAGCGGCTGGAGGCGATGCTTTTCTTCGTCGGTCAGGATGCGCTCCAGGTCCAGCAGGATGAGCAGGCGATCGTCGAGCTTGGCCACGCCCGTGATGTAGTGGGCATCGATGCCGATGGCCAGCTCCGGCGGCGGTTCGATCACGCCGGCATCGACGCGCAACACCTCGCGTACGGCATCGACCATGAAGCCGACGATCTTGTCGCCCAGTTCCACCACGATGATGCGCGAGTTCTTATCGCGCTCGCGCCGCGGCAGGTTGAACCGCTTGCGCAGGTCCACGACGGGCACGATGCGCCCGCGCAGGTTGATGACGCCCTCGACGAACGCGGGCGCATTCGGCACGCGCGTAATATCGACGGGCCGGATGATCTCCTGCACGTTCAGAATGTCGACGCCAAATTCTTCGTTTTCGATCAGAAAACTGACCAGTTGGAGAATCTGCGAACGAGACGTCTGCTGCTGCATGGCCAGCGGTAGGGTTGAATCCAACAGGAATACCTTCCGGCTACCATATCGGCCAGAAAAGGCGCTTCTTTAGAGAAATATGAGGTCTTTACGTAAAAAAGCGTACCCCGGCCACAGGCCGGGGTACGCCGGGAGGTTCACCGCAAACGCTTATCGTTTAAGCTGGACGAGTTCCTGGAGCATTTCGTCGGAAGTCGTGATGATGCGGGCCGAGGCCTGGTAGCCGCGCTGCGTGACGATCATGTCGGTAAATTCCGTGGCCAGGTCCACGTTGCTCATCTCGAGCGTACCGGCCACGATCACCGTGCGGTTGAGTTCGACGCCGGCGCGTCCCAGGGCCAGATCGCCCGAGGAGCTGGTCAGGCTCCAGAGGTTGTCGCCGACCTGTTGCAGGCCGTTGACGTTGTTAACGGACCCGAGGGCCAGCTGATAGATTTTTTGCTGGTAGCCGTTGGAGAAGTTGAGTTCGACGATGCCTTCCTGGTTGATGCTGAAGCCGATGAGGGAGCCGGGGGGCTGGCCGTCCTGGTCGCGGACGGTGGCGGTGGTGGAGCCGGCGTACTGGGTGAGGGCATCGTCGGCCCCCGCCAGGTTCAGCGTGAAAGTCTCATCCAGGCCATCCCCATTGAAATCCAGAGATACCGGCAATGTGAGTTCCCCGTCACCGCTCAGATCGTCAATCAGACTGCCATCGACCGCACGGATTTCTGTGAGCGTTCCCTGGGTGTCATAAATCAACTTGGCCAGATACCCGGTGTGAAGCGGCTGACCGTCCCGATCCAGAATCCGCAATGCCCATTCGTCCTGGGGGTCGCCGTTTTCCAGCGAGTTGATCCGTGTAAATTCCAGAATTACCGACGAATCTTTCCCCTGTGCATCGTAGATGACCGTGGAAATAGTCGTTTTTTCGCCAATATCTTTCAATTCTGGACCTAGAGTATTGGAAGGTATAAGCATATTAGCAGGCATAAAAGTAAAGGAAACAGGAATTGGTGGAAGAGGGCCATTGTTTCCTTGTCCATCATTATCTGGATCGTAATTATTGATATGTAACAAATAAGACGATGGTTGATTAGAATCAATAGATGGATATTCGGTAATTTCCACGTTTGAATCTGAGCTTGTTATATTGATTATATTCCAATATTGATCAAAATGAATTATAATATTTTGGGTTATATCATTGCCATTTTGATCTACAATTTTTCCTTTCCATTCATGATACATAAAATTTCCATTGTTATCAAAATAATCAGATCTTTCTTCAATTGTGTAATTTAATGTAATTGAAGGATTGTTTGATGTAAGAGGTAAAGAGTTTATTGTCGTAGGATCTATAATGCTTGGGTCTATTGTGTTGGGAAGAGAGACATTATTGGGTGGCGAGAATGTAAATGAAATAGGAAAGCCACCAGTTCCATCAGGGTCATAATTGTTGACCTGTAAAATAAATGTCGAGGGTTGATTTGGATCTATGGATGGGTATTCTCTAACGTATAAATCAGAATTTTGGCTTAATATATCAGTTATGTTCCAGTTTTCATCAAAAACAATATGAATATCGGATGCTACTACTTGATTATTGTCATCTATAATAGATATAGACCATCTATAAATGTCTTCACGTTCTATTTTGTATGTAAACGATAGTAATGGATTGTTGGCATTTTTTATTTCGATTACGGGGTCCTGGGTGCTGGCTTCCGCATTGAGGTTGCCGCGGACGTAGATGTTTTCGGTTTGCCGGGGCGGCGCGGTGGCGCTGAAGGGAATGCGCACGTCTTCGAGCGCAGCCGAGCGCAGCTCGCCGTTTTCATCGAAAGCCCAGCCCTGCACCTGCAAACCGCTGTTGGTCACCAGTTCGCCAAAGCGGTTGATCGTGAAATTGCCGGCGCGCGTCAGGTAGATGCGGTCGCCGCCACGGACGACGAAGAACCCGTCGCCGTTGATGCCCAGGTCGGTGGCCACGCCGGTGTTTTCGAGGGCGCCCTGGGCGAAGTTGACGTCGATCGAACCCACCGAGACGCCCAGCCCGACGTAGGCGGGGTTGATGCCACGGCCGCCGGCGGTGCGGCCCACGCCCAGCAGCGTCTGGCCGAGCAGTTCGTTGAAGGCGGCGCGGCCGCGTTTGAAGGCGGTGGTGTTGACGTTGGCGATGTTGTTGGAGATGACGTCCATGCGGACCTGATGGCTTTTGAGTCCGGAGACGCCGGTGCGCAGTGAGCGAATCATGGCCGTTACTTCGGGTTTGGTTGATGGATGCTCAGGACGAGCGCTGCAGCGTCGGTCGGTCGGCTGCAGCAACCGGCATCCCAGAAGGGGCCTGCCGGTGCGTTCAGGTTCACCGGATTACACTATGAGCGCTTATCGTTTGAGTTGGACGAGTTCCTGGAGCATTTCGTCGGAAGTCGTGATGATGCGGGCCGAGGCCTGGTAGCCGCGCTGGGTGACGATCATGTCGGTGAATTCCGTGGCCAGGTCCACGTTGCTCATCTCGAGCGTACCGGCCACGATGACCGTGCGGTTGAGTTCGATGCCGGCGCGTCCCAGGGCCAGATCGCCCGAGGAGCTGGTCAGGCTCCAGAGGTTGTCGCCGACCTGTTGCAGGCCGTTGACGTTGTTGACGGATCCGAGGGCCAGTTGATAGATTTTTTGCTGGTAGCCGTTGGAGAAGTTGAGTTCGACGACGCCTTCTTGGTTGATGCTGAAGCCGATGAGGGAGCCAGGGGGCTGGCCGTCCTGGTCGCGGACGGTGGCGGTGGTGGAGCCGGCGTACTGGGTGAGGGCGTCGTCGGCCCCCGCCAGGTTCAGCGTGAAGCTTTCCAGAGTGCCATCATTGTCGATGTCCCAGTCGAATGTCTGGAGCGCTTCGGCGGGATCCAGGTTGCCCTGCGTGTCGAAGGTGATCAGGTTATCGCTGGTAATCGTAACACCCAGGGGATTCCCGTCTTCGTCCAGCAGATTCCATTGCCATTCGTTGGGATTGGAGGTTTTGGTAAATTCAATGATGATGGTTCTGGCTTTCCCCTGCGGGGCATACACGACGGTAGAGACCGTCACGGTTTCGCCGGCCGCCAATTCCGCATTGAGGTTGCCGCGGACGTAGATGTTTTCGGTTTGCCGGGGCGGCGCGGTGGCGCTGAAGGGAATGCGCACGTCTTCGAGCGCAGCCGAGCGCAGCTCGCCGTTTTCATCGAAAGCCCAGCCCTGCACCTGCAAACCGCTGTTGGTCACCAGTTCGCCAAAGCGGTTGATCGTGAAATTGCCGGCGCGCGTCAGGTAGATGCGGTCGCCGCCACGGACGACGAAGAACCCGTCGCCGTTGATGCCCAGGTCGGTGGCCACGCCGGTGTTTTCGAGGGCGCCCTGGGCGAAGTTGACGTCGATCGAACCCACCGAGACGCCCAGCCCGACGTAGGCGGGGTTGATGCCACGGCCGCCGGCGGTGCGGCCCACGCCCAGCAGCGTCTGGCCGAGCAGTTCGTTGAAGGCGGCGCGGCCGCGTTTGAAGGCGGTGGTGTTGACGTTGGCGATGTTGTTGGAGATGACGTCCATGCGGACCTGATGGCTTTTGAGTCCGGAGACGCCGGTGCGCAGTGAGCGAATCATGGCGGTACTCGGGTTTGGTTGATGGATGCTCAGGACGAGCGCTGCAGCGTCGGTCGGTCGGCTGCAGCAACCGGCATCCCAGAAGGGGCCTGCCGGTGGTTCATGTTCAGTCGTTACAGGATGTAAGCACTGTCAATCTGGGTGAAAATCCGCTGTTGCATTTCCTGACGATCGAGGGCCGTCACCACGGTGCGATTCGTGACGCTGACGATGAAGGCGGCCTCGGGGTGCAGCACCAGCGCTTCGCGCGCACCTTTGGCCGACAGTTCCTGCACGGCTTCGGTGAGCTGTCGGGCCAGCAGGTCGTCGAAGGCGATGCCACGCTGGGCGATGCGCTGGCGTGCATGGGCCGAAAGACGCACGCCTTCGTCGGACGTCTGCACCTGGCGCAGCACCTCGGCAAACGAGGACTGCGGCGGATCGTGCGTGCGTGGCGCCTGCGCGGGCGACGTTGTTGTGCCCGGCACAGGCTGCACGCGTGCGGCCAGTTCCTGTACCTTCATGGCGTTCCGCTATGGTTTGGTGAATGGTTTATTCGGACTCCACGCCACGGACGGACTGCATGGGCACCGAGCGATCGCCGATCCAGAGCAGAATGCCCTCGGGACCGAACGTCACGCGGGTGACGCGTCCGCGCACGAAGGAGCGGGCCGCTACCGGATCGCCATCGGCATCGGTGGCAAGCACTTCGATCGTGTAGGTGCCGGCCGGAAGCGCCTCGCCCGCGTCGTTGCGCCCGTCCCATTCCACGGCATGTTCGCCCGCCGCTTTGGGACCCAGGAAGATCGTCCGTACCACCTCGCCGGCCTCGTTGCGAATCTGGATGCTGACCTGGCGGGCGGCGTCGGCCAGTTCGATCCGGAAGGGGACGGGTTCTTCGCCGCCCCAGGTGAGCCGGTCGCCTTCGGCCTCGATGACCTTGCCCACCAGCCCGGCCGCTACGCTGTTGTGGATGCCCTGGGCCAGCGCGGCATAGGCGTCCGACTGGGCGGCGAGCGTTTCGTTAATCCCGATCAGCTGCTCGACGGTGGAAAACTGGGCCAGCTGTGCGGCAAATTCGCGGCTGTCCAGCGGGTTGATGGGATCCTGATAGCGCAGCTGGGTCACCAGCAGCCGCAGGAAGGCTTCTTTGTCCAGCTCCTGCGAAGGCGGCGCGGGCGTACCGGGCGTGCTCTGTAGCGCCTGCTGGCGGATTTCGTCAATGGGAGCGATCAGGGACGGCATGGCTTTACGGGTTTAACCAATCCATTCGTGTCGGCTACCGGGATGCAGCACCCGGGCACGGGAAGATTCGACCGGCGTAGAGCCGGACGTATCCGAGCCGGAGGCAAGCGGCGTACCATGGGTGGGGGCTTGCGCGAAGGCCTGTTGTTGCCGGGCGCCCTGCTCGCCGCCACCGGAGAGCGAGAACTGCACGGCGGTCTGGTACTGCGCCTGCAGTGCCTCCTGAATACGGTCGGCGTGGGCGGCCACCAGGGCCCGGAGCTGGGGGTCGCTGAGCTGGACCGACACGGCCACGTGGTCAGGATGGCGGCGCGTCTCGACGCGCAGCGTCCCCTCGCCGTCGGCCAGTTCCACTTCCAGCATCTGTCCGTCAACATGCTGGCGGACGCGTTCGGCAAAAGCCATGGCCATCTGGAACCACGCGGCCGTGCGGATCACCCGCGGCAGGGCCGTGGCCTGCGGGGAGGGTGTCGGCGTGGAGGGGGAAGCATTCAGGGAGCGGTCGATCTCCTCGGCGGCAAGTTGCACCTCCCGGGAAGGATCCGTTTCGAAGTCCTGTCTGAATGCGGGGTCGGCTTCGCGGGTCGAGGCGTCGGATTCAGGCGCGGAAGGTTTTGCCGGGCTGTGCTCTGGCTCGGTTGTGGTTTCGGCCCGATCCGTTGCCCGGGAAGTGGATGAGGGGTGAGCGATCTGTTCGGGGGTGCGTCGTACCTCCCGGGCGGAATCCGATTCGGGGCTTTTTCTGAAGGCGGGGTTGGGTTCAGGCGCGGCAGGTTTTGCCGGGCTGTGGTCTGGCCCGGTTGCAGCTTCGGCCCGGTCCGTTGCCTTCCCGGAAGGATGCGCATGTGAGACTTCAGAGGAAACCGCCAGAGAAGGCAATTCCGAAGATTGCGGGGTGGGATTGCCCGCAGTCTGTTGTGCAGGCGTAGCGGCAGGTTTTGCCGGGCTGTGGTCTGGCCCGGTTGCGGTTTCGGCCCGATCCGTTGCCCGGGAAGTGGATGAGGGGTGAGCGATCTGTTCGGGGGTGCGTCGTACCTCCCGGGCGGAATCCGATTCGGGGCTTTTTCTGAAGGCGGGGTTGGGTTCAGGCGTGGAAGGGTGTGCCGGCCTGTGCTCTGGCCCGGTTGCAGCTTCGGCCCGATCCGTTGCCCGGGAAGTGGATGAGGGGTGAGCGATCTGTTCGGGGGTGCGTCGTACCTCCCGGGCGGAATCCGATTCGGGGCTTTTTCTGAAGGCGGGGTTGGGTTCAGGCGTGGAAGGGTGTGCCGGCCTGTGCTCTGGCCCGGTTGCAGCTTCGGCCCGATCCGTTGCCTTCCCGGCAGGATGCGCATGTGAGACTTCAGAGGAAACCGCCAGAGAAGGCAACTCCGAAGATTGCGGGGTGGGATTGCCCGCGGAAGGTTGTGCCGGCGTAGCGGCAGGTTTTGCCGGGCTGTGGTCTGGCCCGGTTGCAGCTTCGGCCCGGTCCGTTGCCCGGGAAGTGGTTGAGGGGTGAGCGATCTGTTCGGGGGTGCGTCGTACTTCCCGGGCGGGATCCGATTCGGGGCTCTGTTTGAACGTGGGGTTGGCTTTGCGGGTCGAGGCGTTGGGTTCAGGCGTGGAAGGGTGTGCCGGCCTGTGCTCTGGCCCGGTTGCAGCTTCGGCCCGATCCGTTGCCTTCCCGGCAGGATGCGCATGTGAGACTTCAGAGGAAACCGCCAGAGAAGGCAACTCCGAAGATTGCGGGGTGGGATTGCCCGCGGAAGGTTGTGCCGGCGTGGCGGCAGGTTTTGCTGGCCTGTGGTCTGGCCCGGTTGCAGCTTCGGCCCGATCCGTTGCCTTCCCGGAAGGATGCGCATGTGAGACTTCAGAGGAAACCACCAGAGAAGGCAATTCCGAAGATTGCGGGGTGGGATTGTCCGCAGTCTGTTGTGCAGGCGTTCCGGCGGTTGCCGGGGGATCGTCGTAGGAGGACTCGGGAAGCGCCTGCTTCTGCGCCACGGGGTTTTTCTGGCGGACAGTCGTTGCCGGGGCGGCCTCAGTTTCTGTCGGCGTCGGAGCAGAGACGTTGACGGGCTCAGACGCTTCGGTCGTGAGAGAAAGCAGGGGGCGGGACTCCGATGCGGGCTTCCCCTGCGGGGCGGTTTCGGCGGGCATCGAGGACGCAGAGCGCGACTCCGGAAGCGCTGTCGCCGTTGTTTCCTGATTGACCGCTTCTGAATTGGTTTGCAGGTGAACGGGTCGTATCCCGAAAGCGGTCTCCAGGTCTACGCCTCTGTGCGATGTACTGGAGCCGTTCTCAACGAATCGATCTTGATAGGTGGGCGCACGATCGCTGTCCGGTGCGGCTCCGGACTGTTGCGCTACGTGGGCCGCCAGTTCGGGGACAACGGGCGCGGGCGTGTGCTTTGCTTGCGCTGGCGCTGAAGCACTTTCCGGCGTCATGGCCGGTGGGCGCTGCATTTCGGCCTGATTGAGCGGTCGCGGTGCAACCTCGTGCCGGGTTTGAGCAGAGGTGGCCTGTGTAAGGCGAGCGCCATCGGAGGGCACCGGAGTTTCCGGGGTAGCTTCAGCCTCCATGCTTTGCGATCCGTGAAACGCAGCGCTGCGCACGTCCGGAGTTGCTGGATGCGTTTCACCCGGAGCCCTTTCGGAAAGGGTTGATTCGTCTGGTTCGATCGAAGAAGGAAGGGCCGTCTGCGCAGAACCATTCGCGTTCGTTTCAGCCCGGGGAATCAGAACGGTCCCGATTCTGTCAGCAGGTGCTGTTGTTTTTTCAGATAATGTGGTGGGATGAGACGAGGAAACCGAGGTCTCTGGCGGGGAAATGGTTGGCGGCGCGGCTGTCGCCATCGCTGAAAGCGCCGACGCAACTTCGGGTGCGAGCGAAGCCGACTGGGGGCTCTTCCGATCACGAGGCGGATGATGCTTTTCGCCGGTCGGCGTCGAAGATGAGGATGGAGATTCTTCTGGCGTTTTTGAAAGGATTTCGTGTCCAGAGAGCGCGCTGTTTTCGGATGAAGCGCTGGCCGCAGGGTTTTCATCCCCGGGGAAAAACAAAGCCAGGGCTGCTTCCAGCAGCCGGGCGAAGCGGCGCGGTCGGCCTTCCGCCTGAGGCGCGGCAGGGGCGTCCGTCTGAGGCATATCGGGGGAGGCGGAGGGTAGGGGCAACAGGTTCATGGTCGGGAGAAGATTAGGACTACTGGCTTTCGACCGAGGTTACCATGGGTTCCTGTTTCTGAATCAGGCGGCTTACCAGGCGTGCCGCCTGCTCGGGCGGGAGTGACTGGAGCAGGAGGGTGCGGCCGCGTCCCTGGGTTTCCAGATAGAGCATATCCAGAATCTCAGGGGAGAGCTGGCTCAACAAAGCGCGGCGTTGGTCGTCTTCCAGGCGTGTGATGGTGGTGGCCAGTTCCTGAGCCTGAATGCGTCGGCGTTCTAAAACGGCCAGCTGCTGTTGTGTTTGTTGCAGATGGCTTTGCGTTTGGGTAAGCGCCTGCTGAAGCGCATTCATCTGCTGGTACAGGCTGCGAAGCGAATCGCGCAGCTGCTGCAGGGTATCGCGCGTAGCCACGAGTGAATCGATCAGCAGGGCCAGTGTATCCGGTGCCAGGGAATCGGTCCGCACGGAATCGGCCAGCGCGCTGTTAATCTGGCGCAGGCTGTCGAGTTGTCTCTGTACCTGCTGCACGCGCTGTGGGGCGATGTAGGGCATGGCGAAGTACATCCCCACCACGCCGATGAGGAAAAAGACGATCGCCAGCGCAATGCGAAGCACGAGCTTCATGACGCACGCTGCTGCAGCTTACGGACGTAGGCTCCGGTCGCCTGCTCGTCGATCCAGGCGCGCTCGGCGGCGGCTTCGGCTTCCAGATGGCGGGCATATTGCCGCTCGCGCAGGCGTTCAAGCGATTCCTCCGCCTGACGGCGTTCCAGTACCAGCGCACGGGCTTCGGCTTCCTGCTGCTGGAGCCGGGCCAGTTGCTGCTCCAGCTGGCGAAGCTGGCGCCGGGCTTTCAGCCAGTAGGCTTCCTGACGGCGAAGCTGAGCCGGATCGACGGCCGACTGCCGCGCGGCAAGTTCCTGGTGCAGTTGCTCCAGCTTCTGACGGGCCGCTTCAATTGCTTCTTCCAGTTTCTGGCGTTCCTGCTGGAGGCGGAGCAGCGCCTCTACGGCCTGTTCGGTCTGATGCTGCCGCAGGCGCAGCACACTTTGCAACGAAAAGCGGAATTTCTTGCCTTGCATAGGACGTTGCGGGGTACTACACGGCGGTTGTGGGGGTATCTGTCGTTAAAGCAAAAGGTCGGCCAATTCACGAAGCGCGGGCGGGCAGACTGCGCAGCATGTCGGCCAGTTGCGCAACCGGATCGTCGGCAACTTCATCGACGCCCTGGCGCAGGAAGGCCATGAGCGCTTCGTGGGCCAGGATGGCCCGGTCGATTTCGGGCCGCGTGCCCATCTCGTAGGCACCGACGCGGATCAGGTCTTCCGCTTCCTGATAGGTGGCCAGCAGGCGGCGGGCTTCTTCGACCAGCGCGCGGTGCTCGGCCGTCGTGACGCGGGGCATGACGCGGCTGACGCTCTGCAGCACATCGATGGCCGGGAAATGGTTGGCGTGAGCCAGGCGCCGGGAAAGCACGATATGGCCGTCGAGAATGCCGCGTACTGCGTCGCCGATCGGGTCGTTCATGTCGTCGGCATCGACGAGCACCGTAAAAATGCCCGTGATCGTACCGCGTGCGCCGGGACCGGCCCGCTCCAGCAGCCGGGGGAGCATGGCAAAGACGCTGGGTGTGTAGCCGCGCGTGGTGGGCGGCTCGCCGACGGCCAGGCCGATTTCGCGCTGGGCCATGGCCACGCGCGTGATCGAATCCATCATCAGCAGCACGTCCAGGCCGCGATCCCGGAAATACTCCGCGATGGCCATGGCCACACTGGCGCCTTTGACGCGGCTCATGGCCGCCTGATCGCCGGTGACGGCCACGACGACCGAGCGCTTGAGCCCTTCCGGACCCAGGTTGTCGGCAATGAATTCCTGCACCTCGCGGCCGCGCTCGCCGATCAGGGCGATGACGTTCACATCGGCGCGGGCTCGGCGGGCGATCATGCCCAGCAGCGTACTTTTGCCGACCCCGGAGCCGGCGAAGATGCCGATGCGCTGTCCACGTCCGAGCGTCAGGAAGGTGTCGATGGCGCGGATGCCGGTAAACAGCGGCGTGTCGATCATGCGCCGCGACAGAGGCGGGGGCGGATCGTTGCGTACGGGCTGCTCGTCGGTGACCGTCAGGGGTCCTTTGCCGTCGATGGGGCGGGCGTTGGCATCCACCACGCGCCCCAGCATGGCCTCGCCGACGCGAATCGTAAGGGGCAGGGCGGAGGGTTCGACCAGATAGCCGGCACGCAGGCCGCGGGTCTCTTCGAGCGGCATCAGGATCGTGGTGTGGCCGCGCAGGCCCACCACTTCGGCCTTGATGCGTCGGGCGCCGGGCTCCTGTCCTTCGTGGATGTAGCAGAGTTCGCCGACGGCCGCCGGCAGCTCGGACACCTCGATGAGCAGCCCGACAACGCTCTGCACCTTGCCGAAATGGAGCGGGCGCAGCGGATGGCGGCGCACCTGCTCCAGACAGTGCGCGACAAACGAATGGGCGGGGGATACGTCAGGCATCGTCGGAAGGCGGTGTCTGTTCGGGCGATCCCGGTGCGTCGGAGGACGGGGTAAGGCCCAGTCGCTGGCGCAGCCGCTCCAGCATTTCCTGACGAATGCGCCGCTGCATGGCCGTGGGCGTCTGGACGATCCAGTCGCCTTCGCTCAGGCCCGGATTGAGATCCCAGTGCAGGTCGGGGTGGCGACTTTCGAGCTGGGCGATCACACCCTGTTCCTGCAGGCGCAGAAAGTCGACCGGGTGTATGGAGATTTCCAGCGGCGCCGAGCGGGCCAGTTGTTCGACGGCTTCGGTGAGCGTGCGTGCCGAAACGCCCCGGATGCTTTCGGGGAGCGGGGCGTCCAGCAGCGTTTCGGCCACTTCGAGGGCCAGTTCGACGAGCAGGGGCTCCAGCTGTCGGGTGTGGTCGGCCCAGGCCTGGCGCAGTCGTTCCAGTTCACGGGCAAGCTGCTCCTGAAGCGCCTGCAGGCGCGGGGCCCATTCCGCTTCGGCGGCAGTGCGTCCGGCAGCTTCGCCTTCGGCACGTGCACGGGCTGTTGCTTCTTCCAGACGCTTCTGCCACGCTGCTTCCATCGTGGCGCGGAGCGTCGCTTCGTCTATTGCTTCTTTGTCGGAATCGACTTCTGCTTTGGCCGGTCCAAAGTCCTGCGATTGCGTTTCATCGGGAGAAGCCCAGAGTTCTTGTGTAAGCTCAATAGGCTGGGCCTCTAATGCCCGCACCCGGCGCAGGAGACCATGATAGCGGAAGGAAGGCGCTTCTTCGTCTTCGGTAGGTGGTCTGCGAGCGGATTGAACCCGGGTGCGAGGCAGGTGAGAGGGCAGAGATTGTGCGGGCTCTTCTGGAGGAAAAGAAGAGACCTGGGTTTCTGATTGTCCGGTCAGAAAATCCGCCAAAGACAATATGCGGCGATGTCTGGAGGCCATGGATCGTTAGAGGATCAGTTCCTGGCTGTTGCGGGAGAGAACAATTTCTTCTTGTTCTTCCAGGCGCTGAGCCGTCTCGAGGATGCGACGCTGTGCTTCGTCGACATCGCGCACGCGGACCGGTCCCATCAATTCCATTTCTTCCTGAATCATCTGGGCAGCGCGTTCGCTCACGTTGCGCAGGATCTTCTCTTTGAGTTCGCTTGAGGCTGCTTTGAGTGCCAGGGCGATGTCTTTCTGATCAACCTCAGTGAGCAGACGCTGCATGTCGCGATCGCTAATGTGAACCAGGTCGTCGAAGGTGAACATGAGCGCCTTGATTGAGGTCGCCAACTCAGCGTCACGCTCACGCAGCGCCTCCAGCACGGATCGCTCTACGGTACGGCTGCTGCTATTGAGGATTTCGGCCACCTTTTCGACACCACCCGAGGTGCTCAGTTCAGCACCAAAGACCGAACTGATATGCTGGCGGATGACGTCTTCGATGTCGCGAAGCAGTTCGGGGGAGGTTTTGCCCATGGTAGCCAGACGGTACATAATTTCGGTGCGCAGCTCCTCAGGCAGATTGGCGATAATATCAGCGGCTTTGCGGGGATTCAGATGCGCCAGAATCAGAGCTGCCGTCTGAGGATGCTCATTCTGGACAAAATTAACCAGCTGGGCCGTTTCGACGGTCTGCAGCAGGTGAAAGGCGGAAACCTGCATGGCCGCCTCGACGCGCATGAGGATCTCCTCGGCGCGACGCGGACCCAGCGCAGCCTCCAGGGCCTCGCGGGCGAACTGCAGGCCGCCCTGCGCGATGTAGTCATGGGCCATGGCCGAGTCGCGATAGTCCAGCAGCACTGCCTCGACCACCTCGGCGCTGACGTTGCGCATGCGGGCAATTTCGATCGAGATCTTTTCGACTTCGTCGTCACGCAGGTGCTTGAGCACCTTGCTGGCCGCCTGCGTCCCCATGGCGATGAGCAGCACCGCCGCCTTCTGGGCGCCGGTCATGTTGTGCTGCGTCAGCTCGGGGACGCTCTGCAATTGCTCACTGATTTTCTGAGCAGTTGGCATGGCTACCTGGGCGTTTTTAATCCTGCATATCTGCTACAAGCCAGCTACGAATAATCTCGGCTGCCTCTTCAGGTTTTTCATTAACTTGTTTCTGGACTTCCTCAAACAAGAGGTGCTTGGCCTTCAGGCGGGCTTTGGCTTCGGCCGATAGCCGACTGGTGTAGATGTCGTCGATCAGGACCAGCTCCTCGTCGGATTCGCCGGACTCCAGACCGGGCACCGCTTTGCCCTGCAGCGCGCCAGAGGTGCCTTCAGGGGCACCGAGCGCTCCATGCGTCCGATCGACGCGGCCGATGAGCACCTGCGTTTCGCCGGCCAGTTCGCCCATGCGACGGACCAGCGCGCGCAGCAGCCAGACGGCCAGGCCCAGCGCCAGCACCATGAGGCCATAGCGCAGGTAGAGGTTGATCTGCTCCTGACGGCGCTGCTCGCGAAGCTCCTGCGCGATCTGGTCGTCGATCTGCGTGTCGAAGCGCGTCTGATGAATGGCAAAGCGGTCGCCCCGCTCCGGTCGGAAGCCGACGGCGTTTTTGACCAGCTCTTCGATCTCCCGGAGTTCGTCTTCGGTGTAGGGGCGTGGCTGCGGCGCGCCGTCCGGGCCTTCTTCAAAGCGCTGGTTGAGGATGACCGAGACGGTCAGGTATTCGACGTCGCCGCCGTTTTGCTGGATGCGCTCGACCGTCCGGCTCAGTTCATAGTTGCGCACCATGGAGCTGGCCGAAGACCCTTCGCCGCCGGTGCCGGCCTCTTCGAGGCGCTCCTCGCTGATGACCGTGGCGCTTTCGGGATCGATGAGCTGCCGCTCGGTAACCGCCTGGTCGAAGTTCAGCGTGGCCGAAACGCGCACGATGGCATTGCCGGGGCCCAGCACGCGGTCGAGCATGGACTGGCCCTTCTCGGTCAGGTGGGCCTCGAGGGCCTGACGCAGCTTGAGCTGCGTGCTGCTGAGGGCGAGTTCGGCGTTGCCGGCGTCCGGGTTGGAGAGCAGGTTGCCCCGGGCATCCAGCACGGTCACGTTGGCCGGATCGAGCCCTTCGACAGCCCCGGCCACCAGTGCCGTGATGCCGTCGATCTGCTCTTCGGTCAGGCGCGCGCCGCTTTTGAGCGAGAGCAGCACCGAAGCGCTGGGGGCCACCTGGGTTTCGCGAAACGGGCTTCGCTCGGGCAAGACCAGATGCACCTTGGCCAGCTCGACCTGTTGCAGGCTCATGATCGTGCGGGCCAGCTCGCCTTCCAGCGCCCGTTTGTAATTCAGCCGCTGCATGAAGTCGGTCATGCCGAGCGTGTTCTGGTCGAAGAGCTCATAGCCGACCGGTCCGTCGCTGACGAGCCCTTCGCCGGCAAACCGAAGGCGTAGCTCGTAGACGCGATCACGCGGGACCCAGATGGCCGTGCCGCCTTCTTTGAGCTGATAGGGGACGTTTTCTTCCTGGAGCGTCTCGACAATCCGACTGGCATCCGACGGGGAAAGGCCGCCGAACAGCAGGGCGTATTCCGGCCGTCCGGCCCAGTAGGCAATGCCCAGCAGCAACAGAATGCTGCCGATCGTAACGGCGCCCAGCGCCAGCCGCTGGCCAGGGGAGAGCCGACTCAGAAACTGCTTGAGCTGCTCGAACATCTTCGTACGACGAACTCCAGCCGGTGGATTGTGGGGCAACTACGGGGTCGGGTGAACAGAGGCCGGCGTGGGCCTGTACGCATCAAATCTGCGTGCGCATCAGCTCCTGGTAGGTTTCAAGCAGGCGATTGCGAACTTCCGTCATGAGCTGGAAGTAGAGTCGCGCCTGATTCATGGAGATCATTACTTCGTGCAGGTTTTCCTGCTCGCCGGCGATGAAGGCTTCGACCTGTTCGTCGGCTTCCTTCTGGGCGCGGTCCACTTCCTGAATGGCCTGCGCCAGCGTGTCGGCAAAGCCACCATCGACCGATTCGCGCGAGCGCGGCGTGGGCAATCGCCGCTCGTCGCCGCCGGTCAGCTGTTGCAGACGTTGGAGCTCGGCCACGTTCATGGCGAAAGCGACCAGGTTAGCCTTTCACGTCCAGCCGGGTCCCCAGTCCGCCGGGCTGCAGGGTTTGCAGCGTGCGGTTGGGGCCGTAAAGCCGGAGCGTCATTTTCTCGGAAGGCGGAAAATGACGCTGGATCCATGTCCATTCCTCCTGGGTCACGCCCTCGGGACGGGCACGCTGCGCCGCCGGGGGTTCCGAAGGCGTTTGCGGAGCGGGCGGCGTCGGCGCCGGATCGGGCCGTCGCGTCGCACCCGGTTCCGGCGTGTTCAGGAGGGAGGGCCAGTTGTGAATGCGCAGGTCCATATCGCTAAGCAGCAATCAACGGGGAGGTCGGACGTTTGGTCAGTCGGGGGAAAGCGTGCAGGTCGTAGTCCTGCACGAAGCGGGATAGCTCCGGAGGAAAGTAGACGAGGTAGCGTCCGGCCCGGGGCTCGTAAGCCGTGCCCCAGACCCGGGCGACGCGCCGGGCAACGTCGTGCGAGGCATAGGCTACGCCGCAGCGGCCGACGAGCCCGTCCAGCGCCTGGGCCAGCGGGCAACGCCGCATGTGGCCGGGCTGGCCGGTCGGCAACTGCTTCAAAGGCGCCTTGCCCAGGGCGCGGCGGGCCAGGTTCACCTGGCGAAGGACGGCGCGCTCGCGTGGGCGCAGCCAGCGCAACAGCCAGAAAACGAGGCGGTTGTGAGACCGGTACGGCATGGCCTCAGATTTCCAGAGTTCGTTTGACGATTTCTTTGGCGGCCTGAATGGTGGAGAGGTTGGCCTCGTAGATCCGGTTGGCCGAAATCAGATGGGCCATTTCCTCCACCACGTTCACGTCGGGGTAGGCTACATAGCCGTTGGCGTCGGCGTGCGGATGGGTGGGATCGTACTCGTAGCGCAGGTGCAGCGTCTCGGCGATCGTGGTTTCCGGACCCAGCTCGGCTTCCGGCAGGCGCGTCAGCAGCGATGGGGAGGAACTGTGGCGGGGGTCCTGGGTGCGCGGGGCCGTACGCATCCGGCTGAGCAGTTCATAAAAGCGCCGGTTGCGGACTTCGGGGTTGGTGTGCACGGCCCGTTTGATGGCGTACGGCGTACCTTCGTCGGTGCGGGTGGTGGCCGCGTTGGCGATGTTCTCGGTGGCCGCGCTCATGGCCATGCGCTGGGCCTCTAAGCCCCGGGCGGCCGTCCGGAAAAACGAGAAGATGCGGGTGGGCAGCGGCATGGCGGCGTCAAGGGTTTATCAGCCGGTGCGTCCGGTAATGGCCGTGCGCATCAGGTCGAAGTGCTCTCGCAGGGCCCGCGTGGTCAGCTGCGTGCGCATCTGCGTGTCGGCCAGCTCCATGAGTTCGTCTTCCAGCACCGGCGGCGTGTTTTCCATCCGCATGCGCGGTTCGACCTCTTCCGGCTGGCGGAGGCCGGGAATCTGGTGACGCGCCTGTTGCAACGCTTCTTCGAAAGAGACGCTGACCCGCTGGTAACCCGGCGTGTCCAGGTTGGCAATGTTGGCCGCCAGCGCCTTCAGGCGCCAGGTGTAGGCCTGCATGGCGTGGCGGAGCAACTGTAACTTGGCAGGTTCCATACGCATATCGTGACGGTTTCCAGATAGACGCAGCAAGGAAGAAATCAACCTCTGTGCCATCGCAGCAAGGGGGTTAAGGAATAAGACAAAAGGCCGATATAACTGGACTAAGCTGGCTTGCTGCTAAATTTTTCCTTGGTAATCGTTACAAAGGGCAAGGAAAAACTTGCCGTTCATTTTAAGCGTGAGCCCTCAGGTAGGAAAAAGCAGAAGCGGCATGTGATTTGTCCTTCCTGTTTGTTACTTAAAGAGCGGGCAGAGGGGCTCCTATGATCTGATCATCTTCCCAAACCTTTGAAGTTGCCCGGAATTGATATGGGTTCCCAGACCGAGCGAATCGAGCGTACGCAAGCGACTTCCGATGCATTGCTGGCAAATCTGGCCCAGGTGCTGGCCCACAGGTTGCGTGGCTTAATTACCAGCATTGAAGGATTTACGGATCTGTTGGCTGAGACGCTGGTAACTCCTGAGCAACGCGAGCTGGCTCTCCGTGTTTTTGAGAGCACAGCTTCTATTGAACGCATTTTGTCTGAATTGCAATGGTACAGCCGGCCGTTGGAGCTGATGCCTGGGCGCCGTCCGTTGCGTACGCTGCTGCAGGAGCTACTGGTCATGCTTGAGGAAAACGAAGCCGCACGGGTAGCGCTTGACCTGCGATTGTCCGGACGGTATCAGGTGCGGGCTGATCCTATGTTGCTCCGGCAGGCTCTCTTCATGCTGCTGAAAAATGCGCTGGAGGCGACAAGGCCGACCAGCATTGTGCAACTGCGTGTGCTAAACGAACCCCGTTCCATCCGTTTCGAGGTATGGAACGAGGGATGGATGCCTCCGGAGGTGGCCGAGCAGATCTTTGTGCCGTTTTTCACCACCAAGGCGCAGAACCTCGGGATCGGATTGCCCATCGCCCGGCGCATCGCCGAGGCGCACGGCGGAACCGTCTATCTGGCCGCCAACGATCCGGACACCGGGATCTGCATGGCGCTGATCCTGCCGCAGGACGATGAATCTGACACCAATGGGGCACACTCCTTGGCTTAGAATCCCGGAAGCCTTATCTTTAGTTAACCTCCGGAAACGCTCACCCAACCAACCGTTGTGCCCACCATGGCGGCGCCTCAGCGCGACGTTCCACACATCCTGCTGGTCGACGACGAACATCTACTGCACACCCTTTTTGAGCGGCTATTTACCCGGCACGGCATGCGCCTGACCAGTTGTTACAATGCCCTGCAGGCGTTGGAGGTCCTGAAAAAAGAGGCCGATGCTTTTGATTTGGTCATTACGGACTTCAAAATGCCGGATATGGACGGACTTGAACTGCTTGCATACATCCGGCAAGAGCATCCCGACCTGCAGGTGATCATGATCACGGCCCATGCTAACGTGCAGCATGCCGTGCGGGCCATGCAAAATGGCGCTATTGATTATATCCCCAAACCCTTCTCCACAGAGGAGCTGGTCGAACGGGTACAGGCAGCGCTGGCGCGGCGTCGAAAGCAACAAGAAGAAGTAAATAATAGGACGCCTGCCCGTCTGGCGAAGCGTCGCCGTAAGCCCACCATTGAGTATGTGGGAGAGCATCCCACGATTCAACGGCTGAAAGCGATGCTGCCGCGTGTGGCTGCCAACAAGGCACCGGTCTTTATTCAGGGAGAAAGCGGTACCGGCAAAGAGATTCTGGCCCGTCTGATTCATCAGATGAGCGATCGGGCCGATGGACCGTTTATAGCGATTAACTGTGCCAACCTCCCCCATGAACTCGTCGAAAGCCATTTGTTCGGCCATCGGAAGGGCGCTTTTACCGGGGCTATTGAAGATATGACCGGCGCTTTTGAGCGGGCCGACGGCGGTACGTTGTTACTGGACGAAATCACGGAGATTGATCTGGCCATTCAGGCTAAACTCTTGCGCGTGCTCCAGGAGAGTGAAATTCAGAAGGTTGGCTCTACGGAAACGCGTAAAGTGGATGTGCGCGTAATTGCCACCAGCAACCGCAACTTGAGCGAAACGATTACTCAGGGACAATTTCGTGAAGATCTATACCATCGGCTCAGCGTGTTTCCGTTGAGCGTGCCGCCGCTCCGGGAACGCGCTTCAGATATTCCGCTACTGGTAGCGCATTTTGTGAAGAAATACTGCGAATTGTATGGGCTTCCGACCAAACAAGTAGCGCCCTCGCTGATGAAGCGGTTTCAGCATTATCACTGGCCAGGCAATGTGCGCCAGCTGGAAAACTACGTGCAGCGAGGCGTACTGCTGTCGGCGGATCGGCCAGTAATCGAAGAAGAAGACGTCTTCAATGATTTCTTTGCGGATGCTGAACCAGGGCGCCCGGAAAGCCAGAAAAAAGAAGAACTCCTTGAGCGTGTGCAGACCATTGAGGATATGGAACGCGAAATGATTCTGCGCGCGCTCAAGGAGACCAATAACAATCAGCAGCTGGCAGCTCAGAAGCTGGGCATCAGTGCCCGCACGATTCGTAACAAGCTGAAGCGCTATCGCGAGCAGGGATTGATTTCCTGAGCGAATACGCCGCTATTGCTACTGCGGTGGCAGGCTTTTGGCCAGCACCTGCTCCACGATGCGCTCCGCGATTTCCTTGAGTACAGCGGGCTGCTGATAGTAGCCCGATTGCAGGTGGCGCAGGATGGCGGCCACCCGTTCCGGACTGATGGAGGGGACGCTACGCAAGGCCTGGCGTGCAAATTCCAGATCCGGGGTGGCTTCTGCCTGCTGAGCGGCCGTGCGGGCAGCCTCCGAAAGATCGACGCGATCCTCCGAAGCCGGCTTTTCCGGCGTGTTTTCCGCCGCTCGCTTGCCCATCTCACGCGTGCCGCTCAGCGCTTCGCGCTGCAGCGGGTCAAGTCGCTGTGATCCACCCGACTGAATATCCCGAACGTCCATAGCTATCAGGTCGCTATCTGGTGACCCCCTCCATACGAAAATATCGGCACTTTATCTGAAAAGTTAAGCGATACCGCTCAACCCTGCAAGCCGGCTCGTAGCACGCTGCGCTTCGGGGCCGTTTCTTCCTGATAGTGCTGGCGGGCCTGTTTGTACTGTTCCAGCTCCACCAGCGAACGGGTCAGGCGCTGCTCGGTCTGGCTCAGGAGCTCCTGCAACCGTCGATGCTGGGCCGTCAGGGCCACACGCAGCACTTCCCATTCGGGGTCGAAGCCGTTCGGTGGCTCATGATCGCGAAGCTGTTCGACAAGCGTGCCACGTCGTGCGATCAGTTCCTGGAGTTTTTCGAATTCGTGGTTGATCAGGGCCTGCTCGACCGCTTCGCCGAGGTCCAGAATTTCGCGAAGCACTGCCAGCGTGTCGTGCTCGGACATGGCGTCCTGGATGACTGGTTATGGGTTAAGGTCTATGCGGACCGACTGGATTCGCTTAAAAAAACGTGCCACCTCCGTAAAGGAAGCCGCTGAGGAACTGTTGCTGACCCTGAAAGAGGGCAATCGTTTCCTGCACCCGGGCAAACTGTGCCCGAAGCTGCTCTTCGCGCCGGGCCAGTTGTTCTTCAAAGTCGGCAATGCGATCATTTAGACGGCGAATACTGTTCTCAATAGAGTCCTGGCGCTGGTCAATGATTCCCCCTGTTTTTACAAAAGCATCCAGCTTAGCGAGCAGCCGGGTGGCGATGCCGTCGCTTCCGGAGAACAGGCTCTCTACGGCCTGCGGATTGCGCTCGACGGCCTGAATGAGCTTGTCTGCATCGCTCAGCGTGAGCGTGCCGTCGTTGTTGATGGTGATGCCCAGATCGGTGATATAGTGCGGGCCTTCGGTGGGCTGGCCGCTTACTTTTCGCACCACTTCGTTACGGAGCGTAAAGCGCAGGCCGGAAAACACCGGATCGCCGGCAAAGTCGCCGCGCGTTTCCGCCTTACCGTCAACGTTGCTCTTGCCCGCCAGGTAGAGGAGTACATCGTTATACTTCTTGATAAAATCCTCCACCTTGGCTTTGATACCATCGCTGTCAGGCGTGATGGTAAATTCGGCCGGCGACGTGCTGATCTGCTTGAGTTCCAGCGTGACGCCTGCCAGGGCATCGGTTACCCGGTTGGCATCGCGGTAGAGCGTCAGGCCGTCCAGCACGAACTGGCTGTTGAGTTCGGAGTCGGTCTCGCTGGTCCCCACGTACTTGACCTGGCCGCCGCCGGTACCGGAGGCAACCACGTTGTTGCTGATTTCCAGCGTGGACAGCAACCCGGCGGCCGAGTCCACGAACTCCAGCCGGTAGGTGAAGCCCGTCTTCCCGCTGCGCAGCGAGAGCCGGGCCGTGCTGGACGTTTCGTTGATGACCGAGGCGTAGGCGCGTTCGTCGGATTTGATCGTGCTGGCATCGACGGCCGCCTGAAAGGCGTCGTTGATGGCCGTGGCGATTTCGTTCAGAATCTCTTCGTCCGTCGTACCGGTGGGGTTGACGGTCACCTGGATGTCCACCCGGTTGTTCGGGTCGGTATCGGTGGGACTGGCCACGCGGATGGTAAACGTCTGCGCTCCGTTCGTGTCGAAAAAGCTGCGCAGGCTCGATCCGCTGCTGGTGTATTGCTTCGAGATCCGCGTGTCGGCCGAAGCCAGCCGTTTCACCTCCAGCGTGTGCGTGCCCGGTGAGGCCGAGTCGCCAGCCGATACGGTGAATTCGGTGGCCGACGTGGTGGCGCTTTTGCCCTGAAAGGGATGCGCCAGCGGATCGGTCAGCGTTTTCAGCAGGCTGTGCAGCGCCGAGAGCTTGCTGTCGAAGTCCTTGACGACCCCTTTGAGCCGCTCCTGTTCGGCCTTCTTTGCCTGCAGCTCCAGCTTGGGCTGGCTTTCGATCGAGATAATCGCGCTGATGAGCTGCTCGTAGGGGTCGTTGGCGCGATAGACCGACAGCAGCGGATTGACAGCCATGGCGCTTTATGCAGGATGGTCCCGCTCGGGTTCAGGCGGCACGGGCCATGACGACGCCTTCGTGCCAGGCTTCGCGCAGTCCTTCCAGAATGCGCTGGACGACGGCAATGTCGCCGATGGCGCTTTCGCGCAGACAGAATTCGTACAGGGCATAGAGCCGCTCGGCCAGTTCACCGCCGGCCTCGAAGTTCAGGGCCGACATGAGTTCGACCAGCACGGCGCGTACCTTGGGCCGATCGTTGCGCCGGCAGGCCGCGATGCCCAGATCGTACAGTTTGAGAATCAACTGCTCGGGGGACGCGCTGAGGACGGCCTGCTCCTGATATTTCCGCATGGGATGTACGGTGCTCATGGCAATACGCTGGTTTGAAGGTTCGCGGAAGCTTTTTCCCGCCGGAAGGCAGGTTTTCCCTTGCAGAAGCAGCGGCCGCCTTGCTTCTGACCCAAGTATCGGCCAATGCAGGCGCGGCTTAAGTGGCCGGGCGAATTGGCACATTTTCTTCTACGCAGGTCACGCAAACCCTGAACGTAACCCACGACCGCCATGCCCCACGACGAGGCGCGACCGTTGCTGTCGCTCTGCATGATCGTCAAAAACGAGGCCGAATACCTGGAGACTTGCCTGAAGCTGGCCCGGCCGCACGTGGACGAAATCGTCGTCATTGATACGGGCTCGACCGACGGCACGCAGGACATCGCCCGGCGCTATGCCGACGTGTTCGAGGAAATCGAATGGCCCAACTCCTTTGCCGCCGCCCGCAACTACAGCCTGGACCGCGCCTCGGGACAGTATATTTTGATTCTGGACGGGGATGAATATATAGCTGATCCCCGAGACTGGATACTGTTACGTCAGGTTATCCAAGAGGTAAGGCCTGCTGCAGCTCGCTTGCGCGTTCGAAATGTTTTGCCTGCGTCGGAACTAATTGTTGCCGATGTTTTATGGCAGGAACGTATTTTTGTTAATCATCCAGTTATTAGATATAAAGGTAGAGTACACAATCAGATAATAGAGGGGATATTTGAGTACATTGCGAGAGAATCAGGAAGTGTTATAGATCTTGGTATTGAGGTCGTACATGTGGGCTATTCTTTTTCCCATGATAAATTAGTTAAAAAATATAAACCTAGAATTTCGTTGCTTAGAGATGAAATTGATCATGCTTGTGATTCGATTTATAGAGAATATTATAAATTTCAATTAGGTATTGCCTTGTATATTTTGAATAATTTGCAAGAGGCTGCCAGTGTTTTTGAAGACATTGATTATTCAGTGTTATGTCAATCAAATCCAGAGAATGCTTTCTACGCTTCTCTTATAGCAAGTCAGGTTTTTATCAAACTAAAAAAACCTGACAAAGCGTTGATTTATTGTAACAGAATGTTGACGATTTCTAGAAAAGAGCCTATAGCATATTTTGTTACGGGAATAGCTATGATTATGAATGGGGAAGTTAAAAATGGCTTATTGATGTTGCTAGAATCAATGGAAATAGCCATAAAAAGTAAAAATATGATAAGATTTCCATTGAATATTTCTTTGTTAAAAGAAAATATTGTTAATGCTTTTGTTTGTGTAAACTTAACATCTTGTGCTGAGCAAATGAAAAAATTTTCTGTAGAAAATGAGAAAGATGATTTTTTGAACTGGATAAGCAGCGTGAAAAAAATAATTGTACTGCATGAAAGAAAAGCGGGAGCCATTACCTGAGATGACTCCCGCTCTCATTGTTGGTTGGGGATGTACGTGCCTGAACCGTCCCCTAACCGGTAAGTGTACTCCGATAACGTCACATGACGCTTCGAAGTAGCACAGTATTATTAAAAGAGTTGCAACACCGACTGTGGTGCGACGTTGGCCTGAGCGAGGGCGGCCACACCCGTCTGCTGCAGGATCTGCAGCTTGGCCAGCTGCATCTGCTCGTAGGCGAAGTCGGCGTCGGCAATGCGGCTGCGCGCGGCCTCGTAGTTGTTCTTGGCCGTGGCCAGGTTGTCCAGCTTGAACGAGAGCCGCTTCTGGTAATCGCCGATCTTACCCAGACGCGTGGCTACGTCCTGAATGGCCGCCTCGATGCCGGCCAGCGCTCGAGTAGCATGGGCTACAGTGTCAAGCGTCCAGCTGCTACCGTTGAAGACCGAAGCACTCGACACGCTGGCAAAAAGACCACCCTCAGCGCTGGCGGTACCATTGGAAATCTTGTCAATCGTCACTGCAAAATTGTCCTGGGGATCTGTCGAGTCGTTTACCTGGAAGTTGAGGGTGACGTTGGAGGTGGCAAAGAGTGCTTTGCCGTTGAATTTGGTGGCGTCGAGGATGTCGCCGATTTCGGCGGTAAGCTGATTGAGCTGGTTTTCGATGGCGTCGCGTTCTTCGGCGCCCATGGTGTCGTTGGCAGCCTGGACGACTTTTTCCTTCATGGTCTGGAGGATGTCCATGATGGAGTTGAGGCTGCCTTCGGCGACAGTGAGCAGGGATTTGGCGTCGCCGATGTTGGCCAGGGCCTGTTCCTGGCCGCGGATTTTGGCTTTGAGTTTGGCCGCGATGGAATAGCCGGCCGAGTCGTCTTCGGCGCGGTTGATGCGGCTGCCGGTGGCCAGGCGCAGTTGGCGCAGGCCGAGTTCGGTGTTGGTGCGCTGCAGGTAGGTGTAGGCCTGCAACGACTGCAGGTTCGTGTTAATGCGGGTCAGGTCTCCGAAACCCATGGCGAACCTCCCTTACGGTTTAGTTGAACATTAGGGTTACGTTGGCTCGCGGACCCGTGGATCGTGGGGGAGGGGACGCCCGGTGGCCTCGTGGGGCAGACACGGGGCCACCGTTTTTTATTTTCAGGGCTTTATTCTTAATTCCTAGCCGAACAGCTGGAGGATGGCCTGCGGGGCGGCGTTGGCCTGAGCGAGGGCGGCCACACCCGTCTGCTGCAGGATCTGCAGCTTGGCCAGCTGCATCTGCTCGTAGGCGAAGTCGGCGTCGGCAATGCGGCTGCGCGCGGCCTCGTAGTTGTTCTTGGCCGTGGCCAGGTTGTCCAGCTTGAACGAGAGCCGCTTCTGGTAATCGCCGATCTTACCCAGACGCGTGGCTACGTCCTGAATGGCCGCCTCGATGCCGGCCAGCGCTCGAGTAGCATGGGCTACAGTGTCAAGCGTCCAGCTGCTACCGTTGAAGACCGAAGCACTCGACACGCTGGCAAAAAGACCACCCTCAGCGCTGGCGGTACCATTGGAAATCTTGTCAATCGTCACTGCAAAATTGTCCTGGGGATCTGTCGAGTCGTTTACCTGGAAGTTGAGGGTGACGTTGGAGGTGGCAAAGAGTGCTTTGCCGTTGAATTTGGTGGCGTCGAGGATGTCGCCGATTTCGGCGGTAAGCTGATTGAGCTGGTTTTCGATGGCGTCGCGTTCTTCGGCGCCCATGGTGTCGTTGGCAGCCTGGACGACTTTTTCCTTCATGGTCTGGAGGATGTCCATGATGGAGTTGAGGCTGCCTTCGGCGACAGTGAGCAGGGATTTGGCGTCGCCGATGTTGGCCAGGGCCTGTTCCTGGCCGCGGATTTTGGCTTTGAGTTTGGCCGCGATGGAATAGCCGGCCGAGTCGTCTTCGGCGCGGTTGATGCGGCTGCCGGTGGCCAGGCGCAGTTGGCGCAGGCCGAGTTCGGTGTTGGTGCGCTGCAGGTAGGTGTAGGCCTGCAACGACTGCAGGTTCGTGTTAATGCGGGTCATGTCTCCGAACGACATGGCTCCTTCCGGGTTTGGTTGGACGGTTCAGGCAAGCGATTTTCAAAATCTACCGCCTGTATCGGCGTATTGGCGCAGCGACTTAAATCCTGCCGACCAGAGCAGCCGTGCCAGAAATAAAAAAGGCCCGAAATGGGCCTTTCTGAAGGGTTCACGGAATAAGCGACAGGGGATGAAAGCTACCGCCTACCCAGCTCCCGGCTGAAATCCCGGTGGCCGAAGTAGTGCAGCACGTAGGGGAGCTTGCGGAGCTTGTCTTCACCGAAGCCGGGCAGTTTGCCCACGCGCCGCTGGATTTCCGTAAGCGAGGCGCCGTTGGCCCACAGCTGTGCGGCCTGGCCGTCGTAGTGGGTGCAAAGATGGCGGGCGACGGCCTGCGTCAGCTCGGCCATGCGGTTGGTGAACCGATGTACGGCCGGCTTTTCGGCAAACAGCCGCTGAAGCTCGGCCAGCGGCATTGCGGCAATGCGGCACAGGTCGAGGTGCCCCAGACGATCGCGCAGCCGGATCGGCCCGGTAAAGGCAAACTCGGCACGCACGCGCTGGTCGTAGAGCAGCCCCAGCAGCACGGCGTTCGCGTCGCGCCGGAGATAGGCGTCGGCTTCGGGATCGCCGGTGAGCGTCCCGGACAGATGAAACCGGCCCATCATCCGCACGAAGCCGCCCTCCAGATCACCGGGGTCGAGCGGTGCGATGGCCGGTACGCTTACGGCTGCAGCCATTGCGCTACCTGTTTCGCGAAGTAGGTGAGGATCACGTCGGCACCGGCGCGACAGATGGCCGTGAGCGCTTCGAGCACCGCGGCCTTTTCGTCAAGCCAGCCGTTCAGCGCGGCCGCCTTGAGCATGGCGTACTCGCCGCTGACATGATAGGCGGCCACCGGCACGTCGGCAGCCTGCTTCATCCGGTAGATGACGTCCAGGTAGGGGAGCGCCGGCTTGACCATGACCATGTCGGCGCCTTCTTCCAGATCCAGCCGCAGCTCGCGCAGCGCCTCGCGGGCGTTGGCCGGGTCCATCTGGTAGGTTTTCTTGTCGGGCGGCACCCCGGGGCGGTGGCGCGGGGCCGAGTCGAGCGCGTCCCGGAAGGGCCCGTAGAAGGCCGACGCGTATTTGGCCGTGTAGGACAGGATCGCCACTTCGGTGAAGCCGGCTTCGTCGAGGGCCTGGCGGATGGCGCCCACGCGGCCGTCCATCATGTCCGAAGGAGCCACGATGTCGGCGCCGGCCTGCGCCTGCACGACGGCCATCCGGGCCAGGATTTCCACCGTCTCGTCGTTGAGAATGCGGCCGTCACGTACGATCCCGTCGTGTCCGTCCGACGAGTAGGGGTCCAGCGCCACGTCGGTGATGACCAGCAGCTCGGGCACGGCCTCCTTGACCGCCCGGATGGCCCGGGGATAGAGGCCGTCCGGATTGAGCGCCTCGCGGCCGTCGGGCGTCTTGAGCGATTCGTCCAGCGCCGGAAACAACGCCACGGCCGGGATGCCCAGCGCGTGCAGTTCCCGCACCTCCCGCACCAGTTCGTCGATGCTGAGCCGGTACTGACCCGGCATCGAGGGCACTTCCTGGCACATGCCGTGGCCTTCGACGACGAACAGCGGCGCTACGAGCCGGTCCACCGACAGGCGCGTTTCGCGCACCATGCGCCGGATGGCTTCGGTCCGACGCAACCGACGGGGGCGCTCGATCAGCGAAAGCGTCACGCTTCGGGTAGTCTGCATTTCCATGGCCGTTTGCGGGTTGGTCAGACGAGCACCTTGCGGCGCCAGCGGGTGCCTTCGGGCGTGTCCATCACTTCGATGCCCATCTGGAGCAGTTGTTCGCGGATGGCATCGGCCCGGGCAAAGTCGCGAGCGCGCCGGGCCGCATCACGCTCGGCCAGCAGCCGTTCCACTTTTTCCACAAACGGATCTGTTTCGGGTCGCAGGTGCGAGCAGGGGCGCTTCGGCGGATAGACAAAGCCCAGGAGCGCGTCTATCTGCTGGAGCCAGCGCTGCGCACTTTCGGCGGAAGCCCGGTTGAGCTGGTCGCCGAAGCCCAGAATTAACTTGACGCCTTCCAGAGCGGTGGCCAGCGCAACGGGCGTATTCAGATCGTCACAGAGCGCTTCTAATGTTCCATCGTAAATCGTAGAAAGACGATCACCAAGACGATCGGGACCAGAGCGATCGCCTTGAAGCGCAGCTTCGACGCGTTGCGCTGCTTCCTGATACCGTCGGACGATCCGTACGCTGTCGGCCAGATGCTTACGCGTGAAGTTGAGCGGCTCGCGGTACTTACCGGAAATCAGCGCATAGCGCAGCGCCATCGGATCGATGCCATGGCCGCCGGCCTCGGGCGGGAAGATCAGCTCGCGCACGGTGAAGAAGTTGCCCTTCGATTTGGACATCTTCTCGCCCTCGACGAGCAGAAAACGGGTGTGTACCCAGTAGCGGGCCAGCGGCTTACCCGTTAGGCTTTCGGCCTGGGCGATTTCACATTCATGATGGGGAAAGATCAGGTCTTCGCCGCCCAGGTGCAGGTCGAACGTCGCGCCCAGGTATTCCATGGACATGACCGAGCATTCGATGTGCCAGCCCGGAAAGCCCCAGCCCCAGGGGCTGTACCACTGCATCAGGTGTTTTTCATCTTTTTTCCACAGGGCGAAGTCGCGGGGGTCGCGCTTTTCCGGGTCCTGCACCACGTCGCGCACGGCCCGGGCGAGCTGCTCCGGATCGCGGTTGCCCGAGAGCTTACCGTAGTCGGGGAAGCTGGGCACGTGGAAATAGACGCCCTGGCGCGTTTCGTAGGCGTGGCCGGTTTTTACCAGCTGTTCGATGGCCAGAATCTGCTGGCGGATGTGCTCGGTGGCCCGGGGGCGGACGTCCGGTTCGACCAGCTTGAGCGCCTGCCAGTCCTCCAGAAAGGCCTGCGTGTAATAGCGGGCCAGGTCCCAGATGTTGGGAAAGCGCCGGCCTTCTTCGGAACGCAGGGCGCGTTCCAGCTTGTCTTCGCCGCTGGCGTCGGCGTAGTCGTCGACGGTCAGGTGCCCGACGTCCGTGATGTTGCAGACGTAGACCGTCTGCCAGCCCAGAGCCTGGGCCACGCGTACGATCAGGTCGGCCGTCAGAAAGCTTCGAAAGTTGCCGATGTGGGCGTACGTGTAGACCGTGGGCCCGCAGGCATACAGCCGAAGGCGATTGTGCTCCAGCGGGTAGATCGGCTCGATCGAGCGCGTGAGCGTGTTGTACAGACGCAGTGTCTTGGAAGAACCCTCCATGCGGCGCAAGCGACGGTTACTGGCTTCCGGCGCACTCTAACGGTCCGGAGCCCGTCGGGTTGCACCGTCAGGAGGCCGGTTGGTGACGCCGGATTTCCCAGACCAGATGGCGCAGCTCGGGCAGGATGAGCCGGTCGAGGGCCAGCTTGACGGCATTGAGCGAGCCGGGCATGGAAAAAATCAGCGTGTTTTTGTACACGCCGCCGATGGCCCGCGAGAGCATGGCGCCGCTTCCGATTTCCTGAAAGGAGAGCATGCGAAACAGCTCGCCGAAGCCGGGCAACGTTTTTTCGAGGCGGGCGGCCACCACTTCGTAGGTGGTGTCGCGGCCGCTGATGCCGGTGCCGCCGTTGGTCAGGATCACGTCTACGCGCCCGGCCAGTTCGTCCAGGAGCGCCCCGATCATCTCGGGTTCGTCGGGCACGATGGCGTAGTGGGCCACCTGGTGGCCGTGCTCTTCGAGCCGCTTGCGGATGAGCGTACCGCTCCGGTCGGTCTCTTCGGTGCGCGTGTCGCTGATCGTGACGACGGCGCAGCGGACGGTCAGTCCGCGGGCCGATTCCTGATGCAGTTCGTAGCTCATGGGTGTTCCGGGTTGGAGGATTCTGGGCGGGGTTCGCCAAACCAGCGGGGTGGATCGTAACCGTAGCCGCCCCAGGGGTGGCAGCGGGCCAGCCGCCAGAGCGTCAGGATCAGGCCGCGGACGGCCCCGTATTTCTGAAACGCCTCGATGGCGTAGTGCGAGCAACTCGGTGTGTAGCGGCAGGTGTCGGGCAGGTGGGGGCTGATGATCAGCTGATAACCCCGCACCAGTCCGATCAGCAACCGCCGGGGCAGCGTCCAGAGAAAACGGCCGATGGCGCGAAGTACCTGCATGGCACCATCCGAACGCCGCGTCCGGCCGTGAGTTCACCGGTGGCCGGGGCGTTGTGGCGGGATCGGCCGGGCCGGACGGGGCACGCGGCCGGAAGGACGCAGCCGGTCCCACAGACGCGACAGCCGGGCCGGTCGTGTGGGGGGCGGGGACGTATACGCCGGTGGCTCCGGGTCGAGCCGAGCGTCGATCCCGTCGAAAAATTGAAGCCGCGCGGGGTCGATGTGGGCCACGGCCGGTCCCCGGTAGGGCCGACCGGCGCTTGCCCACGGAGGCGGGTCGTCGGTGGGCATGGAGATGGGGCTGTAGAAATGGCGCACGGTGATCGGGAACGGCCGGGCCGAAGGCGGCGCCTGAAAGACTTCGAGCGCGATGCGCAGGGCCTGTTGCCAGCCCGGTACGGTCGAGCGCGGCGTCAGGCTCAGGATCAGATCACGCCGCGGGGTGGGGCGGTTGAAGGCACTGAACTGACGGGGCTCCAGCACCACTTCGCGGTAGGTGTCGCCTCGGTAACGGGTTTCGACCCGGTTGCGCACGACCCAGGCCACCAGCCGCTGCTCCTCGGGACGGTTGCTTTCGGAGTAGATGCACCGGGCCAGCCAGAGCACTTCGTCCTGCTCCAGCGGCGACAGGCGCCGAAAGGCCGCCAGAAAGTCGCGGCGGCCGAGCGAATCAGGTGGCGCGGCGGCTCCGGCCTCCGGTCGCGCCAGTAACACCAGACAACAGATCGCCAGACCGCGCAGCATGGGCTTCGGGGTGGTGAACGAACCGGACGGAGCAAAGTCAAAACACATGCCGGGCGCCGGATGGGCGTCTCGGGTTAAAAGTTCGTAGAGAAAGGACAATCGGTGGACAAAACCGGTATTTTTGTCTGAAAAGTTTTCCGCAAACCCGGGGAACGCCATGGACGCACAGGCGCTTCTGGAAGCCGTTCGTTTCAACGAGCAGGGGCTGGTGCCCGCCATCGCGCAGGATGCCGAGACGGGCGAGATTCTGATGGTGGCCTACATGAACGAGGCGACGCTCCGGCAGACGCTGGAGACCGGCCTGATGACCTACTGGAGCCGCTCGCGCCAGGAGGTCTGGGTGAAGGGCGCCACCAGCGGCCATACGCAGGAGGTGCGCGAGGTGCGGATCGACTGTGACGGCGATGTGCTGCTGTTCAAGGTCAAGCAGAACGGTGGGGCCGCCTGCCATACCGGCCACCGCTCCTGCTTCTATCGCAAGCTGGAGGGCGACCGCCTCGTCGAAGCCGACGCCCCGGTGTTCGACCCGGCGCAGGTGTACCGGAAATAGATGTTCGGGCAGCTGGCAAGAACGACATAATTGTCGTACCTTCCTTTCCTGTAGCAAGGACCTGAACCGGCGGTCTGAAGGGACGGTACGGAGCTTGCTGCAGCTCGGGGCGGATTGAACCGGTATCGACCATGCGGGCGGCACTGCTACTGTTGCTGATCGGGTGCTTCTGGGAGAGCGCGTGGGCCCATGCGCTGCCGCAGGTGACGCGCGTCTCGTTCGCGCCACGCTCCGATCAGAGCGGCTATGTGATTCGCATTCACACGACCGATCACGTGGGCGCCTACCAGGAGCCGGAGTGGCTGGACGCCCGTCGCCTTCAGCTTGTGCTCTATTACACCGAGCCGGCACCCGATCTGCAGCACGATCCACCGCAGGGGCCGATCCGGGCCTATACGATCGAGCCCCGTAACGGTCATCTGGTCTTTCAATTCGAACTGGACGAACACGTCTCGGCCGAGGCGGCGGCCTACCGGGATCGCTTCTCGACGGATATTCTCATCGGGCTGACCATCGTGCAGCGTGATCCGCCGGTAGCCGAAGCGGACCCCCTGCCGCAACCGGCCGCGAGCGAATCGGCGCCGGCGCGAACGGTGGCGCTGGGGAGCGAAACGCCCCCGATGCCCCGGGTGGCCGATCGCTGGCACCTGGACACCGTTGTGATCGATGCGGGGCACGGCGGGAAGGATCCGGGCGCGGTGGCCAATGGCGTGCGGGAAAAGGACATCACGCTGGCCGTGGCGCTGAAGCTGGGTGAGTATCTGGAGCGGCTGCTGGGCGTGCGGGTCGTCTACACGCGCAAAGACGATCGGTTTGTCGGACTGCGTGAGCGGGGCCGCATCGCCAACGAAGCGGGCGGCAAGCTCTTCATCTCGCTCCACTGTAACGCGTTGCCCGGCAATCGTCGGGTGCATGGCGCCGAAACCTACTTCCTGGGATTGCACAAGACCGAGGCGGCCCGCCGCGTGATGGAACGGGAAAACAGCGTCGTGCGCCTGGAAGAGGATCCGTCGCAGTACGAGCACTTCACCGAGCAGGAGCTGATCCTGATGACGCTGGCGCAGAGCGCCTACCTGCGCAAAAGCGAGAAACTGGCCATGCTCGTGCAGGAGCAGTTCGCCGAGCGCGTGGGACGCGTCAACCGCGGTGTCAAACAGGCGGGCTTCTACGTGCTCTGGAGCGCTTCGATGCCGGCCATTCTCGTGGAGCTGGGCTTTCTGACCAACCCGCAGGAGGCGGCTTTCCTCAAAAGCAAGGAAGGCCAGGCCTACATGGCCAGCGCCATCTTCCGGGCGGTGCGCACCTTCAAGGAACACTACGAACGGGAACTGGCGTTTCCAGCCGCGCGATGACGTTTTGCCCGAACTTTACCGAACGGAAGAGATGAACGCGACGGCGCTGGAAACGCTCAAACAGGCCATCCGTACGGTGCCCGACTTTCCCGAACCGGGCATTCAGTTCAAAGACATTACCCCTGTCCTGGGGCATCCCGAGTTGCTCCGCCTGGCCATCGAGGCGCTGCTGGAGCCGTTTCAGGAGCAGGAAATCACGAAAGTGGTGGGCATCGAGTCGCGGGGCTTTATTCTGGGCGGCATGCTGGCGCACCACCTGGACGCCGGTTTCGTGCCGGTGCGCAAGAAAGGCAAGCTGCCCTACCAGACCCTTGCAGAAAGCTATCAACTGGAATACGGCACCGATACGATCGAAATGCACATCGACGCCATCGAGCCCGGCGATCGCGTGTTGATCCACGACGACGTGATCGCTACGGGCGGGACGGCCGAGGCCACGATTCGCCTGGTCGAGCGGGCCGGTGGCGAGGTGGTCGGCTGTGCCTTTCTGATCGAACTGACCGGATTGCAGGGGCGTAAGCGACTGCCGGCTCACGTGCCGGTCCATACGGTGCTTCAACTCTGAAAAGCCATGCACGGAAAGGGCGGATGGCTTGCGCTGGCGTTGCTGGCGTTTACGCTGGTGCTGGCCGGCTGCGAGGCGGCGGCCAGCGAGCGGCTGACGCTACCGGAGATCGAGGTGTCGTTTCGCTTCGAGGTGAACGGCAATGCGCTGAGCGACGGCCAGCCCTACACGGCCACGGCGGTCAACACGGTCGATCTGACGACGGCCCTCCAGCAGCGGGGAGGCTACACGAAAAATGAGGTGGTGGCCGCCTCGGTAACGGCCGCCGAAATTGAGCGCGTCCAGCCCGCCTTGACCGATCTCTCGGAGTTGCTCAGCGAAGCCCGGGTGTTGCTGACGGCCTCCGGGCTGAGCGATCTGGAGGTGGCGTCGCGTACCGGATTCCCGGACGACGAGACGGCCTCGCTGGCCCCGCGAAGTGGTACGGACGTCGCCGCTTTCGTGAAAAAGCCTGCGTTCGGGGCGAAACTGCGGCTGGTGCCGTTGCAGCCGAACGCCGGGGAAACCTACGTCTACGAAGTGCGCCTGACGCTGCGCGTTCAGGTCGAGGGCGTCTGACGGACGGCAATGCAGGAGATCTCGACGCGGGCGCCCCGGGGCAGGGCGGCCACCTGCACCGCTTCGCGCGCGGGCGGCGACTCGTTGAAGTAGCGGGAATACACTTCGTTGATCTGCGCGTAATCGTTGATGTCGGTCATGTACACCGTGCAGCGCACCACGTCTTTGTAGTCCATGCCGGCGGCCCGAAGCACCGCACCCAGGTTTTCCAGCACCTGTTCGGTTTCCCGCTCGATGCTGTCGGTGATCAGGCTGCCGGTCTTCGGGTCGATGGCGATCTGTCCGGAGCAGTAGAGCGTGTCGCCCACCAGTACGGCCTGGCTGTAGGGACCGATGGCCGCCGGCGCACGGGGCGTCTTGATGATCGTTAGCTCAGGCACGGTGAAGATTCCGTCGATGGTCTGCAGATCTCATTAACCTTTATTAACTTGCAAAACGCACGTGCTGAACGGCAAACGAAGAATCCGCTAAGGACGCCATGGATCTGGGTTTGCAGGATCGTATTGCGCTGGTGACGGGTGCCAGCAGCGGGCTGGGCTGGGCGGCGGCGCTGGAACTGGCCCGCGAAGGGTGCCGCGTGGCCATCTGCTCGCGTTCGGAGGCGCGCATTCAGGCGGCAGCTCGCCGCATTGTCGAAGCACTCGGCCTGGCCGAAGACCGGGTACTGCCGTTGGTCTGCGACGTGACCGATGAGGCGCAGATCATCCGGATGATCGAACAGGTGGTCGATCGGTGGAACGTCCTGAACATTCTGGTGACGAACGCCGGCGGGCCACCGGCCGGCTACATCGGCGACTTTACGGCCGACGACTGGCGGGCGGCCCTGGAGCTGAACTTGCTCAGCACGATCAACCTCTGCCGACATGCGCTGCCGCACCTGCGCCGCGCGGCCCGCGAGCCGAACGGCCTGGCCCGCATTCTGATGATCACCTCCATTTCGGCCAAGCAGCCGATCCCGAACCTGTATCTGTCGAACGCCGCGCGGGCGGGCGTGCAGGGCTTCGCGAAGAGTCTGGCCGAGGAACTGGGACCTGAAGGCATCACCGTCAACACGCTGCTGCCGGGCTACACGCGCACCGAACGGTTGCAGGAGCTGGCCCGGGTGCAGCAGCAGCGCACCGGCCGCTCCCTTGAAGAAATCGAGACAAGCTGGGCCGAACAGGCCGCGCTGAAGCGGATCGGCGAGCCGCACGAGTTTGCCGCGGCCGTGGCCTTTCTGGCCAGTGCCCGCGCCAGCTACATCACGGGCGTAGCCTTCCCGGTCGATGGCGGACGCTCGAAGCACCTGCTCTGAGGCACCGGAACGGGCAACCGCCCCTGCCGTACAACCGCCGCGCATACCTGAAAACAACGAACCCGGGAGAAGATGAGTCGGCACGGACGGGTACTGGTGGCGATGAGCGGCGGGGTGGATTCGTCCGTCACGGCCGCCCTGCTGCACGAGCAGGGCTACGAGGTGGTGGGCATCACGATGAAGACGTGGGACTACACCTCCAGCGGTGTGCGTACGGGCAAAGAAGTGGGTTGCTGCTCGCTGGAGTCCATGAACGATGCCCGCGCCGTAGCCGTGCGGCTGGGCTTTCCGCATTTCATCGTGGACATCCGTGAGGAGTTCGGCGACTGGGTGATCGAACGCTTCACCGAGGAGTATCTGGCCGGCCGCACGCCCAATCCCTGCATTCTCTGCAACACGCACATCAAGTGGGCGGCGCTGCTGCGACGGGCCGATCGGCTCGGCTGCGACTACATTGCCACCGGGCATTACGCCCGCATTCGCTACGACGAGTCGCTGGGGCGCTACGTGATCTCGCGCGGACGCGATCTGAACAAGGACCAGAGCTACGTGCTCTGGGGGATTGCGCAGGAGCACCTGGCCCGGACGCTTCTGCCGCTGGGCGACTATACCAAGCCCGAAATCCGGCGCATGGCCGCCGAGATGGGCTTCGAGCGGCTGGCACAGAAGCCGGATTCCTACGAGATCTGCTTCATCCCGGACAACGATTACCGGCGTTTTCTGCGCCAGCGCGTGCCCGATCTGGACCGGAAGGTCGGCCCGGGCAAGTTCGTGCTGAAGGACGGTACCGTGGTGGGCACGCACCGGGGCTATCCGTTCTACACGATCGGCCAGCGGCACGGTCTCGGGCTGGCGCTCGGCTATCCCGCCTACGTCACCCACATCGATTCGGAGACGAACACGATCACCGTCGGGCCACGTGAAGAGTTGCTTCGTCAGCGGTTGGTGGCCCGCCAGATCAACCTGGTCAAGTACCCGGACCTGCGCGAGGAGCGTCCGGCCATCGGCAAGATCCGCTACAAGGACGAGGGTGCGCCCTGTCTGGTCTGGCAGGAGGGGGATGCGCTGCACGTGGCCTTTGCTGAGCCCCGACCGGCCATCACACCGGGACAGGCCGTCGTGCTCTACGAAGGCGACGACGTGCTGGCCGGCGGCTGGATCCACGAGGTGCTGGACACCGAAGACACGCCGGCCACGGCCGCAGCGAAGAACTTGTCGTAGCACGCTGCTGGTTGTAGATTCCGGATAAAAAGCGGGAACATGGGGAAAGCACGTCTGCTGATCATAGAAGACGACGCGGAAGTACGCGAGGCGCTGGCGCTGTGCCTGGAGACGGCGGGCTACGAGGTGGACGCCGTCGCCACCGGCGAGGCGGGGCGCGAGAAGGCCATCACGGTGCCCGGCTACGATCTGATCATCCTGGACGCGAGGCTTCCGGGGCGCGATGGCTTTGAGGTGCTCCGCGAGTTGCGTGAGGAGGACGGGGTAATGACGCCTGTCCTGATGCTTACCGGGCTGAACGACCGGGAGCACCGCCTGAAGGGCTTTGAGCTGGGCGCCGACGATTACGTGGCCAAGCCGTTTGCCCCCGAGGAGCTGCTGGCCCGCGTCGAGGCCGTCCTGCGCCGCGCAAAGCGGCGGCCGCAGCCCGAAAAGCGCCGCTTTCGGGTGGGCGGCATCGAGGTCGACCTGGTGGACGGGACGGTGACGCGTGACGGCCAGCCGGTGCCGCTGACCGACATGGAGTTCCGGCTACTGCGCTACCTGATCCTGCACCACGGCCGTACCGTCACCCGCGAGCAATTGCTCCGGGAGGTCTGGGAGCTTCCGCCCACCGTGCAGACCCGTACCATCGATCGCCACATCAACGCCCTCCGCAAGATCATGGACGGCGAGGACGAAACAAGCTGGCCGATCCAGAGCGTCTACGGGATCGGTTACCGGCTGGTGGGCGGGGAGTTCGTCGATTGATCCTCGGCGCGGAGACGATAGCCCTTCCCGTAGACGGTTTCGATATAGCGGGGCTGGCGCAGGTCGGGCTCGATTTTTTTGCGAATCGAAGCGATGTGCCGGTCGATCGTCCGCGTTTCGACGTCGCCGACGATGTGCCACACGTCGCGCAGGAGTTGTTCGCGCGTGACCACTTCGCCCCGATGGTGAATCAGGTAGCGGAGGACGTTCAGCTCCATGGCCGTGAAGTTGATGCGCTCGGAGCCGCGGTAGGCTTCGTGCGTGCTGAAGTTGATCTCCACGTCGCCGATGCGGTAGATCTGCATGGGCGCCCGGTCGGGCGGTTGCGTTCGTTGCAGGATGGCCCGTACGCGGGCGGCCACCTCGTCCGGATCGAAGGGCTTGACGATGTAGTCGTCGGCGCCCAGCCCGAAGCCCTGCAGGACCTGCTCGCGTTCGCCGCGGCCGGTGAGCACCAGCACGGGCGTCTCCAGCCCGCGCCGGCGCATTTCCTGAAGTACTTCGAAGCCGCTCCGGTCGGGCAACATCACGTCGAGCAAGACGACGTCGAACCGATGGGCGTTTGTGAGCAGTTCGAGCGCTTTATGCGCTTCCGGGGCGTGGGTGACGCGATAGCCCTGCAGCTCGAAGAAATCCTGAAGGGCCTGAGCCACGTCGGCGTCGTCTTCGACGATCAGCATGTGATAGGTCGGCGTCGACTCGGCCATGGTGCTGCCTGTGCGCTGGTTGAACGGGAACTCTTTCTGGAGATTAGCAACTGAAGGGGGCGCTGTCAACTTTCTTGACCAGCTAAAAAAGCAATGGAAGCTACGAACGAAGCTTTTCTGCTGAAACTTCTGGAAACGCCCAGTCCGTCGGGGTTTGAACAGGCCCTGCAGCGCACCTGGGCGCAGCACGTGAAGCCGTGGGCCGACGCCGTCGAGCAGGATAGCTATGGCACGGTCTGGGCTGTAAAGCGCGGGCGGGCCGATCAGCCACGGCTGATGCTGGAGGCGCATGCCGACGAGGTGGGCTTCATCGTGCAGCACATCTCAGATGAGGGATTTCTGCACATTGCGCCCATCGGCGGAGCCGATCGGGCACTGGCCCGCGCGCGTCGGGTGCAGGTGCTGGGCAGCAACGGGCCGGTGGACGGCGTGCTGGGACATACGGCCATCCACCTGCGCGATACGAAAGACGAGAAGGTGCCCGAGTGGCACGAACTGTTCGTGGACGTGGGGGCCCGCAATCGGGAGGAGGTGGCGGCGCTGGGCATCCGGGTAGGGCATCCGGTGGTGCTGGCTAGCGGGCCGTTTCGGCTTCAGGGGCGGCGGCTGGTGGGACGTGCGCTCGACAATCGGCTGGGCGGCTTCATTCTGGCCCAGGTGCTGGCCGCGCTGGCCGAAACGCCCGCAGAAGCAACTGTCTACGCCGTCAACGCGGTGCAGGAGGAGACGGGCGGCTACGGCGCGCGCATGGTGGCCTACCGGCTGCATCCGGACCTGGCGCTGGTGCTGGAGGTAACGCACGCCACCGATACGCCCGGCCTCGACGCACGGCGACACGGACTCGTCCGGCTGGGCGGTGGACCTGTGCTGACGCACGGCACGGCCAACCACCCGCTATTGGTCGAGCGCCTGCTGGCCGTGGCCGAGGCCGAAGGCATCCCCGTGCAGCATGAGGCGTCGTCCCGACGCACCGGTACCGACGCCGACGACATCTTCCCGACACGGGGTGGCATTCCCTGCGCGCTGGTTTCGGTGCCGCTTCGTTACATGCACTCGCCGGTCGAGGTGGTCGATCTGGACGACGTGGCCCACACGGTCCGGCTACTGGTGGCCTTCGTGCGCAGCCTGCAACCGGACGATCGCTTTCTTCCGGAACTGACGGCGTAAGCTCAGAAGAACGGCAGGAAGCGGTCGATCAGGCGCTGCGCCTGCTCGCCGTAGGGCGGATAGAGCCGGCGCAGCAGCGGAAAGTCGAACCGCCGGTAGACCACGGGCCGTTCGTTGGAGAAGGCCAGAAAGCCGTGGTAGCGGTAGGCTTTCCCGATGCCGCTGAGACCGACGCCGCCGAAGGGCAGGTCGGGGTGATTGAAGTGCAGCAGCGTATCGTTCACGCAGCCGCCACCGGCCGAGGTGTGATTGAGCACGTGCTGCACGCGCCGGTCATCCCGGGCAAACACGTAAAGCGCCAGCGGCTTGGGGCGGCGGTTGATGGCCTCCAGTGCTTCGTCCAGATGGTCGAAGACCTGAACGGGCAGGAGCGGACCGAAGATCTCTTCCTGCATGATGGCGGCCTCGTCGGGCACCTGCGTCAGCACGGTAGGCGGCACGAAGCGTTCTGCTGCAATCCAGGGGCCGCCTATGGCCTCGCGGGCGCCGTGGGCCAGCGCGTCTTCGTACAGATGGCGCAGCCGCTCGAAGTGGCGGTCGTTGACGATCCGGGCGTAGCTGTCGCTCTGCCGCCAGGCTTCGGGATCCGGTCCGTAAAACGCTTCGATCTGCTCCCGAAGGGCCGCCACCAGCGCGTCGTGCAGGCTCCGGTGCACCAGCACATAATCGGGCGCGATGCAGGTCTGGCCCGCATTGGTAAACTTGCCCCAGGCGATTTTTTCGGCGGCCTGCTCGACGTCGGCCGTCTCATCAACGACGGTGGGCGACTTGCCCCCCAGTTCGAGCGTGACGGAGGCCAGATGGCGGGCGGCCGCTTCCATGACCAGGCGTCCCACCCGCGGACTGCCCGTGAAAAAGATGTGGTCGAAGGGCAAGTCCAGCAATGCTTCGGCCACCGTGTGATCCCCTTCGAAAACGGCCACTTCTTCCGGATCGAACACCTCTTCGATGATGCGTCGGATGGTGCGGGCGCTGTTGGGGGCGAACTCCGAGGGCTTGACGATCACGCAATTGCCCGCCGCGATGGCCGTCACGAGCGGGGCAAGCGTCAGCGTGAAGGGATAGTTCCAGGGCGAAAGGAGGAGCACCACGCCTTTGGGTTCGTAGCGGATTTCGGCGCGTGTGCCCAGATGCGTCAGCGCCGTGCCCACCCGTTTCGGGCGCATCCAGTGGGCCAGGTGGCGGGCCACGTAGCGGGCTTCGGTGACGACGGGGGCAATTTCGGTCAGGTCCACCTCCAGCGGTGGCTTCCGGAAATCGGCCCAGAGCGCCGCCCGGATGGTTTCGCGGTGATCCAGCACGGCCTCGCGCAGGCGGATGAGCTGGCGTCGCCGCTCGCGTACGGTGCGATTACGGATCGCGGCGTGATGCCGCCGCTGGCGCTCGAAGACTTCGGCCATGGTGCGCGCCAGTTCCGGCGTGCAGGGCATGGCAGACGGGTGGGGCGTCATGGTTTCACTGCGGGGAGGTTGGACATTCTGTTTTAATAGTATACGTTTTTGAAACATACGTCAAGGCTTCGGAATAATCCTCCGGCTTGCTTCGCTACCTTACGGAGGCGAAACCGTTCACCAAAACATTCGGGGGGAGCCATGAAGGCGCTGCTGGTTGTGGACGTGCAGAACGACTTCTGCCCGGGGGGCGCCCTACCGGTACCCGAAGGCGATGCCGTCGTTCCGGTGATCAACCGACTGATTCCGTATTTCGGGAATATCATCCTGACGCAGGACTGGCATCCGGCGGGCCACTGGTCGTTTGCCTCGGCGCATCCCGGCAAGAAGCCGTTCGAGACGATCCAGCTCAGCTACGGCGAGCAGGTGCTCTGGCCGGATCACTGCGTGCAGGGCACGCCGGGCGCCGATTTCCATCCGGAGCTGGACACCACGCGCGCGCAGCTCATCATCCGGAAAGGATTCCGGAAGGAGATCGATTCCTACTCGGCTTTCTACGAAAACGACAAGCAGACCACGACGGGTCTGGCCGGCTATCTGAAGGAGCGGGGCATCACGACGCTGTACGTGGTCGGACTGGCGGCCGACTTCTGCGTGAAGTGGTCGGCGCTGGACGGCCGCCGGCTGGGCTTTGACGTGTACGTGGTCACCGACGCCACGCGCGGTATCGACACGAACGGCTCGCTGGCGCGCGCCTGGGAAGAGATGAAGGCGGCCGGCGTGCATCTGATCACCTTCGACGAAGTGATCCGCCAGGCCGAGCCGGTAGCCTGAAGCCTGGCAAGAGGGTGTTTTATAGGTAACGGGGCGTCCGGTAGCGGACCGGACGCCCTGCTTTTTTGAAGAACTTCTGTTGCTGATTCAGCGTTGGGCTGCCCGTCTTCAAGCGGTTTGAGTGCCCTGTGCCTGGATGAATGGTTCTGCGCTATAGCCTGCATTACCTGATCGCCCGGGGAATTCCTGCACTGGTAAACTTTCTGGCAATCGCCGTCTACACGCGGTTGCTGTCGCCAGATGCGTATGGGCGCTACATTCTTGTGCTGGCCGGGGTCAACATAGCCAATCTTACCGTTTTTCAATGGCTTCGGCTGTCCCTGGTGCGCTACCTGCCGGCGTATCAGGAGCAGGAAGGCGTCTTGCTGGGCACCATTGGCCGGATCTACCTGATCCTGATGGCGGGAGTGGGCGTGCTGGGAGGAGTAGCTGGATTGATTGTCGGAGGGGAATGGCGGAGCCTGGTGCTGGTGGCGGTGCTGTTGTTGTGGATGCAGGCCTGGTTTGAACTCAATGTCGAACTGTTAAGGGCCCGGTTGCAGACGCGCGCATATGGCTGGGCGATGGGCGTACGGAGTGTGGGTGCCCTGGCCCTGGGTACGCTGTTCATTCTGGGCGGACTGGGGGCGTTCGGGCCCCTGCTGGGTATGACATTGAGTATGGCAGGAGTTGGCCTTTTCTTTGTTTACCAGAACTGGCGAACTATACGGCTTCAATTAAATTGGAATCAATTTATTCCATTATTACGTTTTGGACTCCCGTTAGCTGGTAGTGTATTTTTGAACTTGGCGCTCAATGCGTCTGATAGATTCTTAATAGCATTGTTGATCGATGAAGGAAAGGCAGGTATTTATTCAGCAGGATATGATTTGGCATATCAACCTATTATATTACTTTTCAGTGTTGTAAACCTGGCTTCATATCCACTAATCGTAAGAGCATGGGAGAATAGAAAGGAAAGAATGGTTAAAGAATATTTATCAGACAACATAACATTGTTGTTGGCAATTGGTTTTGCATCCGGCATTTTTGTTACCGAATTTTCTGATCTTATTGTGAAAACGGTGTTGGGAGAAAAGTTTTATGATGCTACTATAATAGTGCCATGGATAGTGTGGGGAACATTATTGGAAGGAATTCGGATATACCATTCAGATTTTAGTTTTCATTTGACTGAAAATACAAAAAAACAGTTGTATGTGGTGATGTGTGGGCTTTTTGTTAATTTAATTGTAAATTTGATTTATATTCCTCGAATGGGTATGATTGCTGCAGCCTGGTCAACATTGATAGCTTTTGGCTGTGCTTTATTGCTTAGTATTTGGTGGGGAAGGCGATTAATTCTTTTTACTCTGATATCAAAAAAAGTTATTTGGGTAGTAACCGCAGGGATTATTGTGCTTTTTTGTGTAAAGTTTTTGAAATCAAATCTTGATTCTGTGGAAGTTATGATAATCAGTATTTTGTTGTGTTTGCTTTATGTTTCTTCTGTTTTTTATTTATTAGTTCGAAATATAAAGATTCCCACTGATTGACAATTTGATCCAGAGAGTAAACATTTTCCATGTAATTTCTGCCTTTGATTCCCATAGCAATTCGCTGTTGAATAGGTAAGTTCATAAGCTTGAGCATGGCTTGTGCCAGTGCTTCCGGATTTTTGGGAGGAACTAAGAATCCAGTTTCTTCGTCAATAACAACTTCACTATTTCCTCCGACATCTGTGGCGACAATAGGAAGGGCGCATGAAGCGGCTTCTTGTAAGACAAGAGGCATTCCTTCCCATTCTGAAGACATAACGAAAGCATCTGCAGCATTCATAAGTCGGGGAATATCATCTCGTATACCCATAAAAAGAACATACTGATCTATTTCTAATTTGATTGCAAGATTTCTTAATGTCGAGTAAAGAGGACCATCTCCTGCAATCATAAGCCGAGTATTTCTGTTTTTTCTTAAAACTTTTTGAAATGCATGAAACAGACTGGGGTAATCTTTGGCCTCCACCAATCTTCCAACCGAAAGCCAGAGGAAATAGTTGTCTAATTCTAACTCTTTACGAAGATTGATTCTATACGTCTTGTCAGGACGAAATTTTGTAGTGTCAACAGCGTTAGGGATATATCTTATTTTATGAGGGGAAACCGCTTTAATGTCAATATAGCGTTTCAAGCCTGCTTTACTTACTTGCGTGGTGATGTCGCATAGCGGATCAGTGATTCGATAAGATAATTCGCGTAGTTTTAGTGAACCTCTTTGGCCTTTTTCAATAATATTCTGGGCTGTACATATTAAAACCGGGATTTCTGTAACTAATCGAGTTAATCTTGTAAGAATGTTGGCATGAACCATGTGACTGTGAACAACATCTGGTTGCCAGCTTCTTATTAATTGTGCCAATTTTAAGAATTTAGTGCTTGGTATTTTCTGGGTTATATTTAACGTTGTAACTGGTATTCCTGCGCTTTCTAATTCATCTATGTATGCTTTAGGAGGAGTAATAGAAACCACCCCTTACATCCCATCCTCGAAGTTTGAGTTGGGTGGTAATTCTTACTAATTGGGCTTCTCCTCCCCCATATGTGAGACCTGTTATTACGTGAAGACATTTCATAATTTAATATTCAATTTATTTTGTGTAAAATTTAAATATTCAAAACGCATGCTATATAATTTGTGTTCCCACAAAATAACGATGAGCTACGATGATATGGGGAGCTGGTATTTCTAAGAGACCTGATGTTTAAGCTTTTGAAAGTCAAGCGCATACTCTGCTGATTGCAGCTTTTTAAGTCTGAGTCGCCCTGCGCAAGTTCTGAATGAAACGAGGTCTACATACGCAGCTTATCCAGAAAGCAGATACGAGGTTTGTGCTTGCTCGCTGACCCCATGCGTGGAGGGGCCGGGATGTTTTATATTGGACAGGAGTGAATGAACGGCGGCATATACATTGATGTTGGAAGCTGGAAGAAAAGGGTCGGTGCATGTTGTTTATCTGATTACGCGGGCGGATGAATTGGGCGGTGCCCAGATGCACGTACTGGAACTGGCGAGAGGGTTTCGGGTGCGTGACTGGCAGGTAACCGTTCTGGCTGGCAGTGAAGGCTCTTTTTCAGAACTGGTGCAGGCGGCCGGTATTCCTTATGTTCATGTTCCTTTTTTGCAGCGCGCCATTCATCCCTGGAAGGACATGCGCTGTTTGCTGGTGTTACGCCAGTTGCTCCGGAAGCTTATGCCTGATCTGGTGGCCACCCATTCCTCAAAAGCTGGATGGATAGGGCGGCTGGTTGCGCGGAGTCTGGGAATTCCCGTAGTTTTTACCGCCCACGGGTGGGCATTCACTGAGGGAATTGGCTATCCCCAGCGATGGTTTTTCAAAGTAGCTGAGCGCCTGGTAGCGCCACTGGCCGATAAGATCATCACCGTATCCGAATATGACCGCCAGCTTGCTTTGCGCCATCGTATTGTTGAACCTGAACGGGTGATTACGGTCTATAATGGGGTTCCGGATATTCCTCCAGAGTTGCGGGCCTGCCCGCTGACAAAAGAAGGGGAACGAGTACGCCTCATCATGGTGGCCCGCTTCAGCCCTCAGAAAGATCATGCATTGGTGCTGCGGGCACTGGCCGGCTTGCGTGACCTTCCCTGGGAGTTGGAGCTGATTGGAGATGGACCGTTGCGTCCTGCATGTGAGCAGCTGGCCCGCGACCTTCACATCAGCGACCAGGTTTATTTCAGGGGGGAACGCAAGGATGTGGCCGAGCACTTGGCTCAGGCCCATCTTTTTGTACTGGCTTCCCATTACGAGGGGCTTCCCATCACCATTCTGGAAGCCATGCGTGCAGGTTTGCCGGTTGTTGCCGCCAATGTCTCTGGCGTCAGCGAAGCGGTACAACATGGGCGCACCGGCCTTCTGTTTGCTCGGGGCCATGTGGAAGAACTGAGAGCCTGTTTGCAGCAACTCATTCTTAACGCAACACTGCGATGTTCCATGGGGGAAAGTGGACGAAAACGATATGAAAGGCACTTTACGCTTGAACGTATGCTGGAAAACACAGCGCATGTATATCAGGAAGTTTTGAGAAATAGAGGAAAGATCTAAATTGATGAAAAACGAAAGATGATATACATAATAGGATGGCTGCTTGTTTACTATTATTTTGCAATGTGCTTTTTTCTGAAACGTCACCTTAAGGTGATTGCTGGAGGGGTAATTTTACTCTTAAGCTTAATTGCGATCTTCAGAGGCTCTGTTGGAACCGACACAGCTACTTATGAAAGATTGGTCACGCGTATAGATACCTGGTCAGGCCTTGAGCCCGCCTTCTGGATTCTGATGTATGTTTTTAATTTGTGGCTAGACGATCCTGTTTGGGTGGTCAGAGCATTTTCTGGGATTTTTGCAGGAATTTTATTGTGGTTTGTTTATAAGTCGGATGAGGAGGAATTGTTTTTTTTGATGGCTTTTTTTGTTCCTCTGTTTTTTTATAATTACAGCATGAATGTAATTCGTGTGGGCATAGCTTTCTCCATTTTGTTGTTGGCTCTTCAGCAAGATAGGAGACAAGAGTATAAAAAGGCAATTTTGCTTGGAATATTGTCTGTTCTGTTTCATTATTCTCTCTTATTTGCTCTTTTCTTTCTGTGGTTTAATCTCGATTATAACAAAGAGAATGTGTGGAATAGAAAAAATTTGTTTTTAATTTTTGCTGTTTCATCTTTGATTGCCATTTTGGTTATTTTGAATGAACACTACTTTCTTTCAAAACTGGCAATCTATGCTTATCTGGAAGCTCCAAGTTTGTTTTCCGGGCTTTCACGTATTATGTTGGGACTTGTACTGTTGGCTCCAATACCCTTCAGCAACATTTCTGAATACCAGAAGAAAAGAATTATTTATAGCTCGTTATTTTTTATGATTTTGTTTTTCAGCATGGGTATTTATGTTACACCTCGTCTGCTGGATATGGTGAATCTGTTGATTCCGATGGCAATGCTGCGCGCCTACCGGCGCGTAAATGAACCAATGGACTGGCGCTTCAAAGCCGCCCTGTTTGTGGCCGGATTGGGCGGCGCAGTCGGAATGTATCGCTACATGCTCAACGAGAGTTTCTGGTCGCCCTCCCCGTTCCTTCCCTACCACACGGTCTTCGACCGCTAAGGCGTCTGCAGCTCGGCGGCGGCGGCTTCGACGGCCTCCCAGACGCGCAGCAGATTGCCGCCCAGGATTTTTTCGAGGTCCTCCTCGCTGTAGCCGCGGCGCAGGAGCTCGGCCACCAGGTTCGGATACATCGACACGTCCTGCAGCCCCGCCGGCAGGGCAAAGACGCCGTCGAAGTCGGAGCCCAGCCCGACGTGATCGACGCCCACGAGCTGCACGACGTGGTCGATGTGATCGGCCACGTCGGCCACCGTGCCGATGGGATGACGCTTGCGCTGCAGCGCCATCCAGCGACGCCCTTCCGGCGACTCGGGATCGATGCCCTGCGCTTCCAGTTCGGCCCGCAGTTGCCGACGGAGCGAGTCGCCCATGGCCTGATATTCGCCGCGCAGAAACGAGGAGCCGAAGTTGATCATGATCACACCGCCGTTGGCTGCCAGCGCCCGGATCATCTCATCGCTCATGTTGCGCTCCCAGCCGGGCGTGAAGTGCCGGGCCGACGAATGCGAGGCGATCACCGGGGCCTTCGTGCGACGCAGCACGTCGTAGAAGGCGCTGTCGGATACATGCGAGATGTCGATGAGCATGCCGAGCCGGTTCATTTCGTCGACGACCTGCTCACCGAAGGGGCTCAACCCGTTCCAGACGCGCGTGGTGTCGTAGGAACTGTCGCAGATCTGGTTGACGCGGGCATGGGTGAGCGTGATGTACCGGATGCCCCGCTCGTAGAAATAGGCGACGTTGCGCAACTCGCCTTCCAGTCCGGAGCCGTTCTCCATGCCCATGAGCAGGGCAATGCGTCCCTCCCGATGGGCCCGGCGCACGTCCTCCGGCGAACGCGCCAGCATGAACTTGTCGGGGGCCTGACGGGCCAGCGCTTCGACCATGTCGATCAACGAATCGGCCAGCGCTTTAGAAGCACCGGGCGTGTCCTGCAGCTCGGCCGGCAGGTAGATGGAGAAAAACGGGGCGTCCAGACCGCCTGCGCGGGCGCGCTCGTAGTCGAAGTCGCCCAGCTCGGTGCGCCGGGTGATGTCTTCCGGAAACTGACGCAGCCGGTAGGGCACGTCGATGTGGCCGTCGATGAGGATGAACCGTTGCGTGAGCGCGCGGGCATGTTCCAGCAGCCGCTGCTCCTCGGAGCGACAGGCCGCCAGCAGTCCGGCCAGCAGCCCTGCGAAAACGATCAAACGCATGGGAATCATCAGGCAGGTTGACGATGCCCGAAGAATACCAAACGCCGGTCAGGATAGCAACCGGGCGGGCCGTTGCGTCTGCAGGTGGTTCAGATAGGCGGGTGTCTCCAGCAGCCGGGCGCCGTACCAGGAGAAGGGCTGTCCGTCGACCAGCAGGAACGTGGCCTCGGGACACAGCTGCCGTAGCTCCTCGATGTGCTTTTCCCTGAACGGATAGGGTTCGCTGCTGAGCAGCACGACTTCGGGGCGCAGTGCGCGGATTTCCTCAGGCGTCAGCACCGGATAGCGCGTCCGGTCGGCACACACGTTCTCGAAGCCTCCGCGCCGGAGCATGTCGTGGATGAACGTGTCGCGACCGACGCTCATGTATGGATCGCGCCAGATCAGATAGAGCGTGCGCCGGGGCGGATAGGTCGGCAGTGCCGCAAAGCGTTCGGCAATGGTAGTGGCCAGCGCTTCGGCGGCCGTTTCGGTGCCGGTCAGGTAGCCGACCTGGCGAATCATCTGCAGCGCTTCCTCCAGCGTTCGTACGTGGGTGACAAAAACAGGCACATGCGGATCCAGCGTCTCGACGATTTCGCGGGTGTTCTCCTCCAGGTTGGCCAGGACCAGATCGGGCTGCAGGCCCAGCAGCCGCTCGTAGTTGACCTGTTTGGTGCCGCCCACGATCGTTTTGCGACGCTTCCAGTCGGGCGGGCGCACGCAGAAACGGGTCAGTCCCACGACGGCCTCATCCAGCTCGAGCGCCGCCAGCAGCTCGGTCAGGCTGGGCACGAGCGAGACGATGCGGCGAGGTGGACGGGCAAGGCGGATCGTGCGGCCGCGTGCGTCGGTCAGTTCACGCGGAAAGGTCATGGGTCGTTCGCGACGTGGCCGGTTCCGTCTGGTGCTGCAGCGCACGCAGCAGGCGTTCGTGCAGGTTGCCAAAGGCGCCGTTGCTCATGATCAGGGCGATGTCACCGGGACGAAGCGCTTCCAATAAAAGCGGAAGCAGCACGTCGGCCCCCTCGGCCACGTGGGCCGGAATGCCCCGTGCCCGGATGCCGGCCGCTACCGATTCGGGATCGAAAAAGTCCTCGGGCCGGTCGTTGTGTCGAAACGGGGGCATGCTCAGCCATACCTCGTCGGCGTCGTCGAAAGCTTCCATGTAGGCCTGCTCGAAGCGTTTGCGGCGGCTCGAGTTGGAGCGCGGCTCGAAGACGGCCACCAGGCGGCGATCCGGCCAGCGCTGGCGGGCGGCGCGGAGCGTCTCGCGGACGGCCGTCGGGTGGTGTGCAAAATCGTCCACCACGAGCACCCCGCCGGCCTCACCCCGCACCTCCAGCCGACGCTTCATGCCGGGAAAACCGGCCAGTCCCTCGCGCAACTGCTCGGGCGAAAGGCCCACCTGCAGGGCGAAGGCGCACACGGCCAGGGCGTTGCGCAGGTTGTGGCGGCCGCTCAGCGGCAGGAAGAAGCGCCCCAGCTCGCGTCCGTCCACGATCAGGGTGAAGTGCTGGCCTTCGAACGTCGGATACACCTGCCCGACCGTCACGTCGCAGAGCGTGTGCAGCCCGTAGGTGCGCACCTGAGCGCGGCAGGAGCGCGCGACCTGGCGGACCGTCGGGTCGTCGCCGTGCGCTATCAGCAGCCCTTCGGGGGGCAGCAGCGCGACCAGCTGTTCGAACGCTTCCCGGTAGTCGTCCAGGTCGTCGTACAGGTCGGCGTGATCGAACTCGATGGACGTCAGCAGAACGGCCTCCGGACGATAGTGCAGAAATTTGGGGCGTTTGTCGAAGTAGGCGCTGTCGTACTCGTCGCCCTCGACGACGAACCAGGGGCCAGAGCCGACACGGCCACTCGTTTCGGCCCCGATCATGACGCCGCCGATGAAAAAGCCCGGATCCAGTCCGGCCCGGTCCAGCACGTGGGCCAGCAGGCCCGCCGTGGTGGTCTTGCCATGCGTGCCGGCCACGACGACCGGCTGGCGGTATTGCAGGAAGAAGTGGGCGAGCGCTTCGGGCAGGGAGCATTGCGGCAGCCGACGTTCGCGGGCTGCGGCCGCCTCGGGATGCGTGGGCGTGCAGGCGTTGCCCACGACGGCCAGGTCCGGCGGGGGCTCCAGATGGGCCGGATCGAAGCCTTCATAAAACGCAATGCCGTGGCGGCGTAGCAGGGTGCTCATGGGCGGATAGGCGGCCGCATCGCTGCCGCGGACCTGATAGCCCGCTTCCCGGAGCAGCAGGGCCAGCGTGCCCATGCCCGTGCCGCAGATGCCGATCAGGTACACGTCACGAACGGCCTCCGGAGGAGGCAGGGGTGGCCGCTCGAACCGGCGCAGGTGGGCGTCGGGATAATCTTCCAGCCGTTTCATGGTCAGCGATTCGGGTGGGGAGGACCACCGGTCAGACCCAGACGCACGGCGGCCTCGCGTTCGGCGGCGGCAGCGGACTCGGCCGCCGCTTCCGATTCCGGAAGCAGTCCCAGCCGGGCCGCGCGGCGTCGCCACTGCTGGCGGGCCAGCTCCTGCATGTCGCGCGTCGAATCGACCTCGTCCACGATTTCCAGCCCCAGCAGGGTTTCGACCACATCCTCGAGTGTTACGATGCCCGCCGTGCCGCCGTACTCGTCGATCACCAGCGCTATGTGTTCCAGTCGGTTCAGCATGCGCTCGAACAACTCAGGCAGCGGCAGGTTCTCCGGCACCACCAGGATTTCGCGTCGTAGCTGGTGAAGTGGAATGTCGCCTTCGTCGCGGGCGGCGCGGAGCAGGATTTCATCTTTCAAGACATAGCCGGTGATGTGGTCCTTCGTTTTCCGGTAGATGGGAATGCGCGAGAAGCGCAGTTCGGGATGGCGGCGCAGCACCTCGGCAACGGTCAGCTCTTCGGGCAGCGCGAAGACGACCGTGCGCGGCGTCATGATGTCCTTGGCCCGCAGCGCGTGAAAGCGCAGCAGGTTTTTCAGGATGCGCAGTTCTTCCTGCTCGAAGACGCCCTGTTGGCGTCCCAGTTCGGCCAGGGCGGCCAGCTCTTCGCGGCTGATCGAGGGCGCTCGACGCTCGCGGGCCAGCAGGCGCGTGATGCCTTTGGAAAGCAGGACGAACGGATAAAGGATCCAGATCATGGGGGGCAGCATGCGGGCAACGGCCGGAGCCAATGCACGCCAGTAGAGGGCGCCCACGGTCTTCGGAATGATCTCGGAAAGGACAAGGATCAGCAGCGTCAATATGCCCGAAATGATGCCCACGTAGGCGTCGCCAAAGATTTTCGCAGCCTGTGCGCCTGCTCCGGCTGCACCGGCCGTATGGGCGATGGTGTTCAGGCTCAGGATGGCCGCCAGCGGCCGGTCGATGTCGCGCTTGAGGCGCTGCAGCAGCCGACCGGTTGTCGTATGCTGATGAGCAGCCACGTACGACGGCGTGACGCTGAGCAGCACCGCCTCCATGATGGAGCACAGAAACGAGACGCCCAGCGCCAGCGCCAGGTAAAAGATCAACAGGCCCATCGAATGACCTTTCCGGATGCGCTCCGGAACCGGTGAGACAGATATACGGGACAGAAAAGAATGCCGCCGGGTACAGGGGAGTTTCAACAGAAAAAAGGTCCGGGCCTTCGGTGCCCGGACCTTTCACTGCTGCCGATGCTTGCCCGGCGATCAGTGGGCCACGACGACGGGCAACGTCTGTACGCCCTCGCTGCCCTGCAGCCGTACCAGGTACAACCCCGCCGGTAAGGTACCTACCGACCAGCGCAGCCGGTGCTCGCCGGCCGCCACCGGGGCATCGATCAGCCGGGCCACTTCCTGGCCCAGCAGGTTGTAGACGACCAGGCGGATGCGCTCGGTCCGGGGCACCTGCACGACGACCACCGCCGTCCGGTTGGCCGGATTCGGGTAGACGCTTCGGAGGGCCAGCCGGGCACGCTCAGGCAGTTCCTCGCGGGCCGTGGTGACCGGCAACACTTCGCCGGTCTCCATATCGACCAGCACCACCAGCGAATCTTCCTGGGCGAGTGTGGCAGCGCGTTTACCCGATGCACTATGATTTCCGGGAAATCATAGTGCATGTGAGAAAGCACGGGCGCACACTGCGGTGCGCCCCTACAGATCCTTGACGCTTTCCCTATCCCGTAGGGGCGGACCCCTGTGTCCGCCCGATCATATCCGTCGGATCACGTCCGCCACACGGGGTGTGGCCTCCTCATGCATCAGTAAATCAGCGATCCCATATGAGATTGGCGGGTAGAGAGGGGGGTGATCGCTCGGCGACTTCTCTAAAGATACAAAATTTTCCCGAGGTTAAACAGACAGGCAAGCAGCCTGCTGGCCGGTCTTAATGCAGCATGGCTCGCAGAAAAGCCCGGGTACCCTGACCTCGCCGGTTTTTTTTCGGGGCTTTTCTATCTTTCAAAAGAAGCGCAAGCCCCGGTACAAACGGGATTGCGTGGGAAACGAACGTAACGGTAAGCGCAACGCAGATGAAAGGCGCCCTGCGTATCGGCCGGATAGCCGGCATCGACATTTATCTACACTGGACGTTCGGCCTGCTGATCGCCGGCATTTTTGCATTTTACCTGCTGCACGGTGTGGGGGTGCAGGCGGCGCTGGCGGGCGTGCTGCTGGTCCTGGTGGTCTTCGGGTGCGTGGTGCTGCACGAGCTGGGCCATGCGCTCATGGCGCGACGCTTCGGAGTCCCCACGCGCGACATCACGCTGTACCCGATCGGTGGGGTGGCCCGGCTGCAGCGCATCCCGGAGGAGCCCATCCAGGAGTTCTGGATTGCCGTGGCCGGGCCGGCCGTCAATCTGGTGATCGCCACGGTGCTGGCGCTGGTGCTCTGGGCCGTGGGCGGCAGCTTCGACCCGAATGCGCTGGTGCAGCCCCGCCTGCATTTTCTGACGTCGCTGATGTGGATCAACCTGCTGCTGGTGGGCTTCAACATGCTGCCGGCTTTTCCCATGGACGGCGGCCGCGTGCTCCGGGCCCTGCTGGCGTTGCGCATGAACTACGTGCGCGCCACGCAGATTGCCGCCAGCATCGGGCAGGGTATGGCCGTGTTGTTCGGATTGTTCGGGCTTATCAGCTTCAACCCGATTCTGCTGTTCATCGCGCTGTTCGTGTACGTGGGCGCTCAGCAGGAAGCGCAGCAGGCCATGTTCCGCTCGCTCACGCAGGGCATTCCGGTGCGGCAGGCCATGATGACGCGCTTTCAGGTGTTGCACCCGGACGACACGCTGGGGCGGGCGGTCGAGGCCCTGCTGGCCGGAGCGGAACACGATTTTCCGGTGGTCGAGAACGGGCAGGTGGTGGGCGTGCTGACCCGGAAAGCACTGCTGCACGCGCTGGCCCGCGAGGGACAGTCGGGCCGGGTGCGCGACGCGATGCGCGCGACTTGCCGGCCCATCGAGGATACGGCCATGCTCGAAGAAGCCTTTCTGCGCATGCAGGAAACCGGCTGCGAGGCGCTGCCCGTCGTGCACAACGGGCAGCTTGTCGGCCTGCTGACGCTGGAAAACGTCGGAGAGCTCATGATGATCGCTTCGGCGCTTCGGCAGGCTGAAGCCCTGCGGGCCCAGGTGCCCCAGCTTTGAATTTGTCGGGAAGCCTGTCTTCGTAAGCGCTTCAGGCCAGGCGGCTCGGTTTGAACCCGTCCGGTTTTTTATCGTAGCTTTGCCGGATCGCGAACAGGTCCGTCTGACCCATGACACGCCGCACGAAGATCGTCTGTACGCTGGGACCGGCCTCGTCGGATCGCGAGACCATCCGAAAGCTCATTGAGGCCGGCATGGATGTGGCCCGGTTGAATTTTTCGCACGGCAACCATGAGGAGCATCGCCGCCGCATCGAAATCGTCCGGGAGGAGGCGCGCAAGCTCGGGCGCGACGTGGCCATCCTGCAGGATCTGCAGGGCCCCAAGATCCGCCTCGGTGAAGTGGCCGAGGGCGGCATTCTGATCCACGAGGGGCAGCGGCTGGTCCTGACGGCCCATCCTGAGCGGGCCGACGGGCAGACCCGCATCTTCGTGAACTATCCCACGCTGGCGCAGGACGTGGAGCCCGGCGGCCGCATTCTGCTGGACGACGGCCTGCTGGAATTGAAAATCGTGGACGTGGAAGGCGAGGACGTGATTACGGAGGTGGTGGTTGGCGGACCGCTTCGCTCGCGCAAGGGCGTCAACCTGCCCCACTTGCGCAACTCCACGCCGTCGCTTACTGAAAAGGACCTGCGCGATCTGGAGTTCGGCCTGCAGATGGAAGTGGACCTGATCGCGCTTTCGTTCGTGCGAAGCGAAACAGACGTGGCCGATCTGATGCGCCGCGTGCGGGACTCCGGCAAAGAAGTGCGCGTGATCGCCAAGATCGAAAAGCCGGAAGCGGTGGCCAAGATCGATCAGATTCTGGCGCAGGCCGACGGGATCATGGTGGCGCGCGGTGATCTGGGGATCGAAATGCCGCTGGCTGAGGTGCCGGCCGTGCAGAAACGCATCATCCGGAAGTGTCTGGCCGCAGCCAAGCCGGTCATCACGGCCACGCAGATGCTCGAAAGCATGATCGAGAACCCACGGCCCACGCGTGCCGAGGCCAGCGACGTGGCCAATGCGGTGCTGGACGGCAGCGACGCGCTGATGCTTTCGGGCGAGACGGCCACCGGTAAATATCCGGTGCGCGTGGTGCAGGTGATGGACGAGATCATCCGGCAGGCCGAACGCTTCCGGCGCGAGATTCGCGAAAGTCGGGGCCACGGGCTGCACATCCCGAAAGGCGCCGACGAGGCCGAGTCGGTCACCGAAGCCATTGGCTATACGGCCTGTCAGCTTGCCGAGCAGGTGGGCGCCGTGGCGATCGCCTGCCTGACGGCCACGGGCAGCACGGCCCGTATGATCGCACGCCACCGGCCGCCCGTTCCGGTCTATGCCTTCACCGACAATCCCCGCGTTGTCCCCCAGCTCAGCCTGCTCTGGGGCACGCGCGCCTTTTCGATTCCCTTTCAGCGCGACACGGACCAGGGCGTGCAACTGGTGCACCGGATTCTAAAAGAACAGGGACTGGTCAGGCCGGGCGATCTGGTGGTCATCACGGCCGGGATGCCGCTGCCGGCCAAAGGACGCACCAACATGGTGCACGTCAGTCGGATCGAGTAAGCGCTCGGGCTTCGCGGGCACGCCAGCCGAGCAGTAGGCCGCTCCAGAGCAGATACGGCCCCAGAAAGATCTGCGGCAGCCGGGCGGCCTGGCCGAAAAACAGCAACGCGGCGGCCACGGCCAGCTGCAGGCCCAGTCCCAGCGTGGATAGCGCCGTCATGAGCGCGGGCGAAGGAAGCGGGGGCGCTTGCGGGCCGGTCAGCCAGACGTCCAGCCGGGCCACGAGTCGATCCTGCCAGCCGTACAGCAGGAGATAGAGGCGCTGGAGCAGCCGCGTAAGCCGGGGCGGATCCCAGGGATAAGGCCGGGCCTCACGTTCGTCGGGCAGGCTGGTGCGCTCACCGGCAAGATGGTGGCGATAGCGCACATAGTAAAAGTTGTACAGCGAGCCCTGCAGCAGCATGGCCAGCAGGCCTGCGGCCGAAAGCAATCGGTCGCGGAGTCGCCCGCCTCGCCGCTCGGCCACGGCCGCAAACAGGGCCACGTTCACCACGAAGTCTGCAATCGAGTCGAAATAGCGGCCCAGCCGGGAAGGGCGCTGGTGGCGGGCCAGCGCTCCGTCGAGCCCGTCCAGCAGGTGCTTCCCGACCAGCAACAGCGCGGCCAGGCGGTCGGTGCGGCGTTGCCCACGCCGCACCAGCCACGCGGCCAGCAGTCCGTCCAGCAGGAAAAGCCAGGTGATGTGCACGGGACGAAGGCGGGTGGGCGCCAGACGCCGGGCCACCTGTTGCATCAGACCCAGACCAAACGCGCTGAAATCGCGAAAAATGCGGTCGGGCAGCTTGGTGGGCGTGGACATGGGCCGAATACCGGTTGACCGGCCGCTTAACGTTGCCGTTACAGGAGGCGTTCCGGACCCGAACCATTGCCCGGAGTGCGCGTTCGCTCCCTGCCGCCGGCCAGATGGACAACGCGCGATCGGACTATCTGCCATGCGCCGCTCAGGGCCAGACCTGTGGTTTACACGCGCCCGCATGCTACTGGGCCTGCTGTTTGCAGGGAGCGTGCTGGCCGGCTGCAGCTCCAGCTCGTTTCTGGGACGTCAGTTCACCGACTTCCGCGCCTACTATAATACCTTCTACAATGCCCGGAAATCCTTTGACGAAGGCGTGCGCGGCCTGCGCGCTCAGCAGGAGCAGCCGATCGATCCGACCGCTTACCTGACCCTGTTCGGACCGCCGACGCGTACGGCGAACGCGGCCGCCTTCAACAAGGCTATCGAAAAAAGCGCCGAGGTGGTGCGACGGCATCCCGGCTCGAAATGGGTCGACGATGCGCTCATGCTGATCGGCCAGTCCTATTTCTATTTAGGCAACTACGCCGGTGCCGCGCAGAAATTCCGCGAGGTGATCGCGCTGGGCGGGGCAAAGGAACTGGAGGCGCGTTTTTGGCTGGCGCGTTCGCTGGTGGCCGCCCGCTCCTTCGACGAGGCGCAGACTGTGCTGCAGGAAACGCTGGCCCGTGAAGCACTGCCCACCGACTGGCGGTCGCGCTTCTTACTGCTGCAGGCCGATCTCTACGTGCAACAGGAACGCTGGGAGGAGGCCCGTCAGGCGCTGGAGGCCGGCTTGCAGCGCGTGCCGGAGCGGTCGCTCGGCGCAAAAGGATACTTTCTGCTGGGTCAGGTCTGCGAAACGCTTCAGGATTACGCCTGCGCCTACGCGGCCTTCGATCGCGTGCGTCGCTACCGGCCCGACTACGAGCTGGCCTATGCCGCCGAGTGGCAGGCCGTCCGCATTCAGGGGCTGCACCTCGATCCGGAAGCCGCGCTGGAGCGACTCCGCCGTATGGAACGCGACGACAAGCACTTTGCCCGTCGGGCCGAGCTGACCTACCTGCGCGCTCGCATCTATCAGGCCATGGGAGCGGTCGAAGAGGCCCGGACGCTTTACCATCGGCTCCTCTACGAGAGCGACGCCGACATCAACCGGGTTCGCGGGCGGATTCATTATGCGCTGGGCGAGCTCTACCGCGACGTCTTTCAGGATTACCTGGCCGCTGCGGCCCACTTCGACACGGCTGCTACCGCCCTGGGTGGCAACCGGCGCGCATCGGCGCGTACCGAAGCCGCTTCGACGCCACCGACGCCGCTGGCCCTGAGTGATGTGCAGGAGCAGGCGCGCGTGTTCGGACAATTCGCACGGGTCCGACAGGAAATTCACCGGCTGGACTCGCTGCTCTATCTGGGATCGCTCAACGACGAGGCGTTCGCGGCCTTTGTGCTGGAACTGCGCCGTCGGCGGGCGCGCGAGCTGGAAGCGCAGCGCCGGCGGGCAGGGGAGCGGGCGGCCGAACAGCGGTTTTTGCAGAGCCGCCTCGAGCAGCCCACGCGTAGCGCCGAGACCGCAGCCGCCACAGCAGGCGGCGATGCCGGCTTTCTGTTTCACCGCGATCCTGTCCGCGTCCAGGAAAACCGCACGCGTTTCTTTGAGCGGTGGGGCCGCCGTCCTCTGGTCCCCAACTGGCGCCGCCGGGCGGCCATCCAGGGCGCGACGGTTGCCGAGCGGACCGCGAACGGCCAGATGGCCGATGGGCTCCATGGAGAAGACGTCGAGGAGGAGCTGCCCCCGGTGGACGTTTCGGACGTACCCCGCGATTCGGTCCGACAGGCGCAGATGCGGGCCGAACGCGCGCGGTTGCGCTACGAACTGGGCAACGTGCTGTTTCTGTCCATGCAGCGACCCGACTCGGCCGCCTACTGGTACCGGCTGGTGATTCTGGAAGACGCCGATCAGCCGGTGGCTCCACGCGCCTATTATGCCCTGGCCGAGGTGCAGCGGGCGCTGGGCGACACGGCGGCCGCCTCGGCGCTGCTGAAGACCCTGCTGGAACGGTATCCCGATACGCCGCTGGCCAGCCGGGTCCGGGTGCTTCAGGGAGCGACTCCGCCACCGCAGCCGACTGTCCCCGACACCCTGGCCCATGCCGAAGCGGCTTACGCGCGGGCCGTGGATGCCTGGCGCCGGGGAAGGTATCGAGAGGCGCTCCGGCATTTGCTGGAAACGGCCGCGCACTACCCGGAAACACCGGTAGCGCCGCGCGCGCTGCTGGCCGTCGGCTACGTGTGGCGCGATATGCTGGATCGGGGAGTGCTGGCCGACAGCACCCGGCTCCCCGTTGCCATACCGGCGCCGTTGCGTTCGGCCCTGATGCCGGCGCCTCCGGCCGTGGATACGGCCGCGGTGGCCGACACGGGGCGGGCGCTTGCCGCGCCCGACACGCTGGAGACGATCGCCGGGCCGGCTTCGCAGGACTCCGTGCAGGTTGATTCGACCCTTCCCGATGTGTCGTCGAAGGTCTCCCCGGCGGCGCGGCCGGACACCGCGCTCACGCTGGTTCGCCTCTACACCTACCTGACCGAGCGCTATCCGCAGGCGCCGGAAGCCCGGCTGGCCCGCGAGGTGCTGGCTGCATTGAAGCCGCCGCCGTCCGGAGTGGCGCCCGATTCGGCAAAGGCCGACTCGGCGCGGGTACGCCCGCCCCGGGGCCGCCCCGAACCGGAGCGGCTGCGGGAGCCGGAGTCCGTCCGGGCGGTCTGGACCATCCTGCTGCTGGAGACCGATAACGACCAGGAGGTCGGACAGGTGCTGCAGCAGTACCGGCAGCTGGCGCCGGGGCAGGTGATCGACGTGCGGCCCTATCGCGCCGAAGGTCGCCTGCACTATCGGCTCATCCTGGGCCGCTATCGTAGCGAAGAAGAAGCCCGTACCGCCATCCAGCAGCTCCATCCGGTGCTACAGGGTGGGGCACGACCCTTGCTGCTGGAGCCCACGGGCCGCGAAAACAGGAACTAAAGCCTTTTCTCGGCGGTTTGGCCCTGGAGTGCGGAGCCACCTCGGCCCCGCCCTGAAGCGATCCCGAAGAAGACCGTGTAGCGGAAATCCCATGTCGCAGAACGAGCGCGACAGCCTGGAGCTGGAACGGAAAAATACGCCTCCCAACGGCCCCCGCCTGCCTGAGCGGCGGCCGCGTTTTTCCGTCTGGATTTATCTGGCGATTTTCCTGGCGCTGCTGGTGCACTTTTTCCTGTTCTGGACGGGCACCGACACCAGCACGATCGAATACAGCCAGTTTCTTGAATACGTCGAAAAAGGCTACGTGGAGCGCGTCGAGATTGTCAACGACACGAAGGTGCAGGGGCGCTTCACGGAGGCCGCCGTACGCGAGGGCCTGGTGTCGGTACCGGTGCGCCAGACCGACCTGCTTCGCGGCGCACAGACGCCCGAACTGATCCGCCGCTTTACGACCACCAAACCGGCCGATCACGATCTGACCAGCTTCCTGCTGGCCTACAACGAACAGGCCCGCGCCGAGGGGCGTCCTACCGTACAGTTCACCGCCCGCATTGAGGAGAACTGGTTCGGGGGACTGCTCACCTGGATCTTTCCGCTCATTCTCATTGTGGCGCTCTGGGTGTTTCTGCTGCGCCGCATGAACCCCAGCTCGCAGGTGCTCAATATCGGAAAGAACCGGGCCATTCTCTACGATGCGATGGGCGACCACCGGGTCACGTTCAAGGACGTGGCCGGGCTGGACGAGGCCAAAGAAGAGGTCGCGGAAATCGTCGAGTTTCTGAAGAACCCGAAGAAGTTCACCCGACTGGGCGGCAAGCTGCCCAAAGGCGTGCTGCTGGTGGGGCCGCCGGGTACGGGCAAAACGCTGCTGGCCAAGGCGGTGGCCGGTGAGGCGGGCGTGCCGTTCTTTTCCATTTCGGGGAGCGACTTCGTCGAGATGTTCGTGGGCGTGGGGGCCGCGCGCGTGCGCGATCTGTTCCGACAGGCCAAGGAAAAGGCGCCCTGCATTATCTTCATCGACGAGATTGACGCGATCGGTCGCTCTCGTGGCCGCGGTATCATGATGGGCGCCAACGACGAGCGCGAAAACACGCTGAACCAGCTGCTCGTCGAGATGGACGGCTTCAACACGGACAAGGGCGTCATCATCATGGCGGCCACGAACCGTCCCGACGTGCTCGATCCGGCCCTGCTGCGGCCCGGCCGCTTCGACCGACAGATTCTCATCGACAAGCCCGACCGCCGCGAGCGGCTGGAGATCTTCAAGGTGCACACGCGCGACCTGATCCTGGGCGACGACGTGGACCTGGAGGTGCTGGCTGGCCAGACGCCCGGCTTCGCCGGCGCCGAAATCGCCAACGTCTGCAACGAGGCGGCCCTGCTGGCGGCCCGGAAGGGCAAAGAAGCCGTCGAGATGGAGGACTTCGAGCAGGCGATCGACCGCGTGATCGCCGGCCTGGAGAAGAAGAACAAGATCATTTCGCCGGAAGAACGCGAGATCGTCGCCTACCACGAAGCCGGCCATGCCATCGTCGGCTGGTTCCTGCGCTACACGGACCCGGTCGTCAAGGTCTCTATCGTCCCGCGCGGACTGGCCGCCCTGGGCTACGCGCAGTACCTGCCCGAAGAGCGTTACCTCTACACGAAAGAGGCGCTGCTCGACCGGATGACCATGGCCATCGGCGGGCGCGTGGCCGAAGAGCTGGTCTTCGGACGCATCTCGACCGGCGCGCAGAACGACCTGGAACGCATCACGCGCATGGCCTACGCCATGGTGGTAGACTACGGCATGAGCGAGCGCGTCGGATATGTCAGCTTCAACCTGTCGGGCCAGTATGGCGAGCAGGCCTTCTTCGACAAGCCGTACTCCGAGGAGACGGCGCGGCTGATCGACGAAGAGGTGCGCCGGATCATCAACGAGGTGCGGGAACGTGCCCGCCGGATCCTCGAAGAAAAGCGGGACAAGCTGGAGGCGCTGGCCCGCCGGCTGCTCGAAAAAGAGGTGCTGGGCCCGCGCGATCTGGTGGAGATTCTCGGCCCACGTCCCTACGGCGATTATCCCTCGCCCAACGGTAAGGACGTGGAAGAATTGAAAGATCTGCAAAAAGGCGAACCCACCTCGTCTTCCGCCGTTGAAGCGCCTGCTCCGCAGACGGAGCGGCCCGAATCCTCTTCTGCCCCCTGAGGGCATGGCCTGCACCTGGTTTCAGGAAGCGCAGGCGTTTTTATTGACACCGATATATACTGCTATATCGGTTTAGAACGCCTAGAAACGGGCTGGCCGGTGTAGAATCTGCTAAGAAAGGGGTGGTGGAGAGGATTGTTTTGGCGATAAAGCTTTTGGCTTGTTAAATTACTCAACTGCTGCTACGGCGCAACGTGTAACAACCAGACGGTACAGGAAGCCGTGCCTACGATTCAACAGCTGATTCGGTTGGGGCGCAAGCCCAAAGTGAAGAAAAGCAAATCGGTGGCCCTGCACGGCTGCCCGCAGCGTCGTGGCGTGTGCACGCGCGTGTACACCACCACGCCAAAGAAGCCGAACTCGGCGTTGCGTAAGGTGGCCAAGGTGCGCCTGACCAACGGCGAGGAAGTGATCGCCTACATTCCGGGCGAGGGCCACAACCTGCAGGAGCACTCCATCGTGCTGGTGCGCGGTGGACGTGTGAAGGACCTGCCGGGTGTGAAGTACCACATCGTGCGCGGCGCGCTGGACGCGGCCGGTGTGGCCGACCGGCGCAAGTCGCGCTCCAAGTACGGTACGAAGCGGCCCAAACAGTAAAAAGCATTCGGGAGGCGTTGTCGCGGGACAACGCAGTGTGAAGCTCTCGCCTGACAACCATGCGTAGAAAACGAGCAGAAAGACGACCCGTAGCGCCCGATCCGGTTTACAACGACGAACTGGTGGCGCGCTTTATCAACTACGTCATGCGCGATGGCAAGAAGAGCATCGCGCAGAAGATCGTCTACGAGGCGTTCAAGGTCATTGAGGAGCGTACGGGCGAGCCGGGCATCGACGTGTTCAAGCGGGCGGTGAACAACGCCGCGCCGCTGCTGGAGGTGCGCAGCCGCCGCGTGGGTGGCGCCACCTACCAGGTGCCCATGGAGGTGCGCCCGGAGCGTCGCATGTCGTTGGCCTTCCGCTGGATCATCCAGAGCGCCCGTGCGCGCAAAGATAAAAGCATGGCCATCCGGCTGGCCAACGAACTGATGGCGGCTGCCAATGGAGAAGGCGGTGCCATCAAGAAGAAGGACGACATGCATCGCATGGCGGAAGCGAACCGGGCTTTTGCCCACTTCCGCTTCTGATGGAGGCTGTGGGGTTGTGTTAAACGGACGATAGAAGACAATGGAAGTCAAGTACCACGATATTCCGCTGGAGCGGATCCGCAACATCGGCATCATGGCCCACATCGATGCCGGGAAGACCACGACGACCGAGCGGATCCTGTTTTACACCGGGCGGGTGCACCGCATCGGTGAGGTGCACGAAGGGGCGGCCACGATGGACTGGATGGAGCAGGAAAAGGAGCGCGGCATCACGATCACGGCCGCGGCGACCACCTGCTTCTGGTCCGGCTCCAAAAAGGACCGTCCGGTGCACCGGATCAACATCATCGACACGCCCGGCCACGTGGACTTCACCGTCGAGGTGGAGCGCTCGCTCCGCGTGCTCGACGGCGCTGTGGCGCTCTTCTGTGCGGTAGGGGGCGTCGAGCCGCAGTCCGAGACGGTCTGGCGCCAGGCCAACAAGTACCGGGTGCCCCGCATCGCCTTCATCAACAAGATGGACCGCACGGGGGCCAACTTCGAGGGGACCATCGAGCAGATGAAGCAGCGCCTGAAGGCCAACCCGGTCCCCGTGCAGATCCCGATCGGCAGCGGGGAGATGTTCCGCGGGGTGATCGACCTGGTGCTCAACAAGGCGATCATCTGGCACGACGAGACCCAGGGCGCCACGTGGGACGAAATCGACATCCCCGAGGATCTCAAGAAAGAAGCGCGGCACTGGCGTATCCTGATGCTCGAGGCCATCGCCGAACACAACGATGAGCTCCTCATGAAGTATCTGGAGGGGGAGCCCATCACTCCCGAAGAAATCCGGGAAACGATCCGGAAGGCGACGCTGAGCCTCGACATCACGCCGGTTTTCTGCGGCAGTGCCTTCAAGAACAAGGGCGTCCGGCGGCTGCTCGACGGCATTCTGGATTACCTGCCCTCGCCGGTCGACATTCCGGCCATCAAGGGGCATCATCCCGACACGCACGAGGAGCTGGAGCGCCATCCGAGCCCGGACGAGCCCTTCTGCGCGCTGGCTTTCAAGATCATGACCGACCCGTATGTCGGGAAGCTCACCTTCTTCCGCGTTTACAGCGGTCGGCTGACCAAGGGCCAGCAGGTGCTCAACACGACCACCGGCAAGAAGGAGCGCATCGGGCGCCTGCTTTTCATGCACGCCAACCATCGCGAAGATGTGGACGATGTGATGGCGGGCGACATCGCGGCGGCCGTCGGGCTCAAGGAGGTGCGCACGGGCGACACGCTCTGCGATCCGGCGCATCCGATCCAGCTCGAAAAGATGGACTTCCCCGAGCCGGTCATCCGGATCGCCATCGAGCCCAAGACGAAGGCCGACAGCGAAAAGCTCTCGACCGGCCTGCAGAAGCTGGCCGAGGAAGACCCCACCTTCCAGGTGTCGGTCGATCCGGAGACCGGTCAGACGATCATCGCTGGCATGGGCGAGCTGCACCTGGAAATCATCGTCGACCGGCTGCGCCGCGAGTTCAAGGTCGAGGCGAACGTCGGGCGGCCGCAGGTCGCCTATCGTGAGGCCATCCGGGCCACGGTCGACGAACACTATGTGCACAAGAAGCAGACGGGGGGGCGCGGTCAGTTCGCCGAAGTGTATATCGAATTCGGCCCGAACGAGTCGGGCACCGGTCTGGAGTTCATCAACGACATTCACGGCGGTGTCATCCCGCGTGAGTTCATTCCGGCCGTTGAAAAGGGGATCCGGGAGGCCATGAACCGGGGGCCGCTGGCCGGCTATCCGGTCGAGGGCGTTCGGGCCCGGCTCTACGACGGGAAGACGCACCCGGTCGACTCCGACGCGATCTCGTTTGAGATCGCTGGCCGCATGGCCTTCCGCAATGCGGCGCGTCGGGCCAACCCGGTGCTCATGGAGCCGATCATGCGCGTGGAGGTGATCACGCCCGAGGAGTACCTCGGCGACGTGATCGGCGACCTGAACAGCCGGCGCGGCCGCATCCTGAGCATGGAACAGCGTCAGGAGGCCCAGGTGGTGCGGGCGCTGGTCCCACTGGCCGAGATGTTCGGCTACTCGACCGACCTGCGCTCGCTCACGCAGGGCCGCGCCATCTACACCATGCAGTTTGAAACCTACGAGGAGGTGCCCAAGAACATCGCCGACGAAATCATCGCGGCGGCCACGGGCGCCACAACCGCCTGAGAATTTCGCAACGAACCATCAGACCAGATAGAACCATGGCGAAGGAGGTATTTCAGCGGACGAAGCCGCACGTGAACATAGGGACGATTGGTCACGTCGACCACGGCAAGACGACGTTGACGGCGGCCATCACGCAGGTGTTGGCCAAGCGGGTGCCGGA